>Ga0208566_1002241_pt1 | contig 10510 bp, 5 predicted proteins | sample PL_2010_150m_FD_184159 | JGI IMG/M metagenome (GOLD analysis project Ga0208566, IMG submission 184159) | Freshwater microbial communities from Powell Lake, British Columbia, Canada to study Microbial Dark Matter (Phase II) - PL_2010_150m... | ecosystem: Environmental > Aquatic > Freshwater > Lake...
GGCAGCGTTTTTTTAAATCCGATTTTTGAATTATTCACGATTTTGATTTTTAATAAATAACTAAATTGATTAATAAAAATCTGGCAAAAACGATATAAATCGACCTACTCCTCCAGGAGATTGACCTCTTTGATCGTACCGGTATTTTGTTTTATACGGAGCGTCTTAATTTCGCAGGGTCGGAAACTGCCGGTCCATTTCCGATCGGCAAACCGCAAATCAATGGTTGCAGCAGCCGCTAGTCCGGATGTCTCTACGCACCGAATAATAATGTCTTCTCCGTTTTCGGACTGTTTTATCGCAGAAACAACCACGTTTTGTGCATCAACAGCGAGGAAAGAACCGGATTTCGGCATCGTTCCGCCATGTATTCCCTGATAAATAGCGACTAAAGGAACCATGAATTCCTCAGCGATCCTCACAATGTTACTCTTCTTCCAGGTGTCAGAATGCGGGACGAGTAGCATCCGAAATGTTTGTATCCCCTGATCCATCCAGAGATGTTCTGCCTTCATATCGAGAACCTTCGGGTTGTGATGGGCATAGACCGCAGAGCGTGCGATCGAGATTCGCATATCATTTCCTTTAACATTGTAACCATATTTGGCATCATTGATAACCGTTAGCCCATGAGTGCTCCCGTTAAATTTTCCACTCAGATCAATCCATCTCTGACCTGGATCTTCATCACCATTTGTAGCACGTTCAATATATCCGTAAGGGGTTTCATAGGTTGCTGTTGGTGATTCAACGTCAACAGGGAAAGAGAACTTAAGCATCTTAAGATGCTCGTGCCAGTCGAGAGTGACCTTTGCCTCCAGGTTCCGCGAACCGGTGTAAAGTGTCCAGTCAACCGTGAGTATAGAAGCACCATAGGTGGATGTTATCCGCATAGTTGCCCGTAATGGACCATTTTCAAGTACTTTGATGGCTGCATTTTCAAAAGCCCCTATCTCATTCGAGAAGGTCTTAATATCATGGCTCCATGTATCGCTTGGATCATCTATGATAACTGCCCGGCATCCACTTTCGCCTCCGGAAAACAATTCCTTCCCTGATACTTTGTCGAATATGCCTAATGATCCATTTGTTGAAAAATGTATCCTGAGGTATTCATTTTCCAGTTTGTTTTCTTGAGCAAAGGCAACATCCTGAATCTTGAGTGTATCCCCATCCATCAGACGTATCTGGCGGTATCCCATTGGCGGAATCATTGCATTAACGATCAACTTTTTACGACTGCCTGCCTCCGTTGAGCCGGCAGTCCATTGATGTAGCAGCGAATTTCCCAGTTCATCTTCAACCCGGGAAGATTTATGCGAAGTACCCCAGTTAAAATCATATTCAACATTTCCACGAACTTCCCAGGCATGTGGATTGAAGACCAATACATACTGGGAGGCAGGATCCTCCGCAGGAACTTGCCATTCGAGTTTCTGAACAGCCAGATAAGTTGCATGGTGGGCGATGTCAAGCGCATACCCGTATCCTTCACGGGCAACCTGGGAATGTTCGTATAATGAAGTCCCGGCCAAACTATCGTGAAACTGAAGGAACAGTACCCGTTGCCAGGCAGAGGTCAATTCTCTTTTCGGATATTTGGCACCCCATGCTAAAGATCCGACAGCCGCTACTTTTTCAGCGGTGACCAGGGCTGCTTCCGACTGCCGATTCCCTTTTTTAATTTCTGATTCGGCTGTATAACAACCCACTGCATGATGCTGCAGGTCATCTTTTACAACCGGAAGGTTTATATTCTTCTCCTCACGAACTTCCTTAAAGTAGCGTTCAGTGGTGCTGAAAAAAACTGTCGGAGCTCCCTTTTCAACCTTTAATTCTTCAATAGAACGGATATTTTCCTTTGTGGCACCACCTCCATGGTCTCCCGCACCATAGTAAGCCATAAAACTCTTCATCGGCTCATCCTTGAATTGAGTTAGAACCTGCTCCACACGATTCTTTACCGATCCGCTATCGTTATAACTTAACGGGATGCGATAAGTCAGAACGCGCGTTCCATCTGCGCCCTCCCACCAGAAGAGATTGGCAGGCAGCATTTTTTCTTTTGGTGCCGGGCGCATAAAAATATAATTCTCCATCCCTTGCGATTTGATAATCTGGGGCAGGGTACTGGTGTGGCCAAAAGAGTCGGGGTTAAATGCAACTGTGGCACGATGGCCCAGAATTCGCTGAAAGGTTAACTGACCATATAAACCCTGTCGCACCATAGATTCACCGCTGGGGATATTCATATCGGGTTCCACCCACCATCCTCCAACTATATTCCATCGACCTTCATCCACGCGTTTTCTGATTTCTGCCATCATATTAGGATCGTTTTCGGCAACCCATTGGTAAAATTGTGCAGAACTGGCTGTAAAACAAAAGTCCGGTGTTTCGTTCATCCGGTCAAGAGCCGACCTGAATGTGCTATGAACAACGGAGATTCCTTCGGTCCAGGGCCACAGCCATACCGGGTCAATATGAGCCTGCCCGATCATGTGAAATCTGTATTTTGAAGCATCCGCCGACCATGATGCTGCTGCTTGCATATCATTTGCGAGGAGTGTTGTTACCGGCCCAAGCGCGATAACCGCTGTACCGGTGGCAGTAAGACTGATGAAACTTCTGCGTGAAATGCGACTCTTCTCCTTTGAATTGTTTTTGTTCTTCATGGTAATTTTCTAAAAAAATGATTTTCAACCATCAGGCAAAGTGTATGATATACAGGTAAATGTAATTCCTGAACAAATGCAGTACGTCTGCCGGTTACATTGATCAGAATGTCGCAAAAAGTTTTCATTTTTCCACCGGTTTCCCCGGTTAATCCAATAACCGCCATTCCTTTTGCTTTCGCTGTTATAATAGCATCCACAACGTTTTGAGCATTTCCAGAGGTACTGATCCCGATCAAAACATCTCCATCGGTACCGTACCCAATTACCTGTTGGGCGAAAATAAGATCAGCATCCGTATCGTTTGCAACAGCAGTTATCAGGGCAATGTGAGCGGTAAGCGAAATGGCAGGCAAAGCCTGCTGAAGTTTTCCGGCCAGATATATTCCCCTTTCTCCTCCAAGGTCAGACAACTGGTTTTTCAAAGATTCTCCGATCGGACGCTTATCTTCGAAACCTTTCATTAATTCACCAACAATGTGGTCGGAATCGGAACCACTTCCGCCATTACCGCACACTAACACCTTACGGCCTTGTTGATAGCACTTTATCAGGCAATCAGCCGCCTTTTGTATTTCATCTTTAACCGACACAAGTTGTGGGTATCTCCTAATTAAATCCTCTAAAAAAATGTTGTTATCCACCTTTTAACGATTTAAAATTTATCCTCATAAATGGCTACACACAAAGCGGCATAATCGCCGATCGAATCACCCAGTTCTGCTGGTATTATTCTGCATACCTCAAGGGCCGAAGGAATGGCTTCTCTTTGCAGAATTTTGTCTACAAGCGGTTTAAAAAGCATTTCATTGCGTGCATAAATGCTCCCGATGACAATACATTCAGGATTCAGGATGTCAATCAAAATTGCCAGCCCCTGACCAAGATATTCTGCTGAAATCCCGATTATCTCATTGGCAACCGGATCGCCGGCCTGTGCAGCCAGTGCCACCATTTTCGTGTCAATTTCACTGATCATCTCCGGTGAAGGACAGAAACCAACGGTCTGATTATTTGTCAGTCTTTCGGATACCATCGATTTTGCCAGTTGGGCAATTCCCCCGCCACTGCAAAATCCCTCGAATGAACCGGCTTTTCCAAAACCAATCGGACCCGTTTTTTCCAGCCGCATATGTCCGACTTCCCCTCCTAAATCATTGGTTCCACTGTATAACTTTCCGTTTAAAATCAGGCCTGAACCCATTCCGGTACCGAAAGTCAGAAAAATCATGTTGGAGGTTCCTTTCCCTGCTCCCATCAACCATTCAGCCAAGGCGCAAGCATTTGCATCGTTCTGAATTACGGTTTCTACTCCGAAATCATCACTGAATATTTTGGTAATGGGCACATTATCCCATCCGGGTAAATTCGGGGGTGAATAAATAATACCTTTTTTTGAATCCAACGGCCCCCCGCAGCTTATTCCTATTCGTTTTAAATGGTAACCGGTAAAATCAGCCAGTATTGATCTAATATGGTTTTTGAATTCAGATAGGATCACTTGATAGCTGCGCTCTGTCCGGGTATCAAAAACTATTTTTCTCTTAATTGAAAAAGCAGCATCTCCGGCTACCACACTGCATTTGGTTCCGCCAATATCCAGTCCTAAATAGAGCTCCCCCAGAGTTTGATTATTATCAGCCATATAAGTTCGTTAAATTAATTACTAAATCGATTTAGCTAAGATAAAAATAACTTTATTTCTGAAACAAAATCATGGCCGGGACATCCTGTTTTTCAACACCGGGGCCAGAATATTGCACGCGGAGATACAATCCTCCACCTGCCTGAAAGTAATCCAGCCTGATCGGATGAACCCCTTTCGTTAAGGCTATTCTGCCACTCTTTTCAATATCGGCTCCATGCGGGCCATCATGATCAATGACTAGTTTATTATTGATAAATAACCGGGTTCCATCATTCGATCGGATGTTGAATTCATAGATCCCGTCATTGTTAATTTGGATCATACCACCAAATGACAATGCAAACTCATCCTTGGTTGGAATGATCTTGTCCAAGCCAAACTCATAAACCGTACCGGACTTAACTACCGGGAGTTTTGAAAAATCGGGAATTTTTTTCCAGATACCTTCATAATATTTATAGGTTAAACCGTTGACTTCCGGGTTGATAAAACCGATATAATTGACTTTTGTGAAGCTGGGTTCATAACCATTTGAAAAAACTTTTGCTCTAATTATGGTTGGTTTTAATACGTAAAACGGGTTCTTAAATAACGCCGAAGTGCTGTCTGGTTCTGAATTGTCGTCAGTATAATAAATCCGGGCTTCAGCCACATCCGAAGTGATATTGACCCTTACGGAGTCATGTAACAGAGACACTGTATCACCTGGATGAATGATCGGATTGGAAAGGATTGTGTTTTTCAGCCCGGTTTTCGATTCTTTCGATAAAAACTGATATTCTCCTGATTCAACCTCGTAAACGGCATATTTACCCTGGTTTTCGAGATACTTTATATTCGGGTTTTTAGAAATGGATTTGCCGCTTTCTGTAACTTTTTTCTTATCACTTGCCAGAACATAAACCTTTGCGAAAGTATTGGCAGGAATAGTAACCTTCAGCAAATAGTCATCACCCACAAATTTCCATTCAGTTTTAAACTCTCCATAAATTGATTGGTATGAAGCATTTGCATAGGACAAACTGCTGACCGGAGATGGTTTGATTACGGCATGTTTAAAACCCGGATTATTCTGGTCCGGGGAAATTCCGCCAAGATTTTGATAAAACCACTGACAAACACTCCCGAACATGGGGTGACTGTGAGATACATCACCCTGCCATGTTTCCCAGATTGTGGTGGCTCCCTTGTCAATCATAAAACCAAAACCGGGAAAGTCCCGTTGGTTCATCAGTGTATAAGCCAGGTCGGTCCTGTCCATTTCGGTTAATACTTCGACCAGAAGTGGAGTGCCCAGTATGCCGGTATCAAAATGTAATTTGCTTTGATCAATAATATTCTTTAAAAGATTATTAAAGACAGCCTCAACATTTTCCTTTTCTGCAATTCCGAAGCCCAGCGGAAAAATATTTGCCCCCTGCCGGCCTATGGAGTAACTTGAATTCCCGGCATGGTAATATATGGTATTGATAGCTGCCTGTGCTTCTGCTGCTAATTGAGCATAATATAGTTTGTCGGTACTATTATTTAGGACTCCTGAAATTTCTGTCATTAATTGGCAGCAATGGTAATAATAGCAGGAATTCACAAAATCTGGCTGGATTTCGACAATATCAGGCGGGACCCACTCTCCAAGCCCCTGATTAACCAAAATCCCGTCTTTATTCAGTTGATTCTTAAGATATTCAACCCAGAGTTTCATTCCTTTATAATGCTGTTCAAGAATGCGTTTATCCCCATAATACTGATACATATACCAGGGAATGATAATATACGCTGAACCCCATGCAGTTCCACCTCCCCCATCCTGATACGGAGTTGTGTTCGGTACATACCCGGTGATATGATTCTGTGCATCACCGATGTCATTTAACCATTTTGTATAAAACGGTGACATGTCAAAATTGTAAATGGCCGCTTTTGCCGAGATCTGACCATCCCCGGTATATCCCCGGCGCTCGCGATGCGGGCAGTCGCTTGGGACACCGCCATGTACATTGCCCAGTTGAGTCCATTGATAGTTGTCGAGGATTTGATTCAGCAATTGATTCGAGCATTCAAAACTTCCGGCTCTGATTATATCGGTATTTACAACCTTTCCTTCAATATTTTCGACGGTTAATTCAACCGGCGACCCGATCACATCAACATATCTGAAAGCATGCCAGGTAAAGCGCGGTTCCCATGTTTCTGCTCCTTCTCCTTTTAATATGTATGTGTCGGTTTGACCGTAAGCTGGGCCAAACTCTTCTATAAAACGCAGTTTAATCACTGTTCCCCTGGGGCCGGATATCTGCAATTTTGCCCAACCCGAGAATAATCTTCCCAAATCGAAACGGTATATCCCTTTTTCAGGTTGGGTTACTGAAATTGGTTTGATAGTTTTGGTTACCCGATCGGGTGGGGAAATTTGTGCTGTCAGGGTTCCGGTTGGAGGACGTACACTGACCGCATACACCCATTTTGAGTCGTCAAACCCTGTTGCATTCCATCCATTCTGCTCCGTCCGGGCATCGTATATTTCACCGGTATGTAACCCGTTATAACGGATGGGGCTTAATGAGGCTTTCCAGCTTTCGTCACTGATTATTAATTCTTTACTTCCATCTTCATATTCAATCCCGATCTGAGCTATCAGGCGCGGAGTATCATACCAAAGTGAAGTATCTAACGGATGATCAGCCTGAATATACCAACCATTTCCCAAGATAACACCAATGGTATTTTCCCCGGATTTCAGAGAGAAGGTAATATCAAATGTTTCATACAGGACCCTTGTGGTCATGTTCCCAATTCTTGGTTCGCTCCATTTCTCAACTTTCTGCCGGTCGTAATTTGTTTGATTGGGTGACAGAACATGATCTCCGATTTTTTCCCCGTTGATATAAAGCTCGTAGTATCCGAGACCGCTGATGTAAGCCCGTGCTTTTTTGATTTTTCTGGAAACAGCCACCTTTTTTCGAAAAAGCGGAGAAGCTTGTTTCCAGTCACCGGATGTTAACGAACCTGGTCCACCAATCCATTTTGCCTGCCAATCTCCATGATCAAGAAGCCCCATTTCCCAATGAGAGATACTGCTCCAGGCAGAAACATTATTCTTTTCATCCCATATCTGAACCTTCCAGCTGACTTCCATTCCGGATCGTAATGGCTTGCCATGATATACAACCTGAATAGATTGATCAGAGTTAATTTTGCCCGACTCCCAAAGATCAGGAGTGTTATTCAACAATTGTTCATCGCTTGTGGCAACCATGATCCGGTAAGCTGTTTGCCTGGCACCTCTGACGTCTTTCTTCATCTGCCAAGAAAGACGGGGGGATAGCACATCCATTCCCACCGGACAGGCAATATATTCACATCGCAGTGCTGTTACTTCCGGTTTAATTTTATTGCTGGTGCAGGAATCAATTACCAGGATGAACAGGCATAATGATATTAAACGTATGTTCATGAAAGTCAGATTTTAAAAAATTTGATTTCTTCTTTCCTATTCATTTAGCGGTAGGACCTTGAATAATATCCAGATAACGTGCCATCCAATAAGGCCAAAGCCAAAAAACCGGTTCCCTCACCTGCTGCGGATCTCCTTGTACTGCAGCCCATGGATTTTTATCCCATCGTACCGTGGACCGTTCACTTGCCGGTGGAAGTTCGGAAATCTGAACCTCTTCAAGAATCGGGCTTCTGACAATTTGAACATCTTCGCGTAAAGTATGATCGATCGGCCAATCAACCAGATCTAGAGGAGCATCTTTCAGAAAATCAATTGTTTGACTCGTATTGACTTTTTTACCCGTAGCCAAAGCATAGGTCAGATTATTGATCAGGTTTTCCCCGGCTGGCTGATTGTCCATCCATTCGTTGATCAGTTTATTATAAAACTGATGCAGTTCCGGATCCTTTTCATACTTCAGCAAGATGGGGAACAGATAGCCTTCCAGAGTACGGTCAAAATATATTTGCCAGGCCGGATTCTTGGAGTTTAAATGCGATGCATTTTCAAGATACCCTTCCTCGCCAATCAAACGGCGATATTCCTTTTCAAATTTTTCTTCACCGGTAATGTGCCCTGCAAATTTAAGATAGGCAAGAAGTTCAAATGAATTGAGGGCTTTTTCCGAGGCCCAGTCCGGGTCATGATTTAACTGCTCCGGCGACCAAACCGACCATCGGGTATGCGTTCCGTCAATATCAATCAGATTGTAGTCGGTCTTTATCAAATGGTCCATTATTTTTTTAACATGGTCACGGATCAATATTTTTTCTTCCTCACCGGCTGCAAATTCATAGTAGAAAAAATAGCCCATCATGTGCCCATCCATCTCGTCGCTGCTGGTATCACCTTTCCATAGCCACTTGCCGTCGACCGACTTGCGCCATCTCTGTTCGACCGGTTTATAGCGCGGATCCTTAACTAATTCATCAGCAAGCTGTTTTTTTGTATAAGTTCTGTTACCGTCATTCACTTTTGTCCAATCGGAAGGTACAATGGAGCGGGCAAAAAATCCTTCGGTACCTGTTACTTCCTGCAGAAATCTCAAAAAATTAAACGCTTTTCGTGCTTTGATCCTGGCATCTTCGTCCTTCGTTGCAGCATATCTGAAACTCTCCATGGCCAAATAGCCTCCTGTATATTCCCCGTCATTATCGTCATCCGAATTGCGCCATGAAGTGGTATCTCCGGGAATTTCCAATCTCAGGATTCCGCAGGTCCAGGGATCACGCATATGCTTTCTCATTAACTGACTATAATAGTCCTGTTCCTTATCCTTCAAGGTCATCATCCGCCTTTTAATGGCACTCACTCCTTTGGCAGTGGCAATCCATGCATTCCCCGCAACATCAAAAGCCACATCTGAAACCTTGTTATCGGTCAACCACCGTTTGCTAAAGCGCAGGGAGTGCGAGCCATCTTTTGCAAAACGGACCACGCCGACATCGGACCCGATCCACATGATTCCTCCGGGCGATTGACTGATACAGTTTACTGATGCAGAAGGAAGTCCATCTTTGGGGGTCAGATTTTTAATCAGGTGTTCACTATCCCGGACAGAAATGCCACCCATCACCCCGGTCCAGATATTTCCGTCAGGGCCGAATGAAATTGCGCGGACATAGCAGCTGATCAATTCGGAAACATCCTGGTACAATTTTGTTTTGCCATCTCTGCAAAGATAGAGTCCGGCATCTGTTCCAACCCACAGATTACCCTTCCTGTCTGTAATGGCGTCACGTATTGCACGCGATATTTGATATTCCTGCTGTTCCCATTTATTGGATTGGTAGCGCCAGATTCCGTATGGACCTAAAGCATAATTTCCGTTTCCATCATTACAAATTACTGATATTGGCGGAGTTGGCCCCTCTTCTTTTTTTAGCAGATGATTATTGTACCTGTAAATACCGTTCCAGGTTCCCAGCAAAACATCTCCATCCGGATTAACGATAACCGAATAGGCCGGCCCCCGGTCATCGCCCGTGATAACAGGATCCCAAATTCTGCGGTCAGCCTTTTTGAGAAAAATCCCCGAAGCTGTTGCAATCCAGACATTTGATTCGCGGTCAACCGCAATACTCCGCACTTCATTATCGGCTTGGTTATTACCGACCATATAAGCATCGTGAAACTCCTGCACAAACGGTACATCCTGGTAAATCTCTTCGCCTGAAGTGCTTTCCGTTTTTTTTGCCTCTTGTTGGCAGGAAATCAAGCCTAAAGAAAAAATGAAGATGCAAACCAAAGTAGGACCTTGAAATAAATATTGTCTCAACTTTCTCATAATAATTCAGTTAGTGTTGGTCGGCCCATTTACATGAGCCCAATTCAAAATTAGAAAAGACTGCTTCGAAGCTTGATTTCAATGGACTGCACGCGTAAACACCAGCCCGTGCTATCGATAACGGGATGTGCATATGAAAAATCCTCATCTGCTGGTAGTGTTTCCGCATTGATCGTATTGATTTACAGGTTCAAAATCGGATTTTACCATAAAGGTAAAGTCGCCTTCAATATCTTTAATGAAGGCAGGGGCATTGTCGTTTTGAAAACCATAGTAGGTGCGTTGCCAGTAATCTGTTTCCGGATCGGTTATAATGGTCAGACGGTCATTTTCTAATGTAAAAACTTTGGGTTGATTAATCCAGCTAAACTCCAATAGGTTTAATTTATAGTACTGATATTCAG
>Ga0208566_1002244_pt1 | contig 10502 bp, 7 predicted proteins | sample PL_2010_150m_FD_184159 | JGI IMG/M metagenome (GOLD analysis project Ga0208566, IMG submission 184159) | Freshwater microbial communities from Powell Lake, British Columbia, Canada to study Microbial Dark Matter (Phase II) - PL_2010_150m... | ecosystem: Environmental > Aquatic > Freshwater > Lake...
CTCTCCTCACCACGCGTCGCGGGACCACGCCCCTCCAGGGAATCATGCGCGAGCACTGCGATTCGTTCCTTCAGCCGTTCCGCGGTAATGTGTTTCAGTGAGGGGTTGTCCTGTCGGGAACAGGCACCGAGCATCAAAACCATTGCTCCGGTGGTGATCATCCAAACTCGTTGATTCATGGAAAATGTCTTTCGATGTGAGGAGAAGTGATTGAAAAAATCGCTTGACGATTTGAAAGTAGAGAAAGTATGGACGCCATGCAACGATCTCATGCGATCCTCATCGTCCTGTGTGTTGTATCTCAGTATGTGCGTCACTATATTGACTGGAAACAGAACCAAACTTCAACATTCGATATTCGGTGTTGGGTGTTGGAGATTCACTGGAACATGAAGTCTCCTTCACGAAAATATTTGCGCCTCAGCCAAAGGCTGATGAGCCTATGGCTCAGAAAGCGCATCCCCGCCAGCCCACTTAGCTCAATGAGGCGGGCCGGAGCCTCCGGCTGAGATTAACGAACTCAGAATGCCGAAGTATTTGTTTGTAACCGTGTTCAAGTTGTAACCTTAAGACCTGTACAACTCCCAGTGGCCAAGATCCAGACAAAATACGTTTGCCAATCATGCGGGTATGTTTCTCCCCGCTGGGTTGGAAAATGCCCGAATTGCAGTGAATGGAATACGTTTGTGGAGGAAGCCACCTCTCCGTTGAAGCTCTCCAAGAAACCGGCAGGAGCAGCTTCGAACATTGAACCGATTCCGATGGATCAGCTTGAGGGTGAAGACGTTCCGCGCGTCAAGACGAATATTGAAGAATTCGACCGGGTCCTCGGCGGCGGCCTGGTGCCTGGTTCGTTGATCCTGCTCGGTGGCGATCCGGGCATAGGAAAATCGACGCTGATGATGCAAATAGCGCTGAAGCTCAAAGGCCAGGTCGTGCTCTATATTAGTGGCGAGGAATCTGTCCGCCAGATCAAGCTCCGGGCCGAACGCCTGCAGGCTGAAGAGAAGAGCAGCATTCTTCTTCTGGCGGAAACAAACCTCGATCTCATTCTTGATGTCATTGAGCGGGGCATCCCGGACCTCATCATTGTGGATTCTATCCAGACGATGTACCGGCCGGGACTTGAAAGCGCTCCGGGAAGCGTGAGCCAGGTTCGCGAATCAACCGCGCTGCTTCTCCGCCTCGCGAAGACTCAAGGCGTACCGATTTTTCTCATCGGCCACGTAACGAAAGAAGGAGTGATTGCCGGGCCGCGCGTTATCGAGCATATGGTTGATACGGTCCTTCAGTTCGAAGGAGAGGCTCACTACGCGTACCGAATTCTTCGCGCACTGAAAAACCGCTACGGCTCCACCAACGAAATCGGGATTTTTGAGATGCACGACAACGGTTTGCGCGAGGTAAAGAATCCATCGGAGGCCTTCCTCTCCGAACGCCGGTACGGGACGTCCGGATCTACTGTTGTCTCCAGCATCGAAGGATCGAGGCCGATCCTCATCGAAGTCCAGGCCCTTGTCACACCGACAAGCTACGGTATGCCTCAGCGGAACACCACGGGGTTCGATTACCGCCGACTTTCGCTGCTGCTGGCGGTGCTGGAAAAACGTGTCGGGCTTCGCCTGGGAAGCCAGGATGTGTTTGTCAACATTGCCGGCGGGGTCAAGATCGATGAGCCGGCAGTCGACCTTGGCATCGCGACCTCCATCACGTCCAGTTTGCGGGATATCCCGGTCGATTCGTCCTCTGTCGCTGTCGGTGAAATCGGGCTTGGGGGGGAAATTCGAACCATTGGACAAGTTCAGAAACGGGTGCAGGAGGCGGCCAAGCTGGGTTTCAAGAGAATTATCATCCCCCACAACAATCTTAAGGGCGTGAAGGGACAGGATGGAATCGAGATCATCGGCGTCCACACAATCAACGAAGCAATGGAACAATTGATCAGCTAGTGCCGCCTCCAAAAAAGATAATGTGTTTTTGAAGGTAATGGTTCTCAACGCAGAGCCGCAGAGGGCGCTGAGCAACGCAGAGTTGTTGACAATATTCCTCTGCGATTCTCCCCGCCAGACCCGCTCGACCAAGTCGTTCGGGCGGGTCGCATGGCGGGCTGGTGCGGACTCCGCGTCTCCGCGATAGAAAATACAACCTCATTTGCTGGAAGCAGTACTAACATGCCCATGGACGAAGCACTTCATCAGCGGTTTATGCGGGAGGCGATCGAGCTTTCGATGTCGAACGTCAGAGAGGGCAAAGGCGGACCCTTTGCCGCGATCATTGTGCGCGAAAACGTGATACTTGCCCGCGGCACGAATCTGGTGACTTCGACCAATGATCCAACAGCGCATGCCGAGATTGTTGCTATTCGGGAGGCATGCCGGACACTCGGCTCATTTCAACTCGATGGATGTGATTTTTATACAACGTGCGAACCATGTCCGATGTGTCTGGGTGCAATCTACTGGGCCCGGCCGAAGGCAGTGTACTACGCAAACACGCGCGATGATGCAGCCGGGATAGGGTTCGATGACCGCTTCATCTATGATGAATTTCCCCGTCCTCACGAACTGCGCAAGATCCCTATGAAACAGATTCTTCGGGATGAAGCCTTCGTTGCCTTTCGTGCATGGCTGAACAAATCCGATAAAGTCTCATACTGACAAGGTACCTGATGGTGTGGATTGGATATGTTGGCCTAACGGCTCTCGTTCTGTGCTGGATCCCCCAGTCAATCGATACCATCAAGCAGGGACACTGTCCGGTGAATACGGCATTCCTCGTCTTGTCAGCGCTCGGGAGTCTCAGTCTCGCCTTCTACGCGTTGAGCCTCGGCAACGTGGTCTTCACGATTCTGAATTGCCTGACGACACTTGGCACTGCTATCAACATTTTCTATAAGATGTTCCCCCGGGAATCTCATCAGGGATCTGCATGAACAGAATTGTCCTCGCTACAAGGAACAAACACAAGACCGAAGAGATCAAGACTATTCTCAGGGGTCTCGGACTTGAGATCCTGACGCTCAGCGACTTCCCCGATGTTCCGGTGCTCAAGGAGGAAGGCTCAACGTTCCAGGAAAACTCGCTCCAGAAGGCGCATACGGTCCACCTGCATACCAGGATTCCTGCGCTGGCCGACGATTCCGGTCTCGAGGTGTTTTTCCTCAACGGAAGACCCGGTGTGATCTCTGCGCGCTATGCCGGTGACGGCGCAACAGATGAAGAAAACAATGAGAAGCTGCTGGGGCAAATGCGCGGTGTAGCCCCGCGACGGCGGAGAGCGCAATTCCGCGCCGTGCTGACGCTTTTTGGCGACAATGGCACAGAGGTAACAGAGGGGATTTGTCCTGGAAGGTTGGCGGAGTCGCCACGCGGAACGAATGGCTTCGGCTACGATCCGATCTTCATCCCGGATGGATTTTCACGATCATATGCAGAGTTGACTGCAGAAGAGAAAAACCTGATCAGCCACCGGGCCCGGGCGCTGGCTGGAATGAGGGAGGTTCTCTGGCAAAGGTAGGGCGGAATGTTGGGGCTGTCCCAAATGTAGAGGCTGTCCAAAAAGTACTATTGACCTTTGCGGCTGCCTCGGGAAATCTGAAATATCGACGATTCTCGAAACTCGACGTGGTCGAAATGGCATTCCCGCCAGACCTTCTGGAACAGAAATGGGCAGGTCGACCTACCCGCCAGAACGCGTGACGGGCTGGCATTTTGGACAGCCTCAGGTTGAGTATTCGAATATCGCCGATGTTGGATGACTCCGTAAGCAACTCAAATCGTCGATAGTACGTTTGGGACAGCCCTCCTCTTTCGACACTCTGGCTTGGACACCTCGAAGGCAGACTCACGGCAAAGAATGCATCTGTGGTGCGAAATGAAATTTCGCACTACGACTTGCGCCTGGCGTTTTCGAGGTTGCTTTCTCCTCTTATGATTTGAGCTTCCCCTCAATCGTGGCAAGTAACAACTCGAGATCGAAGGGCTTTTGAATAAAGTTATCCACCCCCAGCCTCATCCCTGCACGCACCACAAACTCATCGCTGATACCGCTCATTAACAGAAACGGTACGCTGTTCAGGCGAGGATCCTTGCGCACCTGCTGATAGAACTCAATCCCTGTTTGCTGACCTTCCCCGAAGAGCAAATCGGATACAATGATCGAAGGAATGGAGCGCTCCAGCAACTCGAGCGCTTTCTCGACACTTTCGGCCGTTTTTACGTCGTACCCATGCTTGCGAAGGTTGGCTGCCAGCGAAAGCAGCAGGGTTTCTTCGTCGTCAACCAGGAGAATCGTCGATTTGGCGTCCGGAGTGTTTTTTGCCCAAAGAATTTTCGCCTCCGCGCTCATGTGCTCTTCCATCGTAATATTGAATTTCTCCCGCATGAGCTGCAGAACATCGTTTTCATTCTGGCTGATCGCCCCGTCTCTCCAGGCAATCCGCAGCGCTTCGACGTAGGCGTCGATCTGGATTTGTTTCTCGAGCTCCTTGTGTTCGGCATCGGTGATTTTGAAGAGATCCCGCACTTTCTTCAGTTCGCGCACTTCTGCCTCAGTCACCCTTCCGTCGAACCACATTTCCTTCAGCAGCTCACGGTACATCGCAACGCTGGCGCGCTCGCCGGGTTTCCATTCGTCCATGGCAGGCTCCGGTGCGGCAGGGCGCGGGGCCGGGGCGGGTTGTTTCTCGGGCGCTGGCTGGCCGGGCAGCTTCTTCGCCTCAGCTTCAAGGAGCAGGGTGATGCGCTCGTCGTAGCCCTTCGCATAGTAGTTCTGCGGATTGATCGCAAACACTTTTTCGACCTGCTGCTGGGCCAGCTTGTATTTTTTCGCTGCGATAAGTTGATCGGCAGTCCGCAACAAGAGGCTGATCTGTGCTATCCTCTGGTCCTCAAGGGTCGCCTTCGTATCTTTGGTTTCCGGCTGTTCCAATTCCTTTTTCTGCCTGGCTCGTTCCATCTGGGCACGGGCCCTCTCAAGGAATGACCGGGCATAGTAGCTCTTCGGATCGAGCTGAAGCGCCACTTCGATCTGTGCAACAGCATCTGCGAATTTCGATTCCTTGACCAGGATATCCGCAGCGCGAAGATGGAGAGCAACGCGTTCCTTGAGCGATTCCGGCTGCGCGTCGTTCCTGGTGATCATTGGTTCCTCCTGAGGCTTGTTAGGCTGTGTGACTTCAAACTATACTTTTCCCTTCTGAAAATCAACGTGACATCCTGCTTTCGGTAGTGAACTCTTTCGGGATCGGAGTTAGCGGTGGGTACGACACCACTCGCATCAGTCGGTGCTTCTTTGATCGTAATTCCAATACGCAGAGGGTCCCGATGGATTCTCACTCCTTTTTTGATATATTGATCCCGATTCGACTTCGATCAACGAGACACGTTCTGGCACCACCGTCGCCCCATGAGGAAGCATCAACAACCATCCTGAGCCGGAGCCTTCATGCGAACACTTCTTCTCTCTCTCGTCTTCACGCTCTCTGTCGCACAAGCACAACCACAGATACCAACACCGGAATCGTTTTTCGGATTCTCTGTCGGCGAACGACATCTCCGACCGGATCAGATCGTCGACTATCTGAAGGCTCTTGACGCATCATCGGACCGCATGACGGTTGAACAGTACGGTGAGACGTACGAGAAACGCCCCCTCCTTCTTCTTACCATCACTTCACCGGAGAATCAGAAGCACATCGGAGAAATCAAGGGGCAACATCGTGCCTTAAGCAATCCGGCAGCATCGGTGGGACTTGATATCGAAACCATGCCTATCGTGGTGTGGCTTGGTTACAGCGTGCATGGAAACGAAGCGAGCGGGAGCAACGCGGCAGTTAGGGTCGCATATACACTGGCAAGTGCTCAGGGACCCGAGATAGAACAGATGCTTGCCCGAACCGTGATTCTGCTCGATCCCATGATCAATCCGGACGGTCTCGGTCGATTTTCACAATGGGTCAATACCCACCGCGCAGAGAATCCTGTCGCCGATCCCGCCAACCGTGAGCACGCTGAAGTTTGGCCCGGCGGGCGCTCGAACCACTACTGGTTCGACCTGAACCGCGACTGGTTGCCTTTGCAGCACCCCGAAAGCCGCGCTCGCCTGAAGAAGTACTACGAATGGCTCCCCAACATCCTGAACGATCATCACGAAATGGGGACAAACTCCACTTTCTTTTTCCAGCCGGGCGTGCCGGGACGCACGAATCCCAACACACCGGCGATGATCGATGAACTCACGCGTTCGATTGCCAAATACCACGCAGAGGCGCTGGACCGCATTGGTTCGCTCTATTTCAGCCGGGAAGAGTTCGACGATTTCTACATCGGGAAGGGATCTTCGTATCCGGACATCACTGGCTCGCTCGGTATCCTGTACGAGCAGGCAAGCTCACGCGGTCAGGTTCAGGAAAGCGTGAACGGCCCTCTTACCTTTACCGCAAGCCTTCGGAATCATTACACAACCTCCTTCTCCGTGTTGAAAGCCGCACAGGGGCTGCGCAAGGATCTGCTGTCATATCAACGCACGTTTTTCACTTCAGCTCTTAAGGAATCGGAACAGTCGCCGATCAAGGGTTATGTCTTCAGCGCCGCATCTGATCCGAGCCGCGCCTATTCGTTCATTGAAATTCTTCGACGCCACCAGATCGAGGTGTATGCGCTCGCAAAACAAGTTCGGCTCGCAGATCGTGTCTACGAGCCGGGGAACGCGTATCTCGTCCCAACCAATCAGAAACAATTCCGGCTGCTGACTTCTTTGTTTGAGAAACGGACCACGTTTACCGACAGCCTCTTCTATGATGTTTCCAGCTGGACTCTTCCCCTTGCGTTCAACCTTCCGTTTTCGGAACTCAAATCGCCTGCACGCGATCTGATGGGAGCGAGAATTGACTGGCCCGTTCAGCCAAAGGGTGAAATGGTCGGCGGATCGAACGCGTACGCGTACATATTTGAATGGCGTGGATATTTTGCACCCCGCGCACTCTACCGGCTCCTGAAAGCTGGGATCAAAGCGAGAGTCGCCACCCGCCCCTTCGAGTCAGCCACAAGTGAAGGCAATCGGAAGTTCGACTACGGCACCATTATGATCCCGACAGGAATACAGAAGGAAAAAGCGGACACGCTGCAAAAGACACTGGACATCATCGCACGGGACGATGCGATACGAGTCTATGCCCTGTCTTCAGGAGCGAGCTCTGATGGCATCGACCTTGGCAGCCCTGGGTTTGAACCCGTGCCGATGCCGCGTGTGATGCTCGTCGTCGGTACCGGCGTGTCATCGACCGATGTGGGAGAAGCGTGGCATTTGCTCGACTATCGGTTCAATATGGAGGTTTCCCTAGTCGAGACCCAGGCGCTCGGCAGGGTTGATCTCAACCGATACACCACAATTGCCATGAGCAATGGTGTCTACACCAGCATTGACTCGGCAGGAACGGCAGCCATCAAACGATGGGTGGAATACGGTGGAACACTGATCACTATGGAGCGAGCCGCTGAGTGGGCTGTAAATAACAACATTGCGACGGCGCGATTCCGCAAACTTGAACCGGGGAGACGGGATTCCACTGTCCTTCGCCGTCCCTACGGTGAACAAAGCCGCTATTCCGGAGCGATGAACCTCGACGGTGCAATCTTCGAGGTCACGGGTGACCGAACGCATCCGCTTCTCTTTGGTTATGATGAGGACCGGTTCAGCGTCTTCCGGGGAAATGCAATTTTCATGGAGCCTTCGCGCAACGCGTATGCCACGCCTCTTGTCTATGCACGCACGCCGCTGCTGAGCGGATACATGCACAGGGATTTCGAACCCCTGGTGAGGAACTCGGCCGCTATCATCGTCAGCACTCTCCGGTCGGGCCGTGTCATTCTGATGACGGACAATCCGAACTTCCGGGCTTTTTGGTACGGGACGAACAGGCTGTTCTTGAACAGCATCTTCTTCGGCTCCATCATTCAACAGAGCCCGGCCAGGTCCGAAGAGTAGGGAGCGGGGCTCGCACAGATGAATCCAATGTTTTGCCTCAACCGTTGAGAGAGAGGTTCGCGATGAACAAGAAACTCTGGATTGGTTTTGTCACCGTATTCGTGACCACACAGGTGCTTGAAGGTTTTGTGAACTTCTTACTCCTCGACCCGATCTACAGCTCGTATTCCCACATCTGGCGGCCCATCTCGGAAATGAAACTCTGGATGCTGCCTGTCACCGGGATGTTTTTTTCCTTCTTCTTCGTCTTTATCTTTTCGAAGGGATATGAGGGAAAGGGAATATCTGAGGGAATTCGCTACGGCTTTTATGTTGCCCTGATGGTTGCACTTCCGAACGCTTATGGAAACTACGCCATCATGCAGATTCCCTATATTCTCGCGCTACAATGGTTTACGTACGACACACTCGAATATGTCATCGCGGGTGCTATTCTGTCAGGAGTTTTCAGCCTGCGAATCGACTCATCAGCCTTGTCTTGAGGGATTGTCAATTGCTGGAATGGCACAAGGCAGACCTGTCAGGTTTCCGACGATGGTTTTCGTTGCGTGAAGAGAGAGTTCTTGTTACCTTCATAACACTTTCTGCCCTATTCAAATCAATATCCAACATTTCACGAGGTGTCTCCATGTTGCGAACAATTATCAGATCTTCCGTTGTTGTGCTTCTGGCCTCGCTGGTGTTCTTCGCCGGCTGCTCGAGTTCCCAGGGGACACGACCGGAGGTCACCAGTCAGCAGGTTCTTGAGAACGTCAAAGCTGGTCAGTTTGACACAGGCAAGATGTGGACATTCGATTTTCCTCCGGTTGACTATTTCAAGAAAACCTACGGTTTCACTCCTGACAAAGCGTGGTTCGACAAGGCGCGTTTGGGTACGTTACGACTTCCAGGTTGTACGGCATCATTTATTTCCGAAGACGGTCTGGTGATGAGCAATCATCACTGCGCACGGGGTCCCCTGGCAGCGGTTGCCAAGGAAGGGGAAAAACTCTCTACGGACGGATTTTACGCAATGACCCTCGAAGAAGAGCGCAAGGCCCCAACCTACGTCGACCAACTGGTGCTGATTGAAGATGTCACCACCGAGGTGCAAACTGCTTTCGACAGCGGCACCACAGACAGTGCCAAGACTGCCAATCGTGTGGCAAAGACGGGCGAGATTATGCAGCGGTATGCCAAGAAGCTCAAACAAACGACAAGCGACTCCATGGTATTCAACGTCTACAGCTTCTACAACGGTGGCCACTACTCTCTCTATGGATTCAAACGTTATACGGACGTTCGCCTGGTGTTTGCGCCCGAAGAGGAAATCGCCTTTTTTGGTGGTGATCCAGACAATTTCACCTATCCGCGCTACGATTTCGACCTTTCACTCTTCCGGGTGTACGAGAACGGCAAGCCGTACAAGACTCCAAACTACTTCCCCTTCAGCAAGAACGGCGCAGCAGAGAATGAACCGGTATTTGTCATCGGCAATCCTGGGCGGACAGCTCGTCTGAATACCGTTGCCCAGCTTGAAACAGCACGAGATCTCATGTATCCTTTCAATATTGCAGCGTTTTCAAGTCGCCTGAACGCATTGAATGCCTACGTCGAAAAGAACCCTGATAAGCGGTATGAAAATATCAACACGATTTTCGGGATCGCCAACACGCTGAAAACGACCAAAGGTGAACTTGATGCGCTGAGAGATCCTGTTATGATTGCGAAGAAGGCCGATTTCGAGAAGAACTTCCGCAGCGCAGTCATCAACAATGCACAGCTGAAGGCAAAGTACGGCGATCCGTGGGGAGAGATTGCGACATACGAAAAGCAGCTTCAGGCCATCCAGGGAGAGGCGCTTCCGCTGAACATCCGGAACTTGTCTTCGACGTTGTCCCTGGCTGCCGGTCTTCTCGACTATGCAACGAATCAGATGGATTTCCGCGGCCGCCCGGCCGGCAAACCCTCGTGGCCGAGAAATTACGCGGTAGAAGTTGAGAAGCCGATGCTGATCGACCAGCTGACATACATGAAGAAGTCGCTTAGCGACAAGAATGAAGCCTTCAACAAGCTGATGGCAGGACGCACGCCGGAACAGGCCGCAGTTGCTTTGATGAGCAGCTCCATTTTTGGATCCAAGGAGAAGTTCGAATCATTGGCGAATGCCAAGCAGGACGAGATCACAAAGACTGCAGATCCTGTCCTCGACTTCGCGAAGTATGCGACTGCACACACCTCTGAACTGCAGGCGCAGGCCCGGCCCATCTCCGCGAAACAGCAGCCTTTCCTGCAATTGTTGGGCAAGGCGATGTACGATGTGTACGGCACAAGCATCCCACCTGATGCGAGCTTCTCACTGCGTATCGCGGACGGTGTTGTCAAAGGGTACGAGTACAACGGTACAGTTGCCCCGATTTATACGACCTTCTATGGCATGTACGACCGGTACTACTCCTTCGGCAAGAAAGACCCATGGAATCTGCCAGCCCGCTGGGCAAATCCTCCTGCCGACTTCAGCATGAGCACTCCGATAA
>Ga0208566_1002245_pt1 | contig 10498 bp, 10 predicted proteins | sample PL_2010_150m_FD_184159 | JGI IMG/M metagenome (GOLD analysis project Ga0208566, IMG submission 184159) | Freshwater microbial communities from Powell Lake, British Columbia, Canada to study Microbial Dark Matter (Phase II) - PL_2010_150m... | ecosystem: Environmental > Aquatic > Freshwater >...
CGCGTCTGCTTGGGGGAAATCTCGAATCCCGTCTGGTGTAGGCTGATTTGGTTCATGCCCCCATTATCTCATCTGCCGCTCTGGGTGGGTGGGTTATGCAGATGTTCCCTAACACGGGCATCTGCCCGAAACCCTTCAGACTCAACAAATATATCGTCTTGAAATAGTCTGCGAATATCTATGCCACAAGCAACCGCTTCTTTTTGTACGCTAGCCCCCCATATTAGTTTCTGTGGTTTCCCAGAGAGTTTACGCGAAAGACCTGAAATTTTGCGTTCCATCTGTTTGAGAGTGCCGGGGCGTCGGAAGTATGTTTCCGGAAACATTCCTAGTGTCAACGCTATAATATCCACATCATGTCTGGTTAGGCCAGCCATTTCCAGAACCGCATCGATGGCCAGCTGCGGCATCTTACTACCATCGCATTTGATGCGGGATAGCCGCTCTTCCGCGATGGCTGCCACCAATTCGCCATCGACAAACAGTGCGGCGGATGCGTCATGTGAAGATGAAATGCCAAGAACAATACTCATAAGATATCCTCTAGTTACTCCGTTGATTTTGTAAATGTAGGCGTTCGTTGGAAACGACTACTAGATTACGCGCCCGCTGTTCGTAGGTGTGATCCCGCATCACCCGCGCATGGGCGGCCTCGGCGATGCTTCGGGATTCGGCGAAATGCGCCAGCCAGTAGCGGATTTTCTCGACGCAGTCGTCCAGGTCGGTGAAGCCGGTCCACTCCGTGGTCAGGTCGAAATCATCCGCAGCATGTCGGCGTTCATCCGTCAGCAAAAATCCACCCCGTGCCGGCACGCCATAACAGCGTTCCGGTAGCCCCCAGCTCAGCACGCCGCCGTGGTCACAAGAGGAGCGATAGCTCAGATTGATGCGGGAGCGCTGGATCACGCGAATCTGCTCTTCTTCACTGATTCCGGAAGAATGCTGAATGTAATGACGGAGACCCAGTGCTTCTAGGCGGGTTTTCAGCTCGGTGAAGAAGCGCGCGCGTTCGGCATGCTCTTTGTAGCGCTGGCCATCCATGTTGCCCAGAAAAGAGACATCGTATTCATAGAAATCGGGGTTCCGCATGTCTTCGAGCGTGTGACCGTGAAGATTGAAATTGCGTGTCCAAACGGCATTGGGGCTGTAGATTTTTGTCGGTGCGAAATCCCAAGTGGACTGCCTCGTGTGACTAGCATAAATATCCAATGGACGCAACAGGCGGAACAAGGCCAAGCGCCGCCAGCGAATGCCCATGTGCCAAGGAGCGTCGCGATCCAGCCCAATCAGCGGCACGCCGGCCTGTTTCAGGCGGTGCTTGAGCCTGACTGCGGCCCAGGGTCGGCGGATCGCTTCATACAGGTTGATCACACAGATTTCCGTGCGTGCAAGCAGATCCAGATCGGGTGTCCAAGCATTTTCAACCACCCGATAACCGATATTCTCAAAGGCTTCCTTCAGTGGCTGGAAGCCTTTGCGATAGTTGAGGATTATAGTATCGTGCGACACGGTGTGCTATTGATTATGACCGTGCATCGCGCGGAGCGTGGATTCCACCAAATAGGATACTCGTTGCATAAAAGCTGATTCTGAGAACTGGGCCATGTGAGTTTTTTTAGGTTCGGTGAGGATGAGGAATTTTTGATCAGTTAACTTGGATAGGAGTATATCAAAACTGGCGCCACCATCTATGCGTGGATCGTCATAAAACACCCCTGTTACGCCATCGGCTACGGTTTCCGTAAAGGGTCGTGCGTTGATCGCGATAACAGGCGTGTTGCATGCCTGAGCCTCTAAGACATTTAGTCCAAGGGCCTCTTTTTCAGGCAACCCAGTAAGGAGGTAGTCAATGTTGCGATAAATAGTACTAACATCCTGTTGTTGCCCCCAAAACCGTACGCGCTCGCGGATCGGCCTTAGTGCATGACGGAGATCGCGTACAGAGGCGTAACCGCCAGCACCAAATATTTCTAGTCGATAGTTTGGATGGCGTGCCAGTACCGGGGCTATGTGATTGAATAATAACGGAAACTGTTTTATCGGCGTAAGACGGGAAACGATGCCCAGGGTAATGCCATGTGCTCGGGCGAACGGACGATCCGGCTTTAGCATCGCATAGAAAGGATAGATCCAAGAGAGAATGCGGTCACGGCCTTTGCGAGTATCCCAATCATAGGGTGAGGCGGCGAGGATGGGTGTGTTCGCCATTTCCCTGCGTCCAGTTAGATCCGCTATGCCCCAGAGTGGCTGATTATGAACTTGGTGGATGCCTGCAGCATGCAGACTGTCGATGACATGTGCTGAAACGGCGTAGATGATGTCGTAATGGCGCAAATAGGCTGGATCGCGACCATAGAGTGGCATGTGGGCGATGGCACTCAAGAAATGACCCGCAGCATGCAGTGGGGCTGCTTCTGTTTCTTTTGCTGGGGTATGGAAGAGCAGCCAGCAAGAAGGGCCTGCGAGTTCTTTGATAATGTCAGCCATGCCGTCGACAGGAACGATCTTACATTCTACCGATAGGCGAGCTACCCAATGAGGGTTGGCACGATGAACAAATAATGTTGTTTTAATCCCTAGTCCAAGTAGTGCACGCGTAAAGAACGCAGTATAGACCTCGCCGCCACCCCAACCGATTTGCAGATTAACTTGGTAACAATGAGTCATGTCAACCAACTCTTCAACCAAGCACGCGCGATTCGTCTGCGTTGCGTAATTTCCGTGGCATTGTTCCAGAGTAGGGCGTAAACACCGTCGCTGCGCAATTGATGGTGGATGCGATGGCGCAGGTCAGGTGAGGTCACCTTGCGCAACTTGTGAAAAATAGAGAGGGCACCATCCACTAGTTGCCAGCGTAGTAAGCGTTGCAATTTTTGGTCTTCGCGTAACTGCGCGGCCAGTTCGGCCAAGCCTCGCGCGTTGTGAATTGAGCTGGAAATCACCGCGTCTAAACGCTGGTCTAGGATGTCTGCTGGTAGAGGGCGAATACGCTGGCGATAGAAATAACCAGGGGTGGGATCGTAAGCCACTCGTTTCGCCTCTAAGAATGCTCGCGTGGTCCATAGCACATCTTCATGGATTAATCGGTGCACGAAGCGCATACCTAACTTTTCTATGAAATCGCGCCGGTACAGGTGCATCCAGACCATGTGCAAAAAAGATTTATCGGCTAAGCGATGGCGCAATACTTCGCTACCTAGCATAACCTCGCTAGGTAGGTTGTCGTGATAGATGAGACAATCTTCGCGGCGACCTTCGAAGTGGTACATCGCATTACCGTGCGCCATGTCAAGACCATTTACACGGGCAAGGTTGAGTAGACGACGGTAATAACCGGGTTCTATCCAATCGTCCGAATCGACGAAAGCAATATATTCACCGCTGGCATGATCGAGGCCCGTGTTTCGTGCGCCAGAGAGCCCTCTATTTTCTTGATGGATTAGCCGTATTTCTGAGTGTTGTGCTGCGTAGCGTGCGAGGATGGCAGGGCAATCGTCGGTTGAGCCATCATCAACAACTATTATCTCCACATCATTTAGATCCTGTGCGATTAGACTTTGCATACAACGGTCTAGGAATGGGGCCACATTGTAGACGGGTATAATAATAGAGAGTTGATTTGTATTCATATAATTACTCCACGATTCCCTTCATGCCAAGCATATACAGCATTTAGCATCTTTTCTGCCCGATGTGCATAAGTATGGTTATTCATAACATAGACATGACAACGCTCTGCGAGATCACGGGCTTTATCAAAATCCGCAAGCCAATATTCTATTTGTTCTACACAATTATCAAGTCCGTCAAATTCCGCCCAGTTTTCACCTATTGTAAAATCATCGCGTGCGTGGGTGCGTTTGTCGCACAGCAAAAATCCGCCGCAGGCAGGAATTCCGTAACAACGCTCCGGCAAGCCGGAAGCCACGGGTGCATTGTATTCGCATCGTGCACCGAAATTTAGATTGATGCGTGATGACTGAATGAGTTCAATATGATCTTCAAGGGACATCTTGTTATTGCAAGTGTCAATAAATTTGTAACTAATTCCTTTCTCATCTAGTCGTTTTGCCAATGCAGCGAAGAAATCTTCGCGCGCATAATCTTCTTTATAACGATGGCCGTCCATGCCGCCGAAGAAACTAACATCATATCGGTATGTTGTGCTATCGCGCAAACAGGAAAGTACGGTGCCTGCATCACCGTGCAAATGGTAGTGATCGATATTGGCCGCGTTGGGGAGGTAGAGGATTAGATCAGCAAACATCCGTTGCTGGTCAATGAGTGTGTGCGTGGCGTAAATATCGAAGGGTCTGATCTTGTCGATTAGATATAGCCGCCATTTTCTGGTTGGTATTGCAAAGTTCAAATAATGCGGTGCGTCTTTATTCCATGCGATAAGCGGTATCTTATGCCGTGTCAAATACCGCTTCAGACGCAACACACGGATGGGGTGATGTATGCAATCGTAAAATCGAATAAAACAGGCCAATGTTTGCTGGAGTAAATCCGGATTTGGCGTCCATTCATTGTGGACGAATCTTATGCCGAGTGCTTCCATGCCACATTGAAGAGGTGTGGAGTCATTATCGTTTTTTATAATGATGTTTCTGGACATTATGGACGGTAGAGATAGAATACATTTTTTCGTATGCAGCTGAAGTCAATGGCGAATCCGGCATCGAATAACCAGCCAAGAATCTCGGAGATGCGCTGATTTCCCAATACATGGGGATGAACTTCAATACATAGTTTCACTACTGAATCCAGGTTGGCTAAGTGTAATAGCTCATACTCACCGCCCTCAATGTCGATGATCATAAAAGTTGGCTTGATTCGATCAATCTCCGCGTTTAGGTCAATCTGTCGCACCTGAATTGGCATGGCTTGTTCTGAGCCGTGAATCAAAGAAGAAGCCCAGTAATCTGGCTCCAACCAGAAAGTGCGTTCGCCATTGCCATCACCTAGCAGCACATTGTAAACAAACGGTGAAACTTTATTCGTTTTGTGTACATGTTGGATTGTTTCCATTAATTGTGGATTTGCTTCATAAGCATGGACTCGTTCGTTTCCTGTAACCTTGGCGCATAGAGAGGATAAGAAACCGATTCCAGCGCCAATTTCCATGACCACATCACCAGAAACGATATTCTTTTGAACTAACTCAGCCTCTTTTGCCTCATAGCCGCCGAAGAAGATGTCTTTGCGAATAGGTGGAGTAATGGCGGGGATATTAAGGGGCAGTCGTATGCCAAAATTCGTGGCATAGTCTGGTTTCGCAATGTGCCAAAGTACTTTTTTGATTCGTTTTTCGGTTTTGCTGCTGAGTTTAAACATGAGATCCTCGTTAGTTTAGTTGCGTGTCATGGTGAGCTAACCAGATCAATAACACGACAAATGTGTAGGCCAATCGTCGCGAGGCTTTGCGCTGTTTTGCTGCGCGCCATAGGTGTTGCACGGCGGTTGCATTAAGAAACGGTGCTAGTTCTGCGCAGCGGGCAATGTGATGCTCGCAGACGGCGTTCCATTGCCCGTTGAAATAGTGCTCTAATGGTACAGAAAACCCATGCTTTGGTCTATTCCATACGGCTTCTGGCAGATGCTTGCGTGCTAGTGCGCGTAGCAAGGCTTTTCCACCACTGGCGTCGTAATGCACGCTGGATGGCCAATCCAGAACAAGGTCTAAGATTGGATTGCCAAGCAGAGGAACGCGCACCTCTAGGCTTTGGTCCATGCTGGCACGATCGGTTTTTACTAAGCAGTCTTCTGATAGGTAGGTCCATAGGTCGGCACGCATCAGACTGGCAGTGTTCATGCCGTGTCCGTAACTCAATGTCAGATTACGCCATAGTGACAGGGTGTCTTCAGGATGGCAGGAGGTAAGCATGTCTGGGTTGAGGTAGCGCCCTATATCCTTGCGTGAGTGCGTAAAAGGTCCTAATTCGACCTGTTTGTAGAGCATCATGTCGCGTCCGGCGAGGCTTCTGCGTAACAGCCCACTCGGTAACATGCCTGCGCGTATCCCCGTGCGTAACAGACGACGACCTAGGCTGTCCGGATATTGATCTTCGGTCTGTGAGAAGCGTGGATAACCAGCAAATAACTCATCGCCGCCATCTCCGCTAATGGCGACGGTGACTGATTTCCGGGTGAGACGAGATAATTCGTGAGTCATTACATAGGCGGGGTCGGCCAGCGGTTGATCGAGTGCAGCGATCGATGCCTCGAAGGTGTCACCGTCAATGGTTGGTGCATCAATGATGGTGTGTTCGGTGTCGTATCGGGTGGCGACTACACGCGCTACCGGGGTTTCATCGAAACCGGCTTGCGGAAAACGGATGTTGAAGGTTTTTAGCGGCCGCACACCGGCTTCGGCCATGTAGTGCACCATCAGGCTGGAATCGATGCCTCCGGACAAGAAGGCGCCAAGCGGTACATCGGCCACCATTTGACGACGCACGCTTTCTCGTACAGCGGCGTCCACCATCTCCAATGCATCAGAGAAGATGGGTGCCGTTGTGTGCGGAGCAGGTGGACGCCAGTAGCAGCGTGTTGTTAGTTGATTGTTTTCGTGTGTGTAGGTCAACACACTGGCGGGTGGTAATGAGCGGACATCGCGTAGGAAGGACTGCGGTGACTGGATGGCTTGGCAGGCGAGGTAGTCGCGTAACGCTTCTGGGTCTAACCGACGCGGAAATCCAGGTAGCGCATAGAACGGTGCCAAGGTGGATGCGAATACGATGCCACCCTCTAGCGCCGCGTAAAATAAAGGCTTGACTCCAATACGATCACGGGCCAGCACGAGAGTCTTTGTTTTGTTATCCCAGAACGCAAAGGCGAAGATGCCATCCAGTCGATCCAGAAGTTTATCGCCCCAAGCACGCCAGCCTTGCAATAGCACCTCGGTGTCAGAATCGGTGCGGAATGGCCAGCCTTCGACGGTCAACTCTTGACGCAATTCACGAAAATTATAGATCTCGCCATTGAACACGAGGATCCAGCGACCATCATCGCTGGTCATGGGTTGGGCGCCCCCAGCAGGATCAATAACAGCCAAGCGCTGGTGTCCAAAAATGGCCGCGCCCGATGTGTGAATCCCATTGCCATCCGGCCCGCGAGGGCGCAGGGTGTCGAGGGCGCTATGAATGTGCTCGCGCCATGGGGTACCAATCATGCCCAAGAGTCCGCACATAATTAGCTATTTTCTGTTAGCGCTTCATAGGCGTCGAGGACGCCTGTTGCGCTATAAGGGGTAAGGTCGGCCCGACCTATGTCCGGCGGGGATGCCAGGCAATGAGTAATCGCCATCGCGAGTGATCGAGCATCTCCACAGGGCACAAGACATTCTGGGAATGCGGTTAAAATTTCTTTCGGGCCGGAAGGGCAGTCGGTACTGACGGCGGGTGTGCCGCATGCGAGTGCCTCGATTAACACATTAGGGAGGCCTTCGTGATCGGAACAGAGCACCAGCAGGTCGGCCTTGGCAATCCAAGGATAGGGATTGGGTTGAAATCCGGCGATATGAACCCGTTTGTCAAGCCCCCGTGCGTTGATCATTGCCTGAAGTTTTGGATCCTCGGCCGTTAGTAACACCAAAATGTGAGGGGTATTGATCTGTGACCAGGCGTCTAATAATAGGTCGTGGCGTTTTTGGGGCGCAAAACGCCCCACATGGATGACATAGGGGTGCTCAGGTAGCCCGGGTGATGTTGATACGGCTGCTTTGCGGATAGCATCTAGGTCAAATGGGTTTGGAATAACCTTAATTTTAGTCGTAATATTAAGGCATTGACGAAGATCGTTGGCGACCCCGGTAGAAACGGCAATCAGGGGGCGTTTTCCGTAAAGATGTTGATAGCGTTTTAGGCGTCGATGGGCCTTGGCAGGGCTGCCTAAGGAAAGCGCATGGATTTCGCTATTAAGCGTGTTGGCGATGCGGCACCAGTGATGGGGTGGTTTTGCCAAAGAGGTGACTTCATCGGCAAAGGGTAGTGTGGATACAATGAGATCAGCCTTCTGCTTTTCAAGATGATGGCGTAGTCGATGCGCCAATAGTTGCTTTCCCAACCAACCTTTGGATGTCTTTTGGGCGATGGCATGAATTTGAACACCTGCTGGAATAATGTGTTCGATGCGATCTTCTAGTAGTACGACTTCGATCTCGTGGTGTCTTTCCGTTAGGCCGGATGCCAGTTTAAGGATGGCTTTTTCTGCCCCGCCGCCGGCGAGGTTGGTAATGACAAAGACGATCTTCATCCAATAGCCTCACGCACCTTGGCGAGGACCGTTTCTACAGATATCGCTGTCATCGAGTAATCATCAGGCGTCGTACCTTTTTCCGCCTGCGGATGATCTATGGCCCACAGACAGGGATGCTCTAAGGGGGCCAAAAATCGACTGGGTGAGTGACCGTGATACATCGCTATCATCGGTCGATGTAGTGCACCCATAATATGGGTGGGGCCTGTATCAACGCCAATATAGAGATCCACTTCGTTCATTAGCGCACCTGTTTGGCGTAGCGTGAGCGTGCCAGCGAGATGTGTTGAACACTCGGGGAGTGCTGCATGTAATGCTTTTGTACGCGCATGTTCCAGTTTTCCACCAAAAATAAAGAAGTGTGCATTAGGGTGTTCTGCACGGATGCGCTGACATAGTTCGATAAAATGCTCTACGGGCCAATCTCGATAACCTTTGGTGGGAAAACTGGCAATTTGTACACCTATTAGCGGTGTGGCATTTGTCGTTCGTAGTGGATTTAAACGAGTCTTGGCCCATTCGCGTTCGGTATTGGTGACGACATAGGAGAGCTGTTTTCCCGCGACAGGGATATCCATCGCATCGGTGAGGGCAAGCAGATACTCTACAGCATGTCGGCTTTGAAATAGCGGCTCTTCGACCGTGCGCCAGAGGCGGGCATCTAGTGTAGGTCGTCCTTGGCGGAAGGCGATGACACGGTGGGCAACGCGTAATGCGTAGCTAACCAAAGTTTGGTCGAAGCCGAACACCACAGCTAGATCGTAACGATGAACAGGTAACCAACCACGCAGTGGCGCTGTTTTTTTTGTGATATGGCCTAGACGATGGATGAATGGAAGTCCTTGCAATATTTCGGCGCGTTTTGGATGCGCCAAGCAGGTTATTTTTGCCTGTGGGTAAGCGGTAGCAAGCGCGCGGAGTGCGGGTGTGGCCAGTAGAGTGTCACCGATACGGGATACTTGAATGGCTAGGATGCTACGCACATAGTCTGTTTTGTGTCGGTCATAAGCGGATGCTGCTGATATCATCTTCTTAGGAGTCTGTGATTTAGGCCATCCAATATGGCGAGTAGTCGCAGCCATTGATAGTTACGGTTGTGTGCGTAAGGTAAACATGCAAGAGAAAAACCGTATCCGGCAGCTGGCGCTCCTGTCGGGGTCCAGCGATGGTCGTTCGGCAATTCGTCCCAAACGCCTTGATCGAGAGAGTGGGCGATTTCGGAAAAAGCGGGGAGATCACTATAGGATGTTTCTGGCATGCGTTGCGAAAGATAGCGTCGTTCCGGAGAGTCTATGGCCGTATCGTGCATAAACACAAAAGGCATTTTTCCTTGGGAGAGTAGATGTAATGCGAGTCGTAACCCACGATAGCCTTTAGGCCCATCAATGATGGCTATGTCACCTGTCTGTGCTATTTTTGGAAGTAGGCGGGTCGCATCACCAAATAGTTGTTGTACATTGTCTCGTCCTTTTAGCCGTTCGGAAGCTACGAGTACATCTGGTGAGTTGCTGTCGTATTCGACGCTAATGATTTCAGCATCAGGAAAACAGTGGGATAGAATCAAGGTGCTCTGGCCTCGGGCCCTACCTGATTCAAGGATGCGTTGAGGTTTTACGGTTCGGGCACAAAGCCAGAAAAAGAACATCTCGGAAAAGAGGATGCCTTTGCGTTCGTAAGGGATGTCAGTTGTTAGCCGCTGAAATTCGGCAATGGAGGACAGTGCATCTTGTAAGGGTTTATTGCTTAGGTTAGTGGGCATTGATTGCCTTGTTAAATAAGTGTTGCATCATGTCAAGCATCGATTTGGATGTATGGTGTGTTCTGGCAAAGATATGTGCATTTTCGCTTAAGTTGTTAGTTAACGCAGTGTTTGTTTTTATTTGCTGGATCGCATTGGCCAAGGATAATGCATCTTGTTTAGGCACTACGATCGCCGTTTCCCCATCACTAACCGCCTCTAAAATCGCCCCTACGGGTGTCGTAACAATCGGTAGCCCGGTCAGCATGGCTTGTAAGATGGATTGTGGTACGCCTTCATTGGCATAGGATGGCAGGCAGAAGATGTCCATGGCGCGTAGCCAGTCTTCGGGGTTGCGTTGTTGGCCGGTGAATAGCACCCGTTCGGCTAGGTTGAGTTCGGCTGTGCGCTCTTCTAGGCGTTGGCGCATCGGCCCATCACCCACGATCAACAATTTCCATGCGGGCATGTTTAACTGGGCGAAGGCGTCTAGCAGGTAGA
>Ga0208566_1002248_pt1 | contig 10492 bp, 12 predicted proteins | sample PL_2010_150m_FD_184159 | JGI IMG/M metagenome (GOLD analysis project Ga0208566, IMG submission 184159) | Freshwater microbial communities from Powell Lake, British Columbia, Canada to study Microbial Dark Matter (Phase II) - PL_2010_150m... | ecosystem: Environmental > Aquatic > Freshwater >...
GGTGCTCTCGGGGCTCGGCGGGCTATTCGGCTCGACCACCCGCCAGCGGCTGCCGCAGGTTCCGCTCGGCGGCTCGGTGTGGACGTTCGCGCTCTTCGATAACTGAGCGACAATTGATAGAGGGATGGCGGCATCATCGGAAAGGAATGTCATGAGAAAAGCGATACTGATACTGGCAGCGGTGCTGCTGACGTCGTTTAACGCAACCGTGCTCGCCCAAACGCAGCAGGAGTTATCGCGTGATGGCAACGGCGGCAGCACCGACAACGTTCTTACGTACGGGATGGGTTATCACCAGAACCGCTATAGCACGGTGAAGCAGATCAACAAGCAGACGGTGAAGCGCCTGGTGCCGGTGTGGAACGTGTCGCTCGGCAGCAACTACGGGGAGCAGGCGCAGCCGCTGGTCTACAACGGCGTCATGTACGTGACCAATGCCGAGTATACGGTGGCAATCGACATCGATAGCGGCAAGCAGCTTTGGCGCACCCCGGTCGACTGGGACCCGGCTACTCCGCGCGTGGTCTGCTGCGGCATTTCCAACAAGGGCCCCGCGATTTACAACGGCAAGCTGTTCCGCGGCACGCTCGACGCCCACGTGGTCGCGCTCGACATGAAAACCGGCAAGCAGGTCTGGAAACAGAAGGTCATGGAGTGGAAGGACGGCTACTCGATGACCGGTGCGCCGCAGATCGCCAATGGCGTGCTGATCACCGGCATTTCCGGCGCGGAGTTCGGCACGCGCTGCTTCATCGACGGCTGGGACCCGGAGACCGGTAAAAAGCTGTGGCGGACCTACACTATCCCGGGGCCGGGCGAGAAGGGACACGACACCTGGCCGGCGGGAGACGCTTATCTGCGCGGCGGCGGCTCGACCTGGATCACGGGTTCGTACGATCCCGAGCTTGATCTCGCCTACTGGGGCACCGGCAACGGCGGACCGTGGAACCCGACGCTGCGGCCCGGGGACAATCTCTATACCGCTTCCGTGCTCGCGATCAAGCCCAAGACGGGTGAAATCGCCTGGCATTTCCAGTTTTTTCCGAATGAAGCCTACGACCTCGACGCCAACTGGGAAATGATCCTGGCTGACGTGGCGGTTGACGGAGTCAAGCGCAAGGTGGCGATGCAACTGACGCGCGGTGGATTTCTTTATGTGCTCGACCGCGCCAGCGGCAAGCTGCTCTCCGCCAAACCGTTCGAAAAAGTGAATTGGGCAAGCCACATCGACATGGCGACCGGCCGGCCGGTGGAGACTGAATTGTCGAAGCGGTTTCGCGCCGGAGAGCAGGTCGAAATCTGGCCCAGCCCATGGGGCGCGAAGAACTGGCCGCACGCGGCGTTCAATCCGGAAACCGGGCTGCTCTACGCCAATACCATGCACATCGGCAGGCTGGTCCGGCATTTGCCGGTGGAATACAAGCCCGGCCAGCGCTACCAGGGTTACGAGAATCTGCCTCCCAAGTCACGAGAACCGGGCTTGCCGATGGGGCACGTTGACGCGATCGACCCGATGACCGGAAAGCAAAAATGGCGCGTGCCGATTTCCGACATCCCGAATTATGCGGCGATTCTTGCGACCGCCGGTGGCCTGTTGTTCACTGGCACACAGACCGGCGCGTTCATTGCGCTCGACATCGACACCGGCAAGACGCTGTGGCAGTTCCAGACCGGCTCCGGCATCAACGCGCAACCGATCACGTTTACCCACAAGGGCAGGCAGTATCTCGCGATACAGTCCGGGCTCGGCGGTGTAAACCAAGCAAGGATGCGAACGGAACTGGCGAACGTGCCGCGAGGTGGATCGGTGTGGGCGTTTGCGTTGATGCCGGACTGATCCCGTTCCCGGGAACTTCGGTGTCATGAGTGGATGCAAGATTGCCGGTTATGCGCTCGCGTTCGCCTGTGTGGCGGCCACGGCGCAGAGTCCAGAAGGCGAGGCATTCCCCCCCGCCGGGCAGATCAAGAAGGGGGCCGACATTTATGCCCAGAATTGCGGGCCTTGCCATGGCGCACGGATGCGCGATCCGGACGGCGCATTCGACTTGCGCACGTTTCCGCGCGACCAGAAGAGCCGTTTCCTCACTTCGGTCACGAAGGGCAAGAATAGCATGCCGCCGTTCGGCGGCCTGTTCCAGCCCGACGAGATCGAGGCGTTATGGGCGTACGTGATCGCCGGGGAAAAACAATAACGTCCCGGCGTTCGCGTTCCATTCTTCCTTGCAACCGCAAACCTATACCCGCACTGCGATCGTTTTGCACTGGCTCATAGCCGCGTGCGTGTTCTGCCAGATTACATTGGGTCTGTGGATGATCGGCATTCCGAAGAGCCCGCCCGGGGGCCGTGCCTGGTGGTTCAACGTGCACAAATCGATCGGGATTACGCTCGGGCTTCTGATACTCGTGCGCGTGCTGTGGCGTCTTGCTCACCGCGCGCCGCCGCTGCCGGCGGCGATGTCCCGTTGGGAGCGCATCGCCGCGAAAGCGAACCATCTGCTGCTCTATGGGTGCATGGTGGCCATGCCGCTCACCGGTTACCTCGGCTCATCGTTCACCAAATACCCGATTCTGTACTTCGGAATGCGGTTGCCGCAATGGGGCTGGGATGCGCCGGCGTTAAAGGAACTGTGCAGCCAAGTGCATCTCACGACGGTCGTGATTTTCATCGCGCTGATCGCGCTCCACATCGCCGCCGCGCTCAAGCACTGGTTGATCGACTGCGATGGAAGCTTTGAGCGGATGTGGTCATGGCGGCGTGTAACGCCTTCTGACGCGACGCAGGACATTCAACCGCGCGTTGCGGCAAGGTAGCGCCACAAACCGCCGTCATCGCGCTTCCCGCCTCACCGGATCACAACCCCCCATGGCAGTTCGCCGACCGTGATGTCGGTCAGCTTCTGATTGGTCTCGGTGTCGATCACCGAGACCGAATTCGATCTGCCGTTGGCGACGTAAAGTTTTTTTCCATCCGGCGTGATCGCCATGTTCCAGGGGCGCCTGCCGACGGGGACCGTGGCGATCACCGTGTCATTGGCAGTATCGATCACCGATACGGTGCCGTCTCCGCCGTTCGAGATAAACACGCGTTTGCCGTCGGGGCGCACCGCGACGCCGTTCGCGCGCACCCCGGCTTTGATCGTCCCGAGCACGGTCTGTTTGCCGGTATCGATAACGTAGACGGTATTGGCTTCCTCGGCGGCGACGTAAGCGCGGCTGCTGTCCGGAAGAAACCCGATGCCGCGCGGGCGCGTGCCGAGCGTGATCGACGTGAGCTGCTTCTGCGCGCGCGCATCGATGATATCGAGCACGTCGCTTTCCTCGGCGCTCACGTACAGCCATTTGCCGTCGGGGCTGAATACCGCATGTTCGGGATTCTTGCCCTTTACCTTGAGGTTGGCGGCGAGTTTGTTGGTCGCGGTATCGACGAACGCAACGCTGTTGCTTTCCTCGACCGCGACCACGACCCACTTCCCGTCCGGGGAAATGCCGACGCCTTCCGGAGACTCGCCGAGTTCGACTTTGCCGACGATCGCTTTTTTGGCGAGGTCGATGATGTTGAGCGCGCTATGGGGCTGGTCGCTGACGTAAATGAACTTGCCGTCGCGGCTCAGCGCAAGGCCTCGCGGTTTGTCGCCCGCTTTGATCTCGTCCGTGACCCGGTCGGTCGCGGTGTCGATGACCGAGATCGTGCCGGATTTTTCATTCGGTACGTAAGCAAAGGGTCCGGCCAGCGACAGGGTTGCGGTCAACACCAGCGCCACGCCGGCGGGAAGGCTGAATGCAAGGCTGCGTTTCTCGTTCATATTGATGATGGCCTTTCTTTACTCGTGTCGCAAGAGGTCAATGAGGTCGCGCATATCCGCAGCGTGCTCCAGAGATTCAACCGCGCCGACGATTTTGTCAACTGACGCGGGCGGGAGCGCCGCGGTTCTGCGGGTTGCCGCTCAGCCCGGGGCGGTTGTGCGAAACGCGTTCAGTACCATGGCACGCTGCCCCGATTTGATTCAGAATGAGCATGATAGTATGAATTGAACCAGGTCTGCTCTGTTCACCTTACTGCGAGAGTTCACGATGACACAATCCAATGAGACCGCGCTCAGCCCGGAAACAGTGCTCGGCGAAATCAAGAAAAACGGCATCACGCATGTGGTCTGGTTACCCGACAGCGAGACCAATTGGCTTTACGTGCTGATGAAGGCGGAGCCGTCGCTCACGCTCGTTGCGGTGAGCCGCGAAGGGCTGGCTTTTTCGACGGCCGCCGGCCTCCACGCCGGCGGCAAGACGCCGGTCATCCTGATCCAGAACACCGGTCTGATGGAATCGGGGGACTCGCTCCGCGGCTGGGGACTCGGCCTTAACATTCCGGTGGTGCTCATGGTCGGTTATCGCGGCTGGACGCGTCACGGCGTCACGCAGGATACGGCCGCGGTCTACACCGAACGCTTCCTGAACGCCTTCGGCATCAATTACTACCTGGTCGAAAGCAACGCCGACGCGCCGCGAATTGCGGTCGCATTCGAAGAAGCGCGCAAGACGCAGCGACCGGTTGCTGTCCTCGTCGGCGACGAATACCACGGCTTCAACCGGTAGGAGACGCGCCATGCCATACACCCAAATCAACGGCATCAAAATTCATTACGAAGTGAACGGCTCGGGGCCGCCGCTGCTGATGCTGGCGCCCGGCGGATTCGATGCGCCGATGGAGCGCTGGCGGATCAACGGGGTATGGAAGGAACTCCAGCCGCTCGATACGCTGCCGCGCGATTTCCAGGTGATCGCCTACGACCGCCGCGAGCTGGGCGAATCGGGCGGGCGCGTCGAGCCGCTGACATGGGAAATTTACGCGCGCGAAGCGGTCGGTCTGCTCGATCATCTCTCGATCAAGAACGCGCTGCTGCTGGGTGGGTGCATAGGCTGCACACTCGCGCTGGCGATTGCCGCGCATTTCCCGGAACGCTGCCGCGGGTTGCTGCTGCACTGGCCGGTCGGAGGTTATCGCTGGATGCACAAGGGCCTTACCGCTTTCAACAGTCATCTTGCCTATACCCGTCAGCACGGTCTGGCCGCGGCGGCCGAGCGCGCCAAACAAACGAAATCATTCTGGCGCGGCGAGCCCGACGGCGGGCCCTGGTCGTGGCTGATCGCCTCCGACGCCGCGTTCGCGGCAGCGTTCGTTCGCCAGGACCCCGAGCGCTATCTCCAGCTCGTCGCGCAAAGCCGGGACAGTCTGTTCAACGACACCATGCCCTCCGGCGCCACCGGCGCGCAGCTGATGGCGATGAACGTGCCGGCATTCATCATGTCGGGCGACGATGCTTCGCATTCGACTTCGAGCGCGCACGCGTTGCGCGAGCTCATGCCGCAGGCCAAACTGTCACCGCTGATGCCGCCGCAGCAGAATGCCGCAACGGTAGGGCAATGGATACGGGAATCTGCTGCCGTAGTATGAAAGGGACGGGTGCTGCGGCCCGACCGGCTGCGCGTGAGCACGTAGCCGGCACCGCCGGTTGCTGCCGGATTCGCGGAATTCAGGAAGGCGATTGCGCGGATCCACAGCAGCTTGGCGCGCAGCACTCTTGCCGAGCCGGCTTATAAGCGCGGACAAAAGCGCTCATGAACTTGCCGGCGACCTGCGGCGCGATGGCGTCCACATCGATCCCCTGCCCGGCAAGAAACTGCCGCGCATCCTCGATATCGTAAACGCGGGTCGGCTCGATTTCGATTTTTTCGAAACCGGCGCCTGCCAGCTTGCGGGTGTAATCAACGTCGCGTAGCGCCCCTGCGATACAGCCGATCCACAATTCGACATTCTTCCTGATTTCGGCGGGAACCTCGCCGGTGACCACGACATCGGAAACCGCGAACCGGCCGCCTGGCTTCAGAACCCGGAACGCCTCCCGGAATACGCGGTCCTTGTCGGCCGACAGATTGATCACGCAGTTGGAGATGATGACATCGACTGAATTGTCGGGGAGCGGAATGCTTTCAATTTCGCCCTTGAGGAACTCGACATTCGCGACGCCGGCCTTCCGCTGGTTCTCGCGCGCCAGCGCCAGCATTTCATCCGTCATATCGAGGCCGTAGGCTTTTCCCGCCGGGCCGACACGCTTTGCCGAAAGCAGGACGTCGATACCGCCTCCGGAGCCGAGGTCGAGCACAGTCTCGCCGGGATTCAGTTGCGCCAGCGCGGTCGGATTGCCGCACCCCAGCGACGCGCGCATCGCCAGTTCGGGGACCTCGCCGCTTTCCTGCGCGCTGTACAGGTTGGAGGTGATGGGATCGCAACTGCCATCCGGAGCGGCGCGGGTTCCACAGCACGAAGTATTCCCCGTCCGCGCGCGCAGCGCAGCCTGACCATATTTCTCTTTGACGACTTGCGTGATTTTTTGCGTGCTCATGAGCATTCTCCTTTTCAGCGACTCTTCAAACGCCGCGCGCGTACCAATCGCGCGTGGAATTGACGACCTTGACCACCGCCAGCATCACCGGCACTTCGATCAGCACGCCAACCACCGTGGCCAATGCCGCTCCGGAATTGAAACCGAAAAGGCTGATCGCTGCCGCCACCGCCAACTCGAAGAAATTGGACGCTCCGATCAGCGCCGACGGACACGCGATGTTGTGCTTCTCTCCCACCGCCCGGTTGAGCCAGTACGCGAGCGTGGAATTGAAAAACACCTGAATCAGGATCGGAACCGCGAGCATCGCGATAATCAGGGGCTGCTCGAGTATGGCTTCTCCCTGGAAAGCGAACAGCAGGACCAACGTCGACAGCAAAGCGGACACCGACCAAGGCCCGATCTTCGCTAAAGCGGCCTGAAAGTGTGCTTCCCCTTTGGCCAGCAGCGACTTGCGCCAGAGCTGCGCGATGATGACCGGAACGACAATGTACAGAATCACCGACGTGAACAGCGTATCCCACGGCACGCTAATCGACGAGATGCCGAGCAGCAGAGCTACGATCGGCGCAAAGGCGAAGATCATGATGAGGTCGTTCAGCGCAACCTGTGACAGCGTGAAGTACGGATCACCGTCGGAGAGCCTGCTCCAGACGAAAACCATAGCCGTGCAAGGTGCGGCCGCGAGCAGGATGAGGCCCGCGATATAACTGTCGAGCTGACTGGCGGGAAGATAGGGCGCGAAGACCTGACGCACGAAAATCCAGCCGAGGGCAGCCATGGTAAACGGCTTTACGGCCCAGTTCACGAACAGGGTTACGCCGATTCCTTTCCAGTGATCCCTGACTTGATGCAGGGCGCCAAAGTCGATCTTGACGAGCATGGGGATGATCATCACCCAGATGAGCAGGCCGACCGGAATGTTCACCCTGGCAATTTCCATCCTGCCGATCGCGTGGAATACGCCGGGCAGCAGTTGGCCGAGCGCGATCCCGACCACGATACAGAGGAAAACCCAGACGGTCAGGTAGCGCTCGAAGCAGCCAATCGGAGCGCCAGCGATGATCCCGGCGGTAACTTTTCGCGGCGCGTTCATTCGCTAATCTCCCGGGTCGCGCAGATGGCCGATTGCATCGAGTTTGCTCTTGAGCGAGATGGCATCGAGCTTCGCGAGCGGCAGGTTCTCGAACTGGGAAATGCGTCGGTTCAACTGGACATAAGCCTGAACGAAAGCCTTGCGCTTCTGCGCATCGGTGCCCTCGACGGCGGCCGGGTCCTCAATGCCCCAGTGGGCGGTCATCGGCTGTCCGGGCCAGACCGGGCAGACTTCGCCGGCTGCGTTGTCGCACACCGTAAAGACGAAGTCGAGTTCGGGAGCGCCCGGGGCAGAAAATTCGTCCCACGGTTTGCTGCGCAATTCCGATACCGGGAAGTTATGCTGCTCCAGTAATTCCAGCGCAAACCGGTTGATCTGCCCCTTCGGATGGCTGCCTGCGCTGTAGGCTTTGAAGCGACTCTTTCCCGCGTGGTTCAGTATGGACTCTGCGAGGATGCTGCGAGCGGAGTTTCCCGTGCAAAGAAAAAGGACGTTGAAAATACGTTCGATCATCGGGCAATCCAGCAGATCAGCGGGAAGATGAGTTGCGCGGTCGTTTTTTTGTCGTGGCACGGGCAGCAGTTTTGGGCAGGCATTGCACACCCTGGCAACAGTTAGCGGTGAGATAGGCGAGCAGTTCGTCCATCGCGCCGTAGTCGGCAATGTAGAAAATGAACCGGCTCTCCGCTCGCCCCTTGATCAGACCGACGCGGCTGAGATGGTTCAGATGAAACGAGAGTGTCGGTGGCGGAATTTCCAGCTTCTCGCCAATCAATCCCGCATTGACTCCGGCGGGACCCGCCTGGACCAGCAAGCGGAAGATGGCAAGGCGTGTTTCATGCCCCAATGCGGCGAGGCGTTCCGAAGCAGTCGTAATTTCCATGTTTCCAGTATCCTGAAAATGACGTGCCGTGTCAATAGTGGCCGGATTTTCCCGGCCATCGCGACGTGCAGCAGTTGCAGGTTGACGACGGTTGCACTAGCATCGCTCATACCTGTCGTCCTGCGAAGCGTGGCGCTGCGTCGCGCGGCCGACTCCGGGCCGGCGTGCGGATGAGACAGTAACCGAAGGAGATAACCTGTGCCGGAGATTCCCGATCGCGAGCGCATCCGCAGCCTCGTCCACCGCTACTTCGACCTCCATTCCCGCCGCGATTGGCCGGGGCTCTCGGACATGTTCGCACCCGATGTGACGCTCATCCACCCGGTCTACCCGAGGAGCGCCGGTCGGGAGGCCGTCGGCCGGTTCTTCACCGAATACATCCCCTCGCGGTTTCCGAAGTATTTCGAGTACGCGCCGAACGTGATCGTCGAGGAAAATCAGGCGGCCGCCGAATGGATCTTCGAAGTCACGCGTCTCGACGGGAAACCGGCGACGCTCACGGGAATCACGGTGCTCGAATTCGACGGCGAGCGCATCAAGACCATCAAGATCTTCACCGATCCGATGCAGCTGGGCAGTCCGGCGCAATAAGCGGCCCAGACGCGGATTCGTGGGGTATATTGAGGTAAAATCCGCCTGCGCTGGCGTAGCTCAGTTGGTAGAGCAATGGTTTTGTAAACCAAAGGTCACGGGTTCGACTCCTGTCGCCAGCACCACCCTCCCACCGCGCTGCTTTGCACACCGCGCCCCGAAAACCTGCGATAATGCCGCGCGCTTGTCAGCAAGGGCTTGCTGCCAGGCAGGCTGTTTCAGGGTGCGGCCGCGTGCAGCTGGCGGCGACCGGGAACCTCGCGCGGGCTTGCTGGTCCATGGAGCATCTGGCTTGAAGTTCGACGGTGTGATCCCCATTTGAGGCCAATAAGAAGTCGGGTATGACCGGCTGACTTGCCGGTCAAAGCGACGGAGGAAAAACAATGATCAGGGTCGAAAATCTGGTTAAGTCGTTCGGCGCCAAGCGCGCCGTCGACGATATCTCTTTCAGCGTCGAGCGCGGCGAAGTGCTCGGCTTCCTCGGGCCTAACGGCGCCGGTAAGTCCACCACGATGCGCATTGTGACCGGTTTCTATCCGCCGACCTCCGGCCGCGTGACGGTCGGCGGCTTCGACATCGCCGAGAACCCGCTGCCGGCGAAACGCCTGCTTGGCTATCTGCCCGAAAACGCTCCCGCCTATGCCGACATGACGGTGCACGGTTTCCTGAGCTTCGTTGCCGAGTTGCGCGGGCTGACCGGGGACAGCCGGAAACAAGCCATCAACCGCGTGGTCGAGCTCTGCCACCTCGACCGCGTGCTGTACCAAACCATCGACACGCTGTCGAAAGGCTACAAGCACCGGACCTGCCTCGCGCAATCGCTGATCCACGATCCCGACATCCTGATCCTCGACGAGCCGACCGACGGCCTCGACCCCAACCAGAAGCACGAAGCGCGCGAGTTGATCAAACGGATGGGCGAAAACAAGGCGATCGTGTTTTCGACGCACATTCTCGAGGAAGTCGAACAGGCGTGCACGCGCGTGATCATCATCGACCGCGGCAGGATCGTCGCCGACGGCACGCCGCAGGAACTGAAAGCGCGTTCCGAGCTGGCCGGCGCGGTGCGCGTCAGCACGCGCGGCGTCGGCGCCGCGGCGCTCAGCGGCAAACTGTCCACGCTGGCATCCCGGACCGAGGTTCTGGTCGATGACGGCGCGCGCGTGGTGGCGCGCGCTTATCCGCGCGACCGCGGCGCCAATGGCGCGTTCGCCGGCAGCATCGCCGAGCTCGCGCAGCGTGAAAACTGGAAGCTCGATGAAATTCACGTCGAAGAAGGCCGGCTCGACGAGGTCTTCCGCAGCATCACGCTGCCCGACACAGTGAAAGGAACCGCGTAATGGGTGCGTGGACCAATATCAAAGCGATCATGAAACGCGAACTCGGCGGTTATTTCACTTCGCCGGTCGCCTACGTGTTTCTCGTTATTTTCCTGCTGCTGACCGGTTTTTTTACCTTCACCGTCGGCAATTTTTTCGAGCGCGGCGAAGCCTCGTTGGTGTCGTTCTTCACCTGGCATCCGTG
>Ga0208566_1002249_pt1 | contig 10487 bp, 9 predicted proteins | sample PL_2010_150m_FD_184159 | JGI IMG/M metagenome (GOLD analysis project Ga0208566, IMG submission 184159) | Freshwater microbial communities from Powell Lake, British Columbia, Canada to study Microbial Dark Matter (Phase II) - PL_2010_150m... | ecosystem: Environmental > Aquatic > Freshwater > Lake...
GGGTAACGATCAACCCCTCGCGCTCCTCTTCCACACCAAAGGATGTTTCAAATGGCGCGACGAGTTTCATCGAGATGTGCCGTAGTTCGATCTGTTCAATGCGAATTGGATTCATGTCTATAAGATTCTCCGAAAACGATTTTAACACAAACCCCAGACCTCCGAGTTCTTAAAGAACTCGGAGGTCTGGGGTCGTGAGGTCTCAATCTCCAATCTCCAATTTCTATTTCTTCGGCGTATCCGCTTTGATATTGAACGTTTCCGGTTCGCGCTCACCTACCGTCACTGAAATCTCTTTCACTTCGCCACCGCGAATCAATTTCGCTTTGATAGATTTGCCCACCACACCCGGTCCTAACGCCGCTTGCAGATCGCCGATGTGAGTCAGCGATTTATCGCCCAACGCCACTAACACATCGCCTTGCATCACTCCGGCTTTCGCCGCAGGTCCATCGCTCTCTGCGCCGATCACCATCAAGCCCGTTTCTTGTTTAAGTTTCTCGGCGATTTCTTTAGCGAGTCGTACTGGTTGAGTGTTCACACCCAAGAAGCCGCGCTTCACGTGACCATACTTCTTCAATGCTTCAAGCACCGGCTTCACTGCCGAAAGAGGAAGCGCAACACTGGCATCACGACCTAAAGCACTGCTGTTGATTCCGGCGACACGACCACTCGCATCCACCAAAGGTCCACCGGAGAATCCCGGCAGCATCACGACATCGGTTTGGATGTAGGCTTCAAGTTGGCGGCGTCCGCGCACTGCTCCGCCGACATAACTCACAATGCCCCACGACGCCATCACCTCATCCGGGCGACCCACGGCGAAGACCATGTTGCCCACTTTCACCGACTCAGCCCATTCAGCCGGGATGAGTCCTTTTGCTTCGACTTTCAATAACGCTAAGTCGCTGCCAGGATCGCGCCCCAAAATTTTTGCTTCATGCGTCGAACCATCGGGAAGCGTGACGTTGATGTTTTCATCGCGCTGCACAATGTGATCGGCGGTGACGATCTCGCCATCCGCGCTCCACACGATGCCGGTTGCCGGAACGTGATTGCGCGCGTCAATAGTGACGATAGATCGTCCGGCTTTCTCGATGGCGGCTGCCATTTCGTCAGAGTATTGTTGAAGAGTGTTGTTTGCCATAGTTTTCTCCTTATGTCGTATTGCGTATTCTGTTATCCAATTCGTTCTATGACTAACAGCATAACGCAACACGTTTTTTTCTCCCTCCCCCACACGGCGAAAAAGTTCCTCACCAAATGGGGAGTAAAGCAAATTGGAAATTTACTCTACGGTAAGGCAAATTGGCAATTTGCCCTACAACGAAATCAATCCTCTATGTATCGCAATCGCCACTGCTTCGGCGCGTGAAGCCGCGCCCATTTTGCTCATCGCCGAAGCCAGATGAAACTTCACCGTATGATCGCTGATGCCGAGTTGCAGAGCGATGGCTTTATTCGTTAGACCATCGGCGACACCACGCACCACTTGAATCTCACGCGGCGACAACACTTCGGCAGACGAGCCGCCGCTCAACTGTTGTAACAAGGTGGAGGTAGCGGTTGGCGGCAGCACCATTTCGCCATCGGCGATCTGCCGCAGGGCAAGAGTCAGTTCATCGGCGTTGGCGATCTTAGAAAGGCATCCGCGCGCGCCCGCTTGCAACGCGCGCATCATGCGTGGATCAGACGACGAATCACTTAACGCCAACACGCGCACGCCGGGCGCATTTTGTTTAATTTGGGAGATCGTAGAAAAGGCGGTGTCGTGATCGAGCGACAGATCATAAAGTAACACTTGTGGCATTAAACTTTCGCCGAGCGTCAACGCTTGTTCGTCGTTGATCGCTTCGCTCATGATCGTGATGTCGGGGTCGTTGAGAAGAGCGCGCAGACCGGCGCGCATGGCGGGGAATGGGGAGGCGATGATGATTCGTATCACGCAAACATTGTAACGGAATTACATAAGCAAAGTGTTAGCGCATCTCCCCATCCAACTTCACATCACCCTGCGACAAGACATAAAACGCGCGCGGACGATCTCCTACATTTTCAAAAACAAAATCGGTGATGAGATAGCCATTGCCGAAAGCATTCTCAAGCACATATCGAATTTGCTTCTTCCACTCGCGCGCCAGCTCAACATCCTTTACTTTAAGATCCTGAAAGTTTGAAGGAATTTCGATAAGACAGATCACGCCCGAAGGATCAAAGGGTTCGCCGATCATTTTAGGCAAACCCGCCTCATTAGCGCGCGTTGGATTTAAGATCAGCATATCCGCCGCCATGTAAGACTCAAGTGAGAGACGCTTGCGCTCGCCGCCGATTCGTTGTTTGACTCGGTTCGACGTGATCCACCATTCCACCAACAAACGATCCGAAGGCAGTCCAGTGTTGAGTCCATCGTTCATCTCGCCGTAATGATCGCGCTTATAGGTGCGGCTGATCGCACCGAGTCGGGCGATATTAAGATTCGCGTTGCGGCTTTCAATCGGATCGAATGTCCATGTAATCAAGCGCACTGCTTGTTGATTCACGGCATGATATTGAGCGACCTTAAGTTGATAGCCCACGCCCTTGTCACGATACTCAGGCAACACTGCCAGCATGTGCGAGCAATGCTTGAGTCGAGTCATCGCCGCACGATTCGGATCGCCTTCGTCCGTTCCCAAAAAACCAAGAACGAAGCCAATCAGTTTGTCATCATCCCACGCGCCGATCACTACGCCGCCATTTTGGGCGACGGTTAGCATCACATGAAGCGGCGCGATGATCAACTCCGAACCGGGCCACACTTGGCGTTGCAATTCTTCAGCCGCGTGAAAATCAGAAATGGAAGTGAGGGGGCGAATGGAAAGCATAAGTAAATAGTAATTGGTAATTGGTAATTGGTAATTAGAAGTTGGGATTTTGGGATTTGGAGTTTGAAGTTTGAAGTTTGGATTTTGGGGTTTTGGGATTTTGGGGTTTTGAGATTTTGAGATTTTGAGATTTGAAATTTGAAATTTGAAATTTTTTCATCCCCACATCTTCTGCCGCATCGCCTCGCCCCAATTTTTATTCGCCATATAGCCAATCGTTTGCTCAAAGCGCGAAGGCTTGATGCCAAAGTAACGAGTCACGCTGACGAGTTCGCACAAACGGTTCACCGCAAAGTGATCGAAACTGCGCGCGGTGATCAGGGGATGCGGAGTCATACCCTCTAACATTTTCGTCGCCCAACGCATATACGGCAGACCCACACGAAAGATCGCGCGATGTTTCTTGGTCACATCCATTACATTTTTCATCATCTGTTCCAGACTCAAAAATTCAGGACCGCCCAGACTCACGGTTTGATTAATCATCGTCGGGTCTTCCAAGATCAAACTCAAACACGTCACCAGATCGTCCACCCACAACGGCTGCATCAACGTGCGTCCCTCGCCGGGCAACACGAACAGACTCGAGCTGAGGGCGAGTGCCATAGCAAAAGCATTTATAAACGCATCTTCTTCGCCGAACAAAATCGCTGAGCGAACAATCGTATACGGCACCTCACTCCGTCTGATCATCTCCTCAAGGCGGCCTTTAACACGCTGCATCTCAAATGCTGATTCGCGTTCCGCGCCTAAATGCGAAAGATAGATGATACGACTCACGCCCGCTTCTTTCGCCGCCTCTAAAACTTTGCGCGTGCCGTCTACATCTACCTTCTCTAAATCCCCGCGCTGCCCTTTCCATTCGGCGCTTGCCAGATGAAAAACAGTATCCACACCCGACATCGCCGCGCGCACGCCGCGAAACTCGGTGATGGTTGAGATCGCCACTTGCACCGAAACATCTTTGGGCAAACGCGGCGGCTTCTTGGAAGGTTGAATCAAACAACGCACGTCGGCGCCCATCTCGGCTAAACGCGGCAGCAGCGCGCGTCCTACAAAACCTGTTGCTCCTGTCACCAGAATCATTCTGCGCGGATAATACGCGCCTAATGAGAGTCGGTCAAGCGTCACGAAACTAACGAAGTGTATGAGTGTTATATTGTCAAACTAGACTTACCCCAGACCTCCGAGTTCTTAAAGAACTCGGAGGTCTGGGGTCTGATGAGGAGAGAACATTGAAGACACGAGTCGTCATTACAGGCGTTGGAACGCTCAGCCCATTAGGGTTAGATGTTGAATCCACATGGCAAAAAATTAAAAGCGGCACATCAGGCGTCGCGCCGATCACGTTGTTTGACGCGAGTCAGCATGAAACAAGATTCGCGGCAGAAGTTAAAGGGTTTGATCCCGAATCGATTTTAGGCAGACGTGACGCACGGCGGATGGATCGCTTCGTTCAATTTGCGGTGGTGGCTACACAGCAAGCCTTAGAGGATTCAAAATTAAAGATTGATGATTCGAATCGGGATCGGGTGGGGATATTGGTTGGCACGGGCATCGGCGGCATCAACGTAGTTTTAAATGAGGTGGAAACGTATCGAGTCAAAGGTCCGCGCCGCGTGAGTCCGTTTTTGATCCCGATGATGTTGCCCGATACGGCGAGTGGTCAAATTGCGATCAACTTCGGCGCACGCGGTCCCAATCTCTCGGTGTCGTCGGCATGTGCGACCGGAACAAATGCCATTGGCGAAGCGTGCAAAATGATCCAGCGCGGTTCAGCCGACGCGATGATCACCGGCGGCACCGAATCGGCGGTGCTGCCGTTGCTGATGGCGGGCTTCAACGCGATGGGCGCGCTCTCGCGGCGCAACGATGATCCGCAACGCGCCTCACGCCCCTTCGACAAAAATCGTGACGGCTTTGTGGCGGGCGAAGGTTCGGCGGTGTTGATTTTAGAATCGGAGTCACACGCCAAAGCGCGCGGCGCAAAAATTTGGGGTGAGGTGTTGGGCTACGGACTCACCGACGACGCTTTTCACATTTCGGCGCCGGCCGAGAACGGTGCGGGTGCGGCGATCTGTATGAAGAACGCGCTCGCCGATGCCGGACTCTCTCCGAATCAAGTAGACTATCTCAACGCGCATGGAACGTCTACGCAGTTGAATGATAAATCGGAGACGGCGGCAGTGAAGACGGTTTTTGGCGAACATGCTTACGAGATGGTGATGTCGTCAACAAAATCTATGCACGGTCACTTGCTCGGCGCGGCGGGCGCGTTGGAAGCGATCATTTGTTTGAAGGCGATGCAAGAAAATTTAATCCCGCCGACGATCAACTACGAGACGCGCGACCCGATATGCGATCTCGATTACGTGCCGAACACGGCGCGCAGTAAAACTTTGAATCGCGTTATGTCGAATTCGTTTGGCTTCGGCGGACATAATGCGTCAATTATTTTTGGAAAATATGGATAGCGAATGGCAAATGGCGGATAGCGGATAGCAAATCACGATACGCCATTTGCTACGCGGAGCGGCCATAAGCCATTCGCTATCAGCCATCCGCTAAAGGACTTTTATGACTCGATACGCACATATCACCGGCTGGGGGATGGCAGTGCCGGAACGGGTGATGACCAACGATGATCTTTCCAAATTGGTGGACACCAACGACGAATGGATTCGCTCGCGCACCGGAATCAAAGAACGGCACATCGCCGGAGTTAAAGAAACGACCACCACGCTGGCGATTGAAGCCGCACAGCGGGCGCTTGAAGTTGCAAACATTTTGCCAAGTGAAGTTGATTTAGTGATCGTGGCTACCAGCTCCGCCGAGTATATCTTTCCGGCGACGGCCTCATTGGTGCAAGATGCCATTGGCGCCGAGAAGGCTGGCGCGTTTGATCTGTATGCGGCATGCACCGGATTCGTCTACGCCCTCAACGTCGCCTCACAAGCCGTCCGCAGCGGAAGCGCCAACACGGTGCTGGTCATTGGCGCGGAGACGATGTCACGTTTGGTAGATTGGAAAGATCGCGGGACGTGTATTTTATTCGGCGATGGCGCGGGGGCGTTTGTGGTGCAAGGTTCGGATACGCCGGGAGGCATTTTGTCTTCTATCATGCGCTCCGATGGTTCGGGGGGCGACACGCTTTATGTGGAATCGTATGGTCGCCCACGCGCCTCAGGCGTCAGCGGACTTTTGAATTACGCGATCTACATGGATGGCAAAGAAGTGTTTCGTTTTGCGACTCGCATCATGGCGGCGGTGACCAAAGAAGCAGTGGCGGCAGCCGGACTCACGCTACAAGATATTAACATCATCATCCCGCATCAAGCCAATCGAAGGATCATCGAAGCCGCCGCGCGCGGGCTTAATCTGCCCGAAGAGAAATTCATGATCAACATAGAGAAGTATGGCAACACTTCTTCCGCTTCGATTCCGATTGCGGTGTGCGAGGCAGTGGAGTGCGGCAAGCTCAAGCCGAATGATCGTGTGGTGTTCGTGGGATTCGGCGGCGGCTTATCGTGGGGCGCGATGGCTGTTCACTGGGACGCGACTCCGCCACTGCCGCTCACGACTTGGCAACAGATTACGCGCCGCGTGCAAGTGGGGCTGGCCCACGCGCGATCTTACGTGCGGCGTGGTGTGCGCAAAGTGGAGAGCAGATTGTTGGGTTCGGAAGAGCCAATAGAGAAACCGCCGACGAAGAAGTAAGGAGAAGACCGACGCGGTTTCGCAAAGCGAACCGCGTCGGTCTTTTTTTGATTCGGAAAATTTTTGTCAGCGCAGACCCTTCGGGTTTTGTTAACACGGCTTCACGTTCAATCGTCTCTAAGACCCGAAGGGTCTTTGTATAAAACAGAATCAAGGTGAAGAGGCGCAACGAAAGCCGACATCGTTGTCGACACCCGACAGTGTGACCCAGTTGCGAAGCGACACGCGCACGTCGATACCGTAGTTATCCCATGCGCCACCGCGGAGGACACGAACATCATCGCTTCCATCCAACTTTTCTCGCCCATCATTCGCATTGTAGGGATACGCTTTGTATTTCGATTGCACCCATTCCCACACACTGCCTGCCATGTCTAACACGCCGTAGGGACTCGCACCACTTGGATATTTGCCAACTTCTGTTGTATCGTCAACATCTCTATTAAAATTCAACAAGGTTTTATCAGGACTCTTATTTCCCCACGGATAGATTCTGCCATCCGTGCCACGCGCTGCCTTTTCCCATTCGGCTTCAGTCGGCAATCGCTGCCCTGCCCAACCGCAATAGGCATGAGCGTTTTCCCACGTTACATAGATCACTGGGTAGTTATTATATTGAGGGTTACTGAAGTATGCAGTGCGTGTAGAAGATTTTGGGCTTTGAGGTAAAGAACATTTTCCCGCTTTGACACACATCCCATACATTAGGTTTGTCACTTCAAACTTGTCAATCCAAAAGGCATCTAGCATGACTGCATGAATCGGCTGTTCATCAGGATATTTCGAATCATCATTGCCCATCGTGAACGCGCCCGCTGGCACATAGACTTGTATCATGCTATCTATTTTTGAAACTTGCGTAGAGCCAATGCCCAAAATAGAAGATGTGATTGGGATGTTAGTTACTGAGAGGTGAGGTGTATTTGTATTTACTAGCGCTGGACGTGGGAAGAACGAGTTAATACTTGCCAAGATGATGACACTGAGAATCAGAGTCACTACGAGATTGGGAACGATCTGAGAAAATTTTGATTTTGAAGATAGGGCATTAGGATCGGGTTCAAACTTCGCTTCCACAAATGGAGTCTTGAACGTGACTTCTTTGCTGCGAAATGATTTGAGGAAAAATTGCACCCCGCTAACGACGAAGAAGACAAGCACGATTACGACGAAATAGGTTAACCAGTCATTCATTGGTGATCTCCCATTTGAAGTTCACAGGTAACTGCTCACGCCTTCGCAGGATGATGAATCATCCTGCTGATACGCCAAACGCGATAAATCGCGTTGAGGTCAGTCTGCTTTAGCAGACTTTTTGTAACAGCGTGGAAATTCATTTCCACGCGCAAGCGTAGTTACCTTCACAGGTTGGTCACACTATAGTGGAACTCATGTGACTACTCATGTTGGCGGCATATTTCTTTTTCGTCAGGCAATTGAATCACTGAAACACTGAGCAAAACATTATGAGCGCACTGAAAAAAAAACGCGCGGACGAAGATCCTCAGTGGAATCAATCTTTTCAGTGACTCAGTGTTTCCACAGGTGAGTGGTTACGAGCTCCTACTTTTTCTTTTTCTTCAACCCTCCCAACCCCTTCACCTCTTTCGCAATTGCCTTCACCACATTCGGCAAATTCTCTTTCACTTCCGATTCGGGAAACGTGAGATATTTGTTTCCCCCGCGCTCTTTAAAAGTTTTCTCGCCCAACATCACCCCCAACACACCTAACTGACACATCAACGCAAAATCTAGCTCGATCCCTTTCTTCACTTCGTATTTGCGTTCTGCGCTTAAGCCGCGCTCTTTCAACGCCGTCCACAATATCTCGCGCTCTTCGCTGTCTACGATGAGATCGTTGATCTCATTTGCCTTCAAGAGTCTTTCGCCAGTGGTGTAAAAAAATGTGATGCGCCGCCAACTATGTGAGGGGATCGGTTTAGCCAGTCGTTCCAGTGAACCGATCTGTATTTTGAAGTATTGCTCGTTAGCGCGGGGATGATCTTTTTCGGTGCGGAGGAGTTCAGCGCGAGTGGTCAGTTCGTGACCGACGACAGGCGCGATGTAATTGATGCTCCACTTCTCATCGCCAAAGTTCGCCGTTTGATAAAACGCCAACGCATCCACGCTTACCGTCTTGGGCGCAGTTTTATACGGGATGCGATACCAACCCAACACACGCGCGATTTCGAGATCGCGTTGCGAGGGCAGGAGGGAGACGAGGATGAGGTCGGAGGAGTTGATCATCAAAAGCTCTTTGCGATTTCAGAGTGCAAGAATTTTCAACCGCCGATAAACGCCAATGAACGCAGATTCCAACAAATTTATCGGCGTGTATCTGCGTTCATCTGCGGTTAAAGTTATTCCCAATAGTGTTTATTGAATCAACGGCGGCGGTTTTTTTCCGTCGAGCGTCATCACGTCATAATCCGCAGGCAAAATTTTGATGTGTGCGCCATAAACGTTCCCCAAGTTTTTGTTGATTAGGTCAAGCAGTTCTTGTAATTTCTCAAGCTCAACAAAATCGCCGCGCATCACGCGATCTTTATTACCGTTATCGCGTTGGATAAAATGCGCCCAATCGTATTTGCCGCTCTTTCGTTTAACGACCAGCAACTTGTATACCCCGACTTCCGGGATGGCAGGCGTGATCCAACCGCCGACGATCTCATCACCTTTATCCACATTTAAAATTGCGGGACCTACAATGGGATTCTTCTTGGTTAATTTTTTAGCCATGACAAATCCTTTTACCGTAAAGCGGCGCGAATCTTGTTGACCACTTTCTCAACGTCTTAACTACTCAACCACTTCGTCATTGCGAGCGCACTTCGCGAAGCAATCTCGGTCACGACCTTCAGCTTCGCTCAGGACAGGCTTTGAGATTGCTTCGTCGCAAAGAACGCTCCTCGCAATGACGCCTGAGTAGTCAATCAACGTCGTTCCACAATCCGTCTATCCATCTCAGGCACTAAAGACTGATGCTTCACCCACCACTCCGGATTCTTTTGCGCGTCGAGTTCTTCGACAGTTTTACCTTGCTGCTCTACCCAAGTGTAATATTTTAAATTGTGCCACTGGCGTTGCATGTCGGGCGTGCCGTCTTTGATCCAATCCGTCTTCTGCCCGTGAAAGATCGCTTCCACGTACGCCATGCCGCGCGCATCGTCAATCGCGCCGTAATCACGCGCCATGTCCGCCATCACCGAGTGATACCGATCAATGGCGTCGGTGCAGATGGTGACGATCACATCGTTCTTGCCCAACTGATAATGCTTGGCAGTTTTGATCGCGCCCAAGACATTGCATACGCCGCTGATGCCGAAGATGGTAGAAAGCTGCCGCACCTTATCGGCGGCGACACCGTAGCGTTTGGTTAACACTTCGTGCCCGGCTTCATCGGTCAGCACCTGCAAACCCTTCTTACATTCAATATCATCAATGCAAATGATCGCGTCCATGTTCAACACATTGTGAATCCAAGTGACGTGCTTATCGCCGATGCCTTGAATGTCGTGACCGCCGTAACCGTTGTTGTAAAGCGTCGGGCATTGAGTCGGTTCAAGCCCAATGGTTTTCGCATCGTGGAAAACTTGCTTGACGCGATCACCGGCGGCAATCGTTCCGGCGCTGCCCATCGCCGAACAGTAAGCGGCAATCGTTCCATCGCCCACGCCTTGCGCTTTAAGTTCGGCGGCGAGTTCAACAATGGTGTTGCCGGTGACGTGATAATGAAAACGATAATTACCCATCACTTCAAATTGATTCAAGATGCGAATGTTAGGATCGCGTTTCAACTCCCACGTCTTGTCGTAAATTTCTTTGACGTTTGACTCAACGCCAACCGTCTTGATCACTTTCGCGCCATAGGCTTCGATTTTTTCAAAGCGTTCCTTGCTCATGCCT
>Ga0208566_1002250_pt1 | contig 10486 bp, 8 predicted proteins | sample PL_2010_150m_FD_184159 | JGI IMG/M metagenome (GOLD analysis project Ga0208566, IMG submission 184159) | Freshwater microbial communities from Powell Lake, British Columbia, Canada to study Microbial Dark Matter (Phase II) - PL_2010_150m... | ecosystem: Environmental > Aquatic > Freshwater > Lake...
CCCGGTCAAGGCGGGCATCGCGCTGAAGCAAACCAAGTGAACTGAGTATATGAAACACTCATTGCCACGCATTCAGGGCGTGATTGATTCTGCCCGCGACCAATCAATTCCAATTCGCATTGGAAATGAGACGCGAAGACAAGCCGAAGATGACCGCAGGAAATCCCTGTGGGACAGTGCTGTTGCACGGCAAGGCGCAGACGACGCCCCGAAGGAAGTCCCCTCGGGGGACAAAGTATCGGTTCTAATTCGAATTGGAATGACAAGATAGCCATGGGAATTTCAGGACGCATTGCCGAGTTATTCCTGCGCCATTCGATGACGCCGCTGATCGCCCTGATCGCCCTGCTGTTGGGCGCGTTTGCGGTGTTGGTCACGCCGCGCGAAGAAGAGCCGCAAATCAACGTGACCATGGCGAACGTGTTCATCCCTTTCCCCGGTGCTTCCGCCAAGGATGTCGAAGCACTGGTCTCGCGGCCGGCGGAACAGGTCCTGTCGCGGATTTCCGGCATCGAGCATGTCTATTCGGTGTCGCGGCCGGGCATGTCCGTGATCACGGTTCAATATGTCGTCGGTCAGGATCCGATCCAGGCCCTGGTGAGGCTATATGACACGATCAATTCGCACCGCGACTGGGTGTCGCCCAACCTCGGCGTGCTCGATCCGATCATCAAGCCGAAAGGCATCGATGACGTACCCATCGTCACCCTGACTTTCTGGAGTACCTCGGATGCCGGTGCAGGGGCGGAGGCGGCCGGCGGCAAGACGGCTTTCGAGTTGCAGCAGGTGGCTCGCGCCGCCGAGATCGAGCTCAAACGCATCCCCGGCACGCGCGACGTGGCGACCATCGGCGGGCCGGGCCATGTGATCCGGGTGGTGATGGATTCCGACCGGATGAATGCCCACGGCGTCACCGCCCAGGACCTCAAGGCCGTGCTGCAAGTGTCGAATGCTTCGCAACCCTCCGGCAATCTGGTCAGCGGCAACACTGAAATGCTGGTGCAAACAGGCAACTACCTCGAATCTGCGGCAGACGTGAAACGCCTGGTGGTGGGCGTGCAGGGTGGCAAACCGGTGTTCATGGCCGATGTCGCCCGGGTCGTCGATGGCGCGGACCAGCCCTCGCGCTATGTCTGGTTCGGCGCCGGCGCGGCCGCCAAGACCAAGAGCATCGCCGCGCAGGGCGAATCGCCGGCGGTCACGCTGTCGGTATCGAAAAAACCCGGCGTCAATGCCGCCGACGTCGCCGAGGCGGTGATCGCTCGCGCCACGGCGCTGAAGGGGTCGGTGATTCCCGACGGCGTCGATTTCACGGTGACGCGCAACTACGGTGAAACGGCCACCGACAAGGCGCAGAAGCTTATCGGCAAACTGATCTTCGCCACGGCCTTCGTCGTCCTGCTGGTGCTGTTCGCGCTGGGCAAACGCGAAGCCGTGATCGTCGGCGTGGCGGTGTCCTTGACCCTGGCGGCGACGCTGTTCGCCTCCTGGGCGTGGGGCTTCACCTTGAACCGGGTCTCCCTGTTCGCCCTGATATTTTCCATCGGCATCCTAGTCGACGATGCCATCGTCGTGGTCGAGAACATCCATCGCTGGCAGACCCTGGAACCGGGCAAGCCGCTGTGGCAGATCATCCCCGCCGCGGTGGACGAGGTCGGCGGGCCGACCATCCTGGCCACTTTCACGGTGATCGCCGCACTCCTGCCGATGGCCTTCGTGTCCGGCCTGATGGGGCCCTACATGAGCCCGATCCCGATCAATGCCTCGATGGGCATGTTCATCTCCCTGGCCATCGCCTTCGTGATCACGCCGTGGCTGGCGCTGAAGCTGCTCGGCGGGAAACACGGCCATGAGCCCCAGGCGCACTCCGCGTCGCTCGGCGGGCCGCCTGCCGGCAAGCTGGAGAAGCTTTTCCGCGGCGTGCTGACGCCGTTTCTGGATGCGACCAACGGCCAGCGCGCGCGGCGCAAGCTGTGGATCGGCGTGTTCGCGGCGATCCTGTTTTCGGTGTCGCTGGCGGCGGTCAAGCTGGTGGTGTTGAAAATGCTGCCATTCGACAACAAGAGTGAATTCCAGGTAGTGCTCGACATGCCGGTGGGCACCCCGCTGGAAGAAACGGCCAAGGTGTTGCGCGAAATCGGCCGGCATCTGGCGACCGTCGAGGAAGTCAGCGACTACCAGGCCTATGCCGGCGTCGCCAGCCCGATCAACTTCAACGGCCTGGTGCGGCAATACTATCTGCGCGCCAATTCCGAGATGGGCGACATCCAGGTCAACCTCGCCGACAAGAAGCATCGCCACCGCCAGAGCCACGAGGTGGCGGTCTCGGTGCGCGATGCGGTGACGGCCATCGCCCGCAAGCACGGCGGTAACGTGAAGATCGTCGAGGTACCGCCCGGACCGCCGGTGTTGTCACCGATCGTCGCGGAAATCTATGGCCCCGACTACAGCGGCCAGATTGCGGTGGCGAAGCGGGTGCGGGAGCAGTTCGAAGCCACCGCCGACATCATCGGTGTCGATGACAGCAGTTCCTCGCCGGCGCAAAAGGTGGTGCTGCGCGTTTCGCAGAGCAAGGCGGCACTGCTCGGGGTGGCGCAGAAGGATATCGTTGAAGTGGTGCGCCTCGGCCTGGCCGGCGAGGACGTGACGCCGGTGCACGACGGTGAGGCCAAGTACGAGATCGCCGTGCGCATTGCCCTGCCGGCCGAGCAGCAGAATTCGATCGATCAGTTGCTGAAGCTGCGCGTGCGTTCCCGGGAGGGCGCCCTGGTGCCGATTTCCGAGCTGACCGAAGTCCGGGTGCAGCCGCGTGACCAGGTGGTCTATCACAAGGATCTGCTGCCGGTGGTGTATGTCACCGGCGACATGGGCGGCAAGCTCGACTCGCCGTTGTATGGCATGTTCGACATTCGCGCCAAGGTCAAGGATTTGCCGCTCGACAAGGTCAAGGGTGGCGGCGGCACGCTGGGCGAATATTTCATCCGCCAGCCGAAGGATCCCTATGCCGGATACAGCCTCAAGTGGGACGGCGAATGGCAGGTGACTTATGAGACCTTTCGCGACATGGGCATCGCCTATGCGGTCGGACTGGTGTTGATCTACCTGCTGGTGGTGATGCAGTTCAAGTCATACCTGGTGCCGCTCATCATCATGGCGCCGATTCCCCTCACCATCATCGGGGTCATGCCGGGCCACGCCTTGTTCGGTGCGCAATTCACCGCTACCTCGATGATCGGGATGATCGCCCTGGCCGGCATCATCGTGCGCAACTCGATCCTGCTGGTGGATTTCATCAACCAGCAGGTCGCGGAAGGCATCGCCTTCGCCGAGGCGGTGATCCAGTCCGCCATCGTCCGCGCCAAGCCGATTGCCCTCACCGGCCTGGCCGCCATGCTGGGAGCGCTGTTCATCCTGGACGACCCGATCTTCAACGGTCTCGCCCTGTCGTTGATCTTCGGCATCCTGGTCTCCACCGTGCTGACTCTCGTGGTCATCCCGGTCCTGTATTTCGCTGCGATGAAAAACCGCATCGGCTAAGTTCTTTACCTTCCCTCAAATTCGAAAGGATCACTCATGACCGTCAATCAAATCGTCCGTGTCGTCGCCGGCTTCTTCGTCATGCTCTCGCTGGTTCTCGGCGTGGCAGGCAGCCCGCTGTTTGTCAGCCAGAAGTGGCTGTGGTTCACTTTGTTCGTCGGCGCCAACCTATTCCAGAGTGGTTTCACCCTCTTTTGTCCGCTCGACATGATCCTCAAGAAACTCGGCGTCAAGGAAACCAGCGGGGCCGGCTGCGGTTGAACGTGTAACGCTCTGATATTTCCGTGCTGCTGATAAAATCGCGGGGTTTGACAAAGTCGGCGAAACGCGTCCACAACCCGGATGAAATCTCAACAGAGGAGAAGGCTATGCAAGTCGGATTTATCGGACTGGGACTGATGGGATGCCCCATGGCACTGCACCTGGCAAATGCCGGGCACAGCCTGCATCTTTGGGCACGGCGGCCGGCCTCGCTGGAGCCGTTCAAGGACATCGATGCTCGTGCGCACGCCAGTGCCGCCGCAGTGGCGAAGCACGCCGAGATCGTCATCACCATGGTGGCGGATGGTCCCGACGTGGCTCAGGTATGCCTGGGCGCGGGCGGCCTGGGCGAAGGCGCGGCCGGCAAGTCCGGCCTGATCATCGTCGACATGAGCACCATCGCGCCGGCGGTGGCGCGCGATATCGGCGCCAAACTGGCTGCCAAGGGCATCGAGTTTCTCGATGCGCCGGTCTCCGGCGGCGAGGTCGGCGCCAAGGCCGCGACCCTGACCATCATGGTCGGCGGCAATGCTGCAGCGTTCGAGCGGGTCAAGCCGCTGTTCGAGAAAATGGGCAAGTCGAGCACGCTGATCGGCGATTGTGGGGCGGGCCAGGTGGCCAAGGCCTGCAACCAGATTCTCACCGGCGTCGGCGTGGCGGCGGTGGCCGAGGCCTTCAACTTTGCCCGCAAGAGCGGCGTCGATCCGGCCCGGGTCCGCGAGGCCCTGCTGGGCGGGTTCGCCTACAGCAAGATTCTGGAGAATCACGGCCAGCGTATGCTCGATCGGAATTTCAAGCCGGGTTTCAAGGCCTGGATGCACCAGAAGGATTTGCGCATTGTCATGGAAGAGGCTCACAAACTTGGCTTGATGCTGCCCGGTGCGGCGGCGACGGCGCAAATGTTCAACGCCATGGTCGGCAGCGGGCTGGGCGAGGAGGATTCGATCGCCATGCTGAAATTGCTGGAGCGGATGAGCGGGTCCGAATGAAGCTTGGGTTCATCGGCGTTGGCGCCATGGGCCTTCCCCTGGCGGGCCACCTGCTGAACGCCGGTCATGCGCTGGCGGTGTGGTCGCGCCGGCCGGAAGCGGCGGCGCCGTTGCTCGCCGCAGGCGCAAGAATCTGCGCGTCTCCGGTAGAGGTGGCGCGCCATGCCGAAATCGTGTTTACCATGGTCACGGCGGGCGAGGATGTCGCCGCCGTGGTGTTCGGCGAGGAAGGTCTGATTCACGGCGGCAGGACCGCAGGCGGGCAATTCTCGACGCTGGTGGACATGAGCACCATCGCTCCGGCTATGACCCGAAAGATCGCCACGCGCCTTAAGGAGCAGAGCATCAGCATGCTCGATGCGCCGGTCTCTGGCGGCGTCGCGGCGGCAATCAACGGCACTCTGGCGATCATGGTGGGGGGGCCTGCCGAGACCCTGGCACAAGTCCGTCCCTTGTTTGATCTGCTGGGGAAAACCATCGTGCATGTGGGCGAAAACGGCGCCGGCCAGGTCGCCAAAGCCTGTAACCAGATGGTGATGGTGGCCGCCATCCAAGCCTGTGCCGAAGCCATGCATCTGGCCGCTGCGAGCACCGTCGATCCGCTCAAGGTGCGACTGGCCTTGCTGGGAGGCGCTGCCGGATCGCGGGTTCTGGAAGTATTCGGTGTACGCATGGTCAACCGCGATTTTCGCGCCGGGGTCGAGGCGCGGCTGCACCACAAGGATTTCGGGATCCTGCTGGACGAGGCGCACCGGCTTGGCAGTCCGTTGCCGATCGCCGCGTTGGTGGGCCAGCAATTGAATGCGTTGATGGGCCATGGTTGGGGTCGGGACGACACGGCCTCGCTGTTGCGGGTGGTCGAACTGGAGAGCCGGCCGACATGAACCCGCGCATCGATCAATTGAATGCGGGACAGTTGCGCAAGATCCTGCTCGAACAGCAGGCGATACTCGACAATGCCACGGTGGGGATCCTGTTTTCGCGCAACCGGGTGGTGGTTGCCTGCAATGCCTTGTGCGCGGAGATGTTCGGCTATTCGCCGGAAGAGATGATCGACCTGAGGGGCCAGGAGTTGTATCCCTCGGCACAAGCCTATGCGGAACTGGGCAACGTCGCCGGGCCGACCTTGGCGGCGGGCCAGCCATATCATGCCGAGGTTGAGTACCGCCGCAAGGACGGCACGCTGTTCTGGAGCAGAGTCTCGGCCAAGGCGGTGGACCCGCTCAACACCCAAGGTGGGACCATCTGGATCATCGAGGATATCAGCGCGGAGCGCAGTATCCGTGAAGCGCTTGCCAAGGCAAAGCAGGAATCGGATGACCGGGTACGCGCCGCCCTGGCCGAACAGGAGCTGATCTTCAACAATGCCGCGGTCGGCATGGTGTTCGTCCGCAATCGCATCGTGCGCCGCTGCAACCGCAAGTTCGAGGAAATTTTCGGCTATGCCCAAGGCGAACTGATCGGCAATTCGACCCTGGTGTTCTACCCTACCGTGCGCGATTATGACCAACAATGGGAGCGCGCCTACGAGCCGTTGTGCCGGGGGGAAACCGTCAGCGGCGAGGAACGCATGCGACGCAAGGACGGCAGCCTTTTCTGGGTCCGTACCACCGGGCGCAAGACCGATGCTCCGGGTCTGGGACTCGATGTGATCTGGATTTTCGAGGATGTGAGCGGACGCCACCAGGCCGAGGAAGCCCTCGTGAGGGCGCAAGATGAAATGGAGCAACGGGTGGTCGAGCGAACTTCGGAGCTGACCACCACCAATCAGCAGTTGCAGACAGAAATATTCGAGAGGATGGAAGCCGAACAGCGCATCTGGCACATTGCGCACCATGACGCCCTGACCGGCTTGCCGAATCGCAGCCTGCTGCATGACCGGCTCGATCAGGCACTGACCCAGGCCGCCCGTTCGGAGCATCGCCTGGCGGTGATGTTTCTTGATCTCGACCGCTTCAAGAGCGTCAACGATACCCTCGGCCACCATGTCGGCGACCAGTTGCTGAAGCATGTCGCCGAGCGCTTGCGCGAGGCGGTGCGCGCCGTCGACATCGTGTCGCGCTTGGGCGGCGACGAGTTCGTGGTGATTCTTCCGGAGGTTCAGGGTCCTGACGATGCCATCCGGGTGGCGCAAAAAATCATCGCCGCGCTGGCGCCGGCAGTCACGCTGGATGGCAATCTGCTGCATGCCACGCCGTCCATCGGCATCAGCATTTTTCCCGACCATGGCAGCGAAGCTTATGGGCTGATGAAGCACGCCGACACCGCCATGTACCACGCCAAAGCCGGCGGCCGCAATACCTTCCGGTTCTTCGAGCCCGGGATGAATTCCGCTGGGGCATAATGTCGCCTTTCGCCAAGAGCTAAGGAAGGAACATCACATGAGTCAACTGACGACCGGCAGCGGCCTGATCATCGAAGATGTTGTCGTCGGCGAGGGAGCCGAGGCGTGCGCCGGGCAGAGTGTTTCGGTGCACTACACCGGCTGGCTGACCGACGGCACCAAGTTCGACTCCAGCAAGGACCGCAATGACCCGTTCGAATTCGACCTCGGCGGACGCAGCGTGATCTCCGGTTGGGATGAGGGCGTGCAGGGCATGAAGATCGGCGGCACGCGCAAGCTGACGATTCCGCCGCAGCTCGGCTACGGCGCACGCGGGGCGGGCGGCGTGATTCCGCCGAATGCCACCCTGGTTTTCGAGATCGACCTGCTGGGGATAATTTAGGAAGTATCCTCAACTGCCCCCGGATCCGGACCATGAAGTTGCAGTCCAAGCTCCCCGACGTCGGCACCACGATCTTCACGGTCATGTCGCGCCTGGCCGTCGAGCACGGTGCGATCAACCTGTCGCAAGGCTTTCCGGATTTCTCCTCACCGCCACGCCTGTTGGAGCGCGTCAGCCACTACATGGCGGCAGGCTTCAATCAATACGCTCCGATGCCCGGCGTATTGCCGTTGCGCGAGGCCATAGCGGAAAAGATCGAATCCCTCTATGCGGCGCGCTACCACGTCGAGGATGAAATCACCGTGACCGCCGGGGCGACCCAGGCGATCTTCACCGCCATCGCCGCCTGTGTCCGGCCGGGTGACGAGGTCATCGTGTTTGCGCCGGTTTACGATTCCTACGTTCCATCGATAGTCCTAAACGGTGGCAAGCCGGTCTTTGCGACACTGCGCTTGCCGGATTTCCGCCCGGACTGGGATGAGGTGCGAGCGCTGATCACGCCGCGAACCCGCATGATCGTCATCAACACGCCGCACAATCCCAGCGGCGCGGTATGGGACGCCGGCGACCTGGCGGCGCTCGAGGCGTTGGTGCGCGATACCGACATTGTCGTGGTTGCCGACGAGGTTTACGAGCACGTCGTGTTCGACGGCGCCACCCATCAAAGCGTCGCGCGCCATCCCGGCTTGCGCGAGCGCAGCTTCGTCGTCTCCAGCTTCGGCAAGACCTATCACATCACCGGCTGGAAGATCGCCTATTGCTATGCGCCGAAAGCACTCATGGCCGAGTTTCGCAAGGCGCACCAGTTCGTGGTGTTCGTGGTGAACCACCCGGTGCAACTGGCCCTGGCGGATTTCATGCGCGAGCAGCCACGGTTTGCGCCGGATCTGGCCGCGTTTTACGAGGCCAAGCGGGATTTCTTTCGCCGCCAACTAGAGGGCTCCCGCTTTGAGCTGTTACCCTGCCGCGGCACCTATTTCCAACTGGCGCGCTACGCCGCGATCAGCGACGAACCGGACACGCTGTTCGCCCGGCGCCTGACCCGTGAGCATGGGGTGGCGGTGATTCCGGTCTCGGTCTTCTACCCGCAAGGCGATGACCATCGCGTGGTGCGCTTCTGCTTCGCCAAGAACGAAGAGACGCTTGCGGCGGCGGGCGACTTGCTCAGGAAGGTCTAGGGCAATATCAGGCTGAGGCGCGCGCCACCCGCGCCGAGACCATCGTTGGCAAGTTCCACGCGACCATGGCGGCCGGCGGGTGTGGCGTGACGTTCGGCGATCACGCGGGCGAAGCTCAAGCCGAGCCCGCTGCTTTCCGGAGTCATTTTCGCGGTGCTTTCAGCACGCAGTATCGAGTCGGGATAACCGGCGCCATCGTCGGCGATGTTGAAGCGGATTCCGCCGCCGGGTTCCGCGGCGACCGAGAAGAGAATCTGCCGCCGTGCATGGCGCAGCGCATTGCGCAGCCCATCGAGTAGAACGAACTTGACCAGATAGGCGTCGAAAGCCCAGGCATCGATTTCCCTCGCGGCGGCAAAATCGGTTTCAATCGACGGCACCGCCCCACCATCGGTGCCATCCGTATTGGGGGTCGCTGACAATTCGGACATCAGGTCGGTCAGGAAATCTTCGAGATGCTGATCTTCCACCGCCATGCGCAAGTTGCCTTCACCGGCGCGGTAGAGGGCGAGCAATTCGACCAATTGTCCCGAGATGGTCGCGGTGATGGCCTTGGCCTGGACCAGCGCCGCGGACTGACCGCCGCATTCGCGCTGTGCCTTGTCGAGCCAGACGCCGAGGGAGTTGAGCGCATTCTTGGCGTCATGGATGGCGGCGGCGAGCAGAATTTCCATGGGGCTATACCTCCAGGGGCCGCGCGCCGGCAGGCGCCAATTTGCGATAGAAGGCCACCACCGGGTCGAGCTTGGGGTGCAGGGGGTTGGCCTTGATCGCCTGGGAGATGTAGCGATGCGCCTGGGCGATCTGGGTCATGTCCGCCCCTATTGTCTGTACGCGCGCCAGTACCGCCTGGGCGGCATTGATGGCGACCTGGGCGTTGTTCGGCAGGCGATCGGCAGCTTCGACCAGCATCATGATGGCCTTGTCCAGTTCGCCGGACTTGGCCAGGGCAACCGCTTCGTTGTTGAGCAGGATCATGCGCTTCTTGGTATCGTCAAGCAGCAAGGCGCCTTCGTCCTCGAGACCGGCGATCTCGAAGACGGTGCGGATCGAATCCAGGACCTTTTCGTCCTCCTGGTAATTCTCGGCAACATCCTGAATGATCTTCTTGGCTTCGTCCGGCTGACCGTTGGCGAAGCAGGCCTGGGCGATTTCGAGCATGGTATTGATGTCCAGCTTGCTCGACTTCTGTGCCGCCTGGGCTTTGGCCAGGGCTGCCTTGGCGTTCTTTTCATCTCCCGCGCGCACATGCACCTGGCTTTCAAGCGCCGCCTGGCGCGCCGCCAGTTCCGGCGTGCGTTGGAAATGCGTACTCATGTCCTTGACAGCCGCCAGCGCGTCCTGGATTTTGTCTTGCTCGATATAACTCCTGGTGAGGCCGGCGTAATCATCGTGACTCTTGAAAAACCCCGTCCGGTCGCGTTCGACCGCAATACGAAAGGCCCCCTCGGCGCGCTCATAGTCCTTGTTGGCCAAAGCCAGGGCGCCCAGCTCGCGCTGGCGCTGGGTGGTGGAGGCCACATGCAGCGCCTGATCGACAACCTGCTGGGCGGCGAATTTGTCGGTCTTGACCAGCAGATCGGCCAGCGCATCATAGGCGGCAAGATAATTCGGGTAGGCAACCAGCACCTGTTCCAGCAGGTTGCGTGCCTCGTCGGGATTACCATAGGCGATCAAGGCGAGTGCCTTGCCAACCTCCGCCCAAGGGGTCGCGCGTTCTTGCAAGACACTATCGTACAAAGCCAGAGCATCGGTGGCGCGCCCCTTGGCGAGCAGCAAATCACCCTTGATGCGC
>Ga0208566_1002252_pt1 | contig 10478 bp, 10 predicted proteins | sample PL_2010_150m_FD_184159 | JGI IMG/M metagenome (GOLD analysis project Ga0208566, IMG submission 184159) | Freshwater microbial communities from Powell Lake, British Columbia, Canada to study Microbial Dark Matter (Phase II) - PL_2010_150m... | ecosystem: Environmental > Aquatic > Freshwater >...
CACCGCTATCCGCTCCTTTGGGTGGCGGGCGAAATATCCAATTTCGTGCGCGCCAAATCCGGGCATATTTATTTCTCGCTCAAGGACGATGCAGCGCAGGTGCGCTGCGTCATGTTCCGCAATCGCGGCCAACTTCTGGACTGGGAACCGCGCGAAGGCCTGCGTGTGGAAGCGCGCGCGCTGGTCACCCTGTACGAGGCGCGCGGAGATTTCCAGCTCAGCGTCGAGTCGATGCGCCGCGCTGGCCAAGGCGCGCTGTATGAAGCGTTCCTGAAGCTGCGCGACAAACTGGACAAAGAAGGATTGTTCGATGCAGCGCGCAAGAAACCGCTTCCCTTCTACCCGCAGCGCATAGGCATCGTCACTTCGCCGCAGGCCGCGGCGCTGCGCGACGTGTTGAGCACGCTGGCGCGGCGCAATCCGTCGGTTCCCGTGATCATCTATCCGGCGCAAGTTCAAGGAGACGGTGCGGCGCAGCAACTCGCGGCAGCACTGGCCGTGGCCGCGAAGCGCAACGAATGCGATGTGCTCATCCTGTGCCGCGGCGGCGGCTCGATCGAAGACCTGTGGGCGTTCAATGACGAAGGGCTGGCGCGCGCAATCCACAACTGTCCGATTCCGGTCGTGACCGGGATCGGACATGAGACGGACTTCACCATCGCGGAGTTCGTGGCTGACCGGCGGGCCGCTACTCCAACCGCTGCGGCGGAACTGGCGGCCCCGGCGCGCGCAGAACTAATCGCCCGGATCACCACTCAGCGCGGCATCTTAGCCAATCGTATGGCGCGCAGGATCGAAGACGGGATGCAGCGTGTTGACCAGATCCTCAGACGCATGGTGCGTCCGGGAACGAGACTGCAGAACCAGCGCGAACTATTGACACAGCTCGCGCAGCGGCTGCGTACCGGCTGCGTACGGGCGCTGGAACGACAGCACTGGCAGCTGCTCGATCTCGGGCAGCGCCAGCGTGCCGCCTTGCCGCCATTGCCAGAATTAACCCGCTGCGTCACCGGGGCGCGCACGCGCCTGAGCCTGGCCTGGCGCAATCGCGGTGAGCGCGCGGCGGCTGAGATACGCGCGCTCGGCGCGAACCTCGCTCTCCTCGACCCGCAGGCAGTACTGCACCGGGGCTACAGCGTTATCCGGGATGGCTCCGGCGCCATTGTGCGCAGCGCCAGTACACTGTCGGCGGGCGACATGGTCGATATCACATTCTCGCAAGGGGGCGCGGAGTCGCGCATCGTGCGCACGCGCCGCTGATCTGGCGCGCCATCGCCGGATCGCGGCGGCTTGTGCTAGACTTTAAGCCCTCAGAGGAATCCGCCCTTCGGCGGTCAAACTAAATCAACATAAAACGGAGGTCTCGATATGGGCGCAATTTTCCAGTCGCTGGGACGCACAATTTCCGCTGGTGTGGTCCTCGTCATGGTCCTCATTCTCGCCGCCGGCAAGGGCATCAATTACGACCACGCCTGGGGCGCATTCGTCATGCGCTGGCTGCACGTTCTTTCGGGCGTGATGTGGATCGGCCTGCTCTGGTATTTCAATTTTGTGCAGATTCCTTCCATGCCGAAAATTCCGGACGAGCACAAGCCGGCCATCAGTAAGGTCATCGCGCCAGCCGCGTTGTTCTGGTTCCGCTGGGCTGCGCTTTCCACGCTCGTCACCGGCCTGCTGCTTGCCTGGATGAACGGCTATTTCGGCGCTCTGTTCACGTTTGCACGTCCGTTCACCGCGATCGCGATCGGCATGTGGCTCGGAATTATCATGGCATTCAATGTCTGGTTCATCATCTGGCCCAACCAGAAGAAAGTGCTCGGTATCGTGCCGGCTGAAGCGGATGCGAAGGCCAAGGCAGGGCGTGTGGCGATGCTCACCTCGCGCGCCAACACCATGCTGTCTCTGCCGATGCTGTTCTGCATGGTGGCACAGCAAAACGGCGGCCTGTAGTCCACCTGATTGCCAAAAATTGAAAAGGGGCCTGAACGGGCCCCTTTTGCTTGCCTGGTGTGTCCGCTGCGGCGCTATTGCGTGCGCCTCATCGGCGGAAGCCCATCGAGTTGCGCGCCCGGCCCGATGCCGCGCTTCTTGAACCAGCCCAGGTTCATTTCCAGCGCATAGCGAACCGGCCGCGTCGCGCAGTGCGAAGACTGATCCAGGGGCTGCATGTCGGCAATATTGATGATTTGGCCACGGTCGTCGATAAAGGCGACGCTCAAAGGAATGAGCGTGTTTTTCATCCACATGCAGTGCGCTGCCGACTCGTCGAACAGGAAAAGCATGCCGGCGCCGGTTGCCATGCCCTTGCGCAGCATCAATCCTTGCACGCGAGCGGAATCAGTGCTTGCCACTTCGGCGTCGATAACATGGATACCCGCGTTGAGCTTGATCGTCGGCAAGGCACGCTGCTGCGCCCAGGTCGAGTTCGCCGAAAGAGCGAGTACCGCCAACGCCGCGCAACCAATGCCGAAGTAAAACAACCTCTTGCCGGGAAGTTCCTGATCCATGCGCGAATACTCATTCCTAGAAATGAAAAAGGCAGGGACGTACCCTGCCTTTTTTGACTCACCGCGAATTTAATTCTTTCCTGGTACTCGAGGCTTGCGCAGGCCCTTTTTTGCGGCCATCGCCGCGGGCACCGGCTTCGCTGCGTGCACTGGCTTCACTGCGTGTACCGGTTTCGCTGCCTTTACGGGCTTCGCTGCGGGCGAGGGCTTCGCTGCGGCCCGTTTCTTCTGCATTTCCCGGGCGAACTTTGCCTTCGGTGGTTCATCGGCAGCGACGGCAGCAATGCTCAGAGACGCGAACGCAGCGGCCATAATCAGTGACAGTAGTCTACTCATTGTTGTTTCCCCCTTTGATTAAGATAAGTCCTACTAATTGAACTGGCCTACATGGCCAGCTTGCCCGAACAACGCTTCTTGCGGCGCCTAATCGACTCGGACTGGGTCGCATTCTACCTTGGAATAAGCCGGTGCATGGGAATTCAGGCACCGGCTTTATCGCTTGCGAATCAGCTGTTTCGCTTAAGCGGGCTTCTTCGACTTCTTGGCCTTTTTGGCTTTCTTGGCTTTGGCTTTGGGGGCTTCGGCTTTCGCTTCGGCTTTTTTGGGGGCCTCGGCTTTTGCAGCAGCCGCCGGAGCGGCGGGCGCAGCGGCCGGCGCTGCCGGCGTCGCGGGCGTGGCGGGTTTGGCTTGCGCAAAAGCAGTTGCGCTAGTCGCTGCGAACACGGTCGCAACCAATGCGGAGATCAGCTTGTTCATGAACGTTCCTCTCAGAAGATATGGTTTGGTGACATGCAGTATTGCGCTGTCAGCCTCAGTAACGCTTGCCAGGGCACCTCGGTTGACAGCTTACATTCATGTCTCGGGCAGGTCCGCCTCGCGCCATTGACCCGGGGCAAGCCCGTCCAGAGTCCACGGACCCACCGCCCATCGAATCAGGCGCAACGTTGGGTGCCCGACCTTGGCGGTCATGCGCCTTACCTGACGGTTCTTGCCTTCCTCCAATTTCAGCTCGAGCCACGCCGTCGGAATGCGCTGTCGTACCCGAATCGGCGGGTTGCGCGGCCACAGACCCGCAGGCTGGTCGATATGTCGCACGACGCTCGGCAGGGTAACAAAATCGCCCAAGTCCAGCCCGCCGCCCAGCGCCCTCAGCGCTTCCGCGGTGGGCAAACCCTCGACCTGCGCCCAGTAGGTCTTGGCCAGTTTGCGCGTGGGCTCCGCAATGCGCGCCTGCAGCGCACCGTCGCCGGTGAGAACCAACAGACCCTCGCTGTCCGTATCCAGCCGCCCCGCAGGATAAACGTCCCGGACCGGCACGTAGTCCTTGAGGCAGGGACGCCTTGCCGCCGAGGTGAACTGGCACAGCACGCCGAAGGGCTTGTTGAAAAGTATTACGGTTGCCATGGCCGTGCGCGCACCGGACAGTTATTGAATCATTATGCGCGTTTCGCGCTGACCATGAAAAACGCCGCAGCATACCGCGCTGCGGCGTGACCCGGCATCCAGCCGAACTCAGGCGGCCTTTATTTTTTTCGGTGCGTCGAAGAACTGTTCGTCTTCGGTCGATCCGTGCAACGCCGTGGTCGACGACTTGCCCCCTTGTACCACTTGCGTCAAATCGTCGAAATAGCTGGTGCCGACTTCGCGCTGGTGCTTGACCGCGGTGAAGCCCTTTTCGGCCGCAGCGAATTCCTTTTGCTGCAGTTCGACGAAGGCGGTCATGTTGTTGCGCGCGTAACCGTAAGCAAGCTCGAACATGGAGTAGTTGAGCGCATGGAATCCGGCCAGGGTGATGAACTGGAACTTGTAGCCCATGGCGCCCAGTTCGCGCTGAAACTTGGCGATGGTGGCGTCATCCAGATTGCGTTTCCAGTTGAACGAAGGCGAGCAGTTGTAGGCGAGCATCTTGCCCGGATGTTTCTTCTGCACGCCTTCAGCAAATCTCCTGGCGAAATCCAGATCCGGTGTGCCGGTCTCGCACCACACCATGTCTGCATACTCGGCGTAGGCGATGCCGCGCGAGAGCGCTTGTTCGAAACCGTTCTTGACACGGTAAAAACCTTCGGCCGTACGTTCGCCAGTGAGGAACGGTTTGTCGTTCTCGTCCACGTCCGAGGTGACCAGATTTGCGGCCTCGGCATCGGTGCGCGCCAGAATGAGCGTCGGCACACCCATGGTGTCGGCTGCGAGCCGCGCGGCGACCAGTTTTTGCACCGCCTCCTGCGTCGGCACCAGCACCTTGCCGCCCATGTGGCCGCATTTTTTCACCGAAGCGAGCTGATCCTCGAAGTGCACGCCGGCGGCGCCAGCTTCGATCATGGCACGCATCAGCTCGTGTGCATTGAGCACACCGCCGAAGCCCGCTTCGGCGTCAGCCACGATGGGTGCGAAGAAGTCGATATCGCCCTTGCCTTCCATATGCTGAATCTGATCCGCGCGCGAAAGGGCATTGTTGATCCGCTTTACCACCGTCGGCACGCTGGTTACGGCATACAGCGACTGGTCCGGATACATCGACAGGCTGTCGTTGGCATCCGCTGCGACCTGCCAGCCCGACAGATAAATCGCAGGAACTCCGGCCTTTACCTGCTGCATCGCCTGATTGCCGGTGACCGCGCCGAGCGAGTTGACGAACGGCATTTCCTGGGTCATTTTCCACAGCTTTTCCGCGCCGCGCTTGGCCAGCGTATGCTCGACCTGTACCGACCCGCGCAGTCGATAGACATCTTCCGCCGTGTAGCCCCGCTTGACGCCCTTCCAGCGCGGATTCTCGGCCCAATCCTTCTTGATCTTGGCAATTTCCTGGTCTCGATGGTTCATGATTTCCTCTCGAAAAATTTAACGGACAGTGCGCACTATGCGCCTGCCTTGTGTCGGCGATCGAAGAGCCCCCGCCGGGTGAGAGACTCCCGCCTTCCCGCCATGCACAACCCTGTTTGGGTGCGCCACCTCTGACGGCCCGGTATCGTTGCCGGCCATCCGCCGGGTGCCGATGCGGTCAGCATCGGCCCGGTTTGTACAGCACGGGAACAGCCTTCCCGTGGATTCATTCGTTCAACCAATCCGACAGCAATAGTGCCGCGCCACTGCTGACCGCCTTCGTTCAAGTCCGGACCTGCCGCATCGAATCGAGTGCCGAACCGGAGTAAAATACGAACCTGTCCGAATACAGATAGTGTATCATATATAAGATATAAGACTTGTCAACCCCTCCCTAACGATTTCTTCCATAACCAGGAGTTCTCATGGCCAGCTACAAGCACATCAAGATCCCAGGCGCAGGCGAAAAAATCAGCGTCCGGCAGGATCATTCCCTGGACGTACCGAACCAGCCGATCATTCCCTACATTGAGGGCGATGGCATCGGGGTCGACATTACGCCGGTGATGATCAAGGTGGTGGACGCTGCAGTAGCCAAGGCTTATGCCGGCAAACGCAAGATTTCCTGGATGGAGATGTACGCGGGCGAGAAATCGTGCAAGGTCTACGGCGAGAACGTGTGGCTGCCTGATGAAACCCTTGAGGCTGCCAAGGAGTACGTGATATCGATCAAGGGACCGCTCACCACACCCATCGGCGGCGGCATCCGTTCGATCAATGTGGCGCTACGCCAGCAGCTCGATCTGTATGTATGCCTGCGCCCGATACACTATTTCCCCGGCGTACCCAGCCCGCTGAAAGAGCCGGAGAAGACCGATATGGTGATTTTCCGCGAAAACGCGGAAGACATCTACGCCGGCATCGAGTGGGCCGCCGGTACGCCGGAAGTTAAGAAAATGATCGATTTCCTTATCAAGGAGATGAAGGTCACGAAGATTCGCTTTCCGGCAACCTCGGCGATAGGTATCAAGCCGGTCTCGAGCGAAGGCAGCGAACGGCTGATCAGGAAGGCTTTCCAGTATGCGATCGACAACAATCGCAGGTCGGTCACCCTGGTACACAAGGGCAATATCCAGAAATTTACCGAAGGTGCATTCCGCGACTGGGGTTACGCGCTGGCGCAACGCGAGTTCGGCGCCAAGCTGCTCGACGGCGGCCCCTGGTCCAGCTTCAAGAACCCGAAGACCGGCCAGGAGATCGTAGTAAAGGACGTCATCACCGACGCGATGCTGCAGCAGATTTTGTTGCGTCCGGCGGAATACGACGTGATCGCGACGCTTAACCTGACTGGCGACCTGATTTCAGACGCCCTCGCTGCGCAGGTGGGCGGCATCGGCATTGCGCCCGGCGCAAACATGTCCGACACCATTGCGATGTTCGAAGCCACGCACGGCACTGCGCCGAAATATGCCGGCAAGGACTACGTCAACCCCGGTTCTGAAATTCTGTCAGCCGAAATGATGCTGCGCCACATGGGCTGGGTTGAGGCTGCCGATCTGATCATCAAGTCGATGAGCGACACGATCAATGCCAAGACCGTGACCTACGACTTCGCCCGTCTCATGACCGGTGCAAAGCAGGTTTCTTGCTCGGGCTTCGGTAGTGCCCTGATCGCGAATATGCGCTGACGCGATTCTCCGATCGTTGCGCGCCGCCCCGCCGCACGCGCGCAACTCTTCGGTCGCGGCCACAACTGAACGGCCGGCGGTCGTGCGCCGCTTCAAGCCGCCGACTGGATGCCGGAGGCTTGCTTGCCCTTCGGACCCTGCGTCACCTCGAATTTCACCTTCTGCCCCTCTTTGAGCGACTTGAATCCGTCCATCTGGATGGCGGAGAAATGTGCGAACAAATCCTCGCTGCCGTCGTCCGGAGTAATGAATCCGTAGCCCTTGGCGTCGTTGAACCACTTTACCGTACCTGTTGGCATAGTAACTTCCAAGAAAAGCACACAATCGAAAGAGCCCCCATTTCGTGCCCCGCCCCGACGTTGCACCGGAATCGCAATGGGTACACCGCATGACGCCGGGCACCAGCCGTTTTTTACTCAGTTTGGCAATCCAAGTCAAGTGGCCGCAGCGTTCGGCCTAAGGTGTGCGAAACCGCACGTTACGCGGCATTGCGCCGCATGTCCGCGGCGTTTAGGATTACACTCAGGCAATGCGTGTTTTCGGGTGATAATGCAGCGGCTGGCACAGTTACAAGCTGCGCCGTATCGCTCTGGTCAAATTGACTGGACGCAAAATCTGGCATAGTGTTGTTTCGGCGAGTGGACTAGCATGGCGAATCGGGCGCGTGAAGGGACCGTCTTAGAGGCGAAGAAGGCCAAGGTCAAGCCACCGCCGCTGTTCAAGGTTTTGCTGCTGAATGATGACTACACGCCCATGGAATTCGTGGTCGTCGTGCTGCAGACGTTCTTCAGCCTGAGCCGCGAGCAAGCGACACAGGTCATGCTGAAGGTGCACCGTGAAGGCGTGGGCGTATGCGGCGTCTATCCCAAGGACGTTGCAGTAACAAAGGTAGAGCAGGTGGGCAGTTTCGCCCGCCAGCATCAACATCCGCTTCAATGCGTGATGGAGGAAACGGAATGATTGCGCAGGAACTTGAAGTCAGCTTGCACATGGCATTTGTCGAAGCCCGGCAAAAACGCCACGAGTTCATTACGGTCGAGCACCTGCTGCTGGCGCTGTTGGACAATCCAACCGCCGCCGAGGTGCTGCGCGCCTGCGCCGCCAACATCGACGAGTTGCGCAAGAGTCTCGCCGGATTCGTTACCGAGCACACTCCGACCGTGGCCGGGTCCGAGGAAATCGACACCCAGCCGACGCTGGGATTTCAGCGCGTAATTCAGCGCGCAATCCTGCACGTGCAGTCCTCCGGAAAGAAAGAAGTGACCGGCGCCAACGTACTGGTGGCGATATTTGGCGAAAAAGATTCGCATGCAGTTTACTTTCTGCATCAGCAGGGCATTACGCGGCTGGATGTGGTCAATTTCATCTCGCACGGCATCACCAAGACGCCGCAGGCGCCTGGCGGAAAACCGGAAACCAGCGAGGAGCAGCAGGACGAGCAGGCCGGTCACGGCGCGCTCGAAACTTATACGCTCAATCTGAACGCCCAGGCGCTGGTCGGGAAGATAGATCCGCTCATCGGCCGCGAACGCGAATTGGAGCGCGTGATCCAGACACTGTGCCGGCGGCGCAAGAACAATCCGCTGCTGGTAGGCGAGGCCGGGGTAGGCAAAACCGCCATCGCCGAAGGCCTGGCGCGGCGCATTGTCGAGGGCAGCGTCCCGGAAGTGCTGGCGCGTTGCCAGGTGTATGCACTTGACATGGGGGCATTGCTCGCCGGGACCAAGTACCGCGGCGACTTCGAACAACGCCTCAAAGCGGTACTGAAGCAGCTGCTGGACAACTGCAACGCCATTTTGTTCATCGATGAGATCCACACCCTGATCGGCGCCGGCGCCGCATCCGGCGGGACGCTGGACGCGTCCAACCTGCTCAAGCCCGCGCTCTCCTCCGGGCAATTGAAGTGCATCGGCGCGACCACCTATAACGAATACCGCGGCGTATTCGAAAAAGATCACGCCCTGTCGCGCCGTTTCCAGAAGATCGATGTGGTCGAGCCCTCTGTAGAGGAGACCGTGGCGATTCTGCGCGGCCTAAAGAGCCGGTTTGAGGCGCACCATGGCATCAAGTATTCGGCTGCCGCGCTCACCACCGCCGCCGAGTTGTCGGCGCGATTCATCAATGACCGCCATTTGCCGGACAAAGCCATCGACGTCATCGACGAGGCTGGCGCCGCGCAGCGCATCCTGCCCAAGACCAAGCAGAAGAAAGTCGTGGGCAAACTCGAGATCGAGGAGATCATCGCCAAAATCGCGCGCATTCCGACCAGGAGCGTGTCTTCGGATGATCGCGAGTCTCTCAGGAATCTGGACCGCGATCTAAAGGCCGTGGTATTCGGGCAAGATAAGGCCATCGACGCACTCGCCTCGTCGATCAAAATGGCGCGCAGCGGTCTGGGCCAGCCAACCAAGCCGATCGGATCATTCCTGTTCTCCGGCCCCACCGGCGTCGGCAAGACCGAAGTGGCGCGCCAGCTCGCCTACTGCATGGGCATCGAATTGATTCGCTTCGACATGTCCGAGTACATGGAGCGCCACGCCGTCTCGCGTTTGATCGGCGCTCCGCCGGGTTATGTCGGATTCGACCAGGGCGGCCTCTTGACCGAGGCGATCAGCAAGAAACCGCATTGCGTGCTGCTGCTGGATGAGATCGAAAAAGCGCATCCGGATATTTTCAATATCCTGTTGCAGGTGATGGACCACGGCACCCTAACCGACAACAACGGACGCAAGGCCGATTTTCGCAACGTCGTCATTATCATGACCACCAACGCCGGCGCCGAGGCCCTGAATCGGAGCAGCATCGGATTCAGCCTGTCGCGCACCACCGGCGACGAACTGGTCGAGATCAAGCGCATGTTCACGCCCGAGTTCAGGAACCGCCTGGATGCGATTATTTCGTTTGCCGCCCTCGACCAGGAAATAATCCTGCGCGTGGTGGACAAATTCCTGATGCAGCTGGAAGAGCAGTTGCACGAGAAAAAGGTCGAGGTGGTTTTCACCGACACGCTTAAGGCCCACCTTGCCGAGCACGGTTTCGATCCGCTCATGGGTGCGCGGCCGATGGCGCGCCTGATTCAGGACACGGTGCGCCGCGCCCTGGCCGATGAGCTGCTGTTCGGCCGTCTGGTGAGCGGCGGCAAGGTCACCATCGACATCGACGAATCGGACAAGGTGCAGCTCGTATTCCCCAGCGAATCGCCGGTCGTGCCGCCGCCCGTGGCGCAGGAAAGCTGACGCGCCTTCCCGTTCCAACAAAGCCGCCGCAAGCGGCTTTTTTCTTGCCTCCGGATTCCGATAGTCCCCAAGTATCCGGGAACAATGCTTGACAGCGACAAAGCGCAAGGCGATACTGCAAAAAAAATCAAACCAAGAACCACGCTTACCAAAGGAGATTGTCTGATGAACAAAATGCGCGTTACGCTATTGTCTACCGCATTGCTCGGCGGCGCACTAACGCTGCC
>Ga0208566_1002254_pt1 | contig 10467 bp, 13 predicted proteins | sample PL_2010_150m_FD_184159 | JGI IMG/M metagenome (GOLD analysis project Ga0208566, IMG submission 184159) | Freshwater microbial communities from Powell Lake, British Columbia, Canada to study Microbial Dark Matter (Phase II) - PL_2010_150m... | ecosystem: Environmental > Aquatic > Freshwater >...
GAACAGGAAGTCCCTTGCGGTGACGAATTCCCTGGTAGCTCTGGATTTCAACTTTGCGACGGATGTCGCCAGAAATTTCACGACGAAGATCACCTTCGATTTTGAAGTTTGCTTCAATGTATTCGCGAAGCTTTGCAAGATCAGTCTCTTGCAAATCCTTAACGCGAATATCTGGGCTAATGCCAGTTGCTGCTAATGTTTTTTGAGAACGGGTAAGACCCATTCCAAAAATATAAGTGAGTGCGACTTCTAAGCGCTTTTCGCGCGGAAGATCGACACCGACGAGACGTGCCATTTATCTACCTATCTGTATCCGGAGGTCCTCCGCATTGCTGTTCTCTGGCCTACCGGACCAAAGGTCTTCAGTAATTTCTTACTGAAGTCGCAATACGAGTTAGTTAGTACTTAGCCTTGACGTTGCTTGTGACGAAGATTTTCGCAAATGACCATGACGCGACCCTTGCGGCGAATGACTTTGCACTTATCGCAAATCTTCTTAACGCTTGGATTAACCTTCATGTCTTTGTGCTCCTTCGTTACTTATAACGGTAAATAATTCGACCTTTTGTAAGGTCATACGGACTCATTTCCACGATCACACGGTCAGCCGTCAAAATGCGAATGTAGTTCTTTCGCATTTTTCCGCTGATGTGAGCGAGGACTTTATGTCCATTAGTTAGTTCCACACGAAACATCGCGTTAGGTAAAGCTTCAGAAACGGTGCCTTCCATTTCGATGGCGCCATCTTTGCTAGCCAATCTGTACCCACAATTCTGTTTAAGCGTGAAACAAGCGAAGTTGTAGTTTAGAGGTCGGGCTTGAATAAGGGAAATCGGCCCTATTAAATGACAACCGTGTAACTCAGGCCACAGTTATTGGCGTTTTACGCTGAATATCGAGCTCCCAAGGAGGATGGCAAGTCCAATAAAGACGGCCCCAGCACCGGATGCGGCGGCAACAATTCCAGCAGCTGCCGGAACCACGAACTGACCCAATCGATTTCCCATCAACCTGGCGGATACGGCTAGGGCTCGTTCGTCGGCTTGTGTCTTTTGAGATACCAAAGACATAGTCAATGGCTGGCCGATTCCTAATGAGAATCCTGCGACGAAAACTATTGCCCCCAATGTAAGAGGTGTCTTTGCAAATGCCATTAAAAGACAGGCGATAACTGAAATCAATGTGCTCCATAGCAATAGTTGGTACGTTGTAAATCGCTCACTTAATCGTCCTAAGAAAAAGCGAGAGAGCATCGTTGTACCAGCCCGCAACGCCAATATTATTCCGACTGCATATGGTGAAAATTTATTCTCACTTCCATACAAAGGCAGGAAGACCACAAGCACATCAGCTGTTGCAGAAATTGCCAATGAAATATAGATCGCCGCAAGAATTCCGGGCTTGCGAACTAACTTGATGGCGGCAGAATATGTTCCATCGCTATTTGTTTTAGCCTCTACCGTTGGCCTTTCTCGACGCCAACTCAGAACTGGAGCCAGTGCTGCTACCGATAGCAAGGCACCAAATAGAAATGCTGCAGATGTCGATCGTGGAAGTGAGCCATCCGAGCCAGCAATAACTGTTGCAAGTAGTGGCCCGGTCATATGTCCAACAGAGGCGCTAAAAGTATAGAAACCAAAGTATCGATCATAACTCGCAGGCGGTGTGCGTAGTGCGACCATAGTTTGACCGCCAATCATGCAGGCAAGATGGGCAACTCCGGAGAGCGCGGTAGCCACAGCAAGAAGTAGCAGCGAGTTAGAAAAAACCAAGAACAGGGAGGTCATAATCATTGTGATTGTTCCTGCAACTATGAACTTGCCTTCACCTATTCGACCAACTAAGCGACCAAATTGAAGTGCTAACAAAACTGGTAAGAGTGCATAGACAGCTGCGATTAATCCAACCTGAGCGGCATTAGCATCTAGCTCGAGTGCACGATAAGTAATCATCGGGCGCAGAACGTAGATAGTTGCCTGCGTTAATGTCGAGCAGAGCAATAACGGTTTAGCCCAGGGAAGAAGTTTTTCGGCTGACATCTACTTCTTTTTAACTGCAAATTTTTTCTTGAAGTTCCAGGCGAGCGGACCAATAATGACGAGGATTAAGAGTCCGTAAATCATCTTTGGGAATCCCCCCGCTATCAAAATGTGCCAATCTCCTTGGGAGATCTGCAGAGCTCTTTTAAATTGAAGCTCAGCGAGTGGCCCAAGAATGACACCAATAATGAGTGGCGTAATCGGCACGCCAAATCGACGGAATAAATAACCAATAACGCCTACAGCTAGCGCTATTTGGAGATCAAAAGTCGAATTATTGAGTGCATAGGCACCGAGTAAGGCAAAGGTTGTTATACCTGCATATAAGTAGTGTGTAGGAATTTTAAGTAAAAGTACCCAGAAACGAATCAAAGGCAGATTGAGCACCAAAAGCAAAGTGTTACCGATAAATAGTGAAGCGATTAATCCCCACACAACTTCAGGGTTCGTCTGGAAAAGCATTGGACCCGGCTGGATATTAAATGATTGAAAGGCAACTAAAACAACTGCCGCTGTTGCAGATGTAGGTAGACCCAATGCCAACATTGGAACTAGAACACCGGCAGCATTTGCATTGTTTGCAGCCTCTGGACCGGCAACGCCTTCAATGGCGCCCTTACCAAACTCGTCTTTATTCTTAGAGAGCGCTTTTTCAACACCGTAACTTAAGAATGTTGGAACTTCAGAGCCACCAGCAGGAATTACACCGAGTGGGAAACCAATTGCCGTTCCGCGCAGCCAAGGTTTCCATGAACGGCGAAAATCTTCGCGTGTCATCCACGCCTTGCCCTTCATCTCAATGACTTCTGTATTCATAAATTGGTGGCGGCTCGCCAGATATAACGCCTCGCCTAATGCGAAAATAGCCACAATTACCGTGACGGTTTCGATACCGTCAATGGCATTCATATTGCCAAAGGTCAATCGCAACGCACCAGATTGAAGGTCAGCGCCGATGAGACCTATAACTAGTCCGACTGAAAGTGCGACCAGGCCACGAATTCTTGATGCTCCTAGCAAAGTGCCAACCGTTGCAAAAGCCAAAATGATGAGCGATAAGTAACCCGCCGGCTGAATCGTTAATGCAACATCGGCCATCCACGGTGCGCCAAAGGCAAGTAATAACGTAGCGATAGTTCCTGCAACGAATGAACCGATAGCAGCAGTTGCAAGGGCTGCACCGGCACGACCAGCTTTGGCCATCTTGTTGCCTTCAAGGGCTGTAATTACTGAGCCACTTTCGCCCGGAGTATTGAGCAAAATCGAAGTCGTTGATCCGCCGTACATCGCACCGTAATAAATTGCGGCAAACATGATTAGCGCAGATGTTGGATTCACTGTTAGACAAACTGGAAGTAGAAGTCCGATGGCCAGTGCTGGTCCGATACCCGGCAATACACCAACCAGGGTGCCAAGAAATGTTCCAAGAAGTCCGAACATTAAATTTGTAGGCGTGAAGGCGGTCTGAAAACCATCCATCAACATCGCAAAACTATTACCCATTTCCAAACACTCCCTCGAAGAGGCCAGAAGGCAGGTTGATATTTAGACCTTTTGTAAATGAGAAATAAACAATTAATGCAAAAATTAAACTAATTCCTAAATCTTTAAGATACTTTCTTGAGCCAAATCCATATGAGACTCCAAAGAAACACACTGTTGCTGCGATTACATATCCAGCAATCTCGAGCAAAATCACATGAAGAGCGATCGCGACTGCAACGATTGCCATAGTTTTAAAGTTGGCTGGTACAAATGGATCCCCTGGCTCATCGCCATCAGGTGTACCGAGGCGTCCACGTAATACATCTATCAATAGTCCTAGGCCGACCAAAGATGTAAAAGCGGCGACCATGTAAGGAAATGTTTGAGGGCTAACAATTGATGAGCCTTGTGGAATATCCATCCGAGAGGTATCCCAGGCGACAAAAAGACCAAGCAAGAAGAGAGAGCTGGCAAATACCAGCTCCCCCTTACCTTGCTTAGAGATCTTTTGAAGAATCAATTAGATTCCAAGACCCTTCATAACTCCATTAATCTCAGGAATATGCTTCTCGAGGAATGACTTGAAAGCCATTCCTGCGACAAATTCATTATCCCAGTTGTTCTTTACCAGCTGTGCCTTCCATGAAGGAGAGACATGCATGATGTCAATTACCTTGATGAAGTTGAGGTAATCGGCCTTTGGAAGATCAGCTGGAGCCATGATTCCGCGCCAGTTTCCGTAAACAAGGTCATAACCCTGTGAAACAAAGGTCTTAGCTTTGATGCCAACAAGTGGTTTAGCTGAAGATACGCCGAGGTAGCGAAGTTTTCCAGATGCAACATATGGAGCGAAATCTAGAGCTCCGGAAATTCCTACCTGTGTTGAGTTGCTCAGCAGTGAAGTGATAACTTCTGGACCACCTGAAAAGACAACATAGTTCAACTTAGTTGGATCGATTCCTGCTTTTTGAGCAAGTAGGCCAATTACTTGGTGATCGATTCCACCCTTGCTGCCGCCAGCGATAGAGACTGCATTTGGCTTTGCTACTAGATCATCTAGTAGCTGCTTCAAAGTGCGGTATTTAGATGATGCTGGAACAACGACTCCATCGTATTCACGAAGAACCTTTGCGATAGGTGTTGATGATAAAAGGTTGAGCGTTGATTTATTTGAATACAAACCACCAGTCATTGCAATTCCAGTAACGATTGCTGCCTCTGGCTTGCCTTTGATTTCCTGAAAAGCTGCAAGTCCAACAGAACCACCAGCACCTGGCTTGAATGTAGATGCGGCAGAGCCAAGAAGACCTTCAGCCTTTAACGCATCGGCAATTGCATCGGCTGTCAGTGAATATCCACCTGGGTTAGCTGGGATTGTCCAATCAATTTTATTTAACGCTTTAACATCTTTGTACCACCATTTATTTTGTCCCTTATAAGAACCATTTGGCACTACTAAACATGTCAGGTCTGAGCCATCTACTCCGCGACCTACGGCAGTTTTGCCGATTGAGGCAGCAGTGCAGTCATCGCCTACAGTTGCTTTGGCGGCCGGCTTAATAGCTGCCTGTGAAACTCCTGCGCTACTGGCTAGTAATGCGGCGACTGCGAGCGCCGCTCCGATGCGTGCTACTTTCTTCATTCATATCTCCCAAACTCATTCCCCCGAGGGTGAGGGCTGAGAGAAATTTACTAGAATGGCGCTAAATAAGTCTATAAATTCATCACATATCTATAACTATTAAAGCAAATCTGATATCTCAATCCCAAGTGAGGCTAGTTTTTCGCGTCCCCCATCGATAGCGGTAAGGACAAAGGGCCTGCCGTCAGGGCATATTGCATAGGAATGCTCGAAGTGGGCACCCCGAGATTGATCTATCGAGACCACGGTCCAATCATCGCTTAATACCTTTGTGCGCTCTGATCCTCGAGTGATCATTGGCTCAATTGCTAGAACAAGGCCGGGGACAATCTCTGGACCTTGACCGGCCTTGCCGAAGTTTAAAACATGCGGCTCTTGATGCATCTCGGTGCCGATTCCATGCCCACCATATTCGCGCAAAATCCCGTACTTACCCTGCGACTTTGTGTACTGCTCAATTGCATATCCAATATCAGTAAGTTTGGCGCCATTCTTACCCGCAGCAATTCCACGCCACATCGACTCTTCGCATACATCCATCAGTTTTTGATCTTCTGCACTAATGCTTCCAACACCAACAGAGAATGCGGCATCTCCATGCCAACCATCGACTATTGCGCCGCAATCGACTGAGACGACATCGCCATCGTTAATTATTTTATTTCCGGGAATTCCATGAACGATCTCATCATTGATTGAGATACAGATTGTGGCTGGGAAACCGTGGTAGTTCAAGAAGTTAGAAGTTGCTCCACCGCGCTTAAGAACAGCAGCTGCAATTACATCGAGTGCATCGGTCGTCATTCCAGGCTTTATAGCATCACGTATCGCCTCATGAATCTGGGCAACAACTAAACCGGCACGACGCATAACCTTTAGCTGTTCAAGAGTTTTGATCTGAATTGCCATCAACTAACTTCCCTTATGAAACGCGGCTCAGGGCAGAGATTGCACGTTCGGTGATTTCGTCAACGGCGCCAGTTGCACTGACGGTGATAAGCAAACCTTCGCTGCGATAGAAAGAAACAATTGGGGCGGTCTGCTCTTCATAGATCTCTAAGCGACGGGCAATGACCTCTTCTTTGTCATCTTCGCGCTGATATACATCTCCGCCGCAGTTTGGGCATTTATCTACGCCAACTGATGGCTGAAAACAATCCTTGCACGTGCGACGACTAGATAAACGAGTAATGATTTCGGCATTATCGATTGAGAGTTCAAGAACAGCGGTTAATGGTGTTGCTTTTTCAGCTAAAATTGCGCGCAAGACCTCTGCCTGTAAAACATTGCGTGGAAAACCATCGAGCAAAAATCCATTGGCAACATCATCGTGAGTTAAACGATCCTTCACCATTTCATTGGTTACAGAGTCTGCGACTAATTCACCGCGGTCCATAAAGCTTTGGGCTTGCAGGCCAAGAGGAGTTCCAGCCTTTAAATTCGCACGGAAAATGTCTCCCGTTGAAATATGTGGAATTGAATAGTGCGCGGCTAGGAATTGAGCTTGTGTTCCCTTACCAGCGCCTGGTGGACCTACCAGGACAAGGCGCATTACTTAAGGAATCCCTCATAGGAACGCTGCTGCAACTGTGACTCGATCTGCTTTGCAGTATCAAGGCCAACACCAACAACGATTAAGATTGCAGTTCCACCGAATGGGAAGTTTTGGCTTGCACCAAAGAGCACGAGTGCACCGATTGGAATAACGGCAACTAATGCAAGGTAAAGAGAGCCTGGGGCGGTAATACGTGAGAGCACGTATTGTAAATACTCAGATGTTGGACGTCCCGCGCGAATTCCAGGGATAAATCCACCGTACTTCTTCATGTTATCTGCAACCTCATCTGGGTTGAAAGTAATTGCAACATAGAAGTACGTGAAGAAAATAATAAGCAGCGCATATGAGAGCACATAGATTGGGTGATCGCCCTTAACAAAGTTACGGCTAATCCATACCGCCCAGGCCGCTTGGCTATTTGTAAAGTTAACGACAAGGGATGGAATGTAGAGCAATGATGAAGCGAAAATTACTGGGATTACACCGGCTTGGTTAACTTTGATTGGAATGTAAGTACTTGTTCCACCGTAGGCCTGACGACCCACCATACGCTTTGCATACTGCACCGGAATACGGCGCTGTGCCTGCTCAACAAAGACAACTGCAGCTACGACAAGAACTCCAACGGCCATTACGAAAGAGAATGCAAAAAGGCCCTTTTGAAGCTTGATCGACCAAAGCTGGCTTGGAAAACCAGCTGCGATAGATGTAAAGATCAAGATAGACATACCGTTACCAACACCGCGGTCTGTGATGAGCTCACCGAGCCACATGATTACAGATGTACCGGCTGTCATTACAAAGATCATCGTGACAATTCGTGCCCATGATGTATCTGGAATGATTGCAAGAGAACAACCTGAAATCAATCGCCCTGGTGTGCGAGCAACTGCAATTAAGCCAGTTGATTGCAGGATTGCTAAACCGATTGTTAAGTAACGTGTGTACTGAGTTAACTTTGCAGTTCCTGACTGTCCCTCTTGCTTTAGTGTTTCAAAGCGAGGAATGACAACAGTTAGTAGCTGAATAATGATTGAGCTGGTGATGTAAGGCATGATTCCAAGTGCGAAAACCGAGAGCTTAATTAACGCTCCGCCGCTGAAAAGGTTGATCAAGCCAAAGAGCCCACCAGATTGAACCGTCTTTAAGCACTCCTGAACGTTTCCATAGGAGACGCCAGGAGTCGGCACGACTGAACCAAAGCGAAATAGCGCCATGATTGAAAGGGTGAAGAAGATCTTCCTACGTAGGTCTGGTGTCCTAAAGGCCATTGCGAATGCTGAAAGCATTGATCTTCTCCACTCTTTCTATCTATTAAATGTTGCTTCGATTAAAGAACGGCAGTTTTCCCGCCGGCAGCTGTGATCTTATCTATCGCAGTTGATGAGAATGCATGAGCTGTGACGTTTACCTTTACATCGATATCGCCATTGCCAAGCACCTTCACTGGAAGAGAGTCACGTACTGCACCCTTTGCAATCAGATCTGCAACAGTTACATCGCCACCCTTAGGGAATAGCGCGTTAATAGTTGAGACGTTAACTGCCTGGAACTCAATGCGAGCTGGGTTCTTGAAACCGCGAAGCTTAGGTAAACGCATTACGAGAGGTAGCTGACCACCTTCGAAACCTGCACGAACCTGGTTACGGGCACGAGTTCCTTTGCCACCACGACCTGCTGTCTTACCCTTTGATGCCTCACCGCGACCCTTACGAGTCTTAGCTTTCTTAGCACCAGGGGCTGGACGAAGATGATGAAGTTTTAGTGTCATCGTTATTCAACCTCCTCAACTGTGATCAAGTGACGAACTGCGTAGACCATTCCGCGAATCTCTGGACGATCTTCTTTAACAACAACATCGTTTATGCGCTTTAGGCCCAATGAACGAAGTGTGTCGCGTTGCTCTGGCTTGTTTCCAACCTTCGAGCGAATCTGAGTTACCTTTAAACGTGGCATTAGACACCTACTGTGATCTGTGAAGCGCGGATAATTGCAGCTGGTGCAACATCTTCTAATGGAAGACCACGTCGAGCAGCAATTTGTGCTGGGCTCTCAAGCATCTTCAACGCTGCAACAGTGGCGTGAACCATGTTGATTGCATTGTTAGATCCAAGTGACTTGGTCAATACATCTGTGATGCCTGCACACTCAAGTACTGCACGCACTGGACCACCGGCAATAACTCCGGTACCTGGGCTAGCTGGGCGAAGAAAAACTACGCCAGCTGCAGTTTCACCTTGTACTGAGTGAGGGACAGTTCCTTGGATACGTGGAACAGTAAAGAAGGATTTCTTAGCCTCTTCTACTGCCTTTGCAATCGCTTGTGGAACTTCCTTGGACTTGCCATAACCAATTCCGACCTGGCCATTGCCGTCACCGACAACTACTAGAGCAGTGAATGAGAAACGACGTCCACCCTTTACAACTTTAGATACGCGGTTAATGAATACAACGCGCTCCATGAATGGGTTTTTTTCTTTTTCGCGATCATCGCGGCGTTCGCGGCGTTCGCCTTTACCTTTGCCCGCACCTGCGCGGTCATTTCCTGCAGGAGCTGCAGTAGTTGGATTAGCGGCCATTAGAACTCCAATCCATTCTCTCGTGCACCGTCAGCAACTGCTGCAATGCGTCCGTGATACTTATTACCGGCGCGATCAAAGACGACAGTGTTGATGCCAGCGGCGTTAGCGCGCGCTGCAATTAATGCACCGATCGCCTTTGCTTTAGCACTCTTGTCGGCCTTATCGGTACGGAAATCTGCTTCCATTGTTGAAGCGAAGGCAAGAGTCTTGCCGGCAGTGTCATCGATAACCTGAACGAACAAGTGACGTGACGAGCGTGAGACGACTAAGCGTGGACGTGCTGGAGTTCCAGAGACCTTCTTGCGAACTCTGAAAGCACGACGGGCGCGGGCATTTGTTGCCGAACCTTTGCGGACCTTTACACCTATAGCCATTACTTCTTACCCGTCTTTCCTTGCTTGCGGCGAACAACTTCACCTGAGATACGTAAGCCCTTGCCCTTATATGGATCGGCCTTACGAAGCTTCTTTACCTTTGCAGCTACTTCGCCAACTTTTTGCTTATCGATTCCGATGATCTGGAACTTAGTTGGTGACTCAACTTTGAATGTGATTCCCGCTGGTGCTGGGAAGTCAATGTTGTGGCTGTATCCGAGTTGGAACTCGAGGTTGGCACCCTTTTCAGCTACACGATAACCAACACCAACGATTTCAATCGTTGTTGCATAGCCATTTGTAACGCCCTCAACCATGTTCGCGACTAACGTGCGAGATAGGCCATGAAGTGATCGAGTTAAGCGCTCTTCATTTGGACGGGCAACGGTGATGACACCCTCTGTTTGTGAAACTTGAATTGGCTCTGCTACGTTGAGTGAAAGAGATCCCTTAGGACCCTTAACAGAAACGCTCTGGCCTGCAATTGTGATTTCGACGCCACTTGGGACGGCGATTGGCATACGACCGATACGGGACATTAGCGATCACCACACATAGGCGAGAACTTCTCCGCCTACGCCCTGCTTGTTGGCTTGCTTATCAGTAAGCAATCCAGATGAGGTTGAAATGATTGCAACGCCTAATCCACCAAGAACTTTTGGTAGAGATGTTGACTTTGCGTAAACGCGAAGTCCCGGCTTGCTTACACGACGTAAACCAGCGATTGAACGCTCACGGTTTGCGCCAAATTTAAGGTCAAGAACTAGGTTCTTACCCACTCCATTGT
>Ga0208566_1002255_pt1 | contig 10465 bp, 9 predicted proteins | sample PL_2010_150m_FD_184159 | JGI IMG/M metagenome (GOLD analysis project Ga0208566, IMG submission 184159) | Freshwater microbial communities from Powell Lake, British Columbia, Canada to study Microbial Dark Matter (Phase II) - PL_2010_150m... | ecosystem: Environmental > Aquatic > Freshwater > Lake...
CTTTGATTCTTGTCGCTCTCCGTTTGATATCGAAATCAGGGTCCGAGTCATACCCGTGGTTCATGTGTCGGCGGCTGAAAATTCAGCTTAATTTAGACTTTTGCAATTACCTCAAAGGTGTCTTTCCGGCAAGCCTGCGTAGTGGGAAAAATTTACCAGGGGAGAGGCTGAAGGGCAAACGTTACCCAGGCATCCCGGCTGTAAGGGCGCAGGCAGTGTCTGGTTAAAATATTGGGTGGAGCAGGCTCATCAGGAATCGTTGATGGGGATGCCGCCCGGGTAATTCCAGGGCATCCAGTTTCCGGGGTTCTTGAAAACCTCGGAGGAATGCTTCTGGAGGGCCACAAGGTAGTCGAAGGGATTGACGCTTCCCAGGTTGCAGGTGTGGATCAGACTCATGAACATATCGCCGATGAACGCGCCGTGTTCGGTCTTGTAGAAGAGCGAGTTTTTCCTATGGAGGATGGCCTTTTTCAGGGTCTGCTCACAGATGTTGTTGTCCAGGGGCGCTCCCGGGACTCTCAGGAACAGAGTCAGAGGATCCCAGTGCTTGAGCATATAGGCGATGGCCTTCCCCAAGCCGGAGTTCGGCTCCGTCTTCTTTTGCGCTATCTGTTGGAAAAGCCACTGTTTGAGATTCTTCATCACCGGTTCGCTTTCCCGCTGATGGAAGAGAAGCCGCTCCTGGGGTGAGAGGTTTTGCTCTTTGGTTGTCTCATCGTTTCTGTAAACCAACGCGATCTGGTCAATGACATGTGCCGTCTCTTCAGGAAAGTTTGCCGCAACGTCCACGAAGTTCCGTCGCCCGTGGACCAGGCAGTTTGCCAGGATGGTCTCGAATTCCTTGGAAGCATTGCGGCTGAGGGCGTCGCACATCTGAATCGGCGGATCCAGTTCGACTTGCCGTTGTTTGAGCAAGTCCGTCATATTTTCCCCGGCGTGTTTCTGTCCCGTAAAGAACAGGGCGATCTTGCGGTCCTCTACGATTGACATCATGCCGGTGGTAAACATCCCTGTTCGAGAGGATTTCTCATTGATCTCTTTTAGCAACTCCAGGATCTTCATGGGGGTATCGTCGTTATGGATTACATTGCCCTGGGCGGCCTGACGGATCAGTTCCCGATAGGCAGGGTGAGGGCCCCCGTTGGCGGCATTCTCTACGATATCCCACTGGGTTGACGCCGGCAGTGGTATCCCCAGGCTTTCCTGAAGCTTCTCGATCCGGTAGAAAGGAACGCCGCTGCCATACTTCAGCAGGGCAATCATGGCCCCGGCGGTTTCATCATACTTCTCGGAACCGACATTGTCGGGGGGCTTAGCCGTGAAGACCTCGCCGCAGAGGTTGCAGCGTAACTTCTCCAACTCATAGATCTTCGCAGCGAGAGGGGCCATCCCCACGAACCGCACCAGGGTCCCGGCCTTCTTGACCGGATAAAGTTTCCCCTTTTGACATTCCCGGCAGGGTTCGCCGGCCTTCAGATCCTGGTTGGGCACGTTGATCCGCTCGGCCTTTTTGTAAGCATCCGCGCCGTTTCTGCCATGACCCGGTTGCTGTTTCGGTTCAGATTCCTCTTTGGGAGTATCAGCGTTTTTCGGGCTGGCGGCAATCTTGAAAAGCTTTTCCCTGGTTTCCGTTTTGGCGCCAAAGACGATCCGCAAAAGACGTCTAATGGCGGTGGCCTTCTCGTTGACCGATTGACTGAGATAGACAAAGGCTTCTATAAGCCCCTTGATGATCTCATAATCGCCCTCCTGCAAGGCCTCCTTTTCCACCCGTTCCAGGAGGGCTTCCACATCCGCCGGTTTCAGTTTGATTAATTTCGGCTGCTTCATGCCTGACCTCCGCAAAGATGATCACGGAAATCATCGGACAGAGGGTACCCCAGGACATCCTTGAGGGAACGGTTCGCTCGGCCGGTCTGATCATTCTTTCCCCGACCCGTTGTCCGACCAATAGTGAGCCAGTTGGCCGCCCGGTAGCAGGTGCCATGAAAACGCTCCCGATCAACAAAAGTCTCCAGATAATAGAGCGGGTGGTGATAGAGTGTCTCCCAATCCTTGGACAGAATTTTTACCATTTTCCCCAGGATGTGAGAGGCCAGGCAGGAAACTTTTACCCAGGGCAGGATGAGAAACCGGGTGTTGCAGGCAATCAGGGACAGGCTCTTCTCTCGCGCCTGTTTCGTCCAGCCGATAAACCGATCGCGGCTGCCGATATGACGGGGAGCCGATGACCAGGCCAGACAGGCAATCGGTCTGCCTTTGGCAAAAACGATATACTTGAGCTGCTCCCCTACAGGCTGGCAATAACCAAGATAATGATGCTCTTCGATCAAGCTGTTGAACAGGGCTTCTTCTTCCGTCCGACGGACTTGACGGAACTCGAGAGGGCCAATATCCGACAGTTTCCCTTCTATGGGTGTCTGGTCTATCGCCACCCGGAAAGGCTTCTTGCGATGTACCAAAGGATTGACGATCCTGACCCGGATGGGAGGCAGTTCGATCTCTCCCGCCCGGGACAGTTGAAGCATCAGCCCCCGACATACCATGTCCCGAAGCGCCCCGTTGGGCTGCACCCAGTCCCAGGCCTGACAAAGCTTCCTGGAAAGCATCCAGCGGCTGTCGCCTATGTTCTGGGCAATGAACTCCCGGATAAAGACGACTTCTTCGTCCGTCACCGCCTTGCCTCTGTATCGCATCACCGTTTCCATGAGCGGGATATAACAGAGCCGTTGACAGAACGCAAGGAAAAGTTTTCAGGGCATGCATATTTTTTTCAGGCTTCCCTCAGCCGCCAGCAGCGATCTTTCTCCAGGGAGGTGCTACGCGAACATGACTGGGGTCGCCGTTCCACAGCAGAAGCTGCAGTTCGTGGACAGCCAAAACGCTGACACGATCCGAGCCTTTATCCGGCCACCATTGAAACGTCCCCTTGGACAAACGCTTCTGGCAAAGCCAGAACCCCTGGCCGTCATACATCAATGCCTTGATCGCTGTCGCTCTATGATTCCGAAACACAAAGACACAGCCCGAAAAGGGATCCGTTCCCAGAACATGAAGGCAGATCCCCGCCAATCCGTCAATCCCCTTGCGGAAATCCACCGCCTTGATGGACAGCAGAATCCGCATCTGTGGCGTGATCTGGATCATCCCCGACCCCAGAACATCTCCATCAGTTCCAGGGGATGAAAACCCGGCGTCCCTTTGATATGAATCCTCATCCTCCCTCCGGCTCGTTCCATCTCCATGATGAACTCCGGCAAGGATGATCTCAAATCAAGGGCAATAAAATCAGATGGCGTCACAGATTCGGATTCGGGAAAATGGTCGGGACAGGCAGACTGAAAGCGTTTCTTCAGGGCTTTATAACCCAGATGCAAGGCCCTAGATATTTTGCATAGGGAGTGATCGGCGCAAAGACGTACCGCGTCTTCCCATAAGGCCGCCGGGATGGGCGTGCCACGCTTCCGCACCTCGCGCCATCGCTCAAATCGCTGTTGAACTTCTTCAATGTTTGGTCCTGTGTCGGGTGTGAACTGCTGATCCATCGGTTATCCTCCTCCTTAAGTTGATAACCGATCATACCCGCTGGTACAAAACTTTTCACGCAGCCTTACCGGAAAGACACCCTCAAAGGAGAAAAGGATATGCAGCGCAAGCGGAGAATCTGGTTTACCGTGGCGGTCATCTGTCTCGTGTTGTTCGGCGCCATGGAACTCGCCTCATCGGCAAGGGCGCCGGACGTTCAATTTACCGCCACCCCCCAGTATGTAGTCAATGAGATGCTGGAACTTGCCGGCACGAACCAAAACGATGTGGTCTATGATCTCGGTTGCGGAGACGGGCGTTTTGTCATCACGGCAGCGAAAAATTTCGGCGCCCGCGGCGTCGGTATCGACATCGATCCCGAGCGGATACGTGAAAGCCGGGTAAACGCAAGAAAAGCGGGCGTCGACAACCGGGTGACGTTCCATGAACAGGATCTCTTCACAACCGACATCAGCCCGGCGACCATCGTTGCACTGTATCTCCTGCCCGAACTGAATCTCGACCTCCGTCCCCGGTTGTTCAAACAGCTCAAACCGGGAACACGCATCATGTCGCACGACTTCGACATGGGGGACTGGAAACCGGATGTCGTTGAACAATTGGGTGAAAGCACGTACTATTACTGGGTCCTGCCTGCAGAGGTGAAGGGCAGATGGAACATCAGCGCACCCGCCTTGGGGAAAGAAGGCGAATATACCGTGGAGGTGGTCCAGAATTTCCAGGAGATCCAGCTAACCCTGCTGACTAAGCAGGCCAACACCTCAATTTCCCATGTCAAAATCAAAGGGGACACGATCAGCTTTTTCTTGGGCAAGGGATTCGGCAGAAACAAGACGGGGATGTTCTTCAAGGGGAAGGTAACGGGAAATACCATCTCCGGCAATGTGCAGGTTGAAATCAACCCCTTCTATAGCCATCTTGCGACGAAAGAGGAGACGTCGATCACCGGCAATCATGGATGGACGGCGGTGCGCAGCAAATAAATACCCGTCCGCGAAAAAATCATCTTGATAGCGTCTTGGCTATGGTTTGATCGATAATAAATTCCTTTGGATGCCCGTTAAAATTATCGGATGCTTTGTTATAGGGAGGACTTCATAGTAAATTCAATTTTCTCCGACAGTTTTCTTCTCTCTCAGCATGGGAACAAACCTCACGGGGACTATATCCGCTTCTTTTATCCTGCCTTTTATCTTCTGCACTAATTTCAAATCCTGCCAATATATTCCCACGGGGATAACCAGCCTGCCACTTGCCGCCAATTGCTCCAATAAAGGCGGAGGGATCTTTTCTGGAGCACAGGTGACTATAATTCCATCAAAGGGAGAGAATTCCGGCCAGCCTAAAAAACCATCGCCAAATTTTACCTTAATGTTTTTATAATTCAGCTCTTTCAACAGTTTTTCCGACTGCCGAGACAGTGGCTCTAATATCTCTATCGTGTAAACCTCTTTGACCAATTCTGCTAAAATTGCAGCTTGGTATCCCGAACCGGTACCGATCTCCAATACCCTTTCTGTGCCCTTTAGCTCCAACAGCTCTGTCATTAAGGCCACAATATAGGGCTGTGAGATAGTCTGCCCTCCACCAATAGGCAGGGGACGGTCTTCATAAGCCAAATGTCTGGTATCATAAGGAACAAATAAATGCCTTTTCACCTTAAACATTGCATCTAATACGCGCAGATCCTTAATCCCCCTAGCCTTTATCTGGTTCTCCACCATCTGCTTTCTTTTTTGAGCGAATAAATTTTCATCAGCTCCCACAATCAAGGGGGACAGGAACAAGCTTGTAATGATGGTTAAACTTAGGACAAATTTAATTCTCATTTGCGTGTCCATCCTTTGGGTTCTGTTGCATGGAAGTGCAAAATAAGCAAAACTCTATTACAAGGAAGCACGGGCGCATTGTACTCGAACGGAAAATAGGCTGTCAAGACTTTACACCTTACAACCCGAAGTCAATAAATTCGCAGGAATGGGTATGGTGTGGACTTGTATTTGAAAGAGGTACGAGCGGGTGATGCAAAATTGACGTGTTCCGGATCTTGACGCCACCTACAAAACGTTGAAAATACAAAACTTAAGGATCACAAATGCCGTTTGAAAGCTGCACATTCCTTTATCTGATTCCCGCCACCTTCTGCATAATGTAGATTCCCTCGCGGAGGCGCATCTTTCAGAGATTTATCATGACCGTCCGCTTTCCTCGCGGTCTTCCCGGCTGTCAGGTCGCGGCACAGATGAGGGGATCGACGGTATAGCCGTATGATCAACTTCCGGGAAAATTGGCGAGGGCACCTCTGGCAAGGCCGCTTTGCCTCGTTTCCGATGGATGAAACCTATCTTCTCGCCGCACCCCGCTATATAGAAATGAATTCGGTACGAGCTCATCTTGCGCCTGATGCTGCATCATGGCGATGGAGCAGTGCACGTGCTCACCTTGGGATGACAGACAATCAACTGGTGAAGATTGGGCCTCTTCTGGAGATTGCTGGCGACTGGAGAATTTTTCTTGACGGTGCGGGAAAAGAAGAAGATATGAACGATGTTAGGAAACACGAACGAACCGGTAGGCCTCTTGGCACCGAGACCTTTATTGAGCGTCTGGAATCAGCCATGGATCGGCCCTTGAAGCGCAGGAAACCTGGGCCGAAGGGAAAAGTAAGTATGGTGTCCCCAGCCCGCCAGAATTCCCGCTTATTTTTTCTCAAGCAGAAGGCATTATTATGAGCGAAACACTGTTGGTGCTTCTTCCAGGGATGGATGGAACAGGTATATTATTTGAACCTCTTGTGGAAGCACTGCCAATTGGAATAAAGCCAATTGTTGTTTCCTACCCAACTGAAATTCCTATGTCTTACGAACAACTATTGCCTATAGTAATCGAATCCTTGCCTAAACATGCGCCATTTATTCTACTTGGTGAGTCCTTTTCTGGGCCCCTTGCAATAATGGCCGCATCCCAAAATCAATCTAACCTCAAGGCTTTGATTCTTTGTGCAACTTTTATTATAAATCCAATCCCCTGGCTACCGAACTGGTCCCGATATGTCACCTTTACACCTTTCTTCTATCTTTCTCGCTACTTCATATTAGCAAAGGCGCTTGTTGCAGGCTATGGATCACCTTCAATCATGACTCTTCTTAGGAAAGCCCATGGCACGGTATCTCCCAGAGTCATGGCTGCGAGGGCAAGAGCTATCCTTGGTGTCAATGTTGGAAAAACATTAAGAGTTATCAAAGTCCCAATATTTTTTCTTGGTGGAACAGATGATAAAGTTTCCCCGGCGAAAAATCTTCGTGAAATAATCCGAATTCGGCCAGATGTGCAAACATCTTTAATTTCAGGGCCACACTTGATATTGCAAACAAAGCCTGTTGATGCAGCATCTTTAATAGATAGCATATTGAAAAGTTTGCCGTAATGACTTTTAATACCAAGTTGCAATCAAAATGAGTAGTAGGCGGCGAGGAAGAGGCGACGAAAACGTACATTGCTAGTACGTTGAGGAGCCCCTGACGAAGCCAACAACGTAATCGTTTGATTGCGACTTGGTATCAGTGGCTACACGAGCGTCCATTATGGAAAAAGACCCATACTCCCTGGGAAAATATTTGGGAACCTTAATAGAAAAAATTGCGCTTACAGGACATTTCAGCAGCTATCGCCTGTTACCACAGGATCCCGCATGGCCAATATGACTGACATGCGCCCCAATCACGAGTTTAATTGCTGGGCAGGCTGCCAAAAGCCTGAGTGTCGGTTGGTGAGCTCCTCTTGACTTCCAGATGGGCGATGGCGTTGGCATAGTACGCGAGCACATCGAGCTGATCTGGCGCCGGCCGGAACAGGCCACTCTCCTCAAGCACGATACGGCGCAGTGTCAGCATGCGAAGACCTACGCTGAAAGCGTAGTCGTGCTTCTGGCGGGGGATGTAAAGATGTGCACCGACAGCTTCCAATTCACGCATGAAGGTGTGGGCAGCTGCCTTGAGCTCCAGTTCGCTCAGAGAACGTTGCGGATCACGGGCGAAAATGCTCGCCACCATAGAAACCGGCAGCACCGGAACAACTCGGCCGATTTCGCTCATCAGGAGTGCCGCGATTTTGCTTACTTCGGTCCGTCGCGCCGTTTCTTCCAGTGTTGGGAAATGCAGTGCGTGTTGCTGGGCATAGGTGCGCATTGAAAATGGCGTCCCGAAATTCACGCACGCATAGCCAAAGCGATGCCAACGACCACTCAGCACCTGCCAAAGATTCCGAAGCAAAAAACCACCGGTAATAGCAACTACGCTCAATAGTCCCGGTCGCGGAACATCGGGATGCAGTTTGAGCAGTTGGCTCCGATCTTCCAGCACACGGTCGTAATTTATACCCACCGGGATGAACACCAGATCGCGCCGGCCTTCCTGATCTCGTTCGTCAAAGGATTTCAGCATGTAATCCAGCAGGCCGAATTTTGGTTGGCGCAGGCGACCATCAACACTAAGCCCGCCTTCAGGAAATACTGCCTGAGTGACCCCGGCTTCCGAGGCCATCTGCACATAGCGGGCAAGGACGGTTCTGTAAAGCGCATCGTTGGAATTGCGCCGGACAAAATACGCACCCATGGCGCGTATCAGTTGCTGCAACGGCCAGATCCGCGCCCATTCGCCGACCGCAAAAGACAAGGTGATGCGTTCGGCGGCCAGAAAAGCCACCAGGATGTAATCCATATTGCTGCGATGATTGATGACGAAGACGATCGTCGATTTCGGGTCGATCCGTGCGAGAGCCTCATCATCTACATAGCCGATGCGGACTCGATACAGCGCCCGGGCTGTCACCCGAGCCACGGCATAGCCGATGCGAAAATAAAGGTAAGCATTGAAGGAAGGGACAATTTCACGGGCGTAATGGTCAATGCGCTGCCAAACTGCCCCAATGGCTTCCCCGTTTGCCAGAGCGCTGGCCGCCGCTGCCGCCTGAACCTTGGGATCGTGGAACACCCTGTCGATCAGCACTTGGCGTCGGGTGAGCTTGAATGAAGGCAGTTCAATTTTCAGGCGATCACCAATCTGGTGAATCACGTTTTTGATGCGCCTACGGAAAAACCAGCGCATTCCAGGCACAAAAAGCATGACCAGCACCGCCCATCCTGCTAGGCCAACGAGTATTACAAAAACCCAAACCGGAATTGCAATCTGTTCATTCATAGGAAACCTATCAGAACTTGATTTAGCTATCGGTAACAGTACCACCATGTATTTGCGACCGTCAATGCAATTTGATCTGATTTTGTGAGGGACAGAGAAATATTGGGGAAGTTTTAGACAAGAAGAATGCAAATGGGGAAAAGCCGGGCGTCGCTGAAGTCCGGAAGAAGAGAAGCTTCCATAGGATCAGAGTCTGGCGATTTGAAATCCTTCCACCTTGATTGCGACGGAGCGCTGGAGAAGTTCAATCGAGATTACGAAGAGTTCCTTAGCGTAATCCGTATTGAGGACCAGGCCCTCCACCCCCTTGAAGGGGCCGTCGATGATCCGGGCCGGTTCCCCGACCTTCGGATACTGGAGTTGCTGCACCTCCACCCTCGAATCGACGATCCGCCGGATGGCATCGATCTTGTCGTCAGGGACCGCGATCGGTTCCGCACTTCTGGGCTTCCCGAGGATGCGCACGACGCCGAACGTCTTCAGGACATCCACCTTGATCTCATTGTCCAGCGTGGCGAGCTCAACGAAAAGATACCCCGGAAACATCGGGATCATGATTTTCTTCCGCCGGTCTTTCCGCTTGCTCCACACCTCCAATTTGGGTAGAAAGGCGTGAAAGGACTTTTGCAGAAGACCGAGGTAGGCCCGGTCTTCGTGACGGCTTCGGGTATGGACGGCATACCAGGACATCGATTTTCCTTTCGGGCGTGGGCAGATGGACGCGATCTGCCCGTTCCGCGTATTCGATGGGTCTCTATAACAATATTTTCCCTTTTTCAACGGTGAAAACGCAATGGTCTTGAAGATCAACGGTTTGACACTGGCCCTCGGCGAGCGGGAAGGGCTTCTGCCCGTCCGGGTCGCCTCCCTTCTCGGTCTTCCCGCCGGGGCGATCGCCGATATCCGGGTGATCCGGCGGTCGATCGATGCGCGGCGCACCCGTCCGCCCCGCTTTGTCTATCTGCTTGTTGTCCGCCTGGTGGACGGTGTGGATTGGCGACCGGCGCCGGAGCGTGAGACGGCGGGGGTCAGCGTGACCGAAGGGGTGGAGAGTCAGGATGAATCCCGGGGACCGTCCGGCGTCTCTGCTGTTTTCGAGCGAAGGCCGGTCGTGGTGGGCTGCGGGCCGGCGGGGCTTTTTGCCGCCCTGACTCTTGCCGAAAAGGGAGTTCCCATCCTTCTGCTGGAGCGGGGCAGGCCCGTTCCGGAGAGGCTTACGGATGTCCGCGCCTTCTGGGAGCAGGGGATCCTGAATCCCGAAAGCCATGTCCACTTCGGCGAGGGTGGGGCGGGAACCTTTTCCGACGGCAAGCTGACCAGCCGCGTCAAGAACCCATTCACCTCCCGGGTCAAGCGGGTTCTTGTGGATATGGGGGCGCCGGCCGACATCCTTGTGGACGCCCGTCCTCACATCGGAACGGACCGCCTGCGGGAGGTTGTCGTCAATCTCCGGGAGCGGCTGATCGCTTTGGGCAGCGAGGTCCGTTTCGGCTCGCGCGTGACCGACTTTCTGATCCATCGGGGAGGCCTTGTCGGTATTGTCGTAAACGATTTCGAAGAGATCCGGACGGACCACCTCATTCTCGCAACCGGTCAGTCCGCCGCCGATACCTACCGTAAATTGGCGGAGAGAGGGGTTGCGCTGGCGCCCAAACCGTTTGCGATCGGTCTCCGTGTCGAACATCCCCAGGAACTGATCAACCGGATCCAGTACGGAC
>Ga0208566_1002257_pt1 | contig 10464 bp, 8 predicted proteins | sample PL_2010_150m_FD_184159 | JGI IMG/M metagenome (GOLD analysis project Ga0208566, IMG submission 184159) | Freshwater microbial communities from Powell Lake, British Columbia, Canada to study Microbial Dark Matter (Phase II) - PL_2010_150m... | ecosystem: Environmental > Aquatic > Freshwater > Lake...
TTCCTCGCCCACGCAGCACGGCAAAGAACAGGCCTTCGCCTCCAAACAAAGCGGTCTTCACCCCGCCGACGAACTGAATGTCGAAATCAACGTTTGGCGTATAGGCCACCACGCAGCCGGTATCGACACGCAATACCTCGCCGGAGGCGAGTTGTCGCTCCAGCATCGTGCCGCCGGAGTGAGCAAACGCCAGGCCATCGCCCTCAAGCTTCTCCATGATGAAGCCCTCGCCACCGAAGAAGCTCGTACCGAGCCTTTTCTGGAACGCAATGCCGAGCGAAACGCCTTTCGCCGCACAAAGAAAGGCGTCCTTCTGGCAGATCATCGTGCCACCGAGTTTCTTAAGGTCAAAGGGGATGATCTTCCCTGTATAGGGCGCCGCGAAGGCCACTTTCCTCTTGCCCCGGCCCTTGTTTGTGTACACGGTGGTGAAAAGCGATTCGCCGGTGATCAGGCGTTTGCCGGCGCCGATCAGCTTACCCAGGACGTCGGTCTGCTGAGCCGAACCGTCGCCAAAGATGGTATCCATCTGTATCCCATCTTCCATGTACATCATGCTGCCGGCCTCGCCGATCGCGGCCTCGTCCGGGTCGAGTTCGATTTCGACGAACTGCATGTCGTCACCGTGCAGAATGTAGTCAACAACATCCATGCTCATCGCGGACTCCTCCGTCACTGAAAAACGCGGAGCATACTCTGCACGGGCACCTGCTGACTACCCAGTTAGGGACATTTTGGAGGCCGACAGGCGGTATCGCGGAGAATATTCTTTGCTTAGAGGAATCGGCAGGTCGTCGGCCAAAGTCGCCGTTGCTCACCATGGAGGCGGCCGTTCGCTGCGATTCATTGTATCGACGAAGCGGACATTCAATGCGAGCAGAGATATTCGCCCTGGTCGTATATTCAACGGCAGGTCTCAGCAACAAGCCGATCGACAGGAAACTGGCGCGTCGGTCCGCAGCTGGAGTGCAACACTCCTTCTGCTTACGCAGTTTCTAGTGTGTTGCATCCACCGGTTGAATCCGCAAGCCGTCACTGGTCTCAGACACGCTGGGAACCTGCAGGAAATGGGGAATTGTGCTACTTTGCCCGTAGAACGTATCCAAAGAGACTCTATAGGAGAAAAGCCAATGAAAATCTACTACCACCCCATCTCAACCACCAGCCGCATGCTGATGTTGTTTGCCGAGGATGTCGGGATCAAAGCGGACTGGCAAGTCGTAGACCTATTCACCGGCGAACACCTCAAACCACCCTATACGACGATGAATCCAACCGGTTTGGTGCCGATGCTGGAAGACGGCGATTTTTGCCTGACCGAAAGCTCGTCTATCCTCAAGTACCTGGCCGAAAAGTCCAACTCGCCCACCTACCCGACCGACGTGCGCAAGCGTGCAAAGGTCAACGAGATGATGGACTGGCTCAACACCCAGTTTTACCGCGAGTACGCTTACGGACTGATTTACCCCCAGCTGTTCCCCCACCTGCGCCGACCCACTGAAGAACAGCAAGCCGCGACCCTGGCCTGGGGCAAAGACAAAGCCAAGGCCTGGCTCAAGATCCTCGATGAAAGCCTGATCGGCCCGAAGAATGCATATCTATGCGGCAATGAGATTACGCTGGCAGACTATTTCGGGGCGCCGATGCTGACTGCCGGCGAACTGATCCGCTGCGACTTCACGCCCTACGCGAACCTGTCCCGCTGGCTGGCCAATATGAAGGCACGCCCAAGCTGGGGCAAGACCAACAAGGCCTTCTACGACCTGGCCGGTTCCCTCAAGGAAACTGTATTCGAAGTTCTCTGAGCGCCGTGTTCACAGCCGGCCCCACCAACGGGGCTGATGACGAGATGCCCTCATATGCCCGGCGCAGGAGGCGCCCATGATCGCCATTGACAAGATCGACCACGTCGGCATCCGGATCACGGAAAAGAGTCGCGCTCTGGATTTCTACAAGATACTGGGATTCAAGCCGTTCATCGAGGTCGATTTCGACGCCGTCACCATCATCAAGAATGACGTCGACGTCGAACTGAATCTGATCGTCAACGGTGTGAGTTCGGAGGGCGGCAAGAACATCCTCATGGATGTTCCCGCCAAGCATACTGGCATCACCCATATCGCCTTTCGCGTTGCCGATTTCCATGCGATGCTTGCGACATTGAAAGCGAACAACGTCAAGATATCCCAGGGTCCGGTTACTTTCGGCGACGGGCACGTGTCAGTTTTTGTCCGGGACCCCGACCGCAATGTGATTGAGATACGCGCGCGCCTGAAGCCTGACGACGCAAACACGATAGAGGGATTGGAGTTTTACGACCCCCATGCCTAAGGTCTCTGCCTGACCTTAAGGCCACCCGGCGGCGGCATGATCATCGTGATGTCTGGTGGTGACAGTCGGAAGATACCAACCATCAGACATAAGGATCACCAAGCACCGTCCGGATGACAACGAAGTGTCGGCGACCGCCTTGGAGAAAAATCGCCAGCGTCTCAACCTGGCCGGAAATACTCATTGGTTGATGATCGGCTATTGCCGTCGTTAACCGGGATCGGAGCTGTATTGCCGATTGGCCGCAATGTGGAAATATTCTGAACGCACCCTTCGTGCCCATAGGAGATCCTTTGCACCAGCGGCAGTCCGAGGGCCGACACGGTCGTCGCCGGCAGGCCGACGGTGACCATGCCATGCACCTCGCCGGATTCCTGGCGGGCGATGGACAGGGCCTGGTCGAGTTGGCGCAGCATGAACTTGGCGTGATGGTAGAGCGCCAGGCCGTTGTCGGTGGGGACGACGCCTTTCGAGGAACGGTTCAGCAGGGGCTTGCCGACCTCGTCCTCGAGCTTGCCGAGTTGCTGGCTGAGTGCCGGCTGGGCGATGAACAACTGACGCGACGCCTTGGACAGGCTGCCGCACTCGATGATGTGGGCGAAGTAACGGAGCTGTCGCAAGTCCACGGGGCCTCCTCAAAAACATGCGCTACGACCGAGCCATAAGTTTAACGTATGGCCCATCTCTGAAATCGGTATTTTCGCTTTGCTGGGCATCTTCCTAGAATCGCGGCACGAGTGCCCGAATTTGCCACTGGGGTACCAGGTTGCACCAGTTGCCGTGCACGCGCGGCAAAGCGCCCAAAGAGGCATTCATACCAAATCCGGCCGTTTCGGCCAACATCAGGAGGATCTGCAAATGACAAACAAAGACGGCGGTGCGGTATTGCATTCATCGAAGCGGCGCAGCGTGTTGAAGGCGGGCGCCGCCCTGGCGGGAGCGTCGGCGCTGGGATTTCCGGCGCTGGTGTTCGGCCAGGCGGAAAAGATCAAGATCGGCCATCTGACACCGATGACGGGCTTCCTCGGCGCGCTCGGCGATTACGCCGTGCTGGGCATACGCATGGCCACGGAGGAGATCAATGCGGCCGGCGGCGTGATGGGCCGGCAGCTCGACGTGATGTCGGAAGACTCGGTCAACCCGCAGGTGGCATCGTCGAAGGCGCAGCGCATGATCGAGCGTGACGGCGTAACGGTGCTGATGGGCGAAATCAACTCGGCCTCGGCACTGACCATCTCGCAGGTAGCGGCGCGCAACAAGAAGCTGTTCATGAGCATCGGCGCGCGTTCCGACGCGCTGCGCGGCAAGGACTGCAACCGCTACACCTTCCACGTCGATATTCCGGTCACCGTGATGGTCAACGCGGTGGGCCAGGCGCTGGTGCGCGACAACATGGTCAAGGACAAGAAAATCTTCAGCCTGACCGCCGACTACCTGTTCGGCCACGATCTGTCGAAGAACGCCAAGAGATTCTTCGCCGCCAACGGCGGCAACCAGATCGGCGACGAACTGGTGGCGACCGACGTCACCGACTTCAGCCCCTACCTGCTGAAGATCCGCCAGGCCAAGCCCGACCTGGTGGCGACCAACCTGGCCGGCAACCAGGTCACCAACTTCGTCAAGCAGTACGCCGAGTTCGGCCTGCCGTTCCCGGTGATCGGCTTCAACCTGAACACCGCCGATGCCTGGGCGGCGGGCGAGGGCAACCTGGGCGGCATCTGGCCGACGGTCTGGCACCACGACTTGCAGACGCCGGGCTCCAAGGAGTTTGTCGCCAACTTCACCAAGAAATACGGCAAGGTGCCGGAGAACCACGCCTGGATCGAGTACGTGTCGCTGAAGATGATGGCGCAGGCGATGAACGCGACCAAGTCGACCGACACCGACAAACTGATCGCCTACTTCGAGTCCGAGGCCCAGTTCGACATCCTCAAGGGACGCAAGGCCTACTTCCGTTCCTGGGACCACCAGTTGATGCAGGAGGCCTATCCGTTTACCGTCAAGGCCAAGGGACAGGCCAAGGACAAATGGGACTTCCTGAAGTTCGGCGACGCGGTGCCCGCACCGAACCAGCCGCTCGAGATGCTGGCCCCGACCAAGGCCGAAAGCGCCTGCAAGATGTGAGTCGAGGCGGGCCGTGGCGACGACAAGTGAATTCGCCGCCGCCCGCTTCCCCTCACGACTCCCATGGAATTCGTGTTCCTGCTGGAGCAGGTCGTCAACGGCCTGGTGCTCGGCGGCTATTACCTGTTGCTGGCGCTCGGCCTGTCGCTGATTTTCAGCGTCGGCGGCATCGTCAACCTGGCGCATGGGGCCTTCTACGCGGTGGGGGCCTATGTTTCGCTGGAGGTCATGAAGCACCTGGGCTTCGGCGCCAGCATCTTCATCACGCCGCTGGTGGTGGGCCTGCTCGGCATCCTGTTCGAACGTTTCCTGCTGCGGCGTTTCTACACCGCCGACCCGATACTCAGCCTGCTGGTGACCTTCGGCCTGGCGATGGTGGCGGAACAGGTCCTGCGCATGGTCTGGGGTGCCGCCCCGTTGGCCTCGACCATGCCCGCGATATTCAAGGGCCAGACGATGCTCGGCGACTTCATGTTCTCGAAGTATCGCCTGTTCATCCTGGGGGTGGTATCGATCGTGATGGTCGGGGTCTGGCTGCTCCTTCACAAGACCGCCTTCGGCCGGGTGGTGCGCGCCGGCACGCAAAATCCCGACATGGTCGCGGTGCTGGGGATCCGCTTGCAGCCCTACATGACCGCCATCGTGGTGCTGGGGGTGGCGACCGCGGCGCTGGGCGGCGTGCTGTTCGGCCCGATCGCCGTGGTCCATCCGGCCATGGGCACCGAGATCATGACCGTCGCCTTCGTGGTGGTGGTGATCGGCGGCCTGGGCAGTTTCTGGGGCGTGGTGCTGGCGGCGTTGCTGGTGGGCGTGGTGCGCGGCATCACCATCCATTTCCAGCCGGCGGCGGGCGAAGCCTCGATGTACGTGCTGATGTTCCTGGTGTTGATGTTCCGTCCGCGCGGCCTGCTGGGCGAACGCATCGAGCGTTTCGAATGATGAACCGTTTCCTGACCGGCAAATACCGGCCCGTGGCGGTCGGCGCGATCGCGCTGGTGTTGCTGCCGCTGGCGTTCCAGGGCATCGGCCTGACCCTGGACAGCGCCACCGTGGTGGTGATCCTGGCGATGGCGGCGCTGGGTCTGAACCTGCTGGTCGGCTACACCGGCCTGGTCTCCTTCGGTCACAGTGCCTGGTTCGGCATCGGCGGTTATGCCGCGGCGCTGGCGCATCTGCACTGGTTCAAAGGGCAGATGATCCTGCCGCTGCTGTTTTCCATCGGCTTCACGGCGGCGTTGGCGCTGGTGGTGGGTTTCCTGATACTGCGCCGGCGCGGTGTGTACTTTTCTCTGCTTACCCTGGCGCTGTGCGCACTGACCTTCGCCATCGCCTTTCGCTGGACCAGCCTCACCGGCGGGGAAGGCGGCCTGGGCGGCATCGAACGCGGCACGCTGGGCCCGCTGAACCTGGACAGCCACCTGACCTATTACGCGCTGGTCGCCGGTGTCGGCATGGCGGTGCTGTACGGCCTGCTGCGGGTGGTGCGTTCGCCTTTCGGCCATGTGCTGCGGGCGATCCGCGAGAATGAGCAGCGCGCCAGTTTCCAGGGTTACGACACTGACAAATACAAGCTGCTGAGCTTCGTCCTGTCGGCCTGCGTGACCGGGCTGGCCGGCGCCTTGCTGATCTTCCTGCATCGGCTGGCGGCGGCGGAATCGACCACCGTGGCCTTCTCCGGCGAACTGTTGGCCATGGTGGTGATCGGCGGCATGCGCAGCTTCCTCGGGCCGGCGCTGGGCGCCTTGTTCTACCTGCTGTTTCGCGAGCTGTTTTCGATGTGGACGGACAACTGGCTGCTGTGGTTCGGGCTGATCTTCGTCGGCTTCATCCTGTTTTCACCCAACGGCCTCACCGGCATCTGGGCCCAGTTGCAGCGGCGCTGGCGACCGCCGCCGGAAGACGGCGCGGCCATGAGCAAACGGCAGATCTTCGAAGGCCTGGCGCTGCCGGCTTTTCTGAGGCCGGCGCTGCGCCAGGGCGCGGTGCTGGAGGTGCAGGGCATCGCCAAGCATTTCGGCGGCATCCAGGCCGTGCGCGGGGCGGCACTGACGGTCGTGGCCGGCCAGATCCACGCCTTGATCGGCCCCAACGGCGCCGGCAAGACCACCACCTTTAACCTGGTCTCCGGCATGTTCACTCCCGACACCGGCGCGGTCCGTCTGCACGGGCGGGAGATCCACGGTCTGCCGCCCGACCGGATTGTCCAGCACGGCCTGGCGCGTTCCTTCCAGATCACCAATCTGTTCAAGGGGCTGTCGATCTACGAGAACCTGCGGCTGTCATTGCAGGCGCGGCATGCCGGGCGTTTCAACCTGTGGCGCGACATCGACAGCTATCCCGAAATCCATGGCGAGACCGCCGAGCTGATGAAGTTCCTGGGTCTGCAGGGCATGGAAGAGGTCGGCGGCGCCGACCTGTCCTATGGCGGCCAGCGCCTGGTGGACCTGGGCATCGCGCTGGGCTCCAAGCCGCAGGTGCTGCTGCTGGACGAGCCGCTGGCCGGCCTCGCCGCCGGCGAGCGCGAACGCGTCTGCAATCTGGTCAAGACTATCGCCAGCAACATCCCGGTGCTGATCGTCGAGCACGACATCGACCGCGTCCTGGGTTTTTCACAGCGGGTGACGGTGATGAACCAGGGGGAAGTACTGATGTGCGGCAGCCCGGACGAGGTGCGCAGCGACCGCCGGGTGATGGAAGTCTATACCGGGACGGGCACCCCGCCGGTCACCGGCCGGGTCGCCGGAGAAGCCCGTGATCGCCCCTTGTTGCTGCGCTTCGAAGGAGTAAACGCCTTCTATGGCAAGAGCCACATCCTCAACGACGCCAGTCTCGACGTGCATGAGGGCGAAATCGTCGCCTTGCTCGGCCGCAACGGTGCCGGCAAATCCACCTTGCTGAAGACCTTGACCGGGCTGTTGAAGCCGGCCTCGGGCCAGATCGAATATCAGGGCCGGAATATCGCCGGTCTGCCGGCGCCGGACATTGCCCGCCTGGGCATCGGCTATGTGCCGCAAGGGCGCGGCCTGTTCGCCGGCATGACGGTGGCGGAAAACCTCTCGCTCGGCCGCCTGGCCAGGGACACCGACGGCAGCAACGGCATTGTCTGGAGCGAGCAGGAAATCCTGCAGTTCTTCCCGCGCCTGAAGGAGCGCATGAATCTGGCGGCCGACTATCTTTCCGGCGGCGAACAGCAGATGGTCGCCGTGGCGCGCGCCCTCTCCGGCAATGTCCGGCTGCTGTTGCTCGACGAGCCGTTCGAGGGTCTGGCGCCGACGGTGATACAGGAACTGTTCACGGTCTTCGACCAGTTGCGCAAGCATGTCTCGATTTTGATCGTCGAGCACAACCTGGACCTGGTGCTGGCGTTGGCCGACCGCGTCTTCGCGCTGGAGCGCGGTGCGGTGTTTCATGCGGGACCGGCGGAACCTTTGTTGAACGATCTCAGCTACCGCAAACAGATCCTGTGGCTATGAATGACCAACCAGCAATCGACTTAGGAGCCCACCCATGAACCACACCCGCCGCGATAGCGCATTCGTCGACAAGATGGCACGCCTGCCCTGGAAGGAATACCCCGGCCATTTCGGCGGAGCATTGTCGAAGGCCCTGGTCGGTCCGGAAAATTCCGGATCGAGCCGCATCGATTTCCGCATCTCGCGGTATGCCCCCAACGCCTATGTCGCCGAGCACGTGCACCGGGTCCAGGAACAGATTTACTACGTCCTGGAAGGCGAGGGGATGTTGACCCTGGATGGCGCCGAGCACCTGATGCAGCTGCACGACTATGTGTATGTGCCGCCGGGGGTTCGCCACAGCTTTACCAATACCGGTCTCGCGGGCCTGGTGTTCCTGGTCATCACCACGCCCGCCAACGACGAAGAGGATCATCCGCGATGAACAGCAAGACCCTCCTGGCGACGGATGTTGCCACCCCCGTTGCCACCCCGGCCGCGACGAAATCCGTCAACGCCACCTACCGCCTGCTGATCGATGGGGAATGGGTGCCCGGCCAGGGCCGCCTGGTAGACGTAATCGACAAATACCGCCTGAAAGCTTTCGCCACCTTGACCACGGCCAGCCAGACCCAGGTGCAGCTTGCCGTCGACAGCGCCCACGCCGCATTCCGCCGCGGCGTACCGGTGGCTTTCGAACGCGGTGCGGTGCTCGAGCGGGCCGCGGCGCTGGTGGAGGCCCGACTCGACGACTTCGTGCGCACCATGCAGCTCGAAGCCGGGTTCACCGCAGCGGATGCCGGCGGTGAAGTGCGCCGCTGCATCCAGACCCTCAAGCTGTCCGCCGAAGAGGCCCGCCGCCTGGCGGGCGAAGTGGTGCCGCTGGCCGGCGCACCGAACCAGGCCGGTCGCCTGGCCTTCACACTGCGCGTGCCGCTGGGTGTGGTGGCGGCGATCACCCCGTTCAACTCGCCGCTGAATACCGTCACCCACAAGGTCGCACCGGCGTTTGCCGCGGGCAACGCGGTGATCCTCAAGCCCGCCAGCCACACCCCGCTGACCGCCTGCAAGCTGGCCGAAGTGCTGGTCGAGGCCGGCATGCCGCGCGGATTCCTGACCCTGCTGCTGGGCAGCGCCGAGGTGGCGAACTGGCTGCTCGACGACCCGCGGGTGCGTTTCTTCGCCTTCACCGGCAGCACCGAGGTCGGCCGCAAGATCCAGCAGGCCGCCGGCTTACGCCGAACCCAGATGGAACTCGGCTCGATCGCCTGCACCATCCTCTGCGACGACGCGCGCCTCGACAGCGCGTTGCCGAAGGTCGCCAACGCCGGTTACCGCAAGGCGGGCCAGGTGTGCACCTCGGTGCAACTGCTTCTGGTGCATACGTCGATCCTCGATGAAGTGAAGCAACGTCTCGCGGCGCTGGTCCAGGCTTTGCCGTACGGCGATCCGTCGGACCCGAACACCGTGGTCGGCCCGGTTATCAGCGAAGCCGAGGCGGTGCGCATCGATGCCTGGATCCAGGAGGCGCTGGATAAGGGTGCAGAGCGCCTGGCCGGCGGAACGCGGCAGGGCGCCGTAGTGCCGCCGACCTTGCTGGCCTCGATCGACGCGACGATGAAAGTCGGCTGCAACGAAATCTTCGGCCCGGTGGTCTGCATCGTGCCGTTTGACACGCTCGACGAAGCCATCGCCCGGGTCAATGCGACGCCCTTCGGACTGGCCAGCGGGATCTTCACCAACCGGCTCGACGCTGCCTTCGCCGCCGCGCACCGGCTTGAGGTCGGCGGCGTGCATGTCAACGAGACCTCCAGTTCCCGCGTCGACCTGATGCCTTACGGCGGCTCCAAGGACAGCGGCTTCGGCCGCGAAGGGCCGCGCTACGCGGTGCACGAGATGACCGAGGAGCGTATCGTGACCTTCTCCAACAGCTAGGCGGAAATAATCATGGCAAGAATGAAAGGTGGCGAACTGATCGCCGAATACCTGGTCCAGGAAAAGGTGCCCTTCGTCTTCGGCATCTGCGGCCACGGCAATGTGGGCATCCTCGACGCGCTCTATCAGGTGCGCGACCGGGTGCAACTCATCTCGCCGCGCCACGAGCAGTGCGCCGGCCACATGGCGGACGCCTACTTCCGCGTCAAGCACCGACCCGTCGCGACGCTGACCTCCACCGGCCCCGGTTCGGCCAATCTGGTGATGTCGCTGGCCACGGCGCTGTCGGATTCGTCGGCGCTGCTGGCGATCACCGCCAACGTGCCGACCTCGCAGGCCAACCGCGCGCCCTTCCAGGAACTCTACAAGCACAATCAGTCGGATTTCCCGTCGGTCTTGCGCCCGGTGGTCAAGCGCAGCTTCCAGCCGTCGCGGGTGGACATGCTGCCGCTGGCCCTGCGCCAGTCCTTCGACACCATGGTGACCGGGCGTCCCGGTCCGGTGAACCTCGACATTCCCTACAACGTGTTTCAGGAAGAGGACGACGTCGACCTGCCGCCGTCGTCGCACGTCTTCGGTTCGCATCGGCCGGGGGCATCGGAGGCGGACGTGGCGGCGGCGC
>Ga0208566_1002260_pt1 | contig 10456 bp, 8 predicted proteins | sample PL_2010_150m_FD_184159 | JGI IMG/M metagenome (GOLD analysis project Ga0208566, IMG submission 184159) | Freshwater microbial communities from Powell Lake, British Columbia, Canada to study Microbial Dark Matter (Phase II) - PL_2010_150m... | ecosystem: Environmental > Aquatic > Freshwater > Lake...
ACATCATTCCCTGGCTGATCTCATCGGGTCTGCCGCTTCACGCGCATCGCTTCCGTGACAGCTGCGTCAACATGAGTAACGGCATGCCCTACTGGCGCGACGTCGGCACGCTCGATGCCTATTGGGAGGCGAACATGGAACTGACACGCGTGGTGCCGGACCTCAACATGTACGATATCGACTGGCCGATCTGGAGCTATCAGGAGCAGCTGCCGCCGGCAAAGTTCGTGTTCGACAACGACGGCCGGCGCGGCATGGCGATCGACTCGCTGGTATCCGGCGGTTGCATTGTCAGCGGCTCCAAGGTGCGGCGCTCGGTGTTGTTCTCCAACGTGCACGTGAAGGATTTCTGCGACATCGAGGACAGCGTGATCCTGCCCAACGTCGAAATCGGCAATAATGTGACCCTGCGGCGGGCGGTCGTGGACAAGCGGTGCCGGCTGCCCGACGGGCTGACCGTCGGTGTCGATGCGGAGGCCGACCGCAAGCGGTTTCATGTCACCGAGGGCGGCGTGACGGTAATAGTTCCGGAGAGCCTGGGCCAGCAAGTGCATCACCTCAGATGACATCCCCCCGTCCCCTCGATCTGGTACTGGTATGGCACCTGCACCAGCCGGATTATCGCGACCACGCCAGCGGCGAATTCGTGCTGCCCTGGGTGTATCTGCACGCGATCAAGGATTACACCGACATGGCGTGGCACCTGGAGCATCACCCGGGCATGCGCGCGGTGGTCAACCTGGTGCCGGTGCTGGTCGATCAGCTGGACGACTACGCCGACCAGATTACCAGCGGAAAGCCGCGCGATCCGCTGCTGCGGCTGCTGGCGCACGACGCCGCGCACGCCCTGAGTGCGCCCGAGCGCGCGCTAATTTCAGATCGCTGCCTGAGCGTGGACTACCTGGCGATCATCCGGCACTATCCACGATACAAGCACCTGTACGATCTGCTGCGCCTATTCGAAGCGCGGGGCCAGGCAGCGCTTGCCTACCTGTCGGACCAGGTGTTCTACGATGCGCTGATCTGGTATCACCTTGCCTGGACCGGCGAGACGGTAAGGCGCGAGTCCGAGCTGGTGACGCGGCTGATGGCCATCGGCGAACACTTCACGCCACAGCACCGCGGCGAACTGTTTCGCCTTATCGGTGATCTGCTGTGCGGCGTGGTCGGTCGCTACGCGCGTCTCGCCGCCGCTGGACGGATCGAACTTTCGACCACCCCGCACACCCATCCGCTGGCGCCGCTGCTGCTTGATTTTTCCTCGGCACGCGAGGCACAGCCGAACGCGCCGCTGCCCGAGTCAGAAGAGTATCCGGGAGGCCGCGCACGCGTATTGGCGCAGTTGCGCGCGGCGCTCGACAGCCATGCACTGCGTTTCGGCGCGAACCCGCGCGGTCTGTGGCCGGCCGAGGGTTCGGTGTCCGATTCGCTGCTGCGCGTGCTTGGCGGCAGCGGCCTGGGCTGGGTGGCAAGCGGCGAACAGGTGCTAGCCAACAGCCTGCGTGCGGCGGGGCGTCCGGCTGAGGACCGGTCAGGCTATCTGTATCGCCCCTACCGCGTCGGAGCGGCGCCGGAATTGAGCGTGTTCTTCCGTGATGACCGGCTATCGGATCAGATCGGTTTCGAATACCAGAAGTGGTACGGCAGCGACGCTGCCGCAAATTTTGTCGGCGAGCTGGAGCGCATCGCGGCACAGGCGCCGCCGCACGAGCGACCGCTGGTGAGCGTGATTCTCGACGGTGAAAACGCCTGGGAGCATTACCCGTACAACGGTTTTTACTTTCTGGAAGCACTGTATCAGGCGCTGCAGTCGCACCCGTCGATTCGACCGACTACCTATGCCGCGTTTCTGCAGGAGACTGCGAAAGGCGGCGCCGCAGCTGCGGTGTCCTACGCTGCCACGCATGAACTTGAGCGTCTGGTCGCCGGAAGCTGGGTCCATGGCAACTTCGCCACCTGGATCGGATCGGGCGACAAGAACCGCGCCTGGGATCTGTTGTGCGCAGCCAAACAGAGCTTCGATCTGGTCAGCGCAAGCGGCCGTCTCGATGCCGGGCGCAGCGCAGAGGCAGTGCGGCAGCTGGCCGATTGCGAAAGTTCGGACTGGTTCTGGTGGTTCGGCGACTACAACCCCGGCGCGTCGGTGGCGAGCTTCGATCAGTTATTCCGGATGAAGCTCGCCCACCTTTATCGCCTGATCGATCTGCCGGTGCCGGCGGCGCTGGCCGAGCCTATATCCCATGGTCGCGGTGAACCCGAAGGCGGCGGCAGCATGCGCCGCTCAAGCGCGGCGGGCGACACGCAATCCGCTGGCTGAGCGCTACAGCAGCTTGCACACCTCGTCGAATGCGGGCCGCGGGTTGCGCGGCATCACTTTTGCCGGATCGCCGTAACCGAGGTTGCACAGAAAATTCGACTTGATGCCGGTGCCGGCGAAAAACTCGGCATCCACTTTGGCATTGTTGAATCCGGACATCGGGCCGCAATCAAGACCAATGGAGCGCGCGGCAAGAATGAAATAGCCGCCCTGCATCGAGCCGTTGCGAAATGCGGTGGTCTCGGCGTGCGCTTTCTTCTCTTCGCCGGCGAACAGGCCGCGTGCATTTTGATTATGCGGAAACAGTTTCGGCAGCAGCTCGTAGAACTGCGTGTCATAACCGATGATGGCTGTCACCGGTGCCGCCATGGTCTTGTCCAGATTGCCTGGACTCAGAGCGGGCTGCAGCCGCGCCTTCGCTTCGGCGCTGCGCAGGAACAGGATGCGCGCCGGGTTGGTGTTCATCGTCGTCGGCGCCCATTGCATCAACTCGTACAGTTCACGCAGCTGCGCGTCGCTGACCGGCTCCGCCCGCCAGCCGTTGTTCGAGCGGGCGTTGCGAAAAATCAGATCCATGCCTTCAGCACTCAATTTCATCGTCGTTGTCCAGTTTCTAGGGGAAAGCCGATTATAGGCGACCGTCGCCTGGCAGCGGCGCGTGCGACCCCCAAGGTGGGAGTAGCGCAGGCGATTTGCCGCGGTTATATTAAGATGTTACTTTCGATATGTATTTTATCTAATTGTTTAAAAAGACTTTATCTTTCTAGAAATACTCACGACAATCGCTATTAAGCCTTTGTCTCAATTGGATAAATCTTTAATTTAGCCCTTGACTTGGCCAAACAACCTCTCTAAAGTGGGAAATAGTAGTTTTTAGTGGGAAATTATGGGATTTCTCACTGAGATTACTCACACACGATAAGGGGAGAACATGTTTCAGGGTGCGGCGGCCTTAAGCCTGGATGCCAAAGGACGCCTGACCGTTCCGTCGCGCCATCGCGACGCACTGCAGAAAAATTCCGCGTCTTCCAATCTGGTACTCACCGCGCACCCCGACGGTTGCCTGCTGCTCTATCCGGCAAACGACTGGGGGCCGGTACGCGAGCGCGTCATGGCGTTCCCCTCGCTCGACGCACGTTTCTCCGTATGGAAGCGCCTGCTCGTCGGTTTCGCCGGAGAAGTCGAAATCGACGCGGCCTGGCGCGTACTCATTTCGCCCGAACTGCGCCGCTTCGCCAGTCTTGAAAAAGCGGTGATGCTGGTTGGCCAGGGCAGTCATTTCGAGATCTGGAATCAGGACACCTGGGAAAAACAATTGCAGCAGTTGACGGCACAGACCCAGCTGCCGCCGGGGATGGAAGATTTTGCTCTGTGACCGGCATAGCGGCTAACAATGCGCGCGATCTGGTGGCGCAGGACGCGCACAAGACGGTGTTGCTGCAGGAGGCGGTCGATGCTTTGGCAATACACGCGGATTCGAAGCGTGCGCAAGGTTGCTACGTTGATGCGACCTTCGGCCGCGGCGGACACAGCCGGCGGATCCTCGAGCGGCTGGGTGCGCGCGGGCGCCTGATCGCGCTCGACTGCGATGCCCAGGCGGTCGCGGCCGCAACAAGAATAAGCGACGCTCGCTTTTGCGTGGTCCATGCGAGCTTCGACGAACTGGCCGGCGTGCTCGAGCGCCTCGGCTTGGAGGGTGTGGATGGAGTGCTGCTCGACCTGGGTGTGTCCTCGCCGCAGCTCGACGACGCCGCACGCGGTTTCAGTTTTCGCCGCGACGGCCCGCTCGATATGCGCATGGACACGAGCCGGGGGCAAACCGCCGCACAGTGGTTGGAATCGGCCAGTGAAGCCGAGATCAGGGAGGTGATCCGCGATTATGGTGAAGAACGGTTTGCTAAACAGATTGCAAAGGCGATTGTTGCTGCTCGGCAAAGAGACCCTGTCGTCTCCACAGGGCAACTTGCCGCTGTCGTGGGTGCGGCCGTCCGCACGCGGGAACAAAATAAGGACCCGGCGACGCGCACCTTCCAGGCTATACGGATTTACATCAATCAGGAGCTTGCGCACTTGTCGTTAGCACTGCCGCAAATCCTCGAGCTGTTGAATCCGGGCGCACGTCTGGCGGTAATCAGCTTTCATTCGCTCGAGGATCGCATCGTCAAGCGATTCATGCGCGACGCGGCCTACGCCAATGTGCCGATCCGACTGCCGTTACGCGAGCGCGAGCTGCCGCAGCCCAGACTGCGTCTGATCGGCAAGGCGCTGCGCGCATCGGTCGGGGAGGTGGCGGCCAATCCGCGCGCGCGCAGCGCGACCCTGCGCGTCGCCGAACGCACCGAGGTCTGATTTGGCGCGGCTCAATCTCATTCTGCTGGCCCTGCTCACCGCCTGCGCCCTTGGCCTGGTGACCTCGCAGCACCAGGCGCGAAAGCTTTTTGCCGAGCTCGAACGCGAGCAGGAACAGGCCAAAAAGCTCGATGTGGAATGGGGGCAGCTGCAACTCGAGCAGAGCACCTGGGCGATGCATGCGCGGATCGAGAAAATTGCGCGCGACCGCCTGCATATGAGCGTGCCCGATGCGAAGCGTACCCAGGTGGTGCTGCCCGCCGCGACGGAGGCGGAGCGATGAATTACGCCGCCAGTCCGGTGCTCGCACCGCACCTGCCGCTGTGGCGCTCGCGCCTGCTGCTGGTGCTGATCGCCGGCGGTTTTCTGGTGCTCGCCGGGCGCGCCGTGTACCTGCAGGGCCTGAACAACGATTTCCTGCAGCAGAAAGGCCAGTCGCGCTATAGCCGCGTGCTTGAGATCAGCGCCAATCGCGGCAAGATCACCGACCGCCGCGGCGAGGCGCTCGCCATCAGCACCCCGGTCAAATCAGTGTGGGCGATACCGGAGGAGGTGCAGTTTTCCTCGCAGCAGCGCGCCAAGCTCGCGGCGTTGCTGGAAATGCCGCCGCGCGAAATCGACAAACGACTGAACGATGCGACCGGTTTCGTCTACCTCAAGCGTCAGATTTCGCCGGATGTGGCCGAGCGCGTGAGTGAGCTGCGCATAGCGGGTCTGTTTCAGAACCGGGAATACCGCCGCTATTACCCCGGCGGTGAAGTGATGGCGCAGGTGCTTGGTTTCACCGGCGCCGACGATGCAGGGCAGGACGGCATCGAACTCGCGTTTCAGTCGACGCTGGCCGGCAAGTCCGGCAGCCGGCGGGTGATCAAGGATCGCCTGGGGCAGATCGTCGAGGACACGGAATCGATCCGCGAAGCACAGAACGGCCGCGACCTGGCGCTGTCGCTGGACGCGAAGCTGCAGAATCTCGCTTTTTCGCAGCTGAAGCTTGCGCTGGACAAGCACAAAGCCAGGGCGGGCGCCATCGTCGTGCTCGATGCCAGGACCGGCGAGGTGCTGGCGCTTGCCAATCTTCCGACCTACAACCCGAACAACCGCAGCCGCCTTTCGGGCGCGCAACTGCGCAACCGCGTGATCACCGATACGTTCGAGCCGGGCTCTACGCTAAAGCCCTTTACCGTGGCGCTGGCGGTGGATCTGGGAAGGATCACACCGGAAACAATGATCGCAACCGCGAGCGGCAGCCTCGCCATCGGCAAAGCGACCATTCATGACGCGCACCACTTCGGCGACATGACCGCGGCACAAGTGATTCAGCGCTCGAGCAATGTCGGCGCGGCCAGGATCGCGCTCAGCCTGCCGACCGAGGCGATGTGGGGGATGTTCGACAAAGTCGGTTTCGGCAGCGCGCCGCGCCTGGGATTTCCGGGCGAAGCCAGCGGCAAATTGCGCGCGTTCAAGAACTGGCGTCCGATCGAACAGGCGACCATGTCCTACGGCCATGGCATCTCGGTGTCGCTGCTGCAACTCGCGCACGCTTACACCATTTTTGCGAGCGACGGCGAACTGATTCCTTTGTCGCTGCTGCGCGTCGAAACGCCGCTTCCCGGCCGCCAGGTGATTTCCCCGGCGACTGCGCACAAGCTGCGCGACATGCTCGAACTTGCGGTGCAGCCCGGCGGCACCGCGCCCGCGGCGCGCGTGATGGGCTATCGCGTCGCAGGCAAGACCGGCACCGCGCACAAAGAGGAGAACGGCGGCTACGCCAAACACAAGTACGTGTCCTCCTTCGTCGGGCTCGCGCCGGCCTCCGCTCCCAGATTGGTTATCGCGGTAATGCTGGACGAACCCTCGGCCGGTCAGTACTACGGCGGCGCAGTGGCGGCGCCAGTGTTTTCCGCAGTGATGGGCGGGGCATTGCGCATGCTGGGTGTGCCGCCGGATGCACCGCTCAAACCGCTGGAACTGCCGTCTGATGGCTCCGAAATAAAGGAAACAGTTTGAGCGCGATGGGCACCGGATGGGCGCAGCAGCAACGAAGCAAGGGGGCGTGAAGGGGCGTAACCCCTCAAATTGCAATGAGCAATCAGACCGCCATCGACATCCTGAACCAGTTGCGCCAACGGAAAGTGACCGTCGGTGGGCTGAGCGCCGACAGCCGGGGACTGCGCCCGGGCGACGTTTTCGTCGCCTATCCGGGCGCGAGCGCCGACGGCAGGCGTTACATTGGCGATGCCCTTGCACGCGGCGCCGCAGCGGTACTGTGGGAGCGCGACGGTTTTTCCTGGAACGACGGCTGGAGCGTGCCCAACATTGCGCTTGACGGTTTGCGTGGCCTCGCCGGGCATCTCGCGCACGAAGTCTATGGCCGGCCTTCGGAAAAGCTGTGGCTGGCGGCCGTTACCGGAACCAACGGCAAGACTTCCTGCAGTCAATGGATCGCGCAGGCGCTCAGTGCGCTTGGTCGCAGCACAGCGGTGATCGGCACGCTCGGGAGCGGCTTCCCCGTATCGCCGGCGAGCGAGCCGGCGGCTGCACTGGCACCCATGCTCAATACGACGCCGGACGCGACCGAGCTGCATCGCCGCCTGGCCGAATTGCTACGGGCCGGCGCGCAGGGCGTGGCGATGGAAGCATCCTCCGTCGGATTGGACCAGGGCCGGATCAACGGCGCGTGCTTCGATGTCGCGCTGTTCACGAATTTTTCCCGCGACCATCTGGACTACCACGGCGACATGGAACGCTACGCCGCGGCGAAGGCACAGCTGTTCGATGTGCCGGGACTCACTGGCGCAGTGCTCAACATGGACGATGTGCTCGGCGTGCGCATTGCGCAGAAGATCTCCGGCGGCAGAATTGCGTGCGCCGGCTATAGCGTCCACGCGGGTGTTGCAAGCGCGGCCGGGCTGGAACTCTTTCTCGAGGCTGAAAACATCCGCGTAGGTCGCGACGGCCTCGCCTTTGGCCTGGTGAGTTCCTGGGGGCGGGCTGAAGTGAAAAGCGGGTTGCTCGGCCGGTTCAATGTGTCCAACCTGCTCGGCGTTCTGGGCGTGCTGCTCGGCGCCGGGGTAACGCTGGAGCAGGCGGTGGCGGCAGTTGCGGTACTCAGCTCGCCCGCCGGGCGCATGCAGTGTCTGGGCGGTGACGGAAAACCAATGGTCGTGATCGATTACGCCCACAGCCCGGATGCGCTGGAAGCGGTGCTCGGCAGCTTGCGCCCGCTGGCAGAGGCCGCCCGAGGCCGGCTCAGCTGCGTCTTCGGCTGCGGCGGGGAGCGCGACCGCGGCAAGCGATCCCTGATGGGGGCGATCGCGGCGCGTGGCGCCGACCAGATTGCGCTGACCAGCGATAACCCGCGCGGCGAAGACCCGATGGCAATCATCACCGACATCCTGGAAGGCGTCATGTCCGAGGCAAAGACCGGCCAGGTACCGCTGGTGATCGCCGACCGCCGCCAGGCCATAAACGCGGCGATCGCCGCGGCGGCGGCGGGCGACGTCGTGCTGGTCGCCGGCAAGGGGCACGAGCAGTACCAGGAGAGCGCCGGACGGCGCACGCCGTTTTCGGACGCCGCCGTGGTGGCACAGGCGCTGAACGCATGGAACACATGATGGACATGCGCGAGGCGGCACTCGGCACAGGCGGCAGCGCACGCGGCGCCAATACACGCTTCGCCTCGGTGTCGAGCGACACACGCAGCATCGGCGAAGGGGCGTTGTTCGTGGCGTTGCGCGGCGAGCGCTTCGACGGCCACGATTATCTCGCGGCAGCGCGCGCGCGCGGCGCGGTTGCCGCAATGGTCGATCAGCGCGCGCCCGGCGCCGGCGGCGAAGCCCCGTTGCCACTGCTGGTGGTCGACGATACGCGGCTGGGTCTCGGGCGGCTGGCCGCGTACTGGCGCCGGAAATTCACGTTGCCGCTGATCGCCGTGACCGGGTCCAACGGCAAGACCACAGTGAAAGAAATGATTGCGGCCATCCTCGCCGAACACGCGGGTCCCGAGCGCGCCCACGCGACGCCGGGCAATTTCAACAACGACATCGGTTTGCCGCTGACCCTGCTCGGCCTGCGCGCGGCGCACAGCTGTGCGGTGGTGGAACTGGGGATGAACCACGCGGGCGAAACGGCCTATCTTGCCGGCATCGCCGCGCCGACCGTGGCACTGGTGAACAACGCGCAGCGCGAGCACCAGGAATTCATGCAAAGCGTGGAGGACGTGGCGCAGGAGCATGGCGCGGTGTTCGCCGCACTGAGCGCCGACGGGGTGGCTGTCATCAACGCCGACGACCGCCACGCCGACTACTGGCGCAGCGTATGCGCGCCGCGGCGGGTGCTGGATTTCGGCATCGATCGGCCAGCCGCAGTCGGCGGCCGGTTTGAATTGCGCGACTTCGGCAGCGATATCGTCTTGCATGCGCCCGCAGGGGAGGTAAGCGTCAGTCTGCAGGCAGCCGGACTGCACAACGTGCGCAACGCCCTGGCGGCGTCGGCCGCCGCCACAGCGGCCGGCGTCGGACTCGTTGCGATCGCGCGCGGGCTGGCCGGTTTTCATCCGGTGCAGGGGCGGCTGCAGAGACGGCAGTGCAGGCAGGGCAGCATCGTCCTCGACGACAGCTACAACGCGAATCCGGATTCAGTGATCGCCGCGATCGACGTGCTCGCGCGCGCCGCCGGACGAAAAATTTTGGTGCTGGGCGATATGGGCGAGGTCGGCGCGCATGGCGCCGCCTTTCACGCCGAGATCGGTCGTCACGCGCGCGCGCGCGGCATCGACCGTCTATTCGTCATCGGCGACGCCTGCAGGCATACGGCGATCGCGTTCGGGGAGGGCGCGCGCCACTACGAAGCGGTCGAAGCGCTGCTGGCCGAACTGGAGCCGCGGCTGGCGCCGGGCGCGACCGTGCTCGTCAAGGGCTCGCGTTTCATGCGCATGGAGCGCGTGGTGCAGGCGCTTTGCGGCATTCAGGCGGGGGCGCACTGATGCTGCTCGAACTTGCTCAGTACTTAGCCAAGGACATCCGCGCCTTCAACGTGCTCAACTACATCACGCTGCGCGCGGTGCTGGCCTGTCTCACCGCACTGGCGATTTCGTTCATTACCGGGCCGTTGGTGATCCGCAAGCTGACCGCCTACAAGATCGGTCAATCGGTGCGCGACGACGGCCCGAAGTCGCATCTCACCAAGGCCGGCACGCCCACCATGGGCGGGGCCTTGATCCTGGTTTCGATCGGATTTACCACGCTCCTCTGGGGCGATTTGTCCAACCGATTTCTCTGGGCGGTGCTGGTGGTGACTTTGGGCTTTGGCACGGTCGGATGGGTCGACGACTATCGAAAGGTGGTCGAAGGAAATCCAAAAGGCCTGCCGGCGCGGACCAAGTTCTTCTGGCAGTCGGTGATCGGTCTGGCCACTGCGGTCTACCTCGCCTTCGCCGTTTCGTCGCCAAGCAGCGCCCGGATTTTCGATCTGTTTACCGCCTGGGTTGGCAGCGGCTTTTCGATGGGATTGCCACCCAAGGCCGATTTGATCCTGCCCTTCTTCAAGAACATCGCCTATCCGCTGGGCGTGTGGGGATTCATCGTGCTCACCTACTTCGTCATCGTCGGCACCAGCAACGCGGTCAACCTCACCGACGGACTGGACGGCCTCGCGATCATGCCCGCGGTGATGATCGCCGGCGCGCTCGGCATTTTCGCCTATGTCGCCGGCAACACGGTGTACTCGAAATACCTGCTCCTGCCCTATATCCCGGGGGCGGGCGAATTGACCGTTTTTTGCGGCGCGCTC
>Ga0208566_1002262_pt1 | contig 10450 bp, 7 predicted proteins | sample PL_2010_150m_FD_184159 | JGI IMG/M metagenome (GOLD analysis project Ga0208566, IMG submission 184159) | Freshwater microbial communities from Powell Lake, British Columbia, Canada to study Microbial Dark Matter (Phase II) - PL_2010_150m... | ecosystem: Environmental > Aquatic > Freshwater > Lake...
AATCAATTTACGATTTGTATTACTCAAACTACTTTGTAGCTTCTTTAATTAGACGCATTTCTGATGCAACGCGAAAGATTACGAAGAGGAAGGATGAGGAGCAATTCAGAGTCGCCCAAACAATAACTCAAGGTTATGGGGCGTGCTACATTGTGGGCCCCTTGTTTTTCAAGTATTTCGAAACTCTATGGGCTCCTACTTTCTTCTATCACGAAGAATTATTCTTGAGCAAACAACTCGAGAGCAAAGGTTTGAAAACCTTATACGAGCCATCCATAGCTGTGAGTCATCACACGAAAACAACCATGTCCAGATTCCCTAGTCGGAAGAAGTGGGAATTGGGACGTGAAGCACACAAGGAGTACAGGAAATATCGGAAGAGTCCATTCAAGATCGTGCGACTCTTTAAGTGAATCTGGGACTACTATCTCGTGGTGTCCGCACAGAAGCGACAGGTGTGGCGTGAGGTAGTGCAATGCCAGCGGTAAGTATATCTCATGGGAGTGCCGTCCCCGGAAGTGGCTCGTAGCCTCGTGAAGAACCCATTGACCTCTTTTGGATGCATGCTGCAATCGATGCGCAGCGCGATCCGGCGAGAGATCTCGGTGTTCTAGTACAAGTAGCTAATCAAACTGGATTCTGGCGAGCCGCCGAACTTGATCAATTGATGCCTATGTCAAATACTGAAATGCGCATGTATCGAATATGTTCCAACTGCGTCATGGACACCAGTGACACCATGATCAAGTTTGATGCAAGAGGTGTTTGCGACCATTGCCGCACCTTTTATGGAAAGACTTTGCCTAGATGGCAAGCGGATCTAGCTAGTAATAAGCTCGAAGAAATGGTCATTGAACTGAGACGCGCTGGAAGAGGAAGGGATTTCGATTGTATGCTTGGAGTGAGCGGTGGCATAGACAGCTCTTATCTGACATATCTCGCAAAGGAGCAATTAGGGTTGCGTCCGCTGGTATTCCACGTCGACGCCGGATGGAATTCGCAGGAGGCAGTGAACAATATTGAAAAGCTAGTGGATGGGTTGAATTTGGACTTGTACACGGAAGTTATCGATTGGGAGGAGATGCGTGATCTTCAGTTGGCATATCTGAAGGCTGGAGTGCCCCAGATTGACGCGCCACAAGATTTTGCCTTCTTTGGCACGATGTACAGGTTCGCCGACAAGTACAAAGTAAAGTACATACTTACTGGTGCCAACTTGTCCACCGAGTGCATAAGAAACCCTGTAGAATGGTCATATTATGGGGACACGGTACAGTTCCATGCGATTCACTCCAAGTTCGGCACCAGGCCGTTGGTTAGCTTTCCTGTCACCCACCACATCCTATGGCACAAGGTCTATCTGCCCCATATAAAGGGGATCCGCGCCCTAAGGCCCCTGAACTACATGCCGTACGTGAAGGCGGAGGCGATGCAACTGCTGGAGAAGAAGCTTGGTTGGCAGAAATACCCTCAAAAGCATTTCGAGTCCCGGTACACCAGATTTGTCGAAGGATATTGGTGGCCATTGAAATTTGGATATGACACGCGGAGGGTCCAGTATTCAAGTTTGATCGTCACTAATCAGATGACCCGTGAAGAAGCTTTGAAGAAGCTGCAGCGGCCAGCATTCGACGAAGAAACAATCGCTCGCGATATTGAGTATGTGGCTGCGAAGCTCAGAATCTCTGTCGACGAGTTGCTGGGCTACTTCAATGCGCCGAATAAAAGCCACCGAGACTATAAGAATCAGGAATTACTGTTTTCGCTCGGGGCGACGATCATGAAATCTATGGGGTTGGAGATCGGAGGCAAACGGTGATAGCGATCGTCAATTATGGTCTCGGAAATGTTCAGGCGATTGCCAACATATACAGACGCTTGAATATCCGAGTCTGCTTGGCTGCTTCTGCGGGTGAGTTGGCCGCCGCGGAGAGATTTATCTTGCCAGGGGTAGGTGCGTTCGATTGGGCCATCACGTGCTTGAATCATTCAGGTATGCGTGGAGCTCTCGAGAAATTCGTAGTCGACGAACGTAGACCGATTTTGGGAATTTGTGTTGGTATGCAGATGTTGGCTAATCGAAGTGAGGAGGGTGTGCTTGAAGGTCTTGGCTGGATCGACGGCGAAGTGAAGCGATTCAAGGGTGTGAACGTGGCAGACCGAATCCGTGTTCCTCATATGGGCTGGAATGATACGATACCGCGAGAGGGTCAGTCTTTGTTTCGGGGGATGGAGTCGGAGGCTCGCTTCTATTTCCTGCACTCGTATTATTTCGATCCTAAGCGTAGCGACGATATTCTAGCAGTCACGGACTACAACGGCATATTTGCTTCAGCGGTGCGCTTTAAAAACGTGTTTGGTGTTCAGTTTCATCCAGAAAAAAGCCACCAATGGGGCATCAGGCTCCTCAAGAACTTTTCAGAAGTCCAGCAATGCTAAGACCTCGGATTACACCTTGTTTACTGGTGAAGAACGGCGGATTAGTTAAGACCGTCAAGTTTGACAAGCCAAAGTATGTCGGTGACCCACTCAATGCTGTTCGGATATTCAACGAAAAGGAAGTCGATGAGCTCATTGTGCTTGATATCGACGCGAGCGCTCTGAAGCGTGAGCCCGACTATGAACTAATCAGAAACCTTGCCGCTGAGTGTCGCATGCCGCTCTGCTATGGGGGAGGAATCAAGACCGTAGAGCAGTTCCAACGGTTGATAAGCCTGGGAGTTGAGAAAGTTGCCATCAGCTCTGCAGCAATCGATGATGCTGAGTTAGTAGCAGCGGCTTCTCAAAAGGTTGGCAGTCAGAGCGTTGTGGTAGTTATGGACGTAAGAAAAGGAGGAAGTCCCGGCGATTTTATGCTTTGCACGAATAATGGGACCAGAGCAACCAGCCATGGTCCCGCTGAATTTGCGAAGAGAATGGAGACGCTTGGAGCTGGTGAGATAGTGGTTAACAGCATCGACTGCGACGGCGTCAGGAAGGGTTATGACTCTGAGCTTGTTTCGCTGGTCAGAAACGCGACTAGTTTGCCAATGACCGTTATCGGAGGAGCTGGTAGCCTAAAAGATATCGAGGAACTCTTTCGGTCTTTCGGAATTATTGGAGCTGCGGCTGGTAGCCTGTTTGTGTTTAAGGGCCCCTACCGCGCGGTATTAATAAATTATCCAAACCGTGTAGAGAAAGGCGCACTATCACGTCAGGCATTACCGTGAGATCCCAAATCGGTCTATGTGAGCGGATTGGTTGTTTCTGCATCTCGATGGGGTGGTAGACTGGAGGGTTCTAGCCCTGATTGATGGAGAGAAGGCGCGGCGGAAGATCGATTCGCAATGTTTCGGTCGATGTGACTCAGCTGTCCACGGTGTGCGCGAAGCGCGGTGTGGTGGGGCACGGTACAAAGACATACCGATCGGGGTCAAATCGGCATTCAAAATGGCAACGGAGTCTGATTGGCGAACCGAAGGCTCGTTGGAACTTGCTCGCGCTTTCCGAACAACTGGAGGATGTGACCAAGTGAGTCTTCCAACCATCCCTTGGTTAGAAGATGCTCTGAGGTTATGCCTTCTTGGCTTGTCGAAAGAGATACGAGGGTCGTCCTGGAGCACGATCCTCTTCGAGTCCGTTTGCAGTGAGATCTGTCATTTCGGCTGCATCTTTGAGCGCTGATATGGTGTTTTGCAGGTCGAGCGATAAATCCTAGTGAGCTTCCTAAAGACCGAGTAGAAGTCCTGTGATATCAGAGGGTGTAAGGGCCACATGACCTCATTGCTCGCAGCACTACATAGCCGGCAGAGCGGGAGTCAGTCGCAGACTAATCAATAACTGTTGTTCGGCATCTGGGAATCTACACAAAGAAATCATCCAAGCACGGATCTGTCACCCAGACTGTGGATCGCCGCTCGATCTGTGCACTATTATTCACTTGGAGTCCGGAGAGAATGAAGCAGCTAATTCAGTCGCTTAAAACGGGTCAAACGATCCTCGAGAATGTGCCTGTGCCTCAGGTGAAGCCGGGCTTTTTATTGATTCAAACCTCAAGAACGCTCGTCTCACTTGGGACCGAGAGGACCTTGGTTGAATTTGGGAAAGCGAGCCTAATAAACAAAGCCAGGCAGCAACCGGAGAGATTGAAAGAGGTGTTTGATAAGATGGGCACGGACGGGATTAGGCCGACTCTTGACGCCGTTTTCAACAAGCTGGGCCAACCACTACCTCTTGGTTACTGTAATGTGGGAACCGTAGCAGCCGTTGGGGCAGGTGTTCATGGATTCAAACTGGGTGATCGTGTGGCGTCGAATGGTCCTCATGCAGAATTTGTTTGCGTACCCAAAAACCTGACCGCAATTGTTCCTGACGTTGTGTCCGATGAAGAGGCAGCGTTCACGGTGATGGGGTCCATTGGATTACAAGGCATTAGGCTCGCTGAACCATCGTTTGGGGAGTGTTTTGCCGTGATAGGGCTTGGACTGATTGGCTTGCTCACAGCCCAGTTGCTTAAGGCAAACGGTGCTAGGGTATTTGGTCTTGATCTGGACGTAGGGAAACTAGAGCTCGCGCGACAGTTTGGGATTATTCCGATGAGTCCGAAATCGGGATCCGATCCCGTCAAGAGAATGCTGGAAGAAACCAACGGAATTGGTGTGGACGGAGTACTCATTACAGCGTCATCAAAGGACCACCTTCTCATGCATCAGGCAGCACAAATGACTCGGAAGCGTGGACGTATCATCCTGATAGGTGTGGTGGGTCTCCATTTAGACCGCTCTGACTTCTATGAAAAGGAAATTACTTTCCGTGTGTCCTGTTCCTACGGACCTGGGAGGTATGACAGCAATTACGAGGAGCAGGGAAATGACTACCCGATAGGATTTGTACGTTGGACGGAAAAACGAAACTTTGAGGCAGTACTTCAGGCAATATCACGTAAGCAAATAGACGTATTACCACTCATCACTGAACGTGTGCCGCTCGAGGATTTTCGGAATATCTACGAAAATATGAATGAGAGTGGCTCAGTCGGATCGATTCTGGTCTACGACAAAAATGTACGAGCAAACAAAACAGTTAACTTTGCTTCCGATTCATTTCGAGGAACCAAAGGCGTTTTGGGAATAATCGGATCCGGTAACTTTACAAGTGCAACTCTCTTGCCCGCGCTCAGAAAACTCAAGCCGAACGTTAAATACATTGCGAGTGCCGGGGGTGTAACAGCTGTGACCCTTGCTAAGAAATTCGGGATTGCCAATGCGACATCCGACTACAAGGAAATTCTTAGTGACCCGGATGTAGATTTGGTATTGATTACTACTCGACATAATCTTCATGCTCGCATGATTGTGGAATCTTTGGCTGCAGGGAAACACGTGTTCGTAGAAAAACCGTTAGCACTCAACGAGTCAGAGTTGCGGGAGATCATTGAAGCCAAGAGCCAATTTGGAAAAACGATAAACGTTGGTTTTAATCGTAGATTCTCACCCTTTGCGCAAAGGATGAGGATCTTGTTAGGCGATGGTCAGATGAACGTTGTTGCGACAATGAATGCAGGGTACATACCAGACAATGCATGGGTGCACGACTTTACCATCGGTGGAGGTCGGATCATTGGTGAGGCTTGCCATTTCATCGATCTGTGTTCCTATCTCGCACGAAGCAAGGTCACGAAAGTATTCATGAATGCGATGGGTAATGAACCTGCGGAGACCACGGACAATGCGTCCATACTGTTAAAATACGCCAATGGAAGCAACGCGGTGATAAACTATTTCTCGAATGGCACGAAGAGCTATCCGAAGGAGAGAATTGAGGTATTTTCCCTAGGTCGGGTTTGTGTGCTTGATAATTGGCGAAAGCTCACGGGCTACGGATTCAAAGGATTTTCTCATCTGAAATCCCGAATGGATAAGGGACACAATGAACAATTCCGATTGCTTCTTGACGCTGTGCGTCACGACGGAAGTCCACTCATTCCATTTGATGATATCATAAACACAACCGCCGCAAGTTTTGCTGCCATAGAAAGCCTCAGAACTGGTGAATGGGTTGAACTGTCGTAGAAATTCACGCTTGTCCGCACCTAATTTGGGATCATTTGGCGAATCTTAACTTGGTCTTGCTTTCGCGGTCGGATTTGAAAACCTAGGATGGTGTGCTGTTGAAAAGACCAGCTTGAGTGAAACTACTAGCATGCTTCAAATTGGAGATCGAACACTCAGACAGTTGATCAATTCCCAGGGAAAGAGCACGTTCGATGCCTTGGAAGTACTGACCCTCGCACTTGCCCCGACGATCAGTTGAACCAGTGAGCAATTGTCAGTTTCGATAGGAAGAGAACCCTTGCCAAGAAGTACAGCGCTCGATCCAGATCTTCTGGATCATTGCCATTACGTATCGCCCCATGCGATTCCCGGAATCGAAACAGGTTTGATAAACGTGGGGTACTTTGGTGCAGAGGACCGAGTGAAAACAGCCTTGCTATATTGGGAGGAGCTTCGAGATCTTGGCTTTCATGGATCGCTCTACAGGCTCTGGTATGAATTACGGAATCGTTCGGGTCTCACGCAAGTACTGGCTCCCGGTACTACTACAAGTGAGACGGACAAGATGGAGATTTGGGGCGATCAAAAAGTGACACTTGATTTCTTTTCCCGAAACAGAAAACCATTCTTCCTTTCTAGTATCAAAGAATTGCAATCAGGACTGAGTGATCTGCTATCTGAGGAACAGAAGCTCTCTGTCGTCAGACGTGCAAACCTGGCGATTGAAGGGACAATTCGATGCTACTCGAAATGGGAGGGAGCATACGGGAATCCGGTCGAGTGGCACTTGAACCCAGTGTCCAGGGTAGTCTGGCCAAAGGATGTCCATTATTCAAAGGCGCTTCATTTGAAACAGGAGTGTGGCGAAGTAAAGCACGTATGGGAGATAAATCGGCTGCCACATTTTTTTGATTTCCTCCGCGCTTACGCGATCACATCCGAAGTGAAGTACCTTGATGCGATTGTTGTCCAGACAAGCCACTGGTATCGTGCTAATCCTTTTCGACGTGGTGTTAATTGGAGCTCCGGTCAAGAACTGGCAATTCGAGTTTTCATCTGGTTGTTGTGTCTCTATACATTGATAGATTCGGGGCGCTGCTCAGAAGAGACCTTGCAACTGTTTTGCAAGGTGATCTATTTGCATGCTCTCCATATCAACAAAAACATAGGTTTTTCGCGTGTCTCAGTTCACAATAATCATCTCATTGCGGAGGCCTCAGCGCTTTACTTGGTGGGTTGCTATATGCCTTGGATGAAGGAAGCAGACGAGTGGAAGAAAACAGGTCGAGAGATACTAACAACAGAATGTCCAAACCAGTTCTATGTTGATGGCGGATACTGTCAAAACTCCCACAATTACCATCGGCTCGCTTTGTCATACTACCTTTGGGTCTTGCGCGCCGCAGAAATCTTGAATGAGCCCTTTAGTTATCATCTGTACGACATGATGAATTCCTCGGCCAAATATCTGTACTCCAGTATGAACTTGGAGGATGGAAGACTGCCGAATTGGGGTGCCAATGATGGCGCTCTTCTAGCCCCATGGACGGGCTGCGACTTTTCGGACTTTCGCCCCATAGTTGCATCGATGTTCCTTCTCACACAAGGGCGAAAGATCTTCGAGTCCGGACCCTGGGATGAAGAGCTCTTGTGGCTATGGGGCTCATCAGCGATGATGGTTTCGAAAACGCCAGAATCTCGAAGATCTGTTTCATTCCTGGACGCTGGCATACACATCCTCCGAGTGGATGCCCAAAATTTTGTTTCATTTCGCTGTGGCTCCTTCAAAGACAGATTTGGCCAGGCTGATCAATTACATACTGACATTTGGATGGATGGAGTAAACCTAGCCTGCGATGGGGGTTCGTATTTGTACAATGAGGAGAGGGAACGATACAGGTACTTCGCGGGCACGCGGTCCCATAATACAATGACAATTGATGGCCAGGACCAGATGCTTCTCTGGCGTCAATTCAAGTGGTTGAGAATGACCAAAGCGAAGCTAATAGAATTCGATGCTCCCTCACTCTGCTGTTTTGGTGAGCATTATGGATACCAGAGACTTGGTGTGCTTCATCGTCGTAAAATTATGGCTCTCACGGGAAATTGTTGGGTGGTGGCCGATATCCTGGAAGCAGATGACCGCCAACATGACTTCGCGCTGCATTGGTTGATAAGTACTCCCGACACGAGATACTTTCACGATGACCGATCAATCGAAATTGGCGCAGCCGATAATCCGATTCATCTGTCTTTTGGCTTCAGCTCTGGCGAGAATGTCGCCGTTGAATTGATCAACAAAGGAACAGCGCAGGAACCTTATGGCCTCGTGTCGAGATACTTCGGATGCCTGGCTGAATGCTCCTCCGTGAGGTTGCGGGGCAGTCTTTATAAGGATACGGCAATTATCTCGATGTTCCAGCCGGCCAACCGCTATACATTTTCTGCAGTGTCTAACACGAAAATTAAGCTTATTGAGGAATCAACGGGAAAGACTATCGAATTAAAAATTTAGTTGACCGAAACTGATCCCTATTCTTCCCCCCGATTTCTGAGACGATCTTGGTACACGTAGAACCAAATTATTGAATATGAGCACCTGACGATGTTCCAGGGTCGATGCGGGTACTGTTTTTGATTTATCATTTCCCTATAATTGAGAACAGTTTGATTCCGTTACCGGCCTCCAATGCTTTGTCGGCGTATGTCTTAACAGAACTAGAAAATTGAGTGGTTCTGCCTGAACATTCGAATGAGTAACGCCCAATGAACATACTTTTCATCTCGAACAATTTTGAACTGACCAACTCCAATGGGAGTGGAAGACTGAACGATCTCGTGGCATATCTTTGCTCGGAGGGACATAGCGTCCAGATTCTGGCAAGTACATACAACTATCTGACTGGGAGAATTGACGGCAAATATAAGAAGAGACTATTCACGATCGAGGGAGATGATAAATGCAGAGTTATCAAGACTTGGACTTACGACGGTTATCACAAAAGCTATACGCATAGAACAATTGCGTTTGTTTCGTTCATAGCTAGCTCGATCATTGGGCAATTTCGATTGAAAGGTTATGATGTTGTTTTTGTTGGTACTCCTCCATTCTTCCTGGGCATCCCCGCGTTTCTTGCGTCTCGCCGTGCCAAAGTGCCCTTGATCTATGAGGTGAGGGACCTTTGGTCGGACGTCGCGGTCGAGATGGGTCTTCTAAGGAGCCGTGTCGTGATCAATGCCATCAAGTGGACTGAGAGATTCCTATATAGCTCCTCTCGGGTTATCGTTACAAATTCCCCCGCATTCGCACCTTTCCTTCAGGATCTTGGAGTGCCCAGCGAGAAGATTATTTACATTCCAAACGGCGTGAATCTGGATCAGTTCAACATTGATAAGGTTAGCGCTGATATCCGATCGCGATTGGATATCAAGGATGAACTCGTTTGCATCTACGTTGGATCACATGGAAGGGCCAACAACCTAGACTACATTCTGAATGCTGCCAAGGCCCTTGTGTCAGACAAGAGATTCAAATTCCTCTTCGTTGGTGACGGCAACTACAAGAAAATGCTTGTAGAAAGAGCTCGATCGGAAGGGATCGTTAATTCGATTTTTCTCGAACCTGTTCCAAAGAAAGATCTTGCAGGGTACATAAGAGCTTCAGACGTAGGTCTCGCGACATTGCTGGACACGCCAAAATTGAGGACAACATATCCGAACAAAGTCTTCGACTACATGGCTTGTGGACGTCCGACGATTGTCGCGATTGATGGTGTGATACGATCTCTTGTGGAAGACTCTGGGTGTGGCTTCTTCGTTGATCCAAACGATCCCGCTGAACTGGTTGCGATACTAAAATCTGTTGTCAATGATAGAGAGAATCTAAAGAGGATGGGCGAGCGTGCGTTCAGATATCTAAGGGAGAATTTTGATCGATCGATCTCCACGAAGCAACTTGCTAAGACTATTCTCGAGAATGGTGGGAGATCCATTGGGGGATAAGACTGAGACTCATCATGAAACCTTGAAGCATAGAGTCAAAAGCCACAAATGGATATCTAGAGTGTTTGGGATAGTCCGTCCTCCGGATTTCAAGCTTGACCTCGTTGGCTCGGGGAAGCGTAAGCGATTCTCCGAGATCATTGAAGAATTCCGAATCAATGGTTTTGTTCTCAATGTTGGAAGTGGTCCAAAGAACGACGGAAATCTATCAGGACTGTCAAATAGGATTTTGGATCGCACGATTGGTTTCGACTTTATACATCAACCCGGCATTGATTTCAGAGCAGATGTGGCGAGAATCCCGCTGAAGAACAATTCCGTGGCAGGAGTATTGTTCCAAGGTGTCCTGGAGCACATATACGATCCAGCCGCTGCGCTGCAGGAGATTGAAAGGGTACTTGTTCCGGGAGGGGTGG
>Ga0208566_1002263_pt1 | contig 10449 bp, 6 predicted proteins | sample PL_2010_150m_FD_184159 | JGI IMG/M metagenome (GOLD analysis project Ga0208566, IMG submission 184159) | Freshwater microbial communities from Powell Lake, British Columbia, Canada to study Microbial Dark Matter (Phase II) - PL_2010_150m... | ecosystem: Environmental > Aquatic > Freshwater > Lake...
GGTGTAATCGTCGAGCGGCAGATTGAGCAACTCTGCAAACGCCCGGATCATCACTACTACCAGGGTTGACGACGATCCCAGGCCGGAACCGGCAGGGGCATCGCAGAAGGTGCTTAGCTCCAGTGCTATCGGCTTGCCGCCGTTGTAGCGCTGGATCATTTCGTTATATACCGCCTTGTGCAGATCGAGTCTGCCATTCAGCGTCAGTGGTTCGGAGATCGCCTTCACCTTGGTGGTCTGTTGGTCGGTTGCCGCAAACCGGACGACAGGTTCCTCCAAGGTCTTGATTACGGCATAGGCGTAGCGGTCTATGGTGGCATTCAGAACGTAACCGCCATAGATATCGCAGTAGGGTGCGACATCCGTGCCGCCGCCGGACAGGCCGAGGCGAAGGGGAGCGCGGGCGCGAACGATCATGTCTACCTCTTATCGGGTCAAGAAACTTTGTCCGGACTTGACGCGATCACGCCAGTACTCAAGAAGGTCGGTCATGGTTTGTTCGTAAGGAATTTGAGGCTCCCAACCGGTTACAGCCTTGAATTTGGCCGTATTGGGAACTTGCAAATCCGCATCGATCGGGCGCAGGCGCTCCGGATCTGTTTCCACGCGAATATCCTTGACCTTGGACTTCGACAGCAGCGTCTGTAGCATGTCGGCAATGCTGCACGTGTAGGTGCCGCCTATGTTGTAGTAGGCAGCGGGTATCGGGTTGATCGTTACCAACATGTAGTATGCTCGAACGGCATCGCGCACATCTGCGAACGTACGCAATGAATCCAGATTACCGGTCTTGACAACCGGTGGAATCAACCCTGCCTCAATCATTGCGATCTGTTTGGCAAATGTAGATTCGGCAAACACGTCGCCGCGACGCGGGCCTGTATGAGTGAACATTCGCGTCGTCATCACCGTCATGTTGTAGGCCTCGGCATAATAACGGCCGAGCAAATCGGTACCCACTTTAGAAATGGCATAAGGTGATGCGGGGTGAAAGGTGCACTCTTCGTCAATCGGCAGCTTTTCACGAGGAACGCGGCCAAATACTTCGGAAGACGCACAAACATGGGTGACGGCCTGGAGGTTGTTCTTCCGTAACGCTTCCAGCACATTGGCCGTGCCTTGCACATTGGTTTCAAGCGTGTCTAACGGGGAGTCGAAACTGGTCTTCGGGTAGCTTTGTGCAGCCAGGTGAAACACATAATCCGGTTCCGCCTTCTTCACGGCTTCATGAATCGACAGGTAGTCACGCAAATCACCGTAGAGCAGTTGCACGCGGTCATTCGCGTTGATGCGCGGCAGCAAGTGCGAAATGTTATCCAGCGGGCTGCGCCAGCGGCACAGCCCGTAAATCTCCCAATCGGTGTGTTCGAGCAAATAGTCGGCTAGATGCGATCCGACCATGCCGGTGATGCCAGTAATGAAAGCCTTCGTTGCCATGTTGTATTCCCTGGAAAAGTCTATTTGATTGCCACGAATATGAATTGTTCGCCGCCCAGATAGCCGAATTCGCTTGATTGATAGCATAGCGCATAGACATCTCGGAAGCCGGCGTTGCGCATCTGGCCAAGCATTTCCCAGCCGAAGTGCTGGAAACACAACACCCCATCGCTGGACAGCGGATCGCCGTGATACTCAGGCGGCAAAATGTGAACGATCTGCCCGTTCTCGATCTTTGCGCGAACTATATTGCAACGGGAGCTTGGGATGAATGGTACGGACCACATCATCCTTCCGCCGTCTCTTAGCACCCTCGCGCACTCCCCGAACGCCAGTTCGTACTCCGGTATGTGTTCCAGAACGTCAAGTGAAATCAGTATGTCGAACGTCCGGTCGGGAAAGCTCAAGGCGCATAGAGTTTCATTGCGTACGCCGTTCTCGTCGACGCTGCCGAGCGGCAAATGGTCGCCAAGAAATTCGCTCCCAACCGTGCCCGGAAACCGGTCAGCGAAATAGGAGTAGATGGGGGTAACTTGTTCGGTCAGGTATATCCTGCTATCCGGATAGGGCGCCATCTCAAGGTCGAACAGATGAAACGTGGCGCGCATCCGGTTGTTGAAGTATGTCTTCGGGCAGCACACGCGTTCTCGCCAATTGACCTGTCCGCTGTTGCCGGAATGTTGGAAGTCGACAAGAAAGTCTACCTGCCTCCCGGCGGTATACGAGTAACCGGGAACCGTGAACGGAACCTGTTCCAGCGGCGTAATCTTCCGTAGGTAAGACTGATGCTGATCGCTTGCTGTCTTGTTTCTTGCCGCATGCGCCACAAATTCTTCATAGGAGCGGATCCTGTAAATCCTCATGTCCTTGTCACCTGTGCCTTGCGCTTCGCGTTTGCAATATTTCTCTTCTTGAAAGGGAACCGGACCAGCGTATCGGCTGCGCCGATAAACCCGTGCGGCCGCGCTGCATCGTAGCATCTCCGCCATCTTTGCGCAGGTTCCGGTGCCTCCGGAAGGACAGCTATTTCCGTGCGGTCCGCCAATTGGCGGAATACCATTCATAGGTTCGACGGACCCCATCAGCCAGCCCGACTTCTGCCCTGTATCCAATACCGGCAAGCTTGTCGAGACTGTAATAGCGCTCAAGCTGGCCGTCCGGTTTGCTTGCATCCCATTCGACTTCGACCGTGCCACCACAGGCATCCTGGAGCGCTGCCACAATATCCCGGATCGGATGGCGGAGGCCGCTTCCCAGATTAACCGGTCCTTCAAGCTCTTGCATGATTTCCACTAGCGCGCGCGCGGCATCGTCGCAGTATGAAAAATCCCGAATCGCGATACCGCTGCCCCATACGCGAACGGGCCTACCGGTGGTTTTCGCCTCGAAGAATTTGGCCACCAGCGATGGTGTGACATGGCCGTCCTCAACATCAAAATTGTCGTGCGGGCCATACAGGTTGCCGCTGATGGCAAACGCAGAAGCCAATCCGTACTGCTCCCGTGCCGCATCAAGCTGCGCCAGCATCAGCCGCTTAGAGTGTGCATACGAGTCTTCCGAGGGATGCGGCGGCCCGATCCATATCTGATTTTCGAAGAGTTCCTCCTGTCCCTTGAGTTCCGGGTAAACGCAGCCGGAGCCCATGGCAACGATCTTTTTGACGCCGCCGCGTCGCGATTGCTCGATCACGTTCGTGTTGATCATGACGTTTTCGTAGAGAACGTCGGACTTGTATTTCCTGTTTCCGCCGATGCCGTGCACCCGTGCGGCGAGATGGAACACGTATTCGGGAGATGTCTCTGTGATCATTCGGGCCACCGTCGTGCCGTCGCGCAGGTCGTAGTTCCGGCTTCCGACGGAAATCACGTTGCTGAATCCACGATCTGCAAGCGTCCTGGCCAAGGCATGACCCACCAGGCCGGTGCCGCCTGTGACCAGAATGCGGGCAGAACTGTCCATCTTCCTGGCCGGGCTCATTTTGCAAGTTCCTTCGCGTGTTTGTAGCGCTCAAAGAATTTATGGATATAGCTGCGGTTCATCAATGTCGAAACTGCAAACAAGGCTAGGCATCGCCCGGTGGAAACCCAGGAGACTTTCAGCAACGCCATCAGCACATCGCCAAGCCGTGCCGGTTCATACAGGAAGCGGACGACGTCTGTGCTCATAATGTGAGCAAACTCGCGCATAGGACGTTCTGTTCCTCTAAACAGAATATATTTTGTCAGAATGAACTCGGCCTGCGAAAGCGCCGACTTGACCCTGACACGCGCAGTCTCGTCGTGGCGCCGGAAGTTGTTTAGTGCCTGTCGTGAAAAAACAACACGACCTTGGCGAATTACATTGCCGATGAACAACCAATCGCCGGTGAGTTTCAGCTTCCTCAGAAACGGGGTATACGCAGCGCGAAATGCCTGTGTGGAAATCAGTGCCGAACTCATGTTCGGCACTGTCTGCCCCCTCAACTGGAAGCCGAGAAGCTCCTGATAACCGTCAGCAGAAAAATCAGACTCCCAACGACTCTCCTTCCATATTTCCCTGAAGAAAGTCCCGGTATGATCGACGCGCTTCCCGGCCGCGTCGATCACCCAGGAATTGCAGTAGAAAAGCACAGATCCCTCGTTTGCTTCCAGCGCATGAACCGCGGTTTCGAGGAAAGAAGGCTCTGCAAAATCGTCGCTTTCGCATATCCAGACATAGTCACCCGCTGCAAGCGGCAACACGCTTTCCCAAGCGGCGAACGGTGTACCGGAGTTCCTTTCGTTGCGAATATAACGAAACCCGTAATTCGCCTGAAGGCTGGCAATGATCTCATGTGAATTGTCCCTGGACGCGTCGTCAATGACGATCAGTTCCACGTTCTTGTAGGTCTGGCCAAGAATCGATTCGATACGCTGCCGAAGGAAGCGGCCATGATTGTAAGAAGGCACCAGCGCGGTGACCCTAGGGCGCTGCGCACTCATGCAACCCGCTCGAGCTGATATATCTTCCGAATGCTTTGCCACCTCGATTGCCACGAGTAGTGCTCCAAACAATGCGTGCGGGCGGCCTGGCCCATTCGGTCGTTGAGATCCAGATCGGTGAGCAGGCGGATGCAACGGTCGGCAAATATCTCTGGCGTTTCAGCGATGAAAATGCTGGTGCCCTCCTGATACGACAGTCCCCGGAAAGCAATCGGCGATACCACGCAAGGCACACCCATTACGGCATACTGGTTTATCTTGCCGCGCAAGCCGGACCCGCCAAGCGCCGGTGCAATGCCGACGCGCGCTTGCTGAATATACGGGGCAAGCGCGGGCACTTCACCGACGAACTCTATCGATTTGTCGTGGTATTTGGCAAAAGGGGACATGTCACCCCGCCCCACAACGGTAAGCATATAGCCCGGCACCTCGGCCTTTATCAGCGGATGCACGTGTTCGAGATACCAGAGCAGCGCAACCACGTTCGTTTCGGATCCAAAATAGGCCACATACAGCACACGGCATGGGCGGTCGGCAGCCTTGATGCTGGTGAAACCCGGTGCAAGTGCTTCCGCAAATTCGAACTGCGATACACCGGTATCGACCCCGTGGATTCGTCGCGACGAAGTAACCGCGCGAAGGAATGCGGCATCGGCACGCGAGACGCACACTACGTCATCCACCTTCAGCGCGAAGCCTATTTCCTCGGCAGCCAGGCGCAATGGGGTGGCGGCCTTGAATAATTGCAGGCCGTTCTTCATCAAGAACTTGGTGCGCATGTCAATGAAGAGCACCTTGGCCAGCGACTCCATCGGAGTGAAAATGATCTTTCCCCCGATTTGGCGGAAGGCGTCGATTTGATATCCCGTTTGATGGAACTGCAGGTCGATCACAGCGTAGCTCAGCGGCGAACCACGCAGTGCGGCCAGGCCATCGGGTGTCAAGTGTTCCGTGGGTGAAAGAAAGACATTGTCGAAAATGCGCTGCGCGTCATCGAGTGACCAGTCAATGTTCGGCCGGTGATGCGTCAGCAAGTCGAGTTGCACATTCGGGCAGTGCTGCCTGATGAGCGCGTAAATATCCAAAATTCGCAGTCCGCCGGCGTGAGCGCGCGAGGGGTAGTAATGGCTCACCAGCAAGATGCGGAACCTCCCGTCACCACGCTCGTGCGTTGTGACCACAGGGGGTTTGACGGTCCCTGCGTATTCTCCATCAAGGCTCAGATATGCCGGCGGTGAAGGGTGTCGGTTGCGGCGAGAAACATAACGGATACCTTTCTTTATGCCCCCAGCCAGGGTGCGCAGCGGCGATGTCAAGCGCCATGACGTCGAACCATATAGCGCAGATAGATCGCTCCTGAGATTTCCAACTTGCCCATCCCGCTCCGCAATCGTCCGAGTGAATCGCAAAGCCTGCTCGTCACGCTCAGCAATCGTCCGATTGAGCTGCAAAGCCTTCTCGTCACGCTCTGCAATCGCCCGATCGAATTGCACAGCCTGCTCGTCGCGCTCGCGTGCGAGCGACTCAAGGGCGTCTTGCAGTTGCTTGACTGCGGCATTGCGGGATTCCCGATCGATGACCAGGGATTCAACCGTTCGACTAAATTGCGCAACCTGTTCGTGGCGCTCGCGTGCAAGAATCTCCAGGGCCGCTTGTAGTTGCACGACCGCGGCCGTCCGGGAATCTCGATCAATGACCAACGATTCAACCGTCTGCCCCAGCGCCACGATCGTCCGATCCTGTTCGGCGGCGACCTTGCGATGACGGGAAATCTGGTCGTCCTTTGCCCGACTATGCAGGACCGCCTGCACCAAACCGGAAATTTGGCGATCATCCAATCGGTCAAACCATTTATTGTGCACCAGCCAAGTGCCGCGCTCGGCGACGACGGGATCAGCCTTTACGCCAAAGCCCGTCTGTTGGGTAATTCGATAAATCGCGCTCAGTCCATCAACGTGCAAAAAGTCGCTGTGCCTTGACAATTGGATCCAAAAGTCCCAATCCTCGTAGAGATCAAGCGATTCATCCAGGCGACAATCGAGTGCAAGCAAGTCTCGCGAAAATAGTGCCGCGTGGATGGGTATGAAGTTGGCAGCTACCATCTGGCCCGCATCAAACGGTGCTTCGAATGTCTTGGCAAGCGGATTCTTCCTTTCATCAACACACTTGACACCTGTGTAGGCCACCTTGAATTCAGGATGCTGCCGGATTGCGGCCGTCAATTTTTGAATATGATCGGCATCGAACCAGTCATCGTCGTCGAGGAACATCAGGTATTCGCCATGCGCTGCCTCCAATCCCATGTTTGCCGCCCGGCTCCTGGATATCGGCGCACCATTACCAATCATGCGGATAGGGAAACGCCCGCAGCATTCTTCTACTGTTCGGTGATCTGCACCTCTTGCATTGACCAGCACCACTTCGATATTGGAATAGGTTTGCAAGGCAAGGGAATCGAGCGCGTCCATCAAGGTCGGGCGATCCATGCTGCGGATAATCACACTCACCAAGGGTATGTCGCTGGCAGCGGCAGCAAAACCGAGATTGCGCCGGCTCGCCAACGGACCGTCAAGCAAAATGGGCAAACCCTTGTCAAGATCAGTTGCCGCCAACAAGGTAAACGCCTCGGCACATTTCGCCTGTGCGCCGAGGTTAAGAGCGCGAAAACTATTCATTCCTGAGACGCGAGTGTCGTATGGTTGTTCCTGCAATTGGGAGCGGAAACAACGCATTGCCTGACGTTTTAGCTCATCCGCAGAGGTGATGTCATGAATCAGGTTGGGGCTGGGTAGCGGCGCACCCACTTCGTAGAATGCAGCCTGCCGTTTGCCGCCAAGACGACGAACTGCTTCAGCACCCGCAAAAGCAATCGCCTGGTGATCAGGATGCCACTCGGTGGGCGAGGGGATAAACACCAGATCAGCTGTAGTTTCGAGAATCGCCTCGACCAACCGGCCAATCAATACCTCCCCATATTTGACCTCACGATCTGGCAATCCCCAGAATATTGGCGCGTCAAGCCCCAGTACCTTGGCGGCAGAGCGCGATTCTTCGGCACGGATTTCGACCAGATTCCCGACGGTATTGTCACCATTCTGGGCGCCGTTGGTTACGATGATTATCGTCACCGTAGTTCCTCCGCGACGCAGCAACGACATGGTTCCGCCGCAGCCGAACACTTCGTCATCGGGATGTGGGGCAATAACCAGCGCGTTCCTCGCTGGCGGAAACCCGGTCATTATTGATGACAAGAGTTCAATTTCATTCGCAATGGACATCATCGATTCGGCGAAAATCCGTCTATCTTATCATTGCCGTCCAGCTTTGAGCCTGCACCGATTTTTCCCAGGTACGCCAGGGGTTCCCAGCCGACGAACTTGCCGACCCCGTCCGGCCGGCCGGTCTTGGATTGTCGAGGTCACAGCAAATGGAATATTGCAGCAATGGCCAACGCCACGTTGCCCGGCAGCGACTGGCGTTTGATTCCGGAGCGTTTGATCCCGATGAGCCGGGGGATCAGCGGGCGGTTTCTGGCGGTGCGGAATTCATTCAGGATCGCCTGGTTCTCAGGGGTCAGCCGCGGGAAGATGCGTAGTAGAGCGTCGATGTTGAGGTCATTCCAGGCCCGATATCGGCCTTTCAGCAGAGCATCAACCCGCAGAACTCTTCCCGCCCAACTCACATTGCTGCCGACCTGGTTGCCCGCATGCTGCCGGTAGCGAACGCCGGGATACGGATCCCAGAAAAGCCGACCCCCGCACCCCGTCACGACCTGATACGCCCACCAGTCGTGGGCCACGATGTTCACCGTCTCGTCGGTCGCGCGCAGCAGGTTTCGGGCGGCATCGTTAAAGACCATGGTATTGCCGCCAAAGACGTTTTGCGCCAGCGCGTTGGCAAAACTTGGCGGTTTGGCGATCAACGCAGAGAATCCCAGCTCCCGCCCCTGTTCATCGATCAGGCGCGTGCGCGAACCATACAGCGCCGGGGTCTCGGCCGGTATGCTTTGCAACCACGCGATTGCCCGGGCCAGCTTGTCGGGTTCCCAGATGTCGTCCTGGTCTGCATAGGCGTAGAAATTCGCCCGGATCTCCGGGTTGCGGGTGAGGGAAAGAAAATTTTTCGCGACACCTCTGCGTGGGCCTGCCTGCACCGAGACTTGCCCGGCTGCCCAACGCGCGCGGTACTGTTCGATGATCGCCAGGGTCTCGTCGGCGGAGCCATCATCGGACACCCACAGTCGCCAGGTGTTCGCGCTCTGCGCCGCGATGGATTCCAGTTGCTCGGCCAGAAAGCGCTGTCCATTCTTGCTGCAGAGGAGGATCGCGACGGTTGGAGTGGCGCCACCGGGTGCCGCTAAGTCGACCATTTCACTCGCGGAGTTACGACCAACTCGCCAATCTTCTGGCGAACCGGGTCGCGACCGCCTTCAGCAGGCGTAGCGGTTTCGTCACGTTCCAGGAAGAGGATGAAAGGACTTCCTGGAGTTGTCGGTCCGCGGCATATTGCTGCAAGCGGGCCTCCGCCAGTTCCCGTTCCAACAGCGAGAGCCTTTCCCGCGTGCCTGGCGCCTGGAATTCCGCCAGCCGCGCCTGAGCATCAGCGAGACGCATGTCGCTATCCCGTATCAGGTTCTCGAGCCGCGTTGCCTCGGCCCGGCTTGCCAGCAGGTCGGCCCGGGATCGATGGTAAAGATCGCAAATCACCTTGAACTCGTCGGGGGTGGTCTTGATCCACTTGGCGAAGAGCATCCGCGTGGCGCGGCGAACCGCTTCCCAGTCGGGCGTCTGTGGCGAAACGCCGGACGTCCCGCCGGTGTAATAGGTGGCGGTGACCCGATTCACGTAAACGAATCGGGCGAGTCGTGTGAGTTGCAGCCAGAAGTCCCAATCCTCGTAGGTCTCCAGGGTTTCATCGAAGCGCGCATGCTCGAGCAAATGCCGGGGGAACAACGGCGCGTGAACCGGGATGAAATTGCCGGCCAGCAGTTGCGCCGTGCTCTCCAGCGGTTCGCCGAATATCCTGGAAACTTTGCGCTGGCGATCGTCCTTGTCGATGCAGCGCACCCCGGCATACGCCACGGTCGCCTGGCTTTCGGCCTGGATTGCGGCAACGAGATGGATCAAGTGATCCGGGTCCAGGGTATCGTCGTCATCGAGCAGGGTCAGATAGGCGCCGCGGGCGGCATCAAGACCGGCGTTGGCGGCTTGCGGCCGGGAAAGCGGCGCCCCACCCTGGTTGACGATTTGCATGGGGAAGCGTCCGCAGTCCTCGCCCAGGTTTGCGTGGGTTCCCCCCTTGGCGTTGACCACCACGATTTCCACGTTGTCATAAGTCTGCAGCGCGACTGATTTGAGGGCCTCGCCCAGAGTCGCTCGATCCATGCTGCGGATGACGATGCTGACCAATGGAATGTCACTGGCGGTGACGGCGAAGCCGAGCCGATGGCGGCGGGCGAGGGCCGACTCGAACAACGGGGTGATGCCTTGCTCCAGTTCGCTCGCCGCGGCGACGCAGAACGCCTCCGCCGCAGTCGCTTGCGGGCCCAGGGGATAAGCCCGATAGCGGTTGAGCGATGCTATCCGGTTGTCATAGGGCTGTTCGGTCAGTTGCGAGCGATAGCACTGCATGGCTTCGAGTTTTCTTGCTTCGACGGCGCTGATATCGACCAGCGTATTGGGCGACAGCGGGGCACTGACCTCGTACAGGGCGAGTCGCAGATCACCGCCCAGGCGCCGCAGCGCCTCTGCCGCGGCCATGGCGATGGCCTGGTGGTCGGGGTGTATTTCGGTGGCAGCCGGGGCAAACACCAGATCGGCCTGCACCGCCTCGATCGCCGCCAGCATCCTGGTTACCAGCACTTCGCCGTAGCGCACGCCGCGATCCGGCAGACGCCAGAAGACCGGCGGCGAGTAACCCAGCAGTTGTGCCGCTGCCCGGGATTCGGTCTCGCGCTTTTCGATCAGGCCGGCGCCATCGCCACCTAGCGCGCCGTCGCTGACGATGACCACCGAAATGGTAGCGCCTGCCGCCGCAAGCAAACACAGGGTAC
>Ga0208566_1002264_pt1 | contig 10448 bp, 11 predicted proteins | sample PL_2010_150m_FD_184159 | JGI IMG/M metagenome (GOLD analysis project Ga0208566, IMG submission 184159) | Freshwater microbial communities from Powell Lake, British Columbia, Canada to study Microbial Dark Matter (Phase II) - PL_2010_150m... | ecosystem: Environmental > Aquatic > Freshwater >...
CCCGCATCCAGGTCGAGCATCCGGTGACCGAGATGATCACCGGCATCGACATCGTGCAGCAACAGATCCGGGTCGCGGCCGGCGAAAAACTCGGGGTGCGGCAGCGGGAAATCGAGGTCCGCGGCCATGCGATCGAGTGCCGCATCAACGCCGAGGATCCGTTCAGTTTCACGCCGTCGCCGGGAAAGATCACGGCCTACCATCCGCCCGGCGGCCCCGGCATCCGCGTCGATTCCCACGTCTATCAGGGCTATACGGTGCCGCCTTATTACGACTCGATGATCGGAAAGATCATTGCCTACGGCGCCACGCGGGACCAGGCAATACGCCGCATGCGGATTGCGCTCTCGGAAATGGTGGTCGAGGGAATCCGGACCAATATCCCGCTGCACCAGGAGTTGCTGCTCGACACCAGCTTTATCCGGGGTGGGACGAGCATCCATTATCTCGAGCAGAAGCTGGCGCAGGCGAAGAAACTCGAAGAATCGAGGTAGCGGCATGGCGCTCGCCTTGCTCGTGTTCGAACTCGATGCGGGAGACGCCGGGCGGCTGTCCGACGTACTCCTCGATCTGAACGCGCTCTCGGTCACCAGCGAGGATGCGGCAGCCGGCACCGCCCTGGAACGGCCGCTCTTCGACGAGCCCGGCGAAACGGCCAGTTGGCCCAGGCTGCGCTTGCACGTGCTCCTTGCCGAAGGCACCGATCCCCGTGCGCTGCTCGAACAGGCTTGTGGCGAAACCGGCCTCGCCGTGCCCGCCGCCCTGCGAATCGAGGCGGTCGCCGAGCGTGACTGGGTGCGCGAGACACAAGCGCAGTTTGCCCCGATCCGCATCTCCGAGCGGCTGTGGGTGGTGCCGTCCTGGCACATGCCACCCGATCCGGCCGCGATCGCGATATCGCTCGACCCGGGGATCGCCTTCGGCACCGGCAGCCATCCGACGACGCGGCTGTGTCTGCAGTGGCTCGAGCGCCACCTGCGGGGCGGTGAAACCGTCCTCGATTACGGCTGCGGTTCCGGTATATTAGCTATTGCCGCGATGAAGCTGGGCGCTGCGCGCGCCATCGGCGTGGATATCGACGCGAACGCTGTGCGCGCGGCAAAGGAAAACTCCGGGCGCAATTGTGTCGAATGCGAATTCTACGACAGCCACGCACCGCTTACGATCGAAGCCGACGCCGTGGTAGCCAACATTCTCGCCAATCCGATCCGGCTGCTCGCTCCGCTGCTCGCCCGGTGCGTGCGCGCCGGCGGGCGCATCGCGCTCTCAGGCATTCTCGAGCACCAGGCGCAGGAGGTCGAGAGCAGCTACGCGCCCTGGTTCGACTTCGAGGCCCGGGTCCGCGATGAGGACTGGGTGTGCCTGTCCGGCGTGAGGAGGGCTGCGCCATGATGATCACGCGCTGCCCCATTTGCCGCACGACGTTTCGCGTCACCGCGGAACAGCTTGATGCACGCAATGGCAAAGTCCGCTGTGGCAAGTGCACCACGGTCTTCGACGCGCGCGAGGCGATGCACGCGGAAGAACGGGGGCTGCGTCCGGGGGGCGCCGCCGAATCCGCGGATAATCTTGCACAACTCATCGACTGGCCCGAATCGCCTGCGCCCGAGCCCGAAGCGTCGCCGCCGGGAGCGTTGCTGCGCCGCCGAAGCTGGTTGGCAGGCAGCGTGCTGCTTGCGCTTGTTCTTATCGCACAAACAGGATTCCACTTTCGCGGCGAAATCGCGCTGCTTCTGCCGGAGACAAAACCGCTCCTCGCCAGACTATGCGCCAGCTTCGGCTGCGACCTGCCCCTGCCGCGGCGCGCCGAGTTGATGAGCATCGAATCTTCGGACCTGCAGGCTGACCCGTCCAACCCGAGCGTCATGGTGCTGACGGCGACGCTGCGAAACCGCGCGACCTTTCCGCAGTCGCATCCGTCCCTCGAACTTTCCCTCACCGACCTGCAGGACCAGCCACTGGCCAGACGCGTGCTTGGCCCGCGTGACTACCTGGGCCAGGGAGCGAGTCTCAACACAAGTTTCCCGGCGAACAGCGAGCTGCCGGTAAAAATGTTCATTGAAGCCTCGGCCCTCAAGGCGACAGGCTACCGGCTGTATCTGTTTTACCCGTAGTCGGCGTGGAGTTTTTACGATTCGGGCCGGCATCAGGCAGCCGTAACCCTCAAGTCTGAGGCTCGATGGACGATAACCCGTGCTGGGGGCGATGGTGTATAACCATCGCCCTTATGCTCTGAACACTGGACGTGAGGTTGGCATGCGTACCCTAATCTGCGGCTCGATAGCCTACGACAACATCATGGTCTTCAACGGCCATTTCAAGGATCACATCCTGCCGGATCAGATCCACATTCTGAACGTCGCCTTCCTGGTACCGAAGCTGCGTCGAGAATACGGCGGCTGTGCCGGCAACATCGCCTACAGCCTGAAGCTGCTGGGCGGCGACCCGCTCATCATGGCCACCGTGGGCGACGATGCCGGACCCTATCTGACGCGCCTCGACCATTTCGACCTGCCCAGGAGCCAGGTACGCCAGCTGGCGAACACGCTCACCGCGCAGGCTTACATCACCACCGATCTGGACGACAATCAGATCACCGCATTCCATCCCGGCGCGATGGATTTCTCCCACATGAACCACATTTCGGACTGGTTGGGCATTCGCCTCGCGATCGTAGGACCCGACGGCCGCGACGGCATGCTGCAACACGCGCGCGAACTGGCGCAGCATGAAATTCCCTTCGTGTTCGACCCGGGCCAGGGCCTGCCGATGTTCAGCGGCGCGGAGCTACTCGACTTCGTGGAAAAAGCGACTTACGTCACGGTCAACGATTACGAGGGCAAGATGCTCGAGGACCGTACTGGCCAGCCGCTGGCCGAGCTGGCGAAAAAGGTCAAAGCGCTGATCCTGACCCGCGGCGCCGAGGGCTCCACGATTTACGCCGACGGTCAACGCATCGACATTCCCTGCGTTAAAGCCAAGGAAGTTATTGATCCAACCGGTTGCGGCGATGCTTACCGGGCGGGGTTGCTCTACGGCATTGCCACCGAGCGCGACTGGAAAACCACAGGGCAGCTCGCCGCGGTAATGGGGGCGATCAAGATCGCCTCGCGCGGCGGGCAAAATCACGAGGCAACGCGCGAGGAAATTGCCGAACTGTACCGCCAGAATTTTGGCGCCGATTTTCTTTGGGAAGCTAAATAGCCATGAATCCGATCGCATATGTTGCCGCCGCGCTTGCCGTTGCGACGCTGGTCGCCGGTTGCGCCACGCAAAGCTCCTCCGGCGGCGGTTATTCCGCGCGCCAGTCGCGCCAGGAACAAATCGTTCGTATGGGCGTCGTGGAGTCCGTGCGTCAGGTGACCATCGAGGGCTCCCAAGGCGCGGTGGGCACGATTGCCGGCGGTGCGATCGGCGGCATAGCCGGCTCGAACGTCGGCGGCGGCAGAGGCCAGACCGTAGGCTCGATTCTCGGTGCCGTCGCGGGGGGTATGGCAGGCTCGGCGATCGAGCGGGAAGTCACCAAGAAAAAAGGCCTCGAGATCACGGTCCGCCTTGATAGCGGCGAACTCCGCGCCATCACCCAGGAAGCCGACGAGGACTTCAGACCCGGCGAGCGCGTGCGCCTGCTCTCAGGCGGGGGCGTTACCCGGGTCAGTCACTGACCCGGGTTCGTGAAGTCCTCCGGGTCAGTCACTGACCCATAGTCTCCCTCGCACAGACCGTCGATGCGAGTTCGCAATCCTGCCGGTGTAGCGCTGACCGGCACCAGGGTCGCCGAACCTCAGAAGTCAGGTTCCTCGACCGGAAGTTCGGCTTCATCGCCGCCGCCGGCCTCGACCACGCCGTTGAGTATCGCGGCAAGTTGAGCCGCGTAGCTGTCTCCCGCGGAGAGCGCGAATGCGTAGGCTTCCATGGTGTCGATGATCATATGTCCGCCTCCGCTCGGTGATTCGCTCAATACGATTCAGGCGATGACACAGTAACACCACCGCCGGACTGGTGAAGCGGAAATCAGCGCGGAAAAATCTTCGCAATCCGGCGCAAGCGAAAGGACAGATGCGTTCAGAGCGGGTTGCGGATTCTTTGGGCAGCGTCGTCGAGCACGACGCGAGATGGGTTTTCGATATGCCGATCAGTTGGCCTTGATGCCGGCCTTGCGCACGACCTCGCCCCAGCGCGCCTGTTCCCGCAGGATGAAGTCGGCGTACTCCTGCGGCGTCGAGCCTACCGCCTCGGCGTTGTCCACCGCGAAACGCTCGGCCACAGATGGCTGCCTGGCGGCCAATGCGGCCGCCTCGCCCAGGCGCCTGATGATGGCCGGGGGCGTTTTCGCAGGGGCGTTGAGCCCGTACCACTGCGTGGTTTCGAATCCCGGGTAGCCTTGCTCCGCAACCGTCGGCACCTCAGGCAACGCCGACAGGCGTTTCGGCGACCCGACGGCGATCACGCGGAGCTTGCCCGACTTGACATGCGGCATCAGCGGCGGTGTCCCGGCGGCGGTCGCCTGCGTGCGCCCGGCGACCAGATCGATCAGGTTGGGCCCGGTGCCCTTGTAGGGCACATGCACGAGGTCGATCCCCGCGACCAGTTTCAGGTATTCGAAAGCAAGATGCCCTGCGCTGCCGTTGCCCGCCGAGCCGTAGTACAGCCGGCCGGGCTGTTTCCTGGCCAACGCGATGAACTCGCGCATGTCGCGCGCCGGAACCTCCGCGTGCACCACGAAAATGCTCGGTACCTTGGCGAGCAGCGAGACTGCGGCAAAGTCGCGGTTGGTGTCGAACGGCAGGTTGTCGAACATGAACGGGTTGACCGCGAGCGTGCCGATGTGGCCGATGATCAGCGTATAGCCGTCGGGGTCGGCGCGCGCCACATCCTGCATCGCGACGTTGCCGCCGCCGCCACCCTTGTTCTCGATATACACTTCCTGGCCGAGCGTCTTCGACATCTCGAACGCGATGCTGCGCGCCACGATGCTGCTCGACCCCCCCGGAGCAAAGGGCACCACCAGACGAATCGGTTTGGCCGGCCAGGTCTGCGCCTGCACCGGAAGCAACACCAGTGCGGCCACCACTGCGATGCAGTATCGAATCATTCGAGCCATGCGGTTCTCTCCAGGTCGGAGCGGCCCAGCATACTGGGCTGACAATTAAAGATCAATCGGCCTGACGCAGGATCCAATCTGGTCACCACCCGGCGGCAAAATGGTTGACATGCCGATCGAACAGCCCGAACATTACAAAAAACAACAACGATCGCCGACTGTACACCAAGGGAGATTACCTATGAAACGCGCACTTTCCGCGTCGTTCGTCGTATTCGCTGCGTCGTTATCGTTCCTGTCGCTGCCGGGTTCCGCGCTGGCCGAGGATATCAAGCTGCGCATCGCCTCGGGCCATCCGGTGGTCCAGACCTATGTCAACCTGATGTCCACGTATTTCGTGCCCGAGGTGAGCAAGCGGGTCGCCGCGCGCACCAAGCACAAGGTGGAGTTCATCGAGGCCTACGGCGGTTCGATCGTCAAAGTGGCCGATGTGCTGGAAGGCGTGCAGTCCGGAATCATCGACCTCGGTGGCTATAATTTCGGCTTCGAGCCGTCCAACCTGCCGCTGCACGCGTTTCAGGTGATGCTCCCGTTCGGCACCATGAGCCCGGTGATGAGCCTCAAGATCGCCCGCGCGGTGTTCGACAAAACTCCCTATATGTCCAAAGTGCTGGAGGACAAGTTCAATCAGCGGCTGGTCGCGCTGATCGCGGACAACGGCTACAACCTGGGCACGAACTTCGACTGGAACACGGTAGCGGATCTGAAGGGCAAGAAGCTCGCCGGCGCCGGGCTGAACCTCAAGTGGCTCGAGTACGCGGGGGCGGTGCCGGTGCAGTCGTCGCTGCCGGAGGCCTACACTTCGATGCAGACCGGCGTCTACAACGGCTGGATCATGTTTCCCTCGGGCTGGGTGCAGTTCAAGCTCTACGACGTCGGCAAGTTCTATACCGAGACCGGTTTCGGTGCGATCACCTGGCACGCGCTCACCATGAACAAGGCGCGCTTCGCCAGGCTGCCGAAGGAAGTGCAGGACATCATCGTCGAGGTCGGGCGCGAATACGAAACCCTCACCGGTAAGGTGAACGAGGAATAAAGAAGATCACCGACGCTACGCGCAGGGACTGGGCCAACGCCCTGAAGGACTGGCCGCAGCAGAAAGCCACTGAACTCGACAAACAGGGCCTGCCCGCGAGTCAGGTGCTGAAGCTCACGCTCGAGGAAGCCGAGAAGCTCGGCCACAAGTGGCCGGTGCGCTACCAGATCAAGTGACGATGCAGCGGGACTGCTTGGTATTCAACGCGCCGTCCCGTCATTCATTCCAGCGGCGATGCGGCGGATGTTGTCCGCCGCATCGCCGCGTTCGATGGGCAGCGTTCCCGTCAATCGGTAGCCGGCAACCCCGATGATCACGCGACTGAATAACTGGATCACCACGTGCCTGCTGGTCATAGCGGCGGTGCTGGGGTTCCTGCTTTCCTTCGTCGTCGTCGCGGATGTGATCGGCCGCGTCGCATTCAACAGCCCGCTGAAAGGCACGCCCGAGATGGTGTCGGTCTCGATCGTGATGATCTGCTTCCTGCAGGCCGGTTACGCCGTGCGCAGTGGCGGCATGATCAACGTGGACTTCCTGCTGGTGCGCATGCCGCCGCGGATGCAGAGCCATGTCATGGCGATCGGCGCACTGTTCGGCCTGGGGTTTTTCGGGCTGGTGTGCTGGGGCGCGATCGATCCCGCACTCCACGCCTGGGCCTCGAACGAGTTCGAAGGCGAGGGCGCGTTGCGCGTGCCCTCATGGCCGGCGCGGTTCATCGTCGTGATCGGCACTTTCCTCGCGGCATTGTCGTACCTGCTGATTGCGATAGGGAACTTCAAGACCGGCCTGCAAGGGCGCGGCCCGGCCCACCACTATTCCGGCGACGGCGGCGTTTGACCGCGCCGCCCCGCCCGCTGAAAGAGAGTCGGTATGTCCAGCCTGGGTGACATGTGGATACTGATCGGCGCACTGCTCGTCGTGGTGTGCCTCGGCGTCCACGTCGCAGTCGCGCTGGGGATGACAGCGGTGCTCGGCATCTACCTGATGACGCGCGACTTCCACACCGTCTACGCCTTCATTGGCGGCACCGCCTACGAGGCGCTGCGCGACTATGTATTCGCGGTGATCCCGCTGTTCATGCTGATGGGCGACTTTCTGGGCAAGTGTGGTGCGGCCAGCGATCTCTACGCGTTGATCAACCGCCTCACGCGCCGGATTCCGGGGCGGCTGGCGGTCGCCACGGTGCTCGCCAACGCCGTGTTCGCGTTCGTGACCGGCGTGTCGATTGCGGCGGCGGCCGCTTTCTCGCGCATCGCCTATCCGGAGATGAAGAAAAACGGCTACGACCGCCGCTTCGCACTGGGCTGCATCGCCGGCAGCGCCTGCCTGGGCATGCTGATCCCACCGTCGGTGCTGATGATCGTGTGGGGCGTGCTGACCGAACAGGCGATCGGCAAACTTTTCATTGCCGGGATCATTCCGGGTTTCATCGTCGTGTTTTTCTACTGCCTCTATATTTTCTGGGTCGCCATCATGCATCCGGAGATCGTCGGCGAGGGCGCGGAAGCGAGGCGCGCGCGCGCCGAGGTCGCCGCGGCGGCGGCCGCCGATGGGACGGAACAGTCGCTGGCTGCGGTGTTCTGGAGCACGATGGCCGTGCTCATGCTGGTGTTCGGCACACTGGGCGGCATCTGGTTCGGCTTGTTCACGCCCACCGAGGGCGCCGGCGTGGGCGCGGCACTGGCCTTGCTGCTGGCCATCGCAAAGGGCCTGCGCGTGAAGGAGATGTTCGAAGTGGTGCTGTCGGTCGGACGCACCTCGGCGCCGCTGCTGCTGCTCTTGTTCACGGCGCAACTGTACTCGCGCACGCTGTCGATGACCGGAATCACCGGCGCGGCGAAGGAATTCTTCCTGACCAGCGGGCTCGGGCCTTATACGGTGCTGGCCATCATGGTCGCCATCTGGTTCGTGCTCGGCTGCCTCATCGACTCCATTTCCATCATTCTGCTCACGGTGCCGGTGTTTGCGCCGATCGCCATGGCGCTGGGCTTCGATCCGATTGCGTTCGGCATCCTCGGCATCCTGGCCATCGAGGTGGGGCTCTTGACGCCGCCGTTCGGCATCCTGGTGTTCACGGTGCGCGCGGTGTTGCCGCAGGAGGCGACGGTAGGCGAGATATTCCGGGCCTCGGTGCCGTACTGGGTATGCCTGATGGCCGTGATCGTGACGATCGCGGTCTATCCGCAGCTCGCAACCTGGCTGCCCAACCTCGGCCGATAACGCAGGCGATCAGCTGCCCGCGCAGGGCACCTGATACAGCGCGCGGTCCTGAAGACGGATCGCCGTGAGCCGGCCGCCCCACACGCAGCCGGCATCGAGTGCGATAAGTCCCGGAAGCAGCTTCAGGCCCAACGCCGACCAGTGCCCGCAGACGATGGTCGCGCCGGCGTTGCGGCGCCCCGGAACCTCGAACCACGGCAGGTAGCCCGGCGGCGCGGCGCTAGCCTCGCCCTTGGACTCAAACTCCATGCGCCCCTCCGGCGTGCAAAAGCGCATGCGGGTCATCGCGTTGACAATGACCCGCAGCCGGTCGATGCCATCGAGTTCTTCCTGCCACGTCTCCGGCTTGCTGCCATAGAGCCGGGCGAGAAATTCTTCATGGCGCGGACCGCGAAGTGCCTCCTCGACCTCGCGCGCAAGCGCTGCCGCCTGCTCCACGCTCCATTGCGGCAGCAGGCCCGCATGCACCATGACATGACCTTCGGCGACGTGCATGAGAGGCAGCGTGCGCAGCCATGCGATGAGATCGTCCCGGTCGGGGGCCTCCAGCACCGCAGCCAGCGTATCGTCCCCGCGCGCGCGGCCGTGACCGCAAGCCAGCGCGATCAGGTGCAGGTCATGGTTGCCGAGCACGGTCACGGCGCGCTCGCCCAGCCCTTTCACAAAGCGCAGCGTCTGGAGCGAGCCGGGCCCCCGATTGACCAGGTCACCGACAAACCACAAGAGGTCACGGCGCCGGTCGAAGCCGATTTTTTCGAGCAGCGCGCAAAGCTCCGCATAGCAGCCCTGCACGTCGCCGATTGCATAAGTAGCCATTGAAGCGCCTTCTTCGGGTCCGGCGCAGGCGATTCTACCGACTGCAGCGGTCGACAGGCCGCTAGGTCAGCGGCTGCGGCGGCGAAATACCCAGTCCCTGAGCGAAATCCACCCCGATCTGCCGCAGCCGCTCCAACACATCGTTGCTCTCCACGTGCTCGGCGATAGTCTTTATTCCGAGCGAATGGCACTTCTTGTTGATCGCTTCGACCTTAGCGGCCTCGGCGGTCGAACGAGCGACATTTCTGATGATGCTGGAGCCGAGTTTGATGAAGTCAGGCTTCAGAGTCTTCAATATCCCAAAGGCCTCGTCGCTGGCGTCGAAACCGGCGATCGTGAAACAACAACCGACTGGCTTCAGCAGTGCAAACATGCTCCGCAACAGTTCAGCCTGTTCGATGCTGTTTGCCCAGGTAATCTCGAAGGACAATGCCCCTTCAGGCAATTTCGCGGTCTGCATCTGTTTGCGCGTGAATTCCACGAAGCTCGGGTCATCGAGCGTATCGGCCGACAGATTGATGCTGTTGCGCGGCACCTCCCAGTCCGACTTGACGGCCTGCGCGGCGCGAATCCATTTGGTGATGCGGCCGACGACCCAACGGTCAACGTAGGGCATCAGCCGGCAGTCCTCCAGAATGGGAAGAAACGAGCCCGGCGGAAGCAGCTTGGTTTCCTCCTCCTGATAGCGGATCAATATCTCGTGGAACGGCCTGTTTCCGCCTCCCGCGGCGAGCGGCTTGATCGCCTGGCTGTAAAGAACGAACTCATCCTGCCGTAGCGCGGAAACAAGCCGGTCAATGAGTTCTTTCTGTGCAGGTTCCTGATCCACGCTCGAATCTCCGTTAAAAAATCAGGCGGGTCGTCAACGCCAGCGATTCCGAAGCGATTCTATCCGCCCACCGCGACAAGCACCAGACGCGAACCGGCCGTTTCAGCAAGATACCTGCCGCTGGCTCAGTTTGGATAGTGTGCCCTTGCGCAATCCGGTCGCCGCGTCCAGAATCCCGCTGACGCGATGAAGACTCGATCGCGTCGTCAAATTGACTCGGGGGTGCAGATGTCATTGCGCGCCCGTTCAAGCAGCCCCTGGAACCGGAGGAGGATAGAAATGGCGAATTTGAAGCGCAGAATTGGCGCAGCTTGTGCGGCGGCGGTCTTTCTTGTGTTGTTGAGCTCCACCGCCGTCGCGCAGGGACGATGGATAAAACTCGCGCCGTTCCCTGAGCCTGCAGAGGAACTGCTGGGCGCAAGCGCGGGCGGCAAGATGTACGT
>Ga0208566_1002265_pt1 | contig 10447 bp, 7 predicted proteins | sample PL_2010_150m_FD_184159 | JGI IMG/M metagenome (GOLD analysis project Ga0208566, IMG submission 184159) | Freshwater microbial communities from Powell Lake, British Columbia, Canada to study Microbial Dark Matter (Phase II) - PL_2010_150m... | ecosystem: Environmental > Aquatic > Freshwater > Lake...
CAGTGACCGGGTGCACCAACTCGGCGGCAGCATCTCCGCCGAGCATGGCCTGGGACAATTGAAGCGCGACGAGATACGCCGCTACAAGAGCGAGGTCGAGCTGGACATGATGCGGGAAGTCAAGCGTGCACTGGATCCGCTGGGTCTCATGAATCCCGGCAAGCTGCTCTGAAATGTTTCTGCCAAAGCGCTTTACACCCATTTGAGCCTTCCGTATAATTCGGCCTCTCTTGTGGGGGTATAGCTCAGCTGGGAGAGCGCTTGCATGGCATGCAAGAGGTCAGCGGTTCGATCCCGCTTACCTCCACCAAGTTAACGGTTTTGTATTGACCCTATCGTCTAGAGGCCTAGGACAATACCCTTTCACGGTATGAACCCGGGTTCGAATCCCGGTGGGGTCGCCAAGTTTCACCGGGGTTGCCACAACACGGCAGCCCCTTTTGTTTCAAGCATCTGAAGCCTGAAACGTGGAGTGGTAGTTCAGTTGGTTAGAATACCGGCCTGTCACGCCGGGGGTCGCGGGTTCGAGTCCCGTCCACTCCGCCAGCAAGTTTCCTTTTTGCGCCCGCCTGCCGGAGCATGCGCATGATTGCCCTCCATCAGTTGCCGCCGCCAAGGGTAGTAGAATCAATCCTCTGCTTCGTGGCGAGACGTGAACGCGATTGATTGACTGGCTCAAGAAACTCTCCACTGCTCAGCTTTGGCTGCTGTCCGTTTCCGTCTCAGTGGTCACGTCGGAATGCATCGTCATGAGCATGGCGATGTTGTTGAAGGGAGAAATCACCTCCGACTATATGCTGACGGGCCTCGTCACATCCATGATCGTCGCCGCCCTGATCGTCGGACTGGTGGCATCCCTCCTTGGTCACCAGCAGAATGCCGCGGCCGAGCAATACCGTGCGGCGATCCAGGCGTCACGCGACGGTTTCTGGATCACCGACACTTCAACACGCATCCTCGATGCCAATGAATCCATCTGCAGACTGCTCGGTTATACCCGGGAGGAACTTCTCCGTTTGAGGATCGCGGATATCGAGGTCGACGAATCGCCTGAAGAGATCGCCGCCCATACCCGCGAGATGATGAATACCGGACACGTGCAATTCGAGGCGAGGCATCGGCGCAAGGACGGGGCCATCATCCACGTCGAGGTCAGCGTCCTTTACCTACCGAGGCTCGGCGAGCGCCTCTTTGCCTTTGTCCGGGACGTCACCGAACGCAGGCGGGCCGAGGCTGCACTGATGGAGAGCGAATACCTGCTGCGGGAATCGCAGATCGTGGCCGGCCTGGGGAGCTATGTTCTGGACATTCCCAGCGGACGCTGGAAGAGTTCGGAAGTATTCGACAGGCTGTTTGGAATTGACCAGACCTACGAAAGGACCGTGGAGGGTTGGGCTGCCCTGGTTCATCCCGACGACCGGGACATGATGGTCGACTATTTCAGCAACGAGGTGCTTGGCAAGGGTCTGCCGTTTGACAAAGCGTATCGGATCATTCGGCATGACGACGGTATCGAACAATGGGTGCAAGGACTGGGCAAACTGGAATTCGACGATCAACAGCGCCCGATCCAGATGTACGGCACGATCCAGAACATCACCGAAAGAAAGCAAGCGGAAGACCGCATCCGTACCCTGGCCTATTTCGATGCCCTGACCAACTTGCCCAACCGCCGGCTGCTGATGGACCGGCTCGGCCAGGCGCTCAATGCCAGCAAGCGTACCCAGGACTTCGGCGCGTTGATGATTCTTGACCTCGACAATTTCAAGGTGCTCAACGACACCCAAGGGCACGATGTCGGCGATCGCCTGCTGGTCGACGTGGCTCAGCGTATCGTCGCCAACGTGCGCCAGGAAGACACGGTGTCCCGACTGGGCGGCGACGAATACGTAATGATGGTCGAGCGCCTGGGGCGGGATGAAACGTCGGCCGCCAGCCAGGCGGAGACCATCGCGGAGAAGGTCCGCAAGGCGCTGAACGATCCCTACACGGTTATCCACGACGGACAGACGCACTACAGCACGCCGAGCATCGGCGTGACGCTTTTCCGGGGCCAGGAGTTGTCCATCGACGTGATCCTCAAGCAGGCCGACATGGCCTTGTATCAAGCCAAGGGAGCCGGAAGAAACACCATCCGATTCTTCAATCCCGCCATGCAGGCAGCTATCGAATCCCGCTCGGCCATGGAAGTTTCGCTGCGCCGCGGCCTGGAGAGAGGCGAGTTCCGCCTGTTCTACCAGCCTCAGATCAATCAGGATGGACAGATGACTGGCGCCGAAGCGCTGCTGCGCTGGTTTCAGCCCGATCAGCCGAATGTCTCGCCGGCCCAGTTCATTCCCCTGGCGGAAGACACCGGCCTGATCATTCCGATTGGAAACTGGGTCATGCAGACGGCCTGTGCCCAGCTCAAGGCATGGTCAAATGACCCTCGCACAAGCAGGCTTCAGATTTCGGTCAACGTCAGTGCCCGCCAGTTTCGACAGTCGGATTTTGTCGAGCACGTGTTCGATGCGCTGCGAAGTTCTGGCGCCAATCCGGCGCTGCTGAAACTCGAGTTGACCGAAAGTGTGGTGCTGAACAATATTGACGAAGTCATCACCCGGATGAGCCAGATCAAGGCGCTGGGCGTGACCTCGTCGCTGGACGACTTCGGTACGGGATTTTCTTCGCTGGCCTATCTCAAACGCCTGCCGCTGGATCAGTTGAAAATAGATCAGTCGTTCGTCCGTGACATCATCAGCGACCCGAACGACGCAGCCATCGTGCAGGCCATCATCGCCCTCGGCCGGTCACTTGGTATTCAGGTGATCGCCGAAGGCGTGGAGACCGAGGCGCAGCTGAATTTCCTGAACGAGAGCGGTTGCAAGCACTATCAAGGCTATTACTTCAGCCGGCCGTTGCCGATCGATGCCTTCGAGCAATTGACGCTGCGGTCCTGATTCAGCGCACCTTGATCTCGGTCCACATGCGAGACAGGGCGCGGCGCATTTTTGGTTCGAAGTCGCGCAGCATTTCGAGGCGGGCGAGGGTTTGCGGTGACGGAAAGATTCCCTCCTCGGCAGCGATCTCGGGTCTGATGTGGGGTGTGGCAGCGGCGTTGGCGTTACCGGCGCCGATCAGGTTGGAAACGTCTGCCGCGTTCGGCCCTTCGAGCATGAAGTCGATGAAGCGGTGAGCGAGGTCGGGCCGCCGGCCCGACTTGTGCAGCACGAAGTTGTCCACCGCCAATACCGCCCCTTCCCTCGGGGTGCCGAAGCCGATCGTGAAGGGGCGGTGCGCCGACTTGGCATCCTCGCGGGCCCGGTACATGTCGTTCGAGTAGCCGTGGGCGACCCAGATGTTGCCGATGGCCAGGTCCTTGATGTAAGTGCTGTTGGAGAAGGTCGCCCAGTAGGGCTTGGCGCGCAGGATCAGGCCCTTGGCCTGTTCCCACTTGGCGACATCCGTCTCCTGTACCGAATGGCCCAGGTACTTCATCGCCGCTGCCATCAGCTCGCGCTGGCTGTTCAGCACGGTAACCTTGCCGTGGATCCTTTTCAGGTAGCGCGGCTCGAAAATCAGCGCCCAGGTGTCGGTCGGCAGGTCGAGCGCCTTCATCCTGTCGACGTTGTAGCCGATCAGAGTCACGGTGGTGGCGTAGGGCACCGCATGGCGATTCTCTGGATCAAACCACGGCCGGCGATACTCGGGCTTGAGGTTGGACAGGTGGGGCAATTGCGATTTGTCAAGGTCGCGCAGCGCCTTGCGCCGTATCAGCGATTCGACGGCATTGCCGGTGGGGACCAGGATGTCGTAGCCGATGGCGCCGGCTTCGAGCTTGGCGAGCATCTCCTCGTTGTCCGAGTAATAGTCCTGCTTGACGCGGCATCGGCAACGCGCTTCGAAGCGGGCGAGGGTGTCGTCGCTGATGTAGTTATTCCAGTTGTAGAGGTGGAGCACGTCCTCGGCGCGAGCCGCGGACAGGAACGCCAGCAGCAGCCATGCCAGGTGTCTCATGCCTTCGCCTTCAGTACATCCGGGGCGAAGCGGGAGGCGACGAAGATCAGGGTCAGCGTCAGCGCCATCAGCAGGGTGGAGACGGCATTGACCTCGGGCGTCACTGCGACTTTGATCATCGAATAGATCTGCAGCGGCAGGGTGGTCACGCCGACGCCGGCGACAAAGAAGGTGATGACGAAGTCGTCGATGGAAAGCGTGAAGCTCATCAGGTAGCCGGCGACCAGCGCCGGCATGATCAGCGGCAGGGTGATGCGGCGGAAGGTGGCCCAGGGCGTGGCACCGAGGTCGCGCGCCGCCTCGAAGATGCTTTCGTCCATGCCTGCCAAGCGCGCCCGCACGATCACGGCGACGAAGCCGATGGAGAAAGTGATGTGGGCGACCAGGATGGACAGGAAGCCCAGCGTCAGGTCGAGCACCTGGCGAAAGAACAGCAGCAGCGAGACGCCTAGCAGGATTTCCGGCATCGCCACCGGCGTCAGCACCAGCACGGGCAGGAAACGGAAGCGGTAGCGGTGCATCGCCAGGCCGGCCATGGCGCCAAGCACGGTGGCGATGGACGAGGAGAGCAGGGCGATCAGCACCGAATTGGCCGCCGCCCGCAGCATCTCGCCGTCGCCGAGCAGTTTCGCATACCAGTGCGTGGTGAAGCCGACCCACTGGGCATTCAGGGTCGAGTCGTTGAACGAGAACAGCACCACCACGGCCAACGGAACATAGAGGAAAGCGTAGGCGGTGAGCGAGGCGGCCCAGAGCCAATGCTGCGATTTCATGTGATGGCCTCCGTGCCATGCAGTCCCTTGCGGGCAGCCCAGGCGGCGCATCCGGCCAGCCCGAGAACAGCCCCGGTGAGCATGATAGCGAGCGCGGATCCCAGCGGCCAGTCGCGGTTCTCTAGGAACTGTTCCTTGATCAGGTTGCCGATCAGAATGTCGCCGGTGCCGCCGAGCAGTTCCGGCACTGCGAACATGCCCAACACCGGAATGAACACCAGCGCCGAGCCCGCGAACACGCCGGGCAGTGAGAGCGGAAAGGTCACGCGCCAGAAGCGCGTCCAGGCGTTGGCGCCCAGATCCTGCGCCGCTTCGAGCAGGGCCGGGTCGTGCTTTTCCAGATTGGCGTAGAGCGGCAGGATCATGAACGGCAGATGCACATAAACCATCCCTGCGATCACGGCGAAGGGCGTGTACAGCAAATTCGCCGGTCCGAGCAGCATGATCCAGGCATAAATGCGCACCAGGAAGTTGCTGGCGAAAGGCAGCATCACCAGCAGCACCAGCAGGTCGCGGCGCCTGGCCGGGCTCCTAGCGATCAGCCAGGCCAGCGGGTAGGCGAGGACGATGCAGATCAGCGTCGTCAGGACGGCGACGAGAAAAGAACGGGCAAAGATTTCCAGGTAGATGATGTCGCCGAACAGGAAGCGGTAGGCATCCAGCGAGTGCGCCGGCCAGGGCGCCAGACCGCCGAACTCGCCGGGTTCGCCGAACGAGGCGGCGACGACGATCAGCGCCGGGGTGAGGAAGAAGACCAGCAGGAAGGCCGTCGGTGGCAACGTCACCACCCATTTGGTCAGGTCGGCGGGCTGGGTACGTGGATCGGACATGGGATCGGTTGCGTACTTAGTTACGTAAATACACGCCGGCGTCCTGCCGCCAGCAGACGGCGACCGGGTCGCCGACCTCGTAAAACTTGGCGCGGCCCGACGCGGCGTTGGGCATCAGCGCCTCGATGATGAAGCCGTTCGCCAGTTCCACCTTGTACAGCGTGACGTCGCCCAGATACAGCAGTTCCTTCACCCGGCCTTCGAAGCGGTTTTTCAGGTCGGCCGATTCGCGGTGGTCGAAGACGCGGATCAGTTCCGGCCGCAGGGCGAAGGCGCCGCGCTCGCCGACGCTGATCGGCCGCGGATCGGTGGCGGCGATTTCACCCAGCCCCGCTGCCTTGAGCTTCAGCAGCACCTTGCTCGACGCGGTGACCTCTACCTCAAGCAGGTTGATCTTGCCGACAAAATCGGCGACAAAGCGGTTGGCGGGGGAAGTGTAGAGCTTGTCGGGTTCGTCGCACTGCTCGATGCGGCCAGCACGCATCACCGCGATGCGGTGGGAGAGAGCAAGGGCCTCGTCCTGCGCATGGGTCACGAAAATGAAGGTGATGCCGACCTCGCGTTGCAATGCGATCAGTTCGATCTGCATTTCCTCCCGCAGTTTGGCGTCCAGCGCCCCGAGGGATTCATCGAGCAGCAGCAGGCGCGGCTGGTTGACCAGTCCGCGCGCCAGGGCCACCCGCTGCTTCTGGCCTCCGGAAAGTTCGTGCGGGAACTGCCCGGCCTTGTCGGTCAGATGCACCAGCGCCAGGGTCTCGTTGACCCGCCGCCGGGTTTCATCGCGCGAGCAGCCGGCCATTTCCAGCGGAAAGGCGACGTTGCCGGCCACCGTCATGTGCGGGAACAGCGCATAGCTCTGGAACACCGTATGCAGCGGCCGCTTCTCGGGCGGCACCCCGGCGAGCGACCGGCCGTCGAGCAGGATGTCGCCTTCGTCGGGCGCATCGAAACCGGCGACCATCCGCAGGATGGTGGTCTTGCCGCAACCCGAAGGACCGAGCAAGGTGAAGAACTCGCCTGACTCGATGGACAGCGTCACATCCTGCACCGCTACCAGGTCGCCAAAGCGGCGGGTAATGTTCTTGAGTTCGAGCAGCACCACGGTGCAAAGGCCTCAGATGACGGGATTCGGCTCCCTCGATTCATTCTAGGTCATGCTTGGGTACTCAGTGATGCCATTCCTCGATCATTCGATGGGCAGCCTGACGGTCACCCCGAGTATCTCTGCGGCGTCATGGATTGCCGCCGGCAGGGGCGGCAAGCGGCCGAGTTGTTGCAATGCCGATATGACTTTGCGGTCAAGCCTGGCGTCGCCGGAGCCCTGATCCGTTTCGATTCCCCTCAAGCTTCCATCCTTCAGGATAGCCAGGGAGACGATCATTCCCGTCGGCGGTTTCGCTGCGGCGAAAGTCCCTTCCGTTTGTTGCTTGAGCCTGGCGCGCAAATCCTTGAGATACACGGCAAGCGTCGGAGTGCTGTCGGTCGATGCCACCTGCAGCTTGCGCTCGCGCTGGCGATACTGCTCGAGCTGCCCCAGCACCTGCTGCTCGAACTTCCGGCCCTTGTCGAGATCCGCCCGAGTCGGCCTCTCCGGGCTCGATGGCTTGGGCGCGACGGGAACCGCCGCCAACGCCGGTGCCCTGTGCTGATTCATGCTCGCGCGCGGTTTTTCCCGCGGCAGCGCCGCTTCCGCAGGCGTCGGGCGGTGCATCAGCCCGGTCGGAGTTCCCCCCAGACGGGCACGCCATTCCATGGCCAGCGCCGGATCCGGCGCAATGCCCAGTTCGCCCCCTTCATAGATCTCCGCGAGTTTCCTCATTGCCGGCACATAACCGCCCAGGGCGGCCTCGCGATAATGTCTCAGCGCTTCCGTATTGCTCTGGGGAACGCCTCGGCCATCGGCATACATGCGGCCCAGGTTGGCCCCGGCCTCCAGAGAGCCCAGGGTTTGTGCCTTGAAGAACAGGTCTACCGCCAGCTTGTCGTTGCGCGCAACGCCCCGCCCTTCCGCATTCATGATGCCGAGGACGTTCAGGGCCAATGAATCGTTTTGCCTGGCGGCATCGCTGAACTCAACGAAAGCAGCAGCGTAGTCACCGCGCTGGTAGGCGGCAATGCCGGTCTCGACATCGGCGTTGGCGTGGTTGCATAGCAATGTCAGGATGAACACCGTGATCCGGGTCGCCGGTCGATTGGATGCGATCATTGGCTTGCGCTGGAGTCGAGTTGAATCGCAGCGAAATGTATCACTTTGTTTGCGGGCTGAGTGACTCCGGGCCATTCGCAAGAAGCGGATTCGGCAGCTGCGGGCGACCCTGAAAGTTTATGGGGACAAGAATTGCCTCCATGAAAGATGACAAATCGACCCGATGCGGTCAAAATCGCTTCCGGGTGTCATTATGGAAATGAAGAAGATCAACTCCGGCAAGCTGCGCGCGATCGGTTACGACGCCCGCAACCGTCTGTTGCAGGTCCAGCTCGACGATGGCAGCACGCTCCAGTATAGCGGCGTCGGCGACGGGATCTGGCAGAGGCTTAGCAATTCGGGCGCAGCCTGGAGCTATTACCGCGACAATATCGAAGACGAGTTCGCGGCCACGCGTGTCTCCGGCCACGCATCCGCCAAACAGAATCCGCTCGATGACTTGTGGAAGAAGTGATGACGAAAAGAAATGTCGGCCGCGCCGAGGTGATGCTAGTGCAGCCGGAGTGATGACCGAACAGACTTCCGCAGACCGGCACGAGTTTGCCGGCGATGCCTGGGGCGGGCTGGCTGCGATGCTGGTGGCCTTGCCCTCGGCGATTGCCTTTGGCGTCACCATCTTTTCGCCGTTGGCCGGGTCCTTGGCGGCGGAGGGGGCGCTCGCCGGGATACTCGGCGCCACGGCGCTGGGTCTGATCGCAGCGGCATTCGGCGGCAGTTCGCGGCTGATCTCGGCGCCATGCGCGCCGGCGGCGGCGGTGCTGGCCGCGCTGGCGGTGAACTTCACGGCGCAGGGCATGCCAGCCGAGGCCGTGCTGCTCCTGCTGGCGATGATCGGCTTGTTGGCCGGTGCAATTCAAATCGGTCTGGGCATCGCCGGCGTCGGCCGGTTGATCCGGTTCATTCCCTATCCGGTGGTCAGCGGTTATCTCTCCGGCGTCGGACTCATCATCATCGGCAGCCAGATTCCGAAGCTCCTGGGCGCGCCGGCGGGCGCCAGCTTGATCGACGCGTTCAAGGTGCCGATGGCGTGGACGTGGCAGAGCATGGTAGTCGGGGCCGTCGTCATCGCCGCGATGCTGTTGCCTCTCCGGCTGACGCGCGTGATCCCCGCAACCATTGTGGCGTTGCTGGCGGGTGTCGGCTGCTATCTGTTGCTGGCACTGCTCGAACCTGCGCTGCTGACCACCGCGAGCAATCCGCTGCTGGTCGGTGCGCTCGATCACGTCAACGCCAGCCTGTCGGACGGCATCCGGCAACGCTGGACGGCAATCGGCAGCCTTGGTTTGCGGGAGGTCGAGCAGATCCTGGCGCCGGCGCTGGCCTTGGCGGCGTTGTTGTCCATCGATACGCTGAAGACTTGCCTGGTCATCGACGCCATGACCAGCTCGCATCACGACTCCGACCGCGAACTGGTGGGGCAGGGCCTGGGCAACATCGCTTCATCCCTGATCGGCGGCATTCCGGGCGCCGGAACCATGGGCGCGTCGTTGGTGAATGTTTCCAGCGGCGGTCGCACGCGCCGTTCCGGGATGATCGCTGGTGCTTTGTCGCTGCTGGCCTTCCTGGTGCTCGCGCCGTTGATCGCCTGGGTGCCGATCGCCGCCTTGGCCGGCATCCTGATTGTCATCGGATTCCGCATGATCGACCGGCACAGCCTCGCCTACTTCTTCACGCCGGCGACGCGGCTGGATTTCATGGTGATCGTGGCGGTGATCCTGGTGGCGATTTTCGGCAACCTGATCGCCGCGTCGGGTGTCGGCGTCGCGCTGGCCATCCTGCTGTTCATCCGCGAGCAGACCCGCAGCTCGATCGTCCGGAATCGCATCGAGGGGCAGGAAATTTTTTCCCGCCACGCGCGCACCGCCAAGGAATTGGAGAGGGCCGAGCAGGATTTGGGTGACGTAGTGGTTTTCGAATTGCAGGGGAGCCTGTTCTTCGGTACCGCCAACCAGTTGCAGCTGGCGCTGGAGCCGGAGGCTGCCACCCGCCGCTACGTGATCCTCAGCATGCGCCGGGTGCAATCGCTCGACATCACCGCCACCCATGTGCTGGAGCAGATCAAGGACCAGCTGGAAGAGCGGGGTGCCTATCTGGTGTTCTGCGACATTCCCAAGGGGCTGCCCAGCGGCCTCAAGATGAAACGCTTCCTCAAGGACACGGGGGTGGTTCGGCCGACCAACAAGGCCTTCGCGTTCCGCCAACTCGACGAGGCGCTCGAATGGGTCGAAGCCCGCTCACTGGAGGATGCCACGGCGGTGCAGCCGCCGCCACCGGCCCTGGAACTGCGCGCTATGCCGATCTTTGCCGGTCATCCCGACGAAGCCCAGGCGGCGCTGGAAGATGCCATGACGATCCGCTTCGTCAAGGCCGGCAAGAGGGTGTTCAAGGCCGGCGAGAATGGGGAGGAACTCTTCATCGTTCGTCGTGGCACGGTGAAGCTCACCCTGCCAATTCACAAGAAGCAAAGTTATCATCTGGCCACCTGCGAACCCGGAGAAATCGTCGGTGGAATGGGCTTTCTCGATGCCACCGGTCACACCGTCGATGCGCTGGCACTGAGCGATGTCGAGGTCTATGTGCTGACCCGAGGCAGTTTTCTGGCGCTGACCGCGGAACACCAGGCAATTGCCTTCGCCATCGTC
>Ga0208566_1002266_pt1 | contig 10447 bp, 10 predicted proteins | sample PL_2010_150m_FD_184159 | JGI IMG/M metagenome (GOLD analysis project Ga0208566, IMG submission 184159) | Freshwater microbial communities from Powell Lake, British Columbia, Canada to study Microbial Dark Matter (Phase II) - PL_2010_150m... | ecosystem: Environmental > Aquatic > Freshwater >...
TTGTAAGGCGGATAGTCTTCACCCTTGATGAGCGGAGTCAGATATTCACGGCATTTGTCAGTAATGCCAAAACCATCCTTGGTGATAAAGTTGCCAGGCATCATTTTTTCCACATTGGCGACTTTGGACAGTTGCGCCATGCCGACTTTCCACTTGTAGGGTTTGTTGGACAGGCGCTCTATCGTGGGCATCACCGAGTTATGTCCTTTGACGGCGAATTCCACGGCAGCCTTACCCATCGCATAGGCCTGTTCAACGTCGGTTTTGGACGCAATGTGGCGTGCAGCGCGCTGCAGATAGTCGGCTACACCCCAGTGATATTTGAGTCCCAAGCCATCCTTGATGATGTTTGCCACTACCGGTGCAACGCCACCTAATTGGGCATGGCCAAAAGCGTCGCGCAGTCCCTGGTCGGAGAGAAAGTTGCCATCTGCGCCTTTCACGCCTTCCGACACCACCACTGAGCAGTAGCCGAATTTCTTGACGTAGCCGTCCACCTTGGCGAGAAATTTTGCCTTATCGAAGGCGATTTCCGGAAACAGGATGACAATGGGAATTTCACAGTCCTTGCTCGATGCCAGTCCGCCTGCTGCTGCAATCCATCCGGCATGGCGCCCCATCACTTCCAGCACGAATACCTTGGTCGAGGTTTTCGACATGCTGGCTACGTCAAAGCTCGCTTCGCGTGTGGATACGGCGATGTATTTCGCCACCGAACCAAAACCGGGGCAGCAATCGGTAATCGGCAGATCATTATCCACAGTCTTGGGAACATGAATGGCCTGGATCGGATAACCCAGCGTGTCGGCCAGTTGCGATACCTTCAGGCAGGTATCGGCGGAATCGCCGCCGCCGTTATAAAAGAAATAACCGATGTTATGTGCCTTGAATACCTCGATCAGACGTTCATATTCGCGCCGGTTCTGCTCAAGGCTTTTCAATTTGTAGCGGCAGGAGCCGAATGCGCCGGAGGGTGTGTGACGCAGCGCTCTGATCGCCGCAATGGAATCCTTGCCGGTATCGATCAGGTCTTCGGTCAGGGCGCCGATAATGCCGTTACGGCCGGCATAGATTTTGCCGATTTTGCCCTTCTGCTTGCGCGCGGCTTCAATCAAACCGGCGGCAGATGCATTAATGACTGCGGTGACCCCGCCGGATTGGGCATAAAAAGCATTTTTTGCAACCATAATGTTTTCTCCTGATTATCTGAATCTTTCGCAGTTACTGCAGCGACGCGAGAATATTATCGCGAATGTTTTCCACCGATCCAACGCCGGCAATTTTTACGTATCTGGGGGCGCCCTCTCCGCCGTCAGCCGCCCATTTCGAGTAGTATTCTATCAATGGTTCAGTCTGGGCGTGATAGATTTCGAGCCGTTTTCTTACAGTGTCTTCCTTGTCGTCATCGCGCTGTACCAGCGGTTCTCCGGTTAAATCATCCGTGTTTTCCGTTTTAGGCGGATTGAATAGCACATGATAAATGCGGCCTGATGCCGTATGGTTGCGGCGGCCCGACATACGCTTGATGATTTCCTCATCAGCCACGTCAATTTCAATCACGTAGTCGATCGGTACACCCGCGGCTTTCATCGCATCAGCCTGGGGAATGGTGCGGGGAAAACCGTCAAACAGGAATCCCTTGGCGCAATCTGCTTGTGCAATGCGTTCTTTCACCAGATTGATGATAATGTCGTCGGGAACCAATCCCCCCGCGTCCATGATTTTCTTGGCCGCAATGCCCAGTTCGGTGCCAGCCTTGACTGCAGCGCGCAGCATGTCACCGGTGGAAATCTGCGGGATGCCGAAATGTTCTTTGATGAAATTGGCTTGTGTACCCTTTCCCGCACCGGGACCGCCTAATAAGATGATGCGTATGATTCTTCTCCCTTTTCTAAATAAAACTCCCCGCGGGAATGGCAGGGAGTGGGTACTCGTTTCAGCGACGCCCGGAATTATATCGCAGACAGGCTGAATTCTCGAGCTTTTTACTGCTTGTATAATGGGCGCCTGCTTTCTCGCACTAAACGCGGTCCAACTAATCGACAGAGGCAAACGATGAAACAGCTATTGCGCTTTATGGGTTCAGCAGTGATAGCCGTCATGCTGTCGCTGGGCATCATGCCATTGGCAAGGGCACACCAGCCCGGTGCCCATGTGCATGGCCTGGCTACTCTGGAAGTTGTGATTGATGGTGCGGCAGTGCAGATTAATCTGGATAGTCCACTGGACAATCTGCTGGGGTTCGAACGCGCGCCGCGTAATGAGAAAGAACGGCAAGCGGTTAGGGCCATGGCATTAAAACTCCATCAAGCTGCCACCCTGTTTGTCTTTACCCCCGCAGCGCAATGCCGGCTGGAGTCGGCCGAACTGGAATCGGCGGTGCTTGCACCCGGCTTGCTGGCACCTGCCTCGGATTCTGGCAAGAGCAGTGACACAGCCAAAGCCGATTCGGTTGATGTGCATGCAGAACTGGCAGCGACCTGGCATTTCCAGTGTGCGGTGCCACAGGCTTTGCAGGGAGTCGATGTGCGCTTATTTCAACAGTTTTCCGGCCTCAAACGGATTGATGCCGCTGTAGCCGGGCCCAAAGGCCAGTCAAGTGCAAAGCTCTCACCCAAGTCCACTCGATTGAAGTGGTAAGATTCTGGCATGCGCCAGCTTGTGATCGACATTCAGAACCTGATTTTCCAGTGGCCCGGCAGACAAGGCTTCCGGCTTTCGATTCCCCAGTTTCAGGTGGAACGTGGCGAACGCGTTTTTTTGCAGGGTGCAAGCGGTAGCGGCAAGAGCACGCTGCTGAGCCTGCTGGGTGGAGTAATGGTGCCGCAGCAAGGCCAATTGCACGTGCTCGATACCGACTTGACGGCACTGACATCGAGTACGCGTGACCGGTTCCGCGTTGACCATGTCGGCTTGTTGTTCCAGCAGTTCAATCTGGTACCTTATTTGTCGGTGCGCGAGAACGTGCTGTTGCCCTGCCGGTTCTCGCAGCGCAGGCGGGAGCGGGCGCTGGAATCGGCTGATTCACTCGAACAATCCGCAGACCGGCTGCTCAGTCAACTGGGGCTGGATCTGACTTTGGCGCGCCAACCGGTAACGGCATTGTCGGTTGGGCAGCAGCAGCGCGTCGCTGCGGCTCGTGCCTTGATGGGGCATCCCGAGCTGATCATTGCCGATGAGCCCACCTCGGCACTGGATGCAGACCGGCAGGCAGAATTTCTAGATGTGTTGCTGGGACGTTGCAACGATGAGGATGTCACTCTGATCTTTGTCAGCCATGACCAACGTTTGGCGCATCACTTCAACCGCAGCGTCAATCTGCACGAATTGTGCGCAGTCACTGCGGGGGCGGCATGAAGCCGCTGCTGTTCCTCGCATTTGCCAGCGCCTGGAACCGGCGCGCCACGCTGGGGTTGATGGCGATCAGTATTGCGCTTTCAGTCATGCTGCTGCTGGGTGTCGAGCAGTTACGCACCCAGGCACGGGAGAGTTTTTCACAATCCATCTCGGGAACCGACCTGGTGGTGGGTGCGCGTACCAGCCCAATCCAGCTCATGCTTTATGCCGTGTTTCGCCTGGGGGATGCAACCCACAACATCCGCTGGTCAAGTTTTCAGATGATGGCACAGCATCCGGCCGTGGCATGGGCAGTGCCGATTTCACTGGGAGACTCGCATCGCGGGTTTGCAGTGATTGGTACCACGACCGTTTATTTCGAACATTTTCGTTATGCCGATCGCCGCTTACTGACGTTTGCTTCCGGCAAACCCTTTGCCGATATTTTCGATGCGGTGGTGGGTGCAGATGTGGCCGAACAACTTGGCTACCAGCTGGGCGACAGTATTGTTCTCAATCATGGCGCGGGCGGCATCGGTCTGGCCGAGCACGCCGACAAGCCGTTCAAGGTGAGCGGCATTCTCAAACGCACCGGTCTGGCAGTGGATCGCAGCGTCCACATCAGCCTGGAGGCGATCGAGGCGATTCATCTCGACTGGCAGGGCGGGGCGCCGATGCCGGGGCTATCGATCCCGGCTGAATACGTACGCAAATTTGATCTGACCCCCAAGGAAATCACTGCGGCCTTCATCGGACTGAAAAGCCGGGCAGGGGTGTTCCAGATGCAACGCCATATCAACCAGTACAAGGCCGAGCCGTTGCTGGCAGTTCTGCCCGGAGTGGCGCTGGATGAGCTCTGGTCCATCGTCAGCATCGTCGAGAAATCACTGCTGGCGATTTCCGCGCTGGTGGTCGCGGTCGGCCTCAGCGGTCTGGTGGCTGTGGTGCTGGCCGGACTTGGTGAACGCAGGCGTGAACTCGCGGTTCTGCGTTCGGTAGGCGCAGGCCCGCGCGTGGTTTTCCTGCTGCTGGCGATCGAAGGATTGATGGTGGTGGTGGCAGGTTCGCTGCTCGGCTTGCTGGCTCTGATCGCACTCGGCGTATTTGTCACGCCGATGCTGGAAACACACCTGGGGATTTCTCTGGCAACATGGACGTTATCGACCGAAGCCTGGCAATTGCTGTTGCTGGTGATGGCAACGGGATTCCTGGTCAGCCTGATACCGGGCTATCGCGCTTACCGCATGTCCCTGGCCGATGGCCTGACACCGAGATTATGAAAAACATGACCATTCTTCTCAAACAGACGCTGCTGCTGGCCGGGCTGTTGATTTTTACCGCACCGGCAGCAATTGCACGCGATTACAGTGTGGGTGAGCGGCTGCCGTCTACTCCTGCGAAGAGCGCTGGCAAAACAGCGCCTGCAGCAACGCCTTCAGCAACTTCGACAACCACTTACAAGGAAATAACCTGGGACAATCTGATGCCCAAGAACTGGGACCCGATGGCTCCGTTGAAAGGATTGAAGCTCGATAATCTCAGGGATGGCGATCCGCGCGCGATCGAGGCGTTGGAGAAAATACGCGAAGCATGGAGCAACGCGCCGATTGAGCCTACCCTGAATGGCGCGCGCATTCGTCTGCCGGGATTCGTGATTCCTCTGGATAAAGTGGGCGATAAGGTCAGCGAATTTTTATTCGTGCCTTATTTCGGCGCCTGCATTCATACGCCGCCACCGCCATCCAACCAGATCGTTCATGTGACGGTATCAAAACCCATCAGCGGCATGCGCACGATGGATACCATGTGGGTCATCGGCGTCATGCATGCCGGCAAAGTCGATACTGAAATGGGGCAGGCCGGTTACCAGTTGAAAGCTGAAGTGGTGGTGCCTTACAAGTGACCTCAGTACAAATGCTTGGTCAGTTTTCCGATTTCTATCAGAGCCTCGATGCTGACCCCGCCAAGCGGGGCAAGCAGTTCGAGCACTTCGTCAAATGGTTCCTCAAAGCCGATCCTGAGTGGGCTACCCAGGTTGACCAGGTATGGCTGTGGGATGAATGGCCGGAACGCTGGGGCGCGGACTGCGGCATTGATCTCGTATTTCAGCACAAGGACGGCAAATACTGGGCGGTGCAAGCCAAGTGTTATTCACCCGACTACGACATCACCAAACACGATGTGGATAAATTCCTCAGCGAATCGAACAGGCCGCTCATCCAGCATCGCCTGCTGATCGCCACCACCGACCGCATCGGAACCAACGCCAAGCAAGTCTGCGATGCGCAGGAAAAACCCGTCATACGTTTTCTGCTGTCCGACTTTGAACGTGCCGCGCTGGATTATCCCGCCAACTTTGCCGCACTCTCGCAAGCCAAACGCAAAGCCGCTCCCACGCCCCGTGACCACCAGAACGAAGCCAGAACCGCCGTCGTGCAAGGGCTGCAAACCACCGACCGTGGTCAGCTCATCATGGCCTGCGGCACGGGCAAAACTTACGTCACGCTGTGGATCAAGGAACAGCTGGACGCGCAACGCACCTTGGTGCTGGTTCCGTCATTGGGGCTGTTGTCCCAACTGCTGCGCGAATGGACATTCGCCGCCGCAACCCCGTTTGAAGTGCTGTGCGTTTGTTCCGATCAAACCGTCGGCACAAAAGGCAACGACGAAGCCATCCGCAGCGTGGCCGACCTGGCCTTCCCCGTCACCTCGGATGCCGACGAAGTAAAACACTTTCTCAGCGGCGCAGGCAACCGCGTGGTTTTCGGAACCTACCAATCTTCCTCCGTCATCGCCGCAGCCCAAGCCGACCCAGCCATCCCCGCGTTTGATCTGGTTGTGGCAGACGAAGCCCACCGTTGCGCGGGCAAGGTCGGTAGCGAGTTCACTACCATTCTCGACAATTTGCAGATACGCAGCGCCAAGCGGCTATTCGCCACCGCCACCCCGCGCACCTATTCCAGCACCGTCCATAAAGCTGCCGAAGATCGCGGCGTCGAAGTGATCGGCATGGATAACGCCACCCTGTTTGGCGAAGTGCTGTATGCCCTGCCGTTTGGCAAAGCCATCGAAAACAAACTGCTCACCGATTACCGCGTCGTCATCATCGGCGTGGACGACCCCACCATCGCGCAGTGGATCACCAAGCGCGAACTGGTTACTACCGGCACGGGCATCGAGACAGACAGCGAATCGCTCGCCGCCCAGATCGGCCTGCTCAAAGCCATTAAAGACTACGACCTCAAGCGCATCATCAGCTTCCACAGCCGCGTCAATCGCGCCGAAGCCTTCACCACCGACATCCGACAAATCATGGCATGGATCAGCGACGAACATCGCCCCAGCGGAATCCTGCGCACCGACTTTGTCTCCGGCAACATGAGCGCCAACAAACGCAAGATCAAACTCGACCAACTCAAAGCACTGAGCGCAGACGAACGCGGCGTACTGAGCAATGCGCGCTGCCTGTCCGAAGGCGTGGACGTGCCCTCGCTCGATGGCGTGGCGTTTATTGACCCGCGCAGCAGCCAAGTGGACATCATCCAGGCTGTCGGTCGAGCCATTCGCCTGAGTCCGGACAAGAAGGTCGGCACCATTGTCCTGCCGGTGTTTATCGCCGCCGGACAAAATGCCGAAGACACGATAGCGGCGAGCCACTTCAAACCTATCTGGGATGTGCTGAATGCGTTGAAAGCGCACGACGACGTGCTGGCTTGCGAACTGGATCAGATTAGAACTGAGCTAGGTAGAAAACCCGGTGCAGGCATCAGCGCCGACGGCCTGCGCAAAATCACGATTGATCTGCCGACCACGGTGGACGCGAGCTTTGGCTATGCATTACGCACCCATCTAGTCGAGCAGGTTACGGAATCGTGGAATTTCTGGCTCGGGTTGCTTGAGGGGGTTGTGGAGCGGGAGGGGCATTGCCTAGTACCTGCGTTATACAAAACAGAAGATGGATATCGGGTCGGTAGCTGGGTAAATACCCAACGAACAACAAAAGACAGCCTGTCGCCGGAGCGCAAAGCACGGCTGGAAGCACTATCCGGTTGGGTATGGGATGCGATAGCAGAGCAGTGGGAAGAGGGATTTCGCTATCTCAAGGAATTCGCAGATCGAGAAGGGCATGCCAAGGTTCCTGGCGATTACATAATGGCAGATGGATATCGAGTCGGTAAATGGGTAATTAGACAACGAACAAAAAAAGGCAACCTGTCGTCGGAGCGCAAAGCACGGCTGGAAGCATTACCCGGTTGGAGTTGGGATGCTCGTGCAGACAGGTGAGAAGAAGGATTTCGCTATCTTAAGAAATTCGCAGAACGTGAGGGGCATACCAGGGTTCCGAAAGATTATAAAACGGCAGATGGATACCGAGTCGGTAGCTGGGTAAGTAACCAACGAACAACAAAAGACCGCATGTCACTGGAGCGCAAAGCACGGCTGGAAGCATTGCCCGGATGGGCATGGGATGCGATAGCAGAGCAGAGCAGTGGGAAGAGGGATTTCGCTATCTCAATGAATTCGCAGATCGAGAGGTTCACACCAAGGTTCCTAGCAATTACAAAACGCCAGATGGATATCGAGTTGGTAGCTGGGTAATTACCCAACGAGCAGCAAAAGACAGCCTATCGCCGGAGCGCAAAGCACGGCTGGAAGCATTGCCCGGTTGGGTATGGGATGCAATTGCGGAGCAGTGGGAAGAGGGATTTCGCTATCTCAAGGAATTCGCAGATCGAGAGGGGCATGCCAAGGTTCCTGGCGATTACATAATGGCAGACGGGTATCGAGTCGGTGGCTGGGTAAATAGACAACGAGCAGCAAAAGACAGCATGTCGCCTGAGCGCAAAGCTCGGCTGGAAGCATTACCCAGATGGAGTTGGGATGCAATTGCGGAGCAGTGGGAAGAAGGTTTTCGCTATCTCAAGGAATTCGTAGAACGAGAAGGGCATTGTTTGCCTCCTGCGCTATACAAAACGGCAGATGGATATCGAGTCGGTGGCTGGGTAGGTACCCAACGATCAACAAAAGACCGCATGTCACTGGAGCGCAAAGCACGGCTGGAAGCATTGCCCGGTTGGGCATGGGATGCGATAGCAGAGCAGTGGGAAGAGGGATTTCGCCATCTCAAGGAATTCGTAGATCGAGAGGGGCATGCCAAGATTTCTAAAGATTACAAGACGGCGGATGGATATCGCCTTGGTCGGTGGGTTTTTATTCAACGAACAAAAAAAGAGAGTATGTCACCGGAGCGCAAAGCTCGCCTGGAAACATTACCCGGATGGGTTTGGCGAGTTAAGTGAGGTCATTGCTTTGTTTGCTATGTCATGAACAACGACACTTGATTATACGAGACCCTTGCTTGCTTCAAGTGCCGGTTTGCATCAATCTCGAATGGCGAATTGTGTCTATAATCAGTCCTCGGTATTTATAGCCTCGTGTTACTCAAACGGAATCAAATGAAAAACCATTACAACCCATGACGTTTCAAACTTTTATTGATCTCATCAACAGTAATGGCGTTGTTGTAGGCTTTGTTACGCTTTTGCTCGGGCTTCTCATTGGCTATTGGCTGCGTATTGAAGGTGACAAGCGGAAGGAGTTCAACGAAGTCGCACTGAAAATCCGTGTTGCATTGAAGTCTCATCTGTTCGTCAATGGACATTGCCCCGCTGGAGTTGATCGAAAGGATATGGAACTTTTTTTTCACCTTTTGCGATGGTGGCAAAAAAGTAGATTCACCAAGGCTTGGTCTTCGTATGAAGCAGAATGTAAAAATTGCGAATCGCAAGAAGAGGTATACGGCACAATTGTTTATCAAGAAACTGAACGTGTAAAAAAACTTCATCAACATGTCATCTCTTTTACGTCACTACGCTAAGCCCGCGCGTGTGTCTTCCGCGTGGGGTCTTCCGCGCCGCGTGGGGTCCGCCGCGTGGGGTCAGGTCTAGATTCGTAGCACGTCACCGCGCGTGGGGATAAGTGCTCAGTGGCTGTATAGCTAGGCGCTAGCTTAGTTTCTTGATTATGGATTTTGCAAGGTTATCGTTGATTTCGTTGTGACGAGGAACGGGTTGGGATTGTTTGGTCTGCTGGTTGGTACCAGTCATGCCGACCACCGCGACGGACGAGGATGCATCCCATGTCTTCAAGCGCCTTGACCAAGGCACGGCTTCGGACCCTCGCTGAGCCCACAGTCGCGTGTCAACTTATGGCCGACGCCGCCAACCGCGTCATCTGGGTCTACACGGTTTTGGACGTGTGCCCAGAGAGTTTGAGAGTTGGATCAAAGATCGGGTCGATGCCTAAATTAAAGGGGTTTGGATTAAATTCGAGCCCCGCACCTGTTGATTTTTTTGATTATCGTGCTCAAGCCACGGATTCAAGCGAGGCGTGGTGCTCAATCTGGTTGCGGTATAAGTCGATCACAGGGAAGCACAGGTCGTAGTCGCCCCAAACCAATTCGCCGTATTCGAGGCGAAATGTCGCAAAACGGGCAGGATCAAGCCATGCCTGAATATCAGGATGGAGGGCGTGCGTAAGGAATGGTTTGAAGTCTACAGTCTGTTCGATGCCGTCATCAAATCGCAGACGGATGCAGAAGTCTCCAGCTTGTTCGGCAGTGACAATATTGATGATGGTGGGTGTCATTTGAGTCTCCTTGTGATGCGCTCCGGTGTGATGGATTTATGCAGTACAAAAAGGAATTAAAGGGGACAGGTTCAAGTTAAATTGTTGGCAAGAGGTTATCAGGCAATCGCCATAAGTCCTTTTTTCTGAATCAAGGCCAACAGCCGCAAGGCCGGGCCACCAGGTTTTTTGACACCGCGCTCCCAATCGGAAACCAGGTTTTTGGAGACGTTCAGGTAACGGGCAAAAACCGGCTGGGAGATGTGCTCACGCATCCGCAAGGACTTAATTTCCTCGGGGCTAAGTGTATGCACGGGGGTCAGGCAGGTTTCATCAAACTCGCGCATCGTCTGTTTGTTGACGGCACCCACATCGTGCAGCGCCTCCATCGTTTCATGGATGGCGGCGAAAGCATCACTGCGATATTTTTTAGGCATTTTTTACAATCTCCTCAAACTGTCCGTTTGCAACCAACTCACTCAAC
>Ga0208566_1002267_pt1 | contig 10434 bp, 9 predicted proteins | sample PL_2010_150m_FD_184159 | JGI IMG/M metagenome (GOLD analysis project Ga0208566, IMG submission 184159) | Freshwater microbial communities from Powell Lake, British Columbia, Canada to study Microbial Dark Matter (Phase II) - PL_2010_150m... | ecosystem: Environmental > Aquatic > Freshwater > Lake...
GTCGACCGACCGTCCATATGCGTCTGACCCGGCCGACCACAATCATGGATACTTGAGATAAATACACATGCTCCTACCTTCGGTGCATTTTGGGGGATACTTCGTTCTTCCGCCATGACCCGCTTCTTTGGTATGCCACACGCCGCATTTTCGCCGGCAGACACAGCGCGCACCGGTGGCCGCGAATTGCTCGCCGGGGCGTTGAGGTCCAGTCGCGCGCGTACTCTTGAACAACTCGATGCCTTCGTGGCCGCCCTTGGCCAGAGCCTGGTCGTGCCCTACTCGCCACAGCTCAACCCGCCGCTCTGGGAGATCGGACATGTGGGCTGGTTTCAGGATTTCTGGATCGCCCGCAACCGTCAGCGTGCGCGTGGCATCGCCTGCGATCCCGGCCACCTGCGCCCTGCGGGCCGACTGCCCGGCGCCGATGCACTCTACAACTCCAGCACAGTCGCGCATCAGTCGCGGTGGCACCTGCCCTTGCCGGACATTGCCCAGACCCGTGCTTATCTTGTTGAGGGACTGGCAGAGACGCTCGGGCTGATGTCACAACTACCCGAGTCGCACGAGTCGCAAGATAACCTTTACTTCTACCGCCTGGCCCTTTTCCATGAATACATGCACGGGGAAGCGGCTGCTTACATGGCGCAGGCGCTGGATATCCCCCTGCCAGGTTGGGCCGCCACGTCCATGCCGCAACCTTCAGGCACATTGCGGTTCCCCACCGCCCACCGAACGCTGGGCTACGACGGCTCGGGCTTTGCGTTTGACAATGAACTGGGTGTTCATGAGGTGGTGATACCCGGCTTCGAAATCGGTGCAGGGGTGGTGACCTGGGAGCGTTATTTGCCCTTCATCGAAACCACCAGCCGCCCACCGCCACCTTACTTGCGTCAGGCTCGGGGCGCTTGGCAGCAATGTGTTTTCGGTCACTGGCAAACGCTCGCGCTCGATGCGCCTGCCATGCATGTGAACTGGTACGACGCCGATGCGTGGTGCCGCTGGGCCGGGCGTCGCCTGCCCAGCGAAGCTGAATGGGAATATGCCGCGCGGACCAATCCCGGGTTTTGCTGGGGCGCTGCATGGGAATGGACGTCCAGCCGCTTTCTGGCTTACCCGGGTTTTCGCCCTCACCCCTACGTCGACTATTCAGCGCCGTGGTTTGGTGACCGCTACGTACTCCGGGGTGCCGGGCCGGCGACTTCGCCACGCATGGCGCACCCGTGCTACCGAAATTTTTTCACGCCGGAACGCAACGACATTTACGCCGGGTTTCGCAGTTGCTCGTTATGAATTCGGCACCCTTTGGTTGCTCAGCGGGCGCTTGCCAGAAACACCGCAAACCATTCGCGCTCGTCGGTCCAGTGGCGCGTGCCGGTAAAACCCGCCTGAGCAAGCAATTCGGCGAAATCCGCGACCCGCCATTTGTAGGAATTCTCGGTGTGGATGCGCTGCCCCTTGGCGAAGCGGCGTTCGCCACCCGTCCAGCGCACGGTACTTTCCCGATTCGCTTCCAGATGCATTTCGATGCGTGACGCCGTGCGGTTGAAGAAAGCCACATGCCGCCAGTCGTCGAGCCGAAAGTCGCTGCCAAGCAGACGGTTGACGTGCAGCAGCAGGTTGCGATTGAACGCCGCGGTCACACCGAGCGAATCGTCGTAGGCGGATTCCAGGATATCCGCCGGCTTGGCCAGATCGACGCCGATCAGCAGGGCCCCACCCTGTGCCGCCTGATGCATCTGGAGCAACAACCGCAGCGATTCGGCCGGGTCGAAATTGCCGATGCTCGATCCAGCATAGAAGATCAACCTCGGACCGTCGCCGCTCTGGGCCGGCAGGACAAGCCGGCGTGAAAAATCCATGCCTATGCCGATCAAGTCCATGGCCGGGTGCCGGCGTTGCAGGTGCTCGAGTGCGTGCGCGAGATAGTCGACGGAAATATCCACGGCGACATAGCGCTGCACCCCAAACAGCGCAAACAGCCGCGCGGCCTTTTCGCAATTGCCGGCGCCCAGATCCACCCAGGTCGATGCGCCTCCCATGCCGGCAGCCGCCGCGGCCATAGCCTCGCCATGGCGGGCAAAAATCGCCGCTTCGGTGCGCGTCGGGTAGTATTCGGGCAGTTCCGTGATCGCGGAAAACAGGCGCGCGCCGAGCGCATCGTAAAAATGTTTGGGCGCAATGCTCGCCGTCTCGGCGCAGAGTGCGTGTATCAGTTCGGCGCGCCAGGCGGCCGGATCGCCGTGATCAATTTGCAGAAAGCAGGGAGTCTTCATCGTAGCCCAGGACACGCATCCGTGGGACGCCAAATCGCGGACCGCGGCGTGATAACCATCGGCAGTCGGCAGAGCAACATCGGGCAACGTCCAATTTGAACCATTAGCGCATTGTGCCGTATTCTGTTGGTCCTAGCCCCGCGCCTTGAAGCGCGTCCCACTCACGCCGAAGACATGAACCCGAAAACCGACCGATCCGGCTCGAAACGGCATGCCATCCTTGCTTGTGGCCTTATGCTGGTGGGCTCGCTGGCATGGGGGCAGGATATTCTGCGCATCGGCTCCAAACGCTTTACGGAATCCTACATTCTGGCGCAGGTTTTGGCGCAGACCGCGGCGCCACATGCTGCCGTCGAGGTTTTGCCCGGCCTTGGCAATACCGCGATAGTCTATGCCGCATTGCGCGCCGGCAGTATCGATGCTTACCCCGAATACGCAGGCACCATTGCCCAGGAGATTCTGAAAGACAACCAGGTCGCGTCTTTGCAGGCGATGCGCGATCGGCTCCAGCCTCTGGGTTTGGGCGTGGATATTCCACTGGGCTTCAATGATGGCTACGCGCTGGCCATGCGCGCCGATACGGCCGGCAAGCTGGGTATCAACTCATTGGCGGATCTGGCCCGCCACCCTGAGCTGCGCCTCGGTCTCAGCAATGAGTTCATCGGTCGTGCCGACGGCTGGGGCGGGTTGGCCAGGCGCTACGGCCTGGTGCAAAAGCCTCTCGGACTGGATCACGGCCTCGCCTATGACGCGGTGGCGGCGGCGCAGGTGGATGTGATCGATATCTACACCACCGATGCGAAGATCAACCACCTGGGTTTGCGGGTGCTGGCGGACGATGCAGGCTATTTCCCGCGCTACGATGCCGTAGTGCTGTACCGGCTCGATGTGCCGCAACGATTTCCGGCCGCCTGGTCCGCAATGCAGCGCTTGGCCGGCAGTATTGACGAGACGGCGATGATCGCGATGAACGCCAAGGCAGAGCTGCAAGGCAGCGGATTCGAAGCGATCGCCAGGGAACATCTGGCGGGATCGCGGACGGGCAATGAGATGCCTCCGGGTTTCTGGCACAAACTGCTCGGGCCGGATCTGTTGCGTCTGACGCTACAGCATCTGAGCCTGGTGTTGAGTTCCGTCGGTCTGGCGGTATTGATCGGGGTGCCGCTGGCGGTGCTGGTGGCGCCGCATGGTGGCTTGCGTAGCGTGGTTCTGGGTACCTGCGGCATATTGCAGACGGTGCCTTCGCTGGCGCTCCTGGCGGTGCTGATTTCATGGATCGATCGCATCGGCAGCGTCCCGGCCCTGATCGCGCTGACGCTCTACGCGCTGCTCCCCATCATGCGCAATACCTGCACCGGCCTGGCGGAAGTACCGGCCGGCCTCACCTTGGCAGGCATGGCACTGGGATTGACCCGCTTGCAGCGCCTGCGTTTCATCGAGCTGCCGCTGAGCTTTCCCACCATCATTGCCGGCGTCCGCACCGCCACCAGCATCGCCGTCGGCACCGCCACGCTTGCCGCTTTCATCGGCGCCGGCGGCTATGGTGAACGCATCGTCACCGGTCTGGCCTTGAACGACAAAGAATTGCTGATGGCGGGTGCCTTGCCTGCCGCGGCGCTGGCCTTGTTGTTTGAAGGCGCCTTCGGCGTGTTTGGGATGACTCGGCAACGCGGCTAACCTCTTTATTACCGCTGGACCGAGCGTGAGGTCCCGGGCGGTTCAACGGTGCGGAGTCGATTGCCTGCCTTTCGCCACTTGTTGTACCACCGCAAGCGCTTTTTCGACGTTTTCCGCCGGTGCAAGTCCCCCGATGGTTGAAACAATCTTCCCGTTTGGGGTAACGACAAACGTCGTACGCTCGGCAAACCCGTGGTCGATCTCGACTCCACGCGTATCCTTGATGCCCGCCTTGGCACTTCGCACCGTCAATTCAAATGACTTGGCAATGCTGCCATCGGCATCGGATGCAACGGGAACCTTTCCGGCACAGTAATCCGGATCGGCGGAGAAGTCATTGAGTCGCGCAATGCTGTCGAGGGATACGCCGATGATGGTTGCATTTGCGGCAGCGAACTTGTCATGGCGGACGGCAAATTCATGCGCTTGAATGTTGCATCCCTGGGTGTACGCCGAAGGAAAAAAATAGACGACCACGGGGCCATTGCCAAGCGCGTCCTTCAACGAGAATTTGAAGGCCTTGCCGGCGAAAGAGGCCTGCGCTTTGAACTCGGGAGCTAGGTCGCCTTCCTTCAAGGCGGCCAGCGCAACCTGCGCAAACCCTATCGGCAGCAGGCCAAACAACAGAATGGCGGTTCTACGAAATGTCTTCATGGCGGTATTCCTGGTCAGATGCAACGATAGTCATGGGAATCGTCGGCGTCGCTTATGGCTGCCCTTACTCGAACTTGAACGGTATAGTACAGGCAACTGCCCGATTCCAGGGCCGCATCCGCGAATTCCGACGTTTGGGAATTTCGCTCGTACACGGGCAGGGCAGGCTCGTCCGGCTTCCAAAAGCGAGGACAGGGAGTGGCAAATGAAACTGGCAACGCCGGTTGCAAAGTGTTGCGAGTGAAAGTCGGGAAACCCCTTTTGGGCGATGAATCGACGCGCTGCGGGGCGGGAACTTGACTGCCTTGCTGGAAGTAAGCGGCTTGCGCACCTGCTTCAAGCTGGAAAGCGGCGGCGAGTTCGCCGCGGTGGACGGCGTCAGCTTCTCGGTCGATGCCGGTCGTACGCTCGGCATCGTCGGCGAATCCGGATGCGGCAAGAGCGTGACATCGCTGTCCGTTATGGGCTTGCTGCCGAAAGGACAGGGCCGAATCGCCGCCGGGTCGATCCGTTTCGAAGGCACCGACCTCGCCACCCTGACGCCGGCCGAGATGCGCGCCTTGCGCGGCAACCGGATAGCGATGATCTTTCAGGAGCCTATGACCTCGCTGAATCCCGCGTTCAGCATTGGCGACCAGTTGATCGAGGGCATCCGCTGTCACCGCGACCTCAGCCACGAGCAAGCGCGGGCGCACGCAATCGAGATGTTGCGGCGGGTCCGGATTCCATCCCCGGAGCAGCGCATCGATGAGTATCCGCACAAACTGTCGGGCGGAATGCGTCAACGCGTGATGATCGCGATGGCGCTGTCATGCGAGCCGCGGTTACTGATTGCGGATGAACCGACGACCGCGCTCGACGTCACCATTCAGGCCCAAGTACTCGACCTGATGCGCACCCTGCGCGGGGAGACCGGCACCGCGATCATCCTGATCACTCATGACCTGGGCGTGATCGCCGAGCTTGCCGACGAGGTCGTGGTCATGTATGCCGGCCTGATCGTCGAGCGTGCCAGCGTCGAGCGCCTGTTTGCGTTTCCGCAGCATCCTTACACCATCGGTTTGCTGGGCTCGATTCCGAAGCTGCACCTGGTGCAGGACCGGCTGCATGCCATCGATGGCCAGGTCCCGACGCCGATGTCCGTGGTACCAGGCTGCCGTTTCGCGCCGCGCTGCCCGTTTGCGATCGATCGCTGTCTCCAGGCAGCGCCGGTGCTGCTCGATCTCGGTGACGGCCACCAGGCCGCCTGTTGGCGCGCGCCGCTGGATGCCGGCCTGGGGTTGGTAAGGTGAGCCCACTGCTGCGGGTCGAAAACCTCGTCAAGCATTTCCCGATCCGGCGCTACCTGTTCGGCCGCCAGACAGCGGTCGTGCATGCCGTCGATGGTTTGAACTTCGAACTCGGTGCGGGCGAAACCATGGCGTTGGTCGGCGAATCCGGCTGCGGCAAGTCCACGGTCGGACGCCTGGTCCTGCGTTTGCTGGACGCCACGGCCGGCAAGGTGTGGTTCGATGGCGAGGATTTGATGGCGCTGGCGCCGGATCGCATGCGCGCCAAACGGCGCGAGCTGCAGATGATCTTCCAGGACCCGTACTCCTCGCTCAATCCGCGCATGACGGTGGCGCAGACCCTGACCGAACCCCTGGTCCTGCATGGCTTGGCGAGCGGGCGGCAGCGTGAGCGGGCCGCCGAGTTACTGGATCTGGTGGGGCTCGCACCGCAGTACTTGCAGCGTTATCCACATGAGTTCTCCGGCGGCCAGCGGCAGCGCATCGGCATTGCCAGGGCGCTGGCGGTCGAGCCGCGACTAATCGTCTGCGACGAGCCGGTGTCGGCGCTGGACGTATCGATCCAGGCACAGGTGGTGAACCTGCTGCGGGACTTGCAGCAAAGGCTCGGGCTGGCGTATATATTCATCGCGCACGACCTCGCGGTGGTCAAGCATATTGCGTCGCATGTCGCGGTCATGTATCTGGGGCAAATTGTCGAATATGCCGAAAAGAGGAGTTTGTTTGCAGAGCCGCGGCATCCTTATACTCAAGCTTTGTTGTCGGCGATACCGACGCCCGATCCGGGCATCAAGCGTGAGCGCGTGTTGTTGCACGGGGATGTGCCTAGCCCGATCGATCCGCCTTCCGGATGCCGCTTCAGGACCAGGTGTCCCCATGTGCGCGAGAAGTGCGCACAGGAAGTGCCGGACTTGAAAGCGTTAGCAGGGCATTCGGTGGCGTGCCATTTTTGGCACGAGATTGTGCCGCCGGCTGGGTTGGTGGTGGCGAAGGCTGAAGTGAATGAAAGACTGGTTCGCCTGCAGGCGGCGTTTCGTTGAGGGTAGTGATTCGGCGAGATTTCGAACCGCGGCAACCGGCAACGATATTTTGTAAATCAACCTGGAACGGAGAAACTCAATGAACATGAACTTGCTGCTGGCTCTTGCCCTGACATTCACCGCGTCGCTGGCAAACGCCCAGTCCTTGCGCATCGGCCTGGCCGAAGACCCGGACATTCTGGACCCCACCCTGGCTCGCAGCTTCGTCGGCCGCATTGTCTTCGCCTCGCTCTGCGACAAACTGTTCGATATCGACGAAAAACTGAACATCGTTCCCCAACTGGCCACCGCCTACCAATGGTCGGCCGACAGCAAATCATTGACGATAAAGTTGCGCAACGACGTCACCTTCCACGATGGCGAAAAATTCAACGCCGCAGCGGTCAAGTTCAACATCGACCGGCACAAAAATCTGGCGGGCTCCAACCGCCGCGGCGAATTGTCTCCGGTCACCTCCGTAGACGTCATCGACGAATTCACGGCCAAGCTAAACCTCAGCGCGCCGTTCTCACCCTTGCTTACGGTCCTGGCCGACCGCGCCGGCATGATGGTGTCGCCCAAGGCGGCCCAGGCCAGCGCCGCCAACTTCGGCGTCAAACCGGTGTGCTCCGGTCCATTCCGCTTCGTCGAACGGATCGCCCAGGACCGCATCGTCCTGGAGCGCTACCAGAACTACTGGAACAAGGGCGAAATCCATTTCGAAAAGGTCACCTTCCAGCCGATTGTCGATTCGACCGTGAGGCTGGCCAACCTGCGTTCCGGCCAACTGGACTTCATCGAAAGAGTCGCGCCCTCCGATATGGCCTCGATCAAAGCCGACAGCAAGCTCGCCATCTCCCGGATCACCGAACTGGGCTACCAGGGGATCACCGTCAACGTCGCCAAGAGCGATCTCGCGCAGAAGAACCCGCTGGGTCGCGACGCCAGGGTTCGCGAAGCGTTCGAACTCTCGCTCGACCGCGCCGGCCTGGTCCGGGTCGCCATGGATGGCGAATCCGAGCCTGGTAATCAATGGGTGTCGCCGAGCAACGGCTTCTATGCCAAGAACAACCTGCTGCCGAAGCGCGACATCGCCCGCGCCAAGGCGCTGTTGAAAGAGGCTGGGGTCACCAATCCGTCGTTTACCCTGATGACGCCAACCACTTCCGACGCCCAGCGGATAGCCCAGGTGGTCCAGGCCATGGCCAAGGAGGCCGGCTTCGATGTCAAGATCCAGTCTACGGAATTCGCCACCTCGCTCACCCTCGCCGACAAGGGACAGTTCGACGCCTACGTCCTGGCGTGGAGCGGCCGCGCCGATCCGGACGGCAACCTGTTCAGCTTTTACGGTTGCAAGCAGCCGCTGAATTACCACGGAATTTGCAAGCCGCAATGGGACGAGCTGCTGGACCGTACACGCAGCACCCTCGACCCCGCGGCCCGGGTCAGGCTGTTCGAGCAACTGGCTGCGGAGATCGTCAAGGAGCGTCCGCTCATCTATCTTTTCCACCGTCACTGGCTGTGGGCATACAACAAGAAGCTGACCGGGATGCGCGCCATCCCTGACGGCCTGGTGCGGGTACAAGGTCTGAAGATGATGTAACAGACGGCACCGACCCAGGAACCTCCATGCTCGACTATCTGCTCAAGCGCCTGGCCGCGATCGTGCCGACGGTTTTCTTCGTCACGATCATCATTTTCGGCCTACAGCAACTGTTGCCCGGTGATCCGGCGGTGATCCTGGCCGGCGAAGACCAGGACCCGGAAGTGATCGCCTATCTGCAAAAGAAGATGCATCTCGACGAACCGCTGCCGATCCGCTACGCCTACTGGGTCGCCGGCGTGGTCGATGGCGACCTGGGCGAATCGCTGCGGATCCAGCAACCGGTGCTGGGGCTGATCAGGGAAAAGCTGCCGGTCACGCTGGAGCTGGCCGCCATGGCGATGCTGATCGCGTTGACGATCGGCATTCCGGCCGGGATCGTCTCGGCGGTCGGCAAGGACAGCGTATGGGACTATGCCGCCAACGTGATCGCCTTGTGGGGTCTGTCAACTCCGAATTTCTGGCTCGGCATCCTGATGATTCTGCTGTTCTCGGTGTCGCTCGGCTGGTTGCCGGCGTCGGGCTATGTCAGCCCGTTTGAAGACCTGCAAGCCAATCTGGCGGCGATGATCATGCCGGCCTTTGTGCTCGGCAATGCGATCGCGGCGGTGCTGATGCGGCATACCCGCAGCGCCATGCTGCAGGTATTGAATGCCGACTATGTGCGCACCGCCCGCGCCAAAGGACTGGACGAGCGCAGGGTGGTCCTCAAGCATGCATTTCGCAATGCGCTGACGCCGATCATCACGCTCGGCGCGCTGGAGTTCGGTACCCTGCTCTCGGGTGCGGTGCTGACCGAACAGGTGTTCTCGATTCCAGGCTTCGGCAAGTTGATCGTCGACGCCGTGTTCAACCGCGACTACGCCGTGGTGCAGGGTGTGGTGCTATTTACTTCGAGCGTCTACATTGTGCTGAATCTGTTGGCTGACCTCGCCTACTTTTTCGTCAATCCGCGCCTGCGAAGATAGCTGATGAGTGCCGTGACCACGCAGGCCATGACCCACGACGCCAGCCCGGCCAGGCGCGCGCTGCGCCGGTTATTGCGTCGGCGCGGCGCCATGCTGGGATTGGCGATCGTGGTGTTCTTCGTGTTGCTGGCGTTGTTCGCGCCGATCGTCGCCCCTTATGACCCGATCGCCACCAGTTGGAGCGCGGTGCGCAAGGCGCCCAGCATGCAATACCTGTTCGGGACCGACGAGATCGGCCGCGACGTTCTGTCGCGGGTGGTTTGGGGGGCACGCGCATCGCTGCTGGCGGGGCTGGTATCGGTCAGCATTTCCATGGCGCTGGGAGTCCCGATTGGCTTGCTCGCGGCCTATGTCGGCGGCTGGACCGATGGCCTGATTTCGCGCTTCACCGATTCGATGCTGGCGGTGCCTTTCCTGATTCTGGCAATCGCGCTGGCTGCGTTCCTGGGTCCGAGCCTGAGCAACGCGATGATTGCCATTGGTATATCGGCGACGCCCATATTCGTCCGGCTGACGCGGGCCCAGGTGCTGGCGGTCAAGGTCGAGGACTTTGTCGAGGCGGCACGGGCGGTCGGTAATCCGCATTGGCGTATCGCGCTGCGGCATATCCTGCCCAATGTGCTGGCGCCGTTGATCGTGCAGGCGACCCTGGCGATTGCCGCCGCCATCATTGCCGAAGCCAGCCTGTCTTTTCTCGGCCTCGGACAGCAGCCGCCGGCGCCAAGCTGGGGTAGCATGCTCAACACCGCCAAGAATTACGTCGACAACGCGCCCTGGATGGCAATCTGGCCCGGTCTGTCGATCTTCCTGCTGGTACTCTCGTTCAACCTGTTGGGAGACGGTTTGCGCGATGCGCTCGACCCGAAACACATTTAACTCACATGGTCGTCAGACCACCCCCGTGCCATGAAATTGCTAAAAGGCAGGATTTACGCCCCCACCCCCAAC
>Ga0208566_1002270_pt1 | contig 10423 bp, 10 predicted proteins | sample PL_2010_150m_FD_184159 | JGI IMG/M metagenome (GOLD analysis project Ga0208566, IMG submission 184159) | Freshwater microbial communities from Powell Lake, British Columbia, Canada to study Microbial Dark Matter (Phase II) - PL_2010_150m... | ecosystem: Environmental > Aquatic > Freshwater >...
GTTGAAAAAGACGGTTCATCCGGTTCATGCGTACTTTTGATTTGATAATCTGCTGAATTGAGCCTTGTCTGAGTTACAAATACTTGAAAATGCAAATTAAAAATCAATGAATACCGTTTGTACTGTTGAATATGCCATTGCCTATTTTCTATCCAGCTCTTCCCTCACTGCCATGCCGAGCCATTCCAAAAGATACGGTTTCACCTAAAAGTGGCGAATGAATCTCGATTTCTTTTGAATATTAATATCTTACAAAATTTGTCATTCACCCATGCGAAATACTATTTCTAATTATATCTATTAGTTATGAATACAATGGCCCGTTTTAGGTCTAAATCGATCTCTGTCATAGAACCCAAAAAAAGAGGGCCGCCCTTTCGAGCGGCCCTCTTCGTTGCGTAGCCGTATTAGTAGTTGATTCTAAATGTTAAGGGTCTTGCCCCCGGAGCAGGAGCAGCCGGATTCAGCGTCACAACATCGGGACGCATCATCTTAAATTCTGACGCGTGAATTTTAAATTAGCCGGACACTATTGTGGTGGATAAAAAGCCCGGAGACGGCCTTCGGGTGGTGGTCAACATCTGACGGCCAAAGGGGACGAAGCCCTTTCCTTTCTCTAAGGAAAGTCTAAGCGAAGGGATCCGGCCATTTAACATCAGGATGGCGGAAAGGGCGCTAGAGGCAATGATTGACGACCTGCTATTGGTCCTGTCTTTCTTTGGCCAATTGGCTTGGGGTCATGGTCCAGAAAGGGGTGCCGTTTTGGGTCAGTCTCACTTTCAGAGAATAGTCGCCTTTTGTTACTTTTGAGCCCATAAAAATATCTTTTTTGTTAATTTCGGCCCACACACCGGCGACTTTTACTCTATCACCTTTTTTAATGCGGATGCTTTTCTTGTTTTCGAACGAACTGGGGCACAGATGAACGGTAATAGTTTCTCCCTTTGATTCACTGACCTCTAGAGCAAGACCTGGAGACATGCCGGGTAGCGGAACGACCTCTTTTATATCAACAACAGTTCCCTTAAATGAATCCATATCACTGGCTTTGTATAATTTATTGTAAGGGCTATTCAATTCCCAACCGCTCATAGCGCGATTTTCACCGGCAAAGCCTGATACTAAACCCAATAGACATAACCCAACAATTAGGATCACTCCCAGCCCTTTTTGTATGTTACTGTCTCGTGTGAACATAGAACCTCCTGTTTCGTTAGTACATTAAAGCAACACTAACTTGATTTTATTGTTTACCAAAACCACTGACATTGTCAGTGATGGGGTGTTGGGGCGAAGGCCCCACACCTTTAGCGAGCCAACATAGTTGGCGAGTTTTAGACAGAGAATAACCTTCCGCTTAAAGCCACCGACAAGGCCAGTGGTAGTTTACATGAGGTGAGGATAGGAAAAGCCGCCTCGTATGTCAAGGAAATTTATAACCCCTGTTAGATGAGGAGTTATCAGATGGGGGTTGACATGGAGAACACCGCTGGCTGTAGCTCCCCCGAAATTCAACGACTTCAACGACTGGAAAAGATGCTCTCCATTCCGTAGGTATGCTCATAGGTGGTCATGTCCATGCCTCATGAAGGGGGCCGGGTCATGAACCATTCCAGCCGTTTGAGGATCCGGGAAGCAGAAATTCCTGTAGAAGATCTCTTCCAGGGCTTTTGGTCCGTCGTTGTCGAGGATGCGCTTATATCTCTTCCAGTGGGCGCCCTGGTGCTGGGCAAGATCCGTGACGGCATATGCCGCCCCTCCTATCCTGGCTTTTTGGATAAAATGACCTACACTCCGATATGGGAAATGCCGTATCCCTATCGGTATGAGGTCACTCTTCACCGGCTTGCGGTCAAAATCTAGAATGTCGTGGTTGCCTTGGGCTATCACTATGTTTGACTGGTAGCGATAGGCTACCTTGAAAAAAGAACTACGCTCTTTCATTCGCCATTGCATTCTCAGGAACGGATTTTCGTCCTCCGAGTCTGATAGAGTAGCGAAATGGTTCCACATCTTGATCCTTGCCACATCGACGTTGGACTGGCACAAAACATCCGCCACTCTCCCTGGCTCCATGCAGTACCATAGCTCATCCGCGTCGAAGGGAATTATGTAGTGGGCGCCCTTTTCCGCCGCCAGGCGAGCCAAGGCGGTCATCTTCCGGCTCTGGTAATATCCCATCTCCTTGTCGTCTATAATGAAGACTTGGATTGAAGTCTGGCTCTTTATGTCCTCCAAAATGTCACGAGTGTTGTCACTAGACATGTTGTCGGCAACTATAATCCCTTCAACACCCTCAGAGATCATGTGACGCAAGGTGAAGCCAATAATGTCCTCTTCGTTGCGTACCATAGTGACCGCCCAGACTTTCATAGGTTCACCTATCTTAAATGAGTTATGCCCTTATACTGAGATTCTTCAAGCTCATCTCTCGGATATATCCAAGACGAGTAGACTATGGTCAGAAACGGCATAGGGTCAATGGGTTAAGGGAAGGGGCATTATCATGCTTGATACACGATCCCACTCTTATCCCGGATGACATTGCGTGTATCGACGACCGGGATGCCGAGTGATTTGAAGTTTATGCTCTGGTATTCGTCGTGGGCCGTGGCGATGAGAATGAGGTCAAATCGGTCACTGATCTCCACGGACTTCCGTCCGGCAAATTTTCCATGTTCGCGGGTCATCCGGATCTCGGGGATATAGGGGTTGTTGTAGGATACCTCCGTCCCCAGTTCTTCCAGTTTTTCCAGGAGACGGTAGTATGGCGATTCGCGGTCGTCGTCGACGTTCGCCTTGTAGGCCAGGCCGAGGATGAGAATCTTTGATCCTTTCAATGACTTACCCTGATCGTTCAGGGCCTTCATAACCCTCAGGACGACATAATCGGGCATGGAGGTGTTGATCTCGCCCGCCAGCTCGATGAATCTCGTGTTGAATTCATATTCCCTCGCCTTCCATGTGAGGTAGAAGGGGTCGATGGGGATGCAATGGCCACCCAACCCGGGTCCGGGGTAGAAGGCATGGAAGCCGAACGGCTTCGTTTTCGCCGCTTCGATGACTTCCCAGACATCGATGCCCATCCGGTCGAAGAGCATTTTGAGCTCGTTGACCAGGGCGATATTCACGGAACGGTAAATGTTTTCCAGCAGCTTGGCCGCCTCAGCCGCCTTTGTGGAAGAGACGGGCACGGTGCGATCGACAATCGCGTCATAGAGGGCGGTTGCCGATGCCAGGCATGCCTTCGTGTATCCCCCACCACCTTGGGAATCGTCCGGACGCTGAAATCACGATTGTTGGGATCCTCCCTTTCCGGGGAAAAGGCCAGGTGGAAATCCACGCCTGCCTTCAGGCCAGTGGTCTCCAGGATCTCCGCATCTCCCCATCGGTCGTTCCCGGGTAGGTGGTGGACTCCAGGACGATGAGTTGCCCCTGTCGCAGATGCTTCGCAATCGTTTGCGTCGTGTTGAAAATGTATTGCATGTCCGGTTCGCGGTTTCGGTTGAGCGGTGTGGGAACGCACACGATGATGCAGTCCATCTCTTGCAGGAGGGAGAAATCCGTCGTCGGCGAAAAGGGGGAACAGCTCCCGATTTCAATTTTCCCGACGTGACGTCCCCCATGCACAACGGGAGTTGTCCCCGCTTTTTTTCCAGCCCCGCAATTTCCGCCAAGGTCGCCGAGTCGATATGCCGGATGTAGCTTTTTTCCTGCCGGAGCAGGGATATCTTCTGTTCATCCACGTCAAAGCCCGTGACGCTGAACCCGGCCCGGCAGAACTCGATCACGAGGGGCAGGCCGACATAGCCAAGGCCGATGACGCCGATCGTTGCCGTTTTATCCTTAATTTTGCTAACGAGGGGCATGGGTTATTCCTTTTGTGATTTGCCCCTGCGAAGGCGCGGTCAAAAAGAGGGCTTTATACAGCTCCGCCCTCTCGGTTACATTGGCAGGCGCAAGAATCAGTATCTGATTAACAAACGGTAAACAATAGCTCTCACGGCGTCACAGATTATAAAGGCATTATCTAATAATTATCAAGATAAAACTGGGTACCAAGTCCACCTAATTTCTGTTCTTCCAGGCATTATAAGTGAGTGTCAGTTCGTAAAGAAGTCCATAATTCGATCGGGACGTCTCTACCCCGTGTGATGGTAGAGAATGCTACTGAATCATCGACCTGGGTGAAAATTACGAGTATGCCGTGGCGGGACACCCCAGCCGGACCTATTTGTGGATATTTAGCCGTACGCCTGAGATAGATGATTCCCTGTTCAATCGCCTCCTTGATAAATTGAAGAAGCAGGATTATAATGCAAGCAAGCTGATGCGCCTGTCAAAGGCAAGGGAAGAACGGAGGTCTGATACGCCTTCAGAGAGACTAGCGGTCAATGACTTTGATCATACCCACAATTAATTCATTCACACACGAAACCGTTCTGCTTATGCTTCTACCTGTGGAAAGCAAGGACTTAAAAAAAATAGACCTGAACTGGTTTTTGTAAGTGGTAAGGAAACCTCTATGAGTGTATCTGTTGTCATTGTTTCATATAATTATGGGATGTACGCCGCCCAGGCGATTGACTCTATTTTATCTCAGACAAAAATACCTGATAGGATTTTATATGTGGATGATTGTTCGGCAGAGGATGATGTCGGGTGTGTGATAGCAAAGAAATTTGGTGTGGATGTTATTCGGAGAGAGTACAATTACGGCGTGTTGAAGAACTTTCAGGACATACTTTTTGATCAGGTCACAACGGATAGAATGATCATGTTGGGGGCCGACAACTGGTTCAGAAATGACGCTATTGAAAAGATGGGTGCAGAAGAAGCTGATATCGTTTCTACCGATTATTATACTACCGGTTCTGGAGTAAAAGAAACAAAAATAGCCACCAACCCGAAGTACGTTTACGAGAATGGATATTATATACGAAAATTTCCTCATTATGATTCGGCGGATATTATAAAAGCAAAAATAATTAAAAAAAATTTCATACATGGCAGTAGTTTGTTCAATGTCAAAATGTCGAGAGAGTGTGGCGGGTATAAGATCATGATTCCAAACGGCAGTGGTAAAAAACTCTGCGAGGACTGGGGAAACTGGATTGGGATGATAAAGAGGGGCGCGAAGGTAAAGCATATATCAGAACCATTACTCTATTATAGAAAACATAGATTCAATTGGGGCGGAATTTGACTTAAAATTATGAATAAAATGCCCGAAGCCGTATTTTTACAAACGCTGAACAAATGTAATTCGCGTTGCGTTATATGCCCGTATAAGGATACTTATATGAATTCCCCAACGGAATTCATGTCGATTGAATTGTTTAAAAAAATATTAACAGAATTAACCACTGATTATCGAGGAGACATCGGATTATATCTGCATTACGAACCACTATTGGATAGCCGATTGCCTGAGTTAATCACTTTAGCGAAAGAGATGTGTCCAGAGTCTTGTGTTGCAATATCCACAAATGCAGCTTTATTAAATGAAGAAAATGTTGACAGACTCTGTAATGCCCCGCTGGACTCAATCACGTTTAATGTTAATGGTGGAACAAAAGAAACATACGAAAAAATGATGCCGCCGCTGAAATGGGATACAGCAATTGGAAATATAAAAAAAATTTTAAAGAAATATAAAAACAGAAAAGATATTAATTTTATAAAAACAAATGATAACTTTAATGAATCAGAATTATTAAAAGATATTTTTCCAGATGTGAAGATCGTCGACCAATATTGGGCGGTGAACAGAGGTGGCAGTGTTAAAATAAATAAACCTGCAGATGTTAAAAATAGGTTTAAGTCTAGCTTTAAAAAATGCAAGCAACTATCAGCCAATTTGTCGATCACATCTGATGGCAGTATATTATTATGCTGTAATTGCTGGAAAAAAGAAGTTGTGATTGGAAATGCCAATGACGTAAGCATTATCGATGTATGGAATAACAGCCCGCTGAAGCATCATAATCATACTGTTTGTAAAAAGTGTTGTTAATGGTTTTTACACGGGTGAGAAGGCACCGGGGCTGTTTAGGCCAGGAAAAGTTCCGATCCCGGTGGCATTCGGACCTCCTTGATCGGGTGAGTTTAAGCATGACGCGGCTTGGCTTCATTCGGAAGCAAGTTATCAAAACAACAGAAGAGGAAAACAGATTGACCAACTCGGAACGTGGATATATCTCGCGAGGCAGAAGTTTGGCTGAATGTAATGCCAAATTCGGCAAACGGGTCATTGAAAATACCCTGACAGATGCCCTTACCTCTCATGAATCGGTTCGTCTTCTTGAGATTGGCTCTGGAGAAGGCAGAGTGATGATGGAATTACGGAAATTATTTCCATCCATCGAAATCCATGGAATCAATAAAAAGCCATGGCCTGCGATGATGGAACAAAATAGTCTGATTGCCACTGGAATGAATTACAGGATTTTTTCAAAAGAAGAGGCAAGAAGTGTTGAATTACCCATTCCTCATTTTTACGATGCGACTCAATTGAAATTCCCTGATAATTATTTTGATGTTGTAATAAGCCAGGTATCTATTTATCAGGTTAAAAGGAAAGATCTCTTATTACAAGAAGTCTGGAGAGTATTGAAAAATGGTGCGAGGGCCTTTCTCCATATGGATTCGATGTGTGAAGGCTATCCAGATTTTCTAAATCATGAAACACCCCGATTCTTGATCTACAAAAACAACAAGTTATATCCGTTTAAGAGATTTATTAAAGAATTAAGGGATAAAAATTATAATATTACATGCAGCGTAGCATTTGGAAAACAAAGAGACGACGCAAATTTAAAACGGACGAGCATTGTAATGTATAAAAACACGGATGTTGAACTAAATTTGGATCTTACATTTGACGAACTTTCTTCTTTCGATATATCTTCGCTGGGAAAGATTTTTAACGGGGATAAGATTGTAGGTTACAGAAGCGTTTACCAGCTAAAGTATGTCTGAAATATTACCCGCCTGAACCTCAGCGTCGTACCGTTACTTCTCATATGACCAATCCCTTGGTAAACTGAATTGCCCGTTCGGCGTAGGTGTGGGTTCTGGCGATCTTCAGCCCCTTTGCCATAAGGCGTTGCCGCTCTTCGGGATTGTCCAGATAGTATTCCACTATTTCTTTCAAATGCTCCGAGGATTCATATTCAGGGACAGAATCTTTAAATATGGCAGCGAGCCCCTTGTTTTTTCCGGAAATCACAAAGCCGCCGCTTGCGAGGATATCAAAAACCTTGTTAGAGACGAATCCCTCTCTTTCCATGTCGGGGTGGTGGTCATTCAGTGTGATTTTTGCACTTGCATAAAGCTCCTCCAAACGCCGGTAATCCCAATATCTGCCCCCATAATTTTCTTTTGGCAGGATACCCTCCCACAGATTGCCCCATACCTTGAATGTAAGGCCCGTGCCGATCATGTCGCGCACAATGGCGCGGCCGTCAGGCCTGCTGGCTCTGGCATTTCCCAAAAAAATCATGTCGTGTTCAATTTGTGCTTGAACAGGAGTCTTGGCTGTGCAGGCCGGCATAAATTCTACGTTAACATATCCCATTGCCCTGAGTTTTGGCAGGAAATGGGAGGAAGCGCAAAATATGTAATCAAACTGCCGTAAATTCTCAATGGTCGCCATGTCCGGATGTGAGTGGAGCCACACCATGTTCAGCGCGTCCTCATCGAAATCCTTGGCCGGTGACCCGAAGAGATGAATGTTAATGTCGGGATTTTCCCGGCCTTCATCAAAACCAAGGCCACACAGCTCCTTTTCCAACTCCTGCCTGACCCAATGATCCCCCCACAATAGGCGCATTCGGGGATCGGTTTCCCTGTCTGAATGTGTATGGACCTCAACTGAGAGTGTTCCCTTTTTCTTCCGAAGTCGCTCTATTTTGTCCATTGTCCCGGGCCTGCACTCTGTCCGATATTGTGAATCCAGCAGGATCCGCAAATCCATTGCTCCTTGATGACGGGGCTCGATCGTAAGGCATTTACGGACCATTTCCATAGCGGACCGATGCTCTTTAAAATTCCATGCAACAAGGGCTGCATGGTGGAGAGCGGTGACGGAATCGGGTCCGATTTCAAGTGCTTTTGTAGACCAGAAATCCGCCTTCTTAAGGTCCAAACTGTGAAAAGACATCTCCACCAGCATATTACACTGCTGGGCCGTACAGCCAACGCCCGCATTTGCACACTCCTCTTCAAGCTCTGACATGGCCTGCGGAAGTCTTCCCCTGGAGAGCAGTTGTTTATATCTATCCCGCATTTTTATACCAGATTTCTGGTCTTTACCGCAAACCGATCAGACCGCGTTTCCCAAGCTCCCGTAAAAAAAGGGTGACAGCCACCGTTGCCTCTTTCGGATGCAGCCGCTGCAGGGCCGTAAAACGCTGAATTACCTGCCCTACCGATCGTTTGCCGTCCAGCAAATCCCAGACTGCCGTGCCAAGTTCATCCAATTGAAGTTTTTTGATCCCGACACCATCGGAAGAACCCCCCAAACGTCGGATCCATCCGGCGATCCAGGGTCGAATTTCAACCGGATAGCAGAGAAGGACCAGCCCGGCCTCTCCACGGGTCTCTCCGGCCTGAAGGTTCCTGACGGGTATGCAATTCAACGCTTCGGCGCAACTGATTTCCGCACCTGTCCGCTTTTTCCTAAAGAGTCTCATATTGGGTGCATATGCTGTCTAATAATTCAGATGGAAAGGTCTTATCCCCGTTGGCACCCACGCCCAGGAGACGGTTTTTCCCCACAAGGTGCCATAATCGAAACCACTGGAAATGAGGTTTCCCGATCATTCGTTCCCAACACCGGGCCCATAGACCGCCCAAAACGGCCTTCTCCCATTGTACTGCATGGTGTCCGGTGCAGGTCAACGGATGCCACTCGTTCCGATGAATCCGGATCGTTTTGGCGGCAAATGCGAAAAGGTCGCCGCTTCCCAGAAGCGCCGAAGCGGGTCCCCAGCGGTACAGCGTAATCCGCTGCCTCTTCGATCCAAAGTGCATCTCGAACCTTCCGGCTTCAAAGCGGTACCGGAGCAACCGATATTCTGCCGGAATCTCAGCCCGGATGTCAAAGAGGGACCAGCGTACCCGGTTGTCATCGCTGTGATCTTGGAAGGAGGCAAGCACACGACGGCAAGTCTTGTAGCTTGAACCCGAAAGGTTCCCGAAAAACTGGATCAGGATGGCATTACCACAGGCAGGGCAATAGAGAATCGCTCCCCTGCCACCCCTGGCCGCTGCCTGCCAGGTAAACCCCATCACGTCAAAATCACCCAAAACTTTCACCCATTCTTCCGGAAGGGGGCTTTCTTGAACGGCGTTTTTGTGGAGGGAGTTCATGCGCTTCAGTGCGGTCTGATGGGAAAAGCGTCCTTTGATCTTTTCCCACTTGATCTCCAATGCAGGTTCCCCCTGGTAGGCAAGCAGCAGGTACCGGGGGCCGATCTTGGCCACTTCCCAGAGCTCAGGTGTGGAGAAACGGACCCCATTCCATGCAATCTCTCCCCATGACATCGTGCCTGTCACCTACCGCTCTTTTGTTTATCAATTTCCGTGAACGAGTCCATGGAATATCCCTTTTGCCTTCATCAGTTCCTGATAGTTTCCCGACTCGACCACTCGGCCTAACCGCATGACCAGGATCTTATCATAAGAGAGTAATATATCCAATCGATGGATCACGGCCACAACCGTGCTTTTTCCCTTGAGCTGGGTTTCAATAAACCGCTGGATATGAGCCTGCGAGGTATTGTCCAAACCGGCGGTCGCCTCGTCCATAATCAAGATCGACGGCTCTTTGAGGAAAGCCCTTGCCAGGGCGATCTTTTGCTGTTGTCCGCCCGAAAGACGATCTCCCTTGCTTCCCACTTCAAAATCAAGGCCGGCGTTCATTACTTCATCCATCTCTTCTTTTTTCAAAAGATCCATGATCTGTGCCAGCAGATCAGCCGCGGCCGAAGTCTGTTCCGACTTGAGGTTGCCATATACGAGGTTTTCAATTACACTATGGGAAAACATATATTCTGCGCCGCAGTGGAGGGAAAACCCCTTCCGTTCACTCTTTTTCAACTTTGCTTCATCGTTTCGGTCACTGCATGTCCTAAGTTCCACCCCCACCACTTCTTGGATGAAGCGGTGCCGGGCCCGCACGATATTTTCCTGCAAAGATTCGGGAATCGCCACTATGGTGTGCTTGGCCGGAGAATACTGAAGAGCCAGGTACAGGAGCAGCGCCTTGTCCTTGCGGTCCAGGGTTCTGGTTCCGCTCAACACCGATTTTCGCGGAGCTATAACCGTCATTTGAGGACAAGATTTTAATGCCTCCGTCATTGGAACTTCAGGTTCAGTTTGGCGCCGTCGAGCCAAGAGATGGTCTGCGGCATTCTCT
>Ga0208566_1002272_pt1 | contig 10412 bp, 9 predicted proteins | sample PL_2010_150m_FD_184159 | JGI IMG/M metagenome (GOLD analysis project Ga0208566, IMG submission 184159) | Freshwater microbial communities from Powell Lake, British Columbia, Canada to study Microbial Dark Matter (Phase II) - PL_2010_150m... | ecosystem: Environmental > Aquatic > Freshwater > Lake...
GATTTATCCGCAGACTCTGGAGGAGCTCACGAAGCAGCCCGGACCGGTGCTGCGCAAAGCCTACAAGGACCCCATCACGGGCGGCGATTGGGAGTACGTGCGCGACCCGGCCGGCCGTATCAAGGGAGTGAAGAGCAAGAGCAAGTCGGAGCCCATCAAAGAGCGCGGCTTCCCGCCCGCGCTCCGCCACTTCGAGGGGCTGACCAGTTACAACGCATGGGTGTTCCAATACCCGAACGCCTCGACGCCGGCGCTCGCTCCATCCCAGCCGGTTCCAGGACCGCCGGGCGTTCCCGGGCTTCCACCCGGGCTACCCCTGCCTGGAGCACCTCCCATCCCCGGCACTCCCGCTACGCCACCGCCTGCCGTCCTACCATCGCCTCCAACTCCAACGCAAAATCCCACGCCCTAATTACCGCAGCTCGGCCTCAGCGGCTTAGAAGTGATTGATGGAAACGGGGAACGGATGGTTGCGGGGAAGGGATTTGAACCCTTGACCTTCGGGTTATGAGCCCGACGAGCTACCGGACTGCTCCACCCCGCGAACGCATGCTAACAACTTGCCCTAAGCGGTGTCAAGGCGATGGGAAATGCGGTATCATGCCGATTCAATGGACAAACCGTTGCGGATCATCTTTATGGGGACTCCGGAATTCGCGGTCCCTTCCCTGCAGGCGCTGCTGGATGCCGATCCCGACCGCGTCGGCCGCGTGGTCGGCGTAGTGACGCAACCCGATCGTCCCAAAGGCCGCGGTCAGCAACTCGCTCCGCCGCCGATCAAAGTGCTGGCCCATCAAGCCGGTCTGCCCGTCCTCCAACCGGTCAAGATGAAGGACCCGGATTTTCTGGACACCTTGCGTGGCTGGGCTCCCGACGTGATCGCTGTGACGGCCTTCGGACGGATTCTGCCTCCGGTCATTCTCGATCTCCCTCCGATGGGGTGCGTCAACGTGCACGGCTCGCTCCTGCCCAGGTATCGCGGGGCCGCCCCGATCCAGTGGGCGATCATCAACGGCGAGACCGAAACGGGAATCACCACGATGCTCATGGATCCGGGCCTGGACACCGGCCCCATGCTGATGCGGGCAACGGCCCCGATCCACCCGACGGATACAGCCGGTGATTTGGCGGCGCGCCTCGCTCCTCTCGGCGGCCGGCTGCTGGTGGAGACCATCGTGGGCCTCAAGAACGGCACGCTGAGTCCGACCCCCCAGGATCACACCCAATCCACGCTGGCGCCCCTGCTGAAGAAGGAAGACGGCTGGCTGAATTGGAAGGACGAAGCGTCCGCCCTCGCAAACCGCATTCGGGGCCTGACGCCCTGGCCCGGCGCCTATACGTATCATGGCGAAGAGCGCTGGCAGATCTGGCGCGCGCAGGCGGTACCTGTCGGCTGTGCCGAGGCTGCGCCCGGCACTATCCTCGAGGTCACGAAAGACGCGCTCCGCATCGCGACCGGCAAGGGCTCCCTTCTGATTCAGGAGATCCAGTCCGCTTCGGGCAAACGCCTGAGCGTCGGGCAATACCTCGCCGGGCATCGCGTGGCCGTCGGATCCAGGCTCACGCCATCACCGTCCGCAACGTCATAGCCGGCGGCATCAAGCGCGCGCCCTCTTGCACCATCTACAATGATCCTCTATCATGGCTTTCCATGAGCGGAGTCCGGATCGCCCCATCCATTCTGTCCTCTGATTTCGCGCACCTGGCCGACGAAATCGCCGCCATCGAGCAGGCCGGCGCGGACATGGTGCACGTGGACGTCATGGACGGCCACTTCGTGCCGAACCTGACGATCGGGCCGCCCATCGTCGAGGCGATCCGCAAGGTCACGAAGCTCCCGCTCGACGTCCATCTGATGATGACGAACCCCGACGACTTCATCGGCGAGTTTGCCGAGGCGGGGGCCGACTACCTCACGGTCCACGTCGAGGCGTGCCCGCACCTGCACCGCACCGTCCAGTCCATCAAAGAAAAGGGCCTCAAGGCTGGCGTCACGTTGAATCCCGCGACGCCCCTCGCCGGCGTCGAGGCCATCCTCCCCGACGTGGATCTCCTCTTGATCATGTCGGTGAATCCGGGCTTCGGCGGCCAGCGGTTCATCCCGGGGGTACTCGACAAGATCCGCCGGGCGCGCGCGATGATCCGGCAAACCGGCCGGACGATCCTCCTCGAGGTGGATGGCGGCGTCAAGGCGGACAATGCGGGTGCGATCGTCAACGCCGGCGCGGACATCCTGGTGGCGGGCTCGGCAATCTTCGAAGCGCCCGGCCGCAACTACCGGCGCGCGATCGCCCAGTTACGCGCGGCGGGCTCCGCCGGCAACGGAAAAGCCGCCGCCTCGAAATCATCGCCCCGCTCGTCGAAGGCCCACCGATGAGCGGCGTGGCGGCGCTCGCCGAGAGCCTCCACCCCCATGAAGCCAAAGTCGCCGCCGCGCTGGAAGCGTCTCCCGACAAGAACGGCTTGACCAACGAAGACATCGCCCGGCACAGCGGCATCGAGGTTGCGCAGGCCGGCGCCGCCCTCGGGCGCCTGCAGATCAAGGGACTGGTCTCGATCCTCTCGGAAGCGACCAGCCAGATCGTCTCGCTCACAGACACCGGCGAGCGCTACTTTCAGCGCTACACTCCCCTCGTGCGTATCATTTCCGCCCTGCGGACTGCCGCCGACGCCGGCGCCCAGTTGACCATCAAGAACATCCAGCAGCGCGAGGAGCTTGACGCCGCCGAACTCAGCGGGGCCGTCGGCGAGTTGAAGCAGGAAGGCGTCATCAGAATCGCCGCGGGAGGCATCGTGGAGCTGGCCGGGGCTTCCTCGCCCACGGCCGAAGCCCTGCAAAAACTCATCCAGTACGTCCACGAGGGCGCGAAACCCCTCACCGAGTTCGCCCACGCCGAACAGACCCTGATCGCGAAGTTCGCCCAGAAGCGTGGCAAGCCGAACGAGCCGTTCCGTGTGGATGACCGCGTGGCCCGCCGGTTCGGCCTGACCGAGACCGGCAGGGCGGTGGCGCAACAGATCCGGAAAGCAGGCGTACGGGAGGAAGTCGCCCGCCTGACGCCGGAGATGCTGAAGGATGGAAGCTGGCGCAGCGCGCGCTTTCGCAAGTACACGATCGGCCTGAGCCCGGCCCGCATCCCGGCCGGCAAGAAGCACCCCTACCGGGAGTTTCTCGACCTGGTCAAAACCAAGCTCACCGCCATGGGCTTCGAGGAAATGCGTGGGGGGCTGGTCGAGAACGAGTTCTGGAACATGGACGCGCTCTTCATGCCGCAGTTCCACCCCGCGCGTGAAACCCACGACGTGTACTTCGTGAAGGACCCCACGCACTCCGCCCCGATCAGGGAGCCGTTCCTCGCGCAGGTCGCCCAGGCGCACGAGAACGGCGGGAAGACCGGATCGAGCGGCTGGAATTACACCTTCGATCGCATGAGGACGCGCCGCCTGGTGCTGCGCAGCCAGGGCACGGCCGTCTCCGCGCGCACGCTCGCCGCCGCGCCGAAAGTCCCGGGCAAATATTTCTCCATCGCCCGGTGCTTCCGCTACGACCAGGTGGACGCGACGCATGCGCCCGACTTTTTCCAGGTCGAGGGCATCGTGTTGGGGCCGGACATCAACTTCCGCACCCTGCTGGGACTCCTCACCCTGTTCGCCCGCGAGGTGGCGCAAGCCCAGGAAATCCGGTTCGCCCCGGCGTACTTTCCCTTCACCGAGCCGTCGGTCGAGCTGCACGTGCGCCATCCCCGTCTCGGCTGGATCGAGCTCGGCGGTGCCGGCCTCTTCCGTCCGGAAGTCACGCACCCGCTCGGCATCAACGTCCCCGTGATCGCCTGGGGCCTGGGGCTTGATCGCATGGCCATGGTCGCGCTGGAAATCCACGATATCCGCGATCTCTTTTCCGGCGACCTCGAGATGATCCGCTCCAAACGGGTTCAGTACTGAGCGCGCGCCATGCCGACGATTTCCATTAATCGCAAAGACCTCGACCAGTTGCTCGGGCGGCGCGCGACGGACAAGGAGCTGGATGCCTGGCTTCCGCTAGTCAAGGGCGAAGTCAAAGACTCCGACGCCGCCACCGGTGAGCTTCGGATCGAGCTGCAGGACTCGAATCGCCCCGATCTCTGGTGCGTGGAAGGCATCGCGCGACAGATCCGGTGCAAGCTGGACGGCAAGCCCGGCGCCTACGCGTACGTGAGGGCCGCCAAAGAAAAACGCGATCAGGTCCTCGTCGAGAAGGGCTTGGAGAGTGTGCGGCCGTTCATCGGCGCCTGCAAAGCCCGCGGGTACAGGGTGACGGCGGAAGGCCTGGCCCAGCTCATCCAGACCCAGGAAAAGCTCGCCGACATCTTCGGGCGAAAACGGCGTACGATCTCCATCGGGATATACCGTTTGCGGCCGATCACGTTCCCTGTCAGCTATGCGCTCGTCCGCCCCGAGCAGGCCACGTTTCGCCCGCTCGGCTATGACGACGCGATGAGCCTGCGGGAAATCCTTGAAATCCACCCCAAGGGCCAGGAATACGCGCCGATTCTCGCCGGGCAGGAGCGGCTCCCGCTGCTCCGTGACGCGCAGGGAGCCGTGCTGTCGTTCCCGCCCATCATCAACAGCCGGGACATAGGCGAAGTGCGCGCCGGCGACGAGGACCTGTTCATCGAGGTCACAGGCACGGACCTGCGCATGGTCATGCTGGCCGTCAATATCTTCGCTGCCAACCTGCACGACCGCGGCGCGGCAATCGAACCGGTGGACATCGTGTATCCCTACAAAACAGAGATGGGCCGGACGGTCCGCATGCCACAGGCATTCGGACGGCCTCGCGCCATCACGCAGGCCGAGATCAGCAAGGCCCTGGGGACCGAGCTATCGGCCAAGGAGATCCGGGCGAGCCTCGTCTCCTACGGCTACGCGGTGGCCGGGAGCGACCGGAGTCTGAAGGTGACGCTCCCGTCCTACCGGAACGATCTGATGCATTCAGTGGACGTCATCGAGGATGTGGCCATCAGCAGGGGCTACCACACGTTCGGGCCCATCATGCCCTCGGCCTTTACCGTTGGCGGGCTCTCCCGCATCGAGCAGCTCTCGGACAAGGTGCGCGAGCTGATGCTCGGCTTCGGCTTCCAGGAGATCATCTCGAACATCCTGGGGTCGCGCGAGGACCTGGTCGCCAGGATGCGCCTGAGCGAGGGGCACCCCGCCGCCCGCCGCATCGAAATCGAGAACGTCATGTCCCAAAGCATCGAATGTCTGCGCCAGTGGATCCTGCCCTCCCTGCTGCGCGTCGAGACCGCCTCGTCCCGAAGCTTCTACCCGCATCTTCTGTTTGAGGTCGGCGAGGTGGCCGTTCCGGACCCGAACACAGAAACCGGCACCCGCACGGAGATTCGGCTCAGCGCCCTGCTGGCCCATGCCGGCGCGAATTTCTCAGAGACGCATTCCTACCTGGCGCTGCTGTGCTATTACCTCAACAAGCCGGCCGACCACCTGGCGCCGATCGAGCATCCGTCCTTCATCGAGGGACGGGTGGCCGGCATCGAGTTCGCCGGCAAACCCATCGGCCTGATCGGCGAACTGCATCCGGAAGTGCTGGAGCGCTGGCAGATCACGATGCCCTGCAGCATGTTCGAGTTGACGCTCGATCCGCTGCTGTAGGGGGCCTTCGCCATGAAAAACCTGCTGCTCATCGGCATCATCGGCTTTGTCGGCCTCGTCGTGGTCGTCCTGCTGGCCCTTCCCTATATCACCAACCTCACCACGGTCCGGGACAGGACCGCCACGGCCGCCTCGGAGGCGCTTCAGCATCCAGTCTCCATCGCCCGTTTGGGCCTCAGGGCGATTCCGAGTCCGGGCCTGCAGATCGAAGGCCTCGGCATTGCCGAACGCGATGGATTGCCCATCGTGAACGTAAAGACCATCATCGTTGAGGTCAAGCTCGGCCCCCTCCTGCAGGGACGTTTGGCTGTCGCCCGAATCCTTGTCGGACAGCCCCGCATCTCCCTGATCCGCAATGCAGACGGATCCTTGAACCTTCCCTTGCCGGCGTCGGCCCCTCCGTCAAAGCCTGCCGCAGAGGGGGGAGATCAGCCGCTCGACCTTGCCCTGGGAGATGTCCGCATCGAAAATGGCGAGGTGACGATCCGCGAGCGGCAGCAACAAAGCGGGCCCCCACTGCTGCACCTGCAGAAATTAAACGTCGCGTTGAACGACATGTCGGTTCACGGAAAAACGCCGGACGACTTCAAGCGCAGCTTGACGGGGTCCGTGCGCGTGGATGCCGGGGAGGGCTCGATCGGAAAGTTCGAGACGCTGGCCCAAATCCTGTCCTTGCTGAAAGTCACACAAGTACTCGGCGGAAAGATCCCGGATTTATCCCGCGTGAGCATCCCGATTGATAGACTGGCAGGCACCCTTCGGTTCAAGAACGGCCTCATGACCACCGACGATCTGCAGCTCCAGAGCGCCGTCCTGAACGCCGCCGTCAAAGGCACGTTCAACCTTCCGGACAGGCACATGCAGATGGTCGTGACCGCGATGGGCATCGATTTCGACGTGCGCGGTTCCGCCGACAACCCGAATGTGTCGTCCCGCGACCTGAAGGGATTACAGAAAAAGGCTAGTGGCTTGGTGGAGAAGGGGCTGGAACTGTTCCGCCGGCGGTAGGGGCACGGCCGGCCGTGCCCCTACAGAGGATTACGCGCGCGCCATCTGAGCCTTGGCCGTATCGACGAGTTTCGTGAAGCTGCCCGGGTCACGGATGGCCATCTCGGACAGCACCTTCCGGTCCAGCTCGATCCCCGCCTTTATCAGGGCATGAATGAAGCGGGAATAGAGTATGCCGTTGATCCGGCACGCCGCGGTGATGCGGGTGATCCAGAGGCGGCGAAAATCGCGCTTCCGGTTACGGCGATCGCGATAGGCGTATTGCCCCGCGCGATCCACCGCCTCGGTCGCGGTCCGGAACAGTTTGCTCTTGGCGCCGTAATAGCCCTTCGCCAGCTTGAGTCTTTTCTTGTGACGTGCGCGGGTCTTGGTTCCGCCTTTTGCCCGTGGCATGGTTCTGTTCTCCTATATCCTCGGATTGCTAGTTTGGCAACAGCGCGGTGATCCGATACACATCGCCAGACGACACACGCGTCGGCCTGCCGAGCTTGCGCTTGCGGCTCCGGCTCTTCTTGGTGAGAATATGCCGTTTGTTGGCCTTATTCCGCATGAGCTTCCCCGTCCCGGTCTTCCGGAACCGTTTCTTCGCCCCTTTGTGAGTCTTCAGCTTCTGCCCCGCCATGGTCGTTGCTCTCCTTCGCTCAGCGTTGCTCGTCTCTCGCGTTATTTCTTGGGCGCCAGCACCATCATCAGAAACCGCCCCTCCTGGCGAGGAGGCTGCTCGATCTGCACGCCGGTTCCGAGCAAGGTCAGTACCTTGTCCAGCATGGCCCGGCCCATCTGCTGGTAGGCCATCTCGCGGCCCCGAAACATCACCGTGACCTTGGTCTTGTTCCCCTCGGCCAGGAATTCCTTCATCTGCCGGACCTTCGTCTCCAGATCATGCTGGTCGGTCCGCGGCCTCAGCTTGACCTCCTTGAGCTGCGTGCCCTTCTGATGCTGCTTGGCGGTATGGGCTTTCTTGCTCAGCTCGTACTTGTACTTGCCGAAGTCCATGATCTTGCACACCGGCGGCTGCGCCGTGGGCGAGATCTCGACAAGATCGTATCCCGACTCTTCCGCTTTCTTCAGAGCGTCGGCCGTCGCCAGAATGCCGAGCTGCTCGCTCTCCGGCTCCGGGCCGATGACGCGTATCGGGGTGACACGAATCTCCCTATTGATCCTTAGTTTTTGGACGGCGATAGCGCACCTCTCCTTTCACTCGGGTTCATTGCCCGGACGGAACGCCCGAAAGGCCCCGTCCCTCCACATCGCTCTTCAAGTGATCCCGGAATGCCTCACACGTCATCGATCCCGCGTTGGCGCCCCCGCGCATGCGGACCGACACCGTCCCGTCCTGCATTTCCCGGTCGCCGGCGACCAGCATATAGGGCACCTTGGCCTTCTCGGCTTCCCGGATCTTCAAGCCCATCTTCTCGCTGCGCAAGTCCGCTTCGACCCGATACCCGGCCTCCGTCAGGCGATGCGCCACATCCTGGGCATAGGCCGCCTGCTTGTCCGTGATCGCGATAACGACGGCCTGCACCGGCGCCAGCCACGCGGGAAACGCGCCCGCATGATGCTCGATCAGAATGCCGAAGAACCGTTCGATCGAGCCCATCAGCGCACGGTGGATCATGATCGGCCGGTGCACATGGCCGTCTTCTCCCACAAACTCCAGGCCGAAGCGCTCGGGATTATTGAAATCCACCTGCACCGTCGAACACTGCCACGACCGTCCGAGCACGTCTTTGATCTTGATGTCGATCTTGGGCCCGTAGAAAACGCCCTCGCCGGGATCAATGCTGAACGAGACGCCTCGTCCCCTCAAAGCCGCCTCCAGCGCGCCGGTCGCCTGTGCCCAGGCCTCCTCCGACCCAACGGCCTTCTCCGGCCTCGTGGACACGCAGACTTGATAATCCGAGAACCCGAAGGTCTTGAGCACGAAGAACGTGAAGTCGAGCACGCGGGCGACCTCGTCCTCAAGCTGGTCCGGCCGGCAGAACAAGTGCGCATCGTCCTGCGTGAAGCCCCGCACACGCATCAGCCCGTGCAACACCCCCGACCGTTCGTACCGGTACACGGTGCCCAGTTCGGCGTAGCGCAGGGGCAGGTCGCGGTAGCTCCGCAGGTGGGCCTTGTACATCATGATGTGGAACGGGCAGTTCATCGGCTTGAGCTGGTAGTCGCTCGCCTCCACCTTCATCGTCGCGAACATGTTCTCGCGGTAGTACTCCGTGTGGCCGCTCGTCTTCCAGAGGTCCAGGCGGGCGACGTGGGGCGAATAGACCAGCGCGTAGCCGTGCTTCTGGTGCTGCTCGCGCCAGAAGTTCTCGATCTGCAGGCGCACGATGGAGCCTTTCGGCAGCCACAGGATCAGCCCCGGCCCGACCTCGTCGGTCACCGCAATCAGGTCCAGCTCCTTGCCGAGCTTGCGGTGGTCGCGCTTCTTGATCTCTTCAAGCTTGTGGAGATAAGCGTCCAGCATCTCCCGGGTGGGGAACGACGTGCCATAGATTCGCTGGAGCATCGGGTTGCGCTCGTCGCCGCGCCAATAGGCCCCGGCCGAGGTCAGCAGCTTGATCGCATGGATGGCGCCGGCGGACGGCACGTGCGGCCCGCGGCAGAGGTCAATCAGCCCGCCCTGGTCGTACACGGAGACCGACGGATCGGCGAATCCACGGATCAGCTCGCATTTGTAGTCCTCGCCCCGCTGGCTGAAGAACTCGATCGCCTTCTCCCGGCTCATCGCGCTCCGCTGGAACGGCTTGTCGGCCTTGATGATCTCGCGGATGCGGACCTCGATTTTTTCCAGATCCTCGGGCGTGAACGGCCGCTCGTAGGCGAAATCGTAGTAGAAGCCGTCCTCGATCGGCGGCCCGATGGTGAGCTTGGCGGTGGGGAACAGGTCCTTGACCGCCTGCGCCATGATGTGGGCGCTGCTGTGGCGATAGACTTCCCTGCCCTCCGGCATGTCGAAGGTCACGGGCGCGATGCGGGCATCACCCTCCAGCCGGTGCGCAAGATCCACCGGCTTGCCGTCCACCAAGGCCGCAATCACACCATCCGGCAGCTTGCCGCCCTGAAGCGCAAGCGCCTCCCCGGCTGTCATGCCCATAGGAGCGTTCTGAGTGGTTCCGTCAGGATAGGTGAGACTGATCGAGGCGGTGGTTTTTTCTGATGCGACGGCCAATGCTTCTCCAAAGAAAAAAGGGCCCCATTGCCATTCCGGGATGCCCAGGGTCCGCGAACGATTGATGGTAGGCGCGGACGGTCTTGAACCGTCGACCTCTACCGTGTCAAGGTAGCGCTCTCCCCCTGAGCTACGCGCCTAACTCGAAGTCGCATGCTAATACGCAGGCCGCAGGAATGTCAAGGTCGAACCAGGCGTGGATACAGGTAAAAACCGGCCAGGACTACCCCTTCTTGGCGACCGGGATCTTGAACTCTTGGATTTTCTTGCGGAGGGTGTTGCGGTTGAGGCCGAGCAACGCGGCGGCCTGGTTCTGGTTGCCGTTGGTCTCTTCCAGCACCAATGCGATCAGCGGTTTTTCGACCGCCTTGATCAGGAGCGGATGGAGATCGGATCCTGCGCCCAGCTTCATCCGCCGAACGAAACCACGCAGCTTGGTCCCGATGAACTCTTCGAGGCCGAGTTCCTCGTGGGATTTCGTCTTGCCCCGGGACGCCTTGTGGCCGTTGCACAGGGCCTTCACCGGCCCGGTCGCACGCCGAAGGAAGCCGGTCCCGCCCACGAGCACCATCTGGGGGGCGGC
>Ga0208566_1002273_pt1 | contig 10411 bp, 10 predicted proteins | sample PL_2010_150m_FD_184159 | JGI IMG/M metagenome (GOLD analysis project Ga0208566, IMG submission 184159) | Freshwater microbial communities from Powell Lake, British Columbia, Canada to study Microbial Dark Matter (Phase II) - PL_2010_150m... | ecosystem: Environmental > Aquatic > Freshwater >...
AGGCCAGTGCCACGGCGTAGCCGCCGACGTCACGCTGCACGCCCTTGGGCTTGCCGGTGGTGCCGGAGGTATACAGGATGTAGGACGGCTCGTTGGATTCGAGCCAGGTCACCGGCACATCGGCGTCCATGTGCTGGCTACGCAAGCTGGCGTAATCGACATCGCGGCCGGCGACAAGCTGCATGTCCTTGTCGATGCCCCGGTTCACCAGCAGCACCTTGGCGGGCGGGAACTTCGCCAGGGCGCAGGACTCGTCCACCAGGTATTTGTAAGGCACCGCTTTGCCGCCGCGCATGCCGGCGTCGGCAGAGACCATCAGCACCGGCTTGGCGTCGTCGATGCGGGTGGCCAGCGAGCCGGCGGCGAACCCGCCGAACACCACCGAGTGGATGGCGCCGATGCGGGCGCAGGCCAATATTGCAAAGCAGGCCTCGGCTATCATCGGCATGTAGATCAATACCCGGTCGCCGCGTTTGACGCCGAGACTCTGCATGACGGCCGCCATGCGCATCACCTCGGCCTTGAGGTCCGCGAAGCTGTAGATCTTTTCCTCGTTGGTCTCCGTGGAAATGTAAATCAGCGCGCGGTCATTGGGCCGCTTTGCGGCATGCCGGTCGACGGCGTTGTAGCACAGGTTGGTTTCGCCGCCGCTGAACCAGCGCGCGAATGGCGGGTTGGAGAAGTCCAGGATCTGTTGCGGCGGTTTGTGCCAGGCTATGAGTTTGGCTTCTTCGGCCCAAAACGCATCCGGCTGCTCGATCGAACGCTGGTGAAATTCCTTGGTGGTCGTCATGGTTTGCTCCGTTTATTCAGATGCCTGGATGGAATCAAGGGGGCGTATCTTCAACTGGCGATATCCACCACGGTGCGGCCCTTGGCGCGGGACTTGATGAAATCGTCGAATACCGACGGGAGTTGCTCGAACCGGATGATCCGGGTCACCTGTTCAAGATGGCTGGGGCGCATGTCGCTCGCCAGGCGATGCCAAACCGCGGCGCGCTGCGGCATCGGGCAGTTCACCGAATCGATGCCAAGCAGGCTCACCCCGCGCAGGATGAACGGCATCACCGTGGTGTTGAGGGTGTGGCTGGCGGCCAGACCGATGCTCGCCAGGGTCCCGCCGATCTGCATGGTGCTGGCCATCCAGGCCAGCACTTCGCCGCCCAGATTATCCACCGCGCCGGCCCACAGGGATTTGTCGAGCGGCTTGATCTTGGCCAAGTCGAGCGACTGGCGCAACATCACTTCCCTGGCGCCGATGCTCTTGAGGTACTCGGTTTCCGGCTCCTTGCCGGTCAGGGCGACGACCTGATAGCCCAGTTTGGCGAGAACTTCGATGGCGACACTGCCGACGCCACCCGTGGCGCCGCTGACGATTACCGGGCCGTTGCCGGGTTTGAGGCCGTTGGCTTCCATGCGGACCACGGCCAGGCCGGCGGTAAAGCCGGCGGTGCCGAAAGTCATGGCTTCCTTGAGGGTCATGCCCTGCGGCATTTTTACCACCCAGTCGGCGGGTATGCGGGCCACTTCGGCATAGCCGCCGTGGTGTGCCACGCCGATGTCGTAACTGGTGGCCAACACCGCGTCGCCCTTGGCAAAGCGCGGATCCTGGCTGGCGGTGACGGTGCCGGCGAGGTCGATGCCGCCGACACACGGAAAGCGCCGGATGATCCTGCCGGCCCCTGTCGCCGCCAACGCGTCCTTGTAATTGACGCTGGAATAGGCGACCCGGATGGTCACTTCACCGGGATCGAGCTGATCCTCGTTCATGTCGACAAAACGGCTGACGACCTTGCCGTCTTCCTGATGGATCTGAAAGGCCTTGAAACTCACGATAGGCTCCTTGTAGGGGATCTCAAAAATGCTGCCGGGACGAGAAATCGCCCCTGATTATACCGAGGCGATCCTGACAAATAGCTGAATGGTTAGGGGTTTACACGGTGCAGGCGGGCGGCTATAGTCCGCCCCCATGTCTTCCAGAACAACTCACCGCCGCGCCGTCGCGCTGCTAAGTGCCGGTATTTGCGTACTTGGAACGCTGTACTCGCTCTCCAGCCCGGCTTGGGCCGAGGAGCCAGACAATTCCCTCTCCCCTGTTCCACAGGTAATCGATATCCAGCTTAAGCAGGCCACCTCGTTGTTCGAGCGTGCCACGGTGAGCGCGGGCGAGGCGGTGGCGCGCGCGCTCGACCTGGTCGGGATTCGCTACCGCCGCGGCGGTACCCTGCCGGAAACCGGTTTCGATTGCAGCGGGTTCGTCGGTTATGTCTTCCGCGAAGGCATCGGCCTGATCCTGCCGCGGACAGCACGTGAAATCAGCCTGAGCGGCAAGCTTGTGAAGAAGAGCGAGCTGCAACCTGGCGACCTGGTGTTCTTCAACACCATGCGCCGCACCTTCTCCCACGTCGGCATCTACCTCGGCGACAATTATTTCGTGCACGCGCCAGCCAGCGGCGGTGAAGTCCGCGTGGAGAACATGAACGCCGCCTACTGGGGCAGACGCTTCAACGGCGCAAGGCGCATAGACCCGGCTTAGAGCAGTCTAAGGCGCTTGACGCGCCTCGCGCAGTTTCGCCAGTCTTGCCTTCAACTCAGGCAGTATCGCCGCGACGGCTTTCTCGCCTTCCAGCACGGCTAGGTGGCGATCCTGAAAATCGGTGGTGCGTAATTCCGGCGTGTGCGGACGGATCACGATATCGGCCTCCGGCAGTTCGCGCTGACTGATGGTCTGTCCCATGATGGAGAAGGTCTGCAACAGCACGTCGATGGTGCTTCGGGTCTTGCCGAATTGCGGCTTGGCGGAAATATCCACGGCGATGATGAAATCGGCTCCAAGACTGCGCGCAATGCGGACCGGCACCGGGCTCACCAGGCCGCCATCGACATATTCCCGGCCATTGATGGCCACCGGCTGGAACAGGCCCGGCACGCTGCTCGAGGCGCGTATCGCCATGCCGGTATTGCCGGTGCGGAAGACGATCGGCTCGCCGCTGTTCAGGTCGGTCGCAACGACGGCCAGGAGTTTGGCGAACTTCTCCAGTGGACGCTGGCCGACGGCGTTGTTGACGAAATTCTGCAGCGCCTCGCCTTTCAGCACCCCGCGGTCGGGCAGCGACCAATCGGAGAACTGGCTCTCTTCCAGTTGCAACACCAGCTTCTGCAGTTCGAAGCCGCTGTAGCCGGCGGCATACAGTCCGCCGACCAATGCCCCGGCGCTGGTACCCACGACGATGTCGGGCACGATGCCCTGGGCCTCCAGCGCCTTGATTACGCCGACATGGGCAAAACCTCGTGCGGCGCCACCGCCGAGCACCAGGGCGATTTTCGCCGCCGGTCGCGGCGCCGGCGGCGGCGCGACAAAGGGGGGCGGCGTAGCACAGGAGCAGACGAGCAGGACAGCGATCACGGTGAGGAACAGGCGGTGGCGAGTCAAATTCGTCGGGTTCATGGTGGCGCAGATTTTATCCCAGCGACACTCCATACGCGGGTGCGGCTGCGCTAGAATTTTCCCTGCCGCACTCAATCGAATTGCCCATGACCTGGCGAAACCTGCCGTGATTCCCTGGCTGACGCGAACGAACTGGTTCCCGCCGGTCGAGACCGCCCTGATCGAACCCAACGGCTTGCTCGCCGCCGGCGGCGATCTCTCGGCCGAACGACTGCTGTCAGCCTATCGGCGAGGCATTTTCCCCTGGTATTCCCCGGGTGAGCCCTTGCTTTGGTGGAGCCCCGATCCACGCATGGTGCTGTTTCCCGAGGAAGTAAGAATCTCCAGGTCGCTGAACAGGATATTGAAGTCCCCCAATTACGAGATTCGTCTCGACTCTGCCTTTGCCAAGGTCATCGAAGCCTGCGCCGCGCCGCGCGAGGATGGCGGCGGTACCTGGATCAGCGCCGAAATGCAGACCGCTTACCGGCGCCTGCACCAGCTCGGCTATGCACATTCGGTCGAGACCTGGATCGATCTGGAGGGACAGGGCACGCTCGTCGGCGGTCTCTACGGGGTCGCCATCGGCCGTGTTTTCTATGGAGAGTCGATGTTTTCCCGTCTCAGCAATGCGTCCAAGATCGGCCTGGCGCATCTCTGCCGATTTCTTGAACGACGCGGTTTTGTCGTGATAGATTGCCAAATGAATACGGCACACCTTGCGTCTCTCGGCGCGCGCGAGATTCCGCGGCAGGACTTCGTCGCAGGACTGGGACGGTGGACCGGCGAAGGTAATGATGGGGCCGACTCCGCATCCAACGGAGCCGGCCGCTGGCCTCTGGACGCAGCAAACGATTTGTTCCGCAAGCTACCATGACCAAGCTCAACGAACCGCCCTTCTCGCAGCTCCAGTTCTATGCCACCGCACCCTACGGTTGCTCATACCTGCCCAACCGTGTCGCCCGCTCTCAGGTTGCCACGCCCAGCCATCTGATCGACCAGGCGACCTATAGCGAGCTGGTGCGTGCCGGTTTTCGCCGCAGCGGCGTGTTCACCTATCGCCCTTATTGCGACGCCTGCCGTGAATGTCTGCCGGTCAGACTGTGCGTCGAATACTTCAAGATCACTCGCAGTCAGCGCCGTTCATTGAAGCGCCACGAAAACCTGGTTGCGGTGGAGCGATCGCTGGTGTTCCGCGAGGAGCACTATTTGTTGTACCAGCGCTACCAGGAGGCACGCCACAGCGGCGGTGGCATGGACCAGGACAGCCGCGACCAGTATGCCCACTTTCTGCTGCAAACCCACGTCGAAAGCCGACTGGTCGAATTTCGCGAGGGGGCAGCCAGCGGGCTGCTGCGTATGGTCAGCATCATCGATATCCTGCCCGACGGCCTGTCCTCGGTGTATACCTTCTACGACCCCAACCTGGCCGGAACCAGCTTCGGCACCTACGGCGTTCTTTGGCAAGCGGCGCAATGCGCCCACTTCGGCCTGCCCTATCTGTATCTCGGCTACTGGATACGACTAAGTCCCAAAATGGCCTACAAGGCCAATTTCAGGCCGCTCGAAGGATTGCTGCGGAGCGGCTGGCAAGTGCTCGGCGAGGAGGAGCTGGGCGCCCGCTCGTGAGATTCATTGCAAGCTCCGCCCGGCGGAAGACTGCAATGATCGTTTGATGATTCGCGCCTGCAAGGTATTATCCTGTCCTGCTTCAACCTACCAATCGGGAGTAGCTACGATGCGAGTTGCGAGGTCACTGGATCTGAACGATGCCAAGCGCGCGGCCGAGGCCGCCGAAGCCGAAGCGAAGAGGAACAACTGGCCGGTGGTGATTGCCATCGTCGACGCTTCCGGGCATCTGCTCTATCTGCAACGTAACGACGGCGCGCAATTGGGCAGCATCGATGTCGCCCTGGGCAAGGCGACCACGGCGGCATTGTTCCGTCGGCCCACCAAGGACTGGGAAGAACGCCTGGCCGAAGGCCGGCTGGGTTTTTTGTCGTTTCCGAACCGGACGCTCCTCGAAGGCGGGGTGCCGGTGCTGGTCGATGGAGAAGTCGTCGGCGCCATCGGCGTCTCCGGCGTCAAGTCCAGCGAGGATGCGCAGATCGCCCGGGCAGGCGCCACCGCGCTGGTCGCGGCAAAATGAATCATCGCAGCGGCCGGCATTTCCTGCAGATTCCGGGGCCGACCAATGTTCCGGATCGCATCCTGCGGGCGATCGACTTTCCCACCATGGATCATCGCGGACCTGAATTCGCCAAACTCGGTCACGCGGTCCTGGAGGGACTCAAGGAAATCTTTCAAACCCGCAGCGCGGTAATCATTTATCCCGCATCGGGAACCGGTGCCTGGGAAGCCGCCCTGGTTAACACGCTGTCGCCGGGCGACAAGGTGCTGATGTTCGAGACCGGCCAGTTTGCTTCCCTGTGGCAGAAAATGGCCGTAAGACTGGGTCTGCAAGTGGACTTTGTGGCGGGCGACTGGCGTCATGGCGTGGACCCGGCGCAGGTCGAAGCCAAGCTCGCCGAGGACTCTGGCCATTTGATCAAGGCGCTCATGGTGGTTCACAACGAAACCTCCACCGGCGTCACCAGCCGCATCGCAGCCATCCGCAAAGCCATCGACAAGGCCGGGCATCCGGCGTTGTTCATGGTGGATACCATATCTTCCCTGGCCTCCATCGACTACCGGCATGACGAATGGGGCGTCGATGTAACGGTGGCGGGTTCGCAGAAAGGCCTGATGCTGCCGCCCGGACTGTCGTTCAACGCCGTCAGCGAGAAGGCCATCGCCGCCTCGAAGATCGCCCGAATGCCGCGTTCCTATTGGGCCTGGGAAGAGATGCTGGCGAGCGGCAAGAGCGGTTATTTTCCTTATACACCGGCGACCAACCTGCTCTATGGTCTGCGCGAAGCGCTGCAAATGCTCCGTGAAGAAGGCCTGCAAAACGTCTTCGCCCGCCACGACCGCCATGCCGCAGCCACGCGCTGCGCGGTGCGCGCCTGGGGCCTCGAGGTCCTGGCCCGCGATCCGGCCGAGTATTCCAGTGCGCTCACCGCGGTGCTGGTGCCAGCGCCGGTGAATGCCGACGAACTGCGCAAGGTGATCCTCGAGAACTTCGACATGTCTCTCGGCACCGGCCTGGGCAAGATGGCCGGCAAGCTGTTCCGCATCGGCCATCTGGGGGCCTTCAACGACCTGACCCTGCTGGGCACCCTCGCCGGCGTCGAAATGGGGCTGGCCCTGGCCGGTGTTCCGCACCGGGCGGGCGGAGTGGCGGCGGCAATGGGCTATATCGCGGAAGCGGCTTCCTCGATCACACCCAGTTCCAAGAGTGCGGAGATGTCGGCAGTACTGTAGCCGTGTTCCTCGAGCAGTTCACGCGTGTGCTGTCCCAACAGCGGAGCAGGCCGCGTGATCTGCGTCGGTGTTGCGGAGAAATGGATCGGACAGCCGATGGCCTGCGTCAGCCCGGCTTGCGGGTGCTCAAGTTCGACCACCATGCCCCGTGCCAGTGTCTGTGGATGGCTGAGCGCTTCACCCACTGTATTCACCGGGCCGGCGGGGACGCCCGCGTTGTCGAAAGCGGCCTGCCACTCGGCGCGCGAATGCTTGAACAATACTGGGTTCATCAAATCCACCAGTTCCGCGCGGTGCTTCATCCGCGCACTGTTGGTAGCAAAGCGCGGGTCTTCGCGCCACTCAGGGTGGCCCAATACTTCGGCAATGCGCTCCCAATTGGTCTGGTTGGCGCCACCGATATTGATCCAGCCGTCGCAGGCCTGGAAAGCCTGGTACGGCGCAGTCAGGACGTGGGCCGAGCCGGTCGGCTCGGGTGAGCGCAGCGTGGCAAACCAGATGGCGGCGTGCCAGTAAAGCTGCTGCAGCGAGGCGTCGGAGAGCGAGGTGTCGACGATCTGACCCTGGCCGGTCTTGAGCTTGTGCACGTAGGCCGCGAGTATGCCCAGCGCGCCGAGAATCCCGGCATTCATGTCGGACACCGCGTTGCCGTTCTTGACCGGCGGCCGTCCCGGCTCGCCGGTGATGGACATCAGACCGGAAAAACCCTGGGCGATCAGGTCGAAACCGCCCTTGCCGGCATAGGGGCCGGTGCGCCCGTAACCGCTGATCGCGCAGTAGATCAGGCCCGGGTTGGCCGTCGACAGCACTTCATAGCCCAGGCCCAGCTTGTCCAGCGTGCCGCCGCGAAAGTTCTCCACCAGCACGTCGGCATCCTCGACCATCCGCAGCAGCAAGGCGCGGCCCTGCGCCAGCTTGAGGTTGACGGCGACGCCGCGCTTGTTGCGGTTCATCATCATGAAGGGCGCGGATACGCCGTTGATAAGCGGGTCGCGATATCCCCTCGCATCGTCGCCACCCGGCAGCTTCTCGACCTTGATGACGTCGGCCCCCATGTCGGCGAGCAGCATGCCGCAGGTCGGACCCGACATGATCTGGGTCAGCTCCAGCACCCGCATGCCGGCCAGCGGGCCGGTGTGCGCAGTCACGGGCTTCATCAGCTTCCTTTCCAGACTGGACTGCGCTTGGCGACGAAGGCGGCCACGCCTTCGTGGAAATCGGCGCTGCCGTAGGCGCGACGGATCAGGTCGTCGCCACTCATCGCATCTTCCTGCAGGCCTTGCACGGTGAGACGGCGCAGCCCCTCCTTGGAGGCGCCTTGCGTCACCGGCGCCAGCGCGGCCAGACGTTCGCTCAGGCGGCTCGCGGCGGCATCGATCTCCGACGGCGCGCATACCTCTTGCAGGTAACCGCAGGCCAGCGCCTCCTCGGCGCCGAGGATTTCGGCCAGCAGCAACATGCGCTTGACGCGCTGCATGCCGAAGGCCGCCGTCAGGCGCGCCAGGTTGGCGATGGACAGGCAGTTGCCCAGGGTCCTGGCAATCGGCACGCCGAAGCGCGCCGTGGTCGTGGCGATGCGGAAATCACAACCGGTGGCAATGGCCAGACCGCCGCCGACCGCCCAGCCTTCGACTACCGCCAGGGTGGGCATCGGCAAGGCTTCGAGCAGATCCATGCAGGTGTCGATCTTGCGCTCGTAAGTCACGCCGTCGTCGCCGCTGCCGAAGGACTGGAACTGCGCGATGTCGGTGCCGGCGATAAAGGCCTCGCCACCCGCACCGCGGAAGGTCGCGACCCGAACCGACGGGTCGTCGCGCAACTGGCGGCAGATCGTCATCAGCTGCTCATACATGGGCCAGGTCATGGCGTTGCGCGCCTGGGGCCGGTCGAACAGCACCGAGGCCACGCCGCCTTCGGTTCGCAGGTGAACGATGCCGTCGCTCATGGCCGCGGTATCAGCGATAGAACAGCTCGACCAGCCCCATGCCGACGAAAGGCACGTAGGTCACCAGCATCAGCACGGCGAACAGGACGCCGATGAACCAGATATTGACGCGGGTGACTTCCCACACCGAGGCTTTGGCGATCGAGCTGGCCACCATCAGCACGCTGGCCACCGGCGGCGTTTGCTGGCCGATGCCCAGGTTGATGGTGACGATCAGGCCGAAATGCACCGGGTCGATGCCGACCGCGCGCACCAGCGGCATGACGATCGGGATCACCAGGATGATGGCCGCCGCCGAGTGCAGGAACATGCCCAGGAACAGAAACAGCACGTTGAGGAGCATCAGCACCACCCACTTGCTGGAGGTGAAGTCCGACACCGCCTGGGCCAGCGCCTGCGGCGCCTGGACCTCGGTCAGGTAGGTGCCCAGCAGCGCGCTGGTGGCCACCAGCAGCATCACCACGGCAGTCTGCACGCCGCCTTCCATGACGGCGGCGCGCAGGTGCTTGAGGTCCAGTTCGCGGTAGATCACCAGGCCGACAAACAGCGCGGCGACCACCGCCAAGGCTGCGCCCTCGGTGGCGGTGACGATGCCGCCGAAGATTCCGCCCAGGATGATGATGGGCAGCAGGAAGGCCCACAGCGCCTCGCGCCCGGTCTGCAATACCCGCTGCATTGAAAACCGCTGGTCGCGCGGCAGCTGGTAGCGCCGGGCCAGGAAGCTGGCCATGCCCATCAGCCCCGCTGCGCCGATCAGCCCTGGCACGATGCCGGCGACGAACAGCTGCACTACCGAGGTCTCGGCCATCACCGCATACAGGATCATCGGGATCGAAGGCGGAATGATCACCGCCAGGGTGGCTGCAGACGACATCGCAGCTGCCGCGAACGGGGCAGGGTAGCCCTTGGACTTCATGCCGGGGATCAGGATGGAGCCCAGCGCTGCCACGTCGGCCACGGCCGAACCGGAGATCTCGGCGAAGAACAGCGAGGCGCCAATCGCCACATGGGCCAGACCGCCGCGCACCCAGCCGAAGATCGATGAGGCAAAGGCGATCAGGCGCTGCGATATGCCCGAGGCATTCATGATGGCGCCGGCCAGGATGAACAGGGGAATTGCCAGCAACGGGAAATTGGTGGCGCCGTTGTAAATGACCAGCGCCATGTTGGGCAGCGAATCGGAGCCGTGGCTTGCGAGCATGGCGACCACGGCGACGATGCCCAGCGATACGGCGATGGGGACGTTGATCAGCACCAGCGTCAGCACCGCGCCGAAGAGGATGAGCATCGTGGACATGATTGGGGCTTCTTCTTCGAGTCAGTGCAGGTCGTCGGCGATCGGGTGGCCGGCCTGGAAGCGCTTGAGGCGCACCAACTCGATCAGGTTCATGACTTCGGCCACCAGGATTAGGGCCGAGGTGACCGGAATCACCGACTGCACCAGGCTCATGGGCACCCACGACAGGCTGACCAGCGTGTCGCCCGCCAGGGCCGGCAGGATCGTCAGGCCGACCCAGCCGAGCAGCGCGAAGAACAGGATCACCAGCACCTGGCTGAGGATCCCGACCAAGTACTTTGCCTGCACGGGCAGCTGATCGACGACCTCGGGGCAGCCGATGTGACCGCGCTTGACCGAGGCCAGCGCCGAGCCGTAGAAGGTGAGCCAGGCCAGCAGC
>Ga0208566_1002274_pt1 | contig 10409 bp, 9 predicted proteins | sample PL_2010_150m_FD_184159 | JGI IMG/M metagenome (GOLD analysis project Ga0208566, IMG submission 184159) | Freshwater microbial communities from Powell Lake, British Columbia, Canada to study Microbial Dark Matter (Phase II) - PL_2010_150m... | ecosystem: Environmental > Aquatic > Freshwater > Lake...
CACCACGTCCATGTCGTGCTCGGTAAACAACACCGCGATGCCGGAGGCGCGTGCGAGCTCGGCGGTGAGTTGCATCAGCGCCACGCGTTCGGTCGGCGCCATGCCCGCGGTAGGTTCGTCCATCAGCAGCAGGCGCGGCCGGTTGGCCAGGGCTATCGCGAGTTCCACCCGCTTCAGGTCGCCGTAGGCGAGCACGGCGCAGGGCCTATCGGCCTGCGCTGCGATGCCGACGCGCGTGAGTAATTGCATTGCCTCGTCCCGGTACTGATATGCCGCAAGCGAGACGAGCGAATTCAACTTGCCGTGAAAATTGAGCAGGGCGGTCTGCACGTTCTCGCGTACGCTCATCGACGAGAAAGTCGCAGTGATCTGAAACGTGCGTCCCACGCCCATGCGCCAGATCTGGCGCGGCTTGCGGCCGATCAGGCTCGCGCCTTCGAATTCGGCGCTGCCGCTGTCGGCGGCGATCTGACCGTTCAGCAGATTGAAGCAGGTGGTCTTGCCGGCGCCGTTGGGGCCGATCAGCGCCAACAATTCGCCCGAGGCGAGGCTGAAGCTGACTTCGCACACGGCCTGCACGCCGCCGTAGGCTTTGCACAGTTTAGAGACACTTAATACCGTCATGATTGACGCTTCCCGGCGCGCGCTTCCCAGCGCTCGCGCAGAAATCCCGCAATGCCCTGCGGAAACACCAGGACGAGGAACAGAATGATGCCGCCCAGAAGTGCGCGCCAGAATTCGGTCTGGCGCGCGACGGTGTCCTGCAGCCAGGTGAATACCGCCGCGCCGGCGACCGCGCCGGTCAGCGTTTGGATACCGCCCATCAACACCATCACCAGCCCGTCGACCGAGCGCGGAATCGACAGCGTGTCGGGAGAAATGCTGCCCTTGGAAAATGCATACACTGCGCCTGCGACGCCGGCAAACAGTCCGGCCAGCGCGAAGCCCAGCCACTGCTGCCGGCGTACGTCGATGCCGATGGCGTCGGCGCGCAGCGGCGAATCGCGGCCCGCGCGCAGCGCGTAACCGAAGGGCGAATACAGAATGCGCCACAGGATCAGGGCGCCGCCGGCGCACAACACCAGGGCTAAATAATAGAACGCGGTTTTCCCGGAGAGCCACTGCGCCGGCCAGACGCCCACCAGGCCGTTTGAACCGCCGGTAAAAGCGTCCCATTGGTACACGACCGACCAGGCGATTTGCGCGAAGGCGAGCGTCAGCATTGCCAGGTACACCCCCGACAGGCGCACGCAGAACCAGCCGAACACCAGCGCCCCCAGCCCGGCGGCGAGCGGTGCGAGCAGCAGCGCGAGTTCCATCGGCAGCGCGTACTTGAACAAAAGCGCGGCGGCGTAGGCGCCCAGCCCGAAATACGCCGCATGGCCGAAGGAATGCATGCCGGCCGGGCCCATGATGAAATGCAGGCTGACGGCGAACAGCGCGAACACCAGGATGTCGGTCAGCAGCACCAGAGTGTAGCGATCGGAAACCAGCGGCAGCAGTGTGAGTGCGAGCAGCGCTGCGGCGAGTGCCTTGAGCATGCCGGGTGAAGGCAGGGACAGCGGCGGTTCGACCGATGCTGTGCCGCGCGGCACGCCCTGCGCCCGGCCGAACAGACCCCAGGGCCTGATTACCAGAACCACGGCCATGACGATGAATTCAACCACCAGCGTCAGCTTGGAAAAGGAAAACTCCATGCCGAAGGCGCTGACATTGCCGATGCCGATGCACATGGCTTTGAGTACGCCGATGATCACCGCGGCGAGGAATGCGCCGGGTATGCTGCCCATGCCGCCAACCACCACCACCACGAACACGTCGGACAGGATGGAAAGGTCCATGGTCAGCACCGCCGGCTCGCGCGGAATCTGGATCGCGCCGCCTAGGCCGGCGAGAAACGAACCGAGCGCGAATACACTGGTAAACAGCCACGCCTGGTTCACCCCCAGCGCGCCCGCCATTTCCCGGTCTTCGGTCGCAGCGCGCACCAGCGTGCCCCAGCGCGTGCGCGTGAGCAACAGCCACAGGAGGCCGAGTACAACCGGACCGAGCACAATCAGAAACAGATCGTATTCGGGGACGCGCCGGCCGAGGATCGCCACGGCGCCTTCCAGGCCGGGGGCGCGCGGTCCGAGCAAATCCTCCGGACCCCAGGCCCAGAGCGCGAAGTCGCGGATGACCAGCACCAACGCAAAGGTGGCAAGCAGTTGCAGCAGTTCCGGCGCGTGATACAGGCGCCGCAGCAACAGGCGTTCGACCAGCGCGCCGAACAGGCCCACGCTCAGGCCGGCCAGCAGCACCGCGCCCCAGAATCCAAAAATCCCGCCGCCGAACCACTGCACCAGGCTGTAGGCGGTGTAGGTGCCGAGCATATAGAGCGAGCCATGAGCGAAATTGACGATGCGGGTGACGCCGAAAATCAGCGACAACCCGGCCGCGACCAGAAACAGCGACGAGGCCGCAGCGAGACCGTTGAGCAGTTGAACGAAAATTGCGCTGAGACTCAAATCCGGCTCGTTCTGTCGTTCTTGAAATGCAGACAATCAGAAATTCCCTCTCCGGCGGCGGGAGAGGGAATCGGGGACGTACGGTGTATTGCGTCTACTCCGCTGGCCGCATGGCTTTGACTTCGGCGTCGCTGGGCAGGTAACCGGCGCCGTCGGCGTACTTCCAGTCGACCATCACCCCTTTGCCGTCCTTCAGCGCCAGGCGTCCGACGTAGGCGCCCATGGTGGACTGGTGGTCGAGCGCGCGATAGCTGAATTTCCCCAGCGGAGAATCCATCTGCATGCCTTTCATCGCCGCGATCATCTTTTCGGTGTCGACGGACCCGGCCTTCTTGATCGCTTCGGCAGCGCTCATCATGGTGGAGTAGCCGACGATCGAGCCCAGGCGCGGATAGTCATTCCATTTGGCGCGGTAGGCGGCGAGAAACTTCGAATGCTCGGGCGTGTTGATCTGCTCCCAGGGGTAGCCGGTCACATACCAGCCGGCGGGCGTCTCGTCCTTGAGCGGATCGAGATACTCCGGCTCGCCGGCGAGCAGGTTGAATACCGGGCGATCCTTGAACAGTCCACGCTGCGTGCCTTCGCGCACGAACTTCTGCAGATCGGCGCCGAACAGGGACGAGAAAATGGCATCCGGCTTGGCGTCGATCAAGGCCTGCACCACGGCACCGGCCTCGATCTTGCCCAGCGCCGGTGCCTGCTCGGCGATGAATTCGACACCGGGTTGTTTTGCCGCGAGCAGCTTCTTGAAGCCGGCGGTGGCCGACTGGCCATACTCGTAATTGGGATAGACGATGGCCCAGCGCTTCTTGTTCAGCTTCGCCGCTTCCGGCACCAGCATGGCGACCTGCATGTAAGTCGATGGGCGCAGGCGGAACGTATAGTGATTGCCCTTGTTCCACACGATTTGGTCGGTCAGGGGTTCGGCCGCGATGAACAGGGTTTTTCTCTGCTTGGCGAAATCGCTCACCGCGAGGCCCACGTGCGAGGCGAAGCAACCCATCAGCAGGGACACGTTCTCGCGCGACAGGAGCTCCTCGGCAGTGCGCACCGCATCGCCCGGCGTGCCGCTGTCATCGCGCGAAATCACCTCCACTTTCTTGCCGAGCAGGCCGCCGGACTTGTTGATTTCGTCCAGCGCCAGTTCCCAGCCCTTCTTGTACGGCTCGAGAAACGCGGGGAAATTCTTGTAGCTGTTCATTTCCCCGATTTTTATCGTGTTCTGCGCGGCCGCGGGACCGCTGAAAACCGCGGCGATTGCCAGCGTAATCGTGCCCAACAAAAATGTTCTGCGTGCAGTCATCTGTTCCTCCTGAGGTTCGTTGTTTCCGGCCGTTTCGGATTCCGGCTTCCGGCTGACGATCCGATACGACGCATGATAGCGCGGAGCGGGGTAGTGCGGCCAGTCGGATTGCAACACCGGCCAGATTGCCGCAGCTCTGAAACCTTCTGGCCATTTAGTACCTATTACACTATAATAAGTACCGTAATCAGTACTAATAGGAACCAGCCATGAATACGCTTACTGCCGCCGAACTCAAGCGCCGTGGCATGGCCGCGATCGAGGACGGCCTGCGCCATGGCCCGGTGCACATCGTCAAACGCAACCGGCCGGCGGCAGTGGTGCTATCCGAGGACGACTACCAGCGACTGGCGAGGGGCAAGGTGGCGGCATCAAGCGGCTTGACCGCCATGCAATGGCTGTTGTCGCAGCGTGCAGTTGGCAAGCGCAGCAAAGCCAGTATCGACGCTGATCTCAAAGCCGAACGCGACTGGTGATCGCTTTCTTCGACGCCAGCGCCTTGATCTACCTGATCGAGGGACGGGAGCCGTTTGGCGGCAAGGTGCGCAAGGAGCTGGCGGCGGTCGCAAAGAAGTACCCGGATTTGGGCGCGGCAGTAAGCAGACTGACATGGCTGGAATGCAGGGTCGGCCCGATGAGGGCCAACGATAGCGCAGCATTGGCCTTGTACGATGCGTTCTTCGCAAGGCCTGATTTGGTATGGGTGGAACTGTTAAGAGATGTCGTCGAGTTGGCCGCGGTAATCCGGGCCAAACACGGCCTCAGGACACCGGATGCGCTGCAAGCGGCCAGTTGTTTGCAGTTAGGCGCGGATCATGTGTTTCTTGGCGGGGACAGCGCATTCAAGCGCGTCGGCGGACTGAATGTGAAGGTGCTGCGCTGAAGCTGCCCTTTGGACGTCGCCTTGAGTATCCGAAACGGATTGATTTTCGCTCGGTCAATGCCTGAAGAATCGCATCAGTATTGACTCCCAGCCCTATTGCCTACCGAAAGAATTGAACTGACAAAGGCGTTTTATTCAGCCGCCAGCGCGAACGAGGGTTTGAAGTTTGAATAATCGTCAAGCAACTGGCGCATTCTCCGACGCGGCCTCTCGCGGCGGTCCCAGTCCGACCAACGCCTGTTCGCGCAGAAATATGGAAAGCTGACGCTCAACGTAGAAGTCGCCGGCGCTGCGCGGCTATATCGCGCAGCGTCCGTGTGGACTGCCGGGTTAGGCTGCCCTCACTGACGCACATAGCGCAAGTGGGTGGCGGCTGGACCAGCAAGAACCTTGTCAATGCGAAACTGCGGCCCGGGCTCGCCCAGGTTCTCGAAGAGACGCCGCCCTCCGCCAAAAAAAACGGGCGCCAGGGCGATTTCCAGCTCGTCCACGGCACCCAGGTTCAGGTACTGCTGGATCACATCGGCTCCGCCCGCGATACGAATATCTCGACTGCCTGCGGATTCCCGCGCCAGTTCCAGAGCGTGCTGCGGCCCGTCATTGATGAAGTAAAAGGTTGTCCCACCGGGGCGCAACCAAGGTTCGCGTTTCTCATTAGTTAGAACGTAGACCGGAGTGTGAAACGGAGCCTCCTCCGGCCAGGCGATCTCGCCCTGGTCGAACATGCGCTTGCCCATGATGTTGGCACCGATGCGCTCCGTGGTGCTACGCACTAGGTCATTGACCGGACCGGTTTCGCCCCCTGATCCGAACTTGAGGTTTTCGCGGAAGTACTGTGTATTGAGGATCCAGGTCATCAGCGCACCCCACTTAGCGCCCCAGTTCTTGTACCCGGGATTCTCCATGGTCATTCCCTCAGGTGCCATGTAGCCATCGAGGCTAAGTCCAATGTTGACGAATACTTTGCTCATGATCCTCCTCTCGTATGTTCGGATGGTGGCCTGCCGTTGGTGCTCCGCTTGAGCGAGGGGTTAGGCCGCAGTCGCACGTCGCCGAAGCTGGAGCCACATAAGAACCTTGCCCTTGAAACCAGAAGGCGTGAGGATCGCCATGGGCTCGATGCCGTACTGTTGGAAGCCGACACTGCGGTACAGGTTGACGGCCGGCGCGTTTCCTTCTGTGACCGTGAGCGTGAGCAACAGCAGGCTGTCTATGGCGCGGCTGTGTTCGATGGCTGCCACGAGTAGGGCACGACCCGCGCCAGTGCTTCGTGCTCCAGGCGTGACATACATGCCGATGACAAGTGCCTTGTGCTTGGTTTTCGGCTTCGCTGCGAACTCAAGTGCAACGGTGCCGATCAGTTCCTGGCCCTCAAACGCGCCGAATGCCGCGCTCAAGCCCGAGGGGTCTGCGATACGTTTGACCCAGAACGCCTCAGGCTCTGCCGCCCGCTCTTCTGCTGTTGAGGTGAACGCATCAGCTGCGAGTTCATAGGCCTCAAGCATGAGTGCCCGATAGCGCGGAGCATCCGAAGGCTGGAGGAGCGCAACGTGCATGAGTTCTGCGGCCTAACGCAGAGCCCACCGGCGCGCCGAGCACCGAGCCTGAATAACCACCGACGCTGGCAGCGCGTCCGCGTGGGGCGCAATGTTATGCCGCAGACTCAAGCGGCACTTCCCAACCTGGAAAGACGAGCGCAGCCGGATGACACTTGAGCGCATAAGCGAGTACCTTTGCCCGCTCGACCCCGAGATTAACCCGACCGTTCTCGATTGCGGATAGGGTGGCCTGAGGAATTCCTGTGAGCTCGGCAAGCTGGCTTTGGCTAAGTTCCTGGAGCTCGCGAAGGATACGGACAGACTCGCCTACCGAGACTTCAACTCGCTTCTTGGCAGGACGGAACTCTTTCATTTCAGGACCTCCTATAGTCGTGAGGGGTAACTTGTACAACCTGTACCAATGGCGCATCAGCGACGACGCGGTATATAACCCGCCATTGCAGCCCGAGTCGCGATGAGCGGTAGCCTTTTAATTCGCCAGCCAAGGCTTCGTCATGAAACCCCTTGATAGCCCGCAACCCTGGCGGGCCAGAGAGTCTGGCAATGTCTTTCCACTTCTCGTACCGCTTCAGGATTTCACGCGGGACTGCCCCAGAGAGCTGCTTATCGACCCGGCGGTGTTCCTCGATGCGCCACATGTCTTATTGTGCCTATGCCATATATGGTATGTCAAGGGCGCTCGTTTTCTGCGGCATAACGTTCAATCATTTGCCTAAAAACCAAATAACGCGGAGGCTCAGCCTACGCCCTGCAAAAAATATCTGCAGAATCAAAGTAGTCAGACTGTCGCTCCAACATGCAGGTCGTGTTAGTTGGTTTTTCGAGGGTTAAATGTCTGATCCAACAGGACCTGGAACCTTGCGTGGGCAAAAAACACCTGTGCTGCTGCGGGTGCACGAAGCCATACGCCATCTACACTACCGCAGCCCTGCTGAGGATGCGCAAGTTCGCTGACCCACCGCAAAGTCCGTAGCCACTTTGCGAGACCGCAGGGCCCCCGTCGGTCTCGTACAGGCTGGACGCCGGTTTGGAGAAGAATCGCCGGTGACGGCATATAACCGATTCCTGCCTTTGCCTTGGCTCGCAGACCATCGTTCTTCATGAGCCAGTTCACGCCAGATCAGACCAGATCTCGTCACTCGCACTTCCTGAATCAGGATATCTTTCGCACCGCGGTGCTCCCGGCCTCGTGCATAGAGAGACTGCTGCTAGGCAGCACCGCCAGCGCGTCGCCTTGCAGTGCGAGATACGCTGCGTAAACTAAACCTTGCTGTTGCAGTTCCCGCGCGCGCCTGCAGCCATTTTCAAGCGCTGTGACGCAGTCCGAAGCGCTCAGCGTGCCGACCGCGACCGTAACCGGTAGATCGCCCAGGTCGCTGTCGGCGCGTAGCGTGCGCGCGGGTAGCCGGGTGATCGCCACATGCTCGATATTCACCGCATTGGCGACCATGGTGGCTGCGGCATCGGCGGCGGCGGCGTTGGCGGCGAACACCGTGACCGCGTCGGCGATGCCGAGCGATTGCGAGCGGCCGCGCCAGCCCGAAGTCGCCAGTCCGCGCACCGGCATCGCAGCGTGCAGTGCGACCCTGGCATCGATGGCAGGATTGTCAACATTGTTGACCACGCCCAGTGTCAGCGCGGATCCTTTTGCAAGATGCAGCGCGATGTCGCCGCCGTTGTTGACGTACGCCTTCGCAATATTGCGCTGCTTCATCATTGCCTGGAGTATTTCGTCGGCCACGCTGCCGGCTACCGCGGCCATCGGCGTGATGTAACTTGCACGGTAGGGCCAGCACGCCGCGGCCATGCGCTGCGCCACCGGCCCGCGCAGCAGGGGATAAGCCTGGGTGAGCGGCGTGCGCAGCAGCGGTAGTTCCTGCACCAGGACTTCGAGAATGTCGTCGAAGCGGGTGATGGCCTGTAGATAGGCGATTTCGACTTCGCTGCGCTCGCCCCACGCCTGGATGATCAGATCGATAGGTCCGTGCTGCAGATGCAGGCGACCATCAGGGAACCGCGCCGCGCTGGGACCCATTGCGCTCAAATCAAATCCTTGGTCAGCGGCCAAGGATTGTCATCGCGCCAGCGCTGATTGACGTAGGCCGATTGTTTCAATACTTCTGCAACGGTCACGACGCGACCGGCGTAGCCGCCCAGCGCCGCATAGCGGTCCAGCCGCAGCGTAAATTCGATTGGTGCGACGATGGCCGGCGTCGGTACGTAACCGAAAGAGTTTTCCGGCATGCGCGTCACATCGACCATGAAGGTGATGCCGCCCCCAGGCCAGATGTACACCGGCGCGCCGCCGCTGGTGACGCGCGTCAGCGCCGCTTTCACCGACTGCGTCAACCGCACCGGATTTTCCGTGATGCCGGCGCGCAGGCTGCCGCCGGCGCCGGCCATGAACAGCACGGTGCACAGCGCGGGTTCGCAGTTCTCGGCGATGCGCTCCACCACTTTCACGATTGCCTGCGGCATTTTCGCCGGCTGCGGTTTCAGGTCCTGGTCCAGCACGAACCAGGCCGAATGTTCGCCGGTGGTCGAAACCATCAGCAGGCGCATTCCCGGCCACGCAGTCTTGGGATCGATCTTTTCGATGATGGACAGCGGGTCGGTGAGCTTGGTGCCGCCCCAACCCATGCCGGGCTCGGACACCTGGAAATAGCGCCCCGGCGTCGAACGCTTGCCGCGTATTTTTATTCCGGCGGGGCGCATGTCGAGAAATTTCCCCGCCTGGTGTTCGGACAGCACGCCGGTGATGTGATCGTCGACGACAATCACCTCATCCGCATGGCCGACCCATTGCGGCGCGAAAATGCCGATGGTGGCCGAGCCGCAGCCGACGCGCATGCGCGTCTCGGCGACGCCGTTGACAATCGGCGCCTTGCCCGCCTGCACCAGCACGCTGGAACCGCCGTCTATCGCCAGTTCCACCGCCTCCTTGTTGCACAGCTTCAACAGCGAATCGCAGGTGACACGACCTTGTTTTTTGCCGCCTCCGGTCAGATGGTGCACGCCGCCGATGGAGAGCATCTGCGATCCGTATTCGGCGGTGGTCACATGACCGATCTGTTCGCCGTCCACGCGCACCGGCGCCTGCTCCGGTCCGAGGTAGCGGTCGGTATCGATTTTCAGTTTTACGCCGCAGTAGCTGAATATGCCTTCGGTGACCACGGTGACCATGTCCACGCCCTCGACCTGGGAGGACACGATGAAGGGCGCGGGTTTGTAATCAGGATAGGTGGTGGTGGCGCCGACGCCGGTAACAAATATCGGCGAATCCGGAACAAGGCTGCCGTCCCACGCCTGGTCCAAGAATTTCACCAACTTGACATCGGGTCTTTGCGTGATCACCAGCGGATCGACCCGGGTGAGTCTGCCGTCGACGTTGGTATAGCGGTCGCAGGCGCCGAAGTCGTTCGGTTTCACCAGGCACAGCACCGGGCACGCGTCGCAACGTATGCCTTTCGCGTCTTTTGCCCTGGGCTCGGGGACTACTTCGCCGTCATAGGTGTCTTCGCGCATCAGCGGGTCTCCGTCGGTTTCAACGCCGCGCGCAGGCGGTGCGGCAGCACCGGCACCTGGCGCATGCGCACACCGGTGGCGTGGTGGATCGCGCCCAGTATCGCCGGCGCGGTCGGGATCAACCCCGGCTCGCCCACGCCTTTCGCGCCCGAGGGACCGAGGGGCTCGGGATCCTCGATCAGAATGCATTTCATGCTCGGCATGTCGCCTATGGTCGGTATCAAATAATCGTGCAGATTCTCGGTTCTTCCCGGGTGATATTCTTCCATCAGCGCCAGGCCCAGTCCCTGCATGATGCCGCCCTGGATCTGCCCCTCGACCTGAATCGGATTGATCGCCTTGCCCACATCGTGGGCGGCGACGATATCGAGCACTTTCACGGTGCCGAAATCGCAGTCCACCTCGACCAGCGCCAGTTGCGCGGCGAACGCATAGGTTGCATAGGGCACGCCCTGGCCGTTCGCATCCTGCGGGCTGGTCGGTGGATCGAATGTGCCCTCGCCGCGCAGCGCGTCGGTTCCGTGGCGTGATGGCAACCAGGCGAGATCGTACTGGTGTTCACCCTGCGCATCGGTCGCCTTGACCACGCTGCCCTCCAGGCGCAGCGCCGCATCGGCGGAAGCCTCCAGTAG
>Ga0208566_1002275_pt1 | contig 10408 bp, 11 predicted proteins | sample PL_2010_150m_FD_184159 | JGI IMG/M metagenome (GOLD analysis project Ga0208566, IMG submission 184159) | Freshwater microbial communities from Powell Lake, British Columbia, Canada to study Microbial Dark Matter (Phase II) - PL_2010_150m... | ecosystem: Environmental > Aquatic > Freshwater >...
GACAACTGGCACTGGCCTCCCAGTTGATTTCACTAAACCTAGAGCAAAGAATGCAGCAGTGCGTTCATCGATCCGTATGTGAATCTTAATTAGCCCTCGGGTAGCTGCCGCGTTAAATGCCAGGGATAAAGGGGCGTTACGAGAGCCAGGTGAAATTACTACATCTGTTATTCCGGCTTCAACAATCTGGCGGACAATGACGCGCGCTAAGGATGTAGATGTACTCATTCACGCCACCCATTCGCTTCCGCAGTTGATTGAGCACCTGCGCTCCATGTCATTCGAATCCTATTCTTCCACCAGTTTAGGCGCTCATTGGAGACTGCAAGCTTGATTAATGCAGAAGGGTCAGGGATTACATCGGCAACTTCGATAGCTCCATCAATAATGGCAAGTTCGGCGACATCTACGGCAAGTAAGGCACCAGTACCCAGTCCGCAGGCAAAATCTAATGTCGGAAGAGCTGCTGCAAGTTTTAATCCATGCGAGATTCCAACTGCACTCTCTAAAGCGCTCGAGACCGCCACGGGCAGTTGATGATGTGCAGCAATTTCCATTGCACGAGTAATTCCTCCCAATGGCGCGACCTTCAACATAAGAATGTCTACGGCACCCGAGAGTTCGACTTTGAAAGGATCTTTGGCCTTTCTAATGACTTCATCACCAGCAATTCTTACATCGGTGCGTGACTTCAATTCGCGCAGCTCTTCAATAGTAAAACAAGGTTGTTCTACATATTCAATTTCACCGATTTGTTCCAAAAACGCGCATGCCTGATCAACGCTCCATAAACCATTAACATCTATTCGAATGCTGGCATCTGGACTAAGCCGACGTACATGATTAATGCGAGCTAAATCAGCTTCGATATCGGCGCCGACTTTAATCTTCACTGTTTTGGCACCAGTAAATGAGCTAAGAATTGTGGCGATCTCATCAGGGTCATCAAGTGCTGGCATCGTCGCATTAATCGCAATTTTATTTCTTAGTGGCTCTGGTGTTTTAACAAATGCTGCTTCGACCGCACTCAATAGCCACGGTACTGATTCTTCATAACTATATTCAAGAAAAGGTGAGAACTCTCCCCATCCCATTGGTCCCTCAAAAAGTGCGACCTCGCGCGAAGTAACCGAGCGAAAATCCGTCTTAGTTGCAAGAGCAACCACTTTAAGTGAACCTAGGATTGAATCAAGCATTGATTATGGGCGCTTAGGAAATCTCTTAAAATCAGGAGCTCGTTTTTCCTTATAAGCATCTCGACCTTCTTGCCCCTCTTCACTCATATAAAACAAAAGTGTTGCATCTCCGGCTAACTGTTGGACTCCTGCTAAACCATCATCTGCGGCGTTCAAGCTAGATTTTAGTAAGCGAAGTGCAAGTGGTGAGTTACGCAGCATTTCTCGACACCATGAAACAGTTTCGGCCTCTAACTCTGCAACCGGTACAACTGTGTTAACTAATCCCATAGCTAACGCCTCTTGCGCATCGTATTGACGCGTCATGAACCAAATCTCGCGTGCCTTCTTTTGGCCGACATGGGCTGCTAATAAACCAGCACCGTAACCGCCGTCGAAGGAGCCAACCATTGGTCCTGTTTGGCCAAACTTTGCATTATCTGCTGCAACTGTTAAATCGCAGACAACATGTAAAACATGTCCTCCGCCTACTGCCCAGCCGGCAACCATGGCAATAACGGGTTTAGGTGTACGGCGAATCTGCACCTGCAGATCCAAAACATTTAATCTGCCAATTCCCTTTTTCGATAACTTATCATCGCCGAGATATCCATCATCTCCTCGAACACTTATATCTCCACCTGAGCAAAAAGCCTTATCGCCCTCGCCAGTCAAAATAATTACACCAATATCTTCATTATCGCGCGCCAAGTAGAAGGCTTCGATTAACTCAATAATTGTTTGAGGTCTAAATGCATTGTGAAGTTCGGGGCGGTTAATTGTGATTTTGGCTATGCCATCACCCATTTGATATTTAATATCGGTGAACTTCTCCCCGCCAGGAGCCTGAATCCAACTAGGGATATCACGGCTACCAAACTCGCGATTAATCGGCTTGCTCACATTTCCTCATTTCATTCGTTGCTAGCGATAGCCTACGGCTGCTATGGACATCACGTCACAACGAGAAGTGTTACGAATCAGCCAAGACTGCGAAATCCCGCAGTTAGCGGGGCAAATCACAGCCGCACTGGCTCAAAACGGCCCTGCCCTTGGCTTTGGTGATCTCCGATCTAAGTCGGTTTCCAACGATATTGCCATCGTAGTTGCCACCAGCGGAAGCACGGGATTAGTCAAAGAGGTCGCATTTTCCACAAAGGCCCTAATTGCATCGGCAGATGCCTCCAATAGTTTTATTGGTGCATCATTTGGCGCCCAATGGTCGCTGCTACTTCCAGTTACTCACATCGCAGCAGTTAATGTAATTATCCGTTCACTTCAGGTCGGAACGCTTCCAATTGACCTGCGCAATTTCGACGGTGAATATCCTCACGTAGATTTTACGTCGATTGTTCCAACTCAGTTATTTCGAGCTCTCAACTCTGATGATCGGTTACTGCGCCATTTACAAAGCACAAAAGCTATTTTGGTTGGCGGTGCAGCACTGTCACAATCACTTCGTACTCAAGCCGAGGCTTCAGGAATACATGTCATTGAAACATATGGAATGACAGAGACCTGTGGCGGCTGCATCTACGATGGCCAAGGACTCGATGGGGTTGAGTTCGCAATCACTGACAGTGGCGTAATCAAAATTCGCGGCTCCGTACTCGCAACTAGCTACTTAAACTCAGCTGAAGACTTTGGCGCAGAAGATGGCTGGTTTATCACAAATGATCTTGGCAAGATTACAGATGGAGTTCTGCGTGTGCTGGGTCGCGCCGATGATGTAATTATCAGCGGAGGAGAAAATCTTTCACTGACAGGAGTTGAGGCGACTCTCTCAGTTCGATATCCCGATCTAGAGTGTTCAGCATTTGCCGTAGATGATCCGCAATGGGGACAGGCCTTTCACTTAGCAATTGTTGGCGATGTCAATCAAACCGAGATTTCGCATTACTTGGAAGCGGCCCTTGGGGGGATTGCAAAACCAAAGGGCATTCACACTGTCGACTCACTACCATTGCTCGGTATTGGCAAAGTAGATCGCTTAGCTCTAGCAAAGATGGTGGAAGATGAGTAGATGGATTCTCGGAGCACGCCCGCGCACTCTCCCAGCGGCAATCGCTCCGGTGCTGGTTGCATCCTCATTGGCAGGTAGTGATTTCAACTGGTTCCGCGCAGTCCTAGCTCTTAAGGTCGCCATCTGGCTTCAAATCGGTGTCAACTTTGCAAATGATTACTCCGACGGAGTTAAAGGAACCGATACCCATCGGATAGGTCCAACGCGTTTAGTTGCCAGTGGTTTAGCCACTGCGAGAAGTGTAAAGATGGCCGCGTTTATCTCTTTCGGTATCGCATCGATCTGCGGTCTCTGGCTTGCGATATTAACTACGCCGATCTTAATTGCCGTCGGTGTCATCTCTATCGGTGCGGCCTGGAGCTATACAGGTGGCCGTAAGCCATATGGCTACAGTGGTTTCGGTGAAATCTCCGTCTTTATCTTCTTTGGAATAGTTGCAACCGTTGGAAGCTTTTATGTCCAAACCGAAACAATTACTGCGATGAGTTTCATTGTTGCCATTCCAATGGGGGCACTATCGTGCGCAATTCTTGCGATCAATAACCTGCGCGATTTAGCTCAAGATGCATTGGCTGGAAAAAAGACCCTTGCAGTACGAATGGGGGATGCCACTGCACGGCGTGCTTTTGTCGTTTTACTTGTTATTGCACATACTGCAGCGATAGCCACCTTTAAACCCGCTGCGCTCTTAACGTTGCTTGTAGCACCGCTTACATTTTCGCTTGCCCGCCAAGTCATGGGTGGCACGATCGGAGCGGCATTGATCCCACTCTTGGGAAAGACTGGAAAACTCCAACTCGTCTTTTCGGCAATCTTTGCAGTCTCCCTAGCGATACAATAAATCCATGTCGCGCGTCATTCCACTAGTTCTAGTCTTTGGTGCAACTATTTATGCCCTCATTGATTGTGCTCGTGCCGATGAGTCCCAGATAAAAAATCTCCCAAAGTGGGGCTGGCTACTATTGATTATTCTTCTTGGGCCGCAAGCTCTTGCGATCGGGCCAATCTCATATTTAATTGCCGGAAGAAATAAACCTAAAGGTTACCAGCGACCACAGCGAAGAATCTTGCCACCAGATGATGATCCGGATTTCTTGGGAAAGCTTTAGAGTCCTGAATACGTATGTTTTCCAGTACCCCAAACATTTACGTATACGTAGTTAAATAGAAATGTCGAACCCGCAAATAAACATAGCCAGGCAGCCCTGCGACCTCGCCAACCAATAGTCACGCGTGCATGTAAATAAGCTGCATATGCCACCCACGTAATGAATGCCCACGTCTCTTTTGGATCCCAGCCCCAATAACGACCCCATGCACTCTCAGCCCATATCGCCCCCGCTATTACGGCGAAGGTCCACAGTGGAAAGACAAATGCCACTAGGCGATATGAAAGTTGATCTAAATACTCAAGGGATGGCAGACGCTTGGCCCACGCAGTACGCTCACCCTTTGACTCCATCGAATCTAAATATAAATACGCTGCTGCGATTGCATTGGCAAGCAAGAATACGCCGCCAGAAATTATCGCCGCCGACACATGAATTACTAACCAGGTTGATTTAAGGGCTGGAACAAGTGGCGCACTTGGGCGATATAGGACTGCAACTGCAGTGCCAAGTGTGAGTAGAACTGCGATGGAAACTAATAGGCCTAACCACCGCAAATCATATTTGCGAAGGGCGGCCAAGTAGGCACCGGAAAACGCCAAGGCTCCAGTAATTGAAAACTCGTACATGTTTCCCCAGGGCACGCGTCCTGCAGATACTCCACGCGCAATAACACCAGCGAGCAAAAGCAAGAAGCCCAGAATCATCATCGCGGTTGCAATGCGTGCAACTTTTTCAGTACGTTTGTAATCCAAGGTTTTGGTAGTTGTCGCATCGGTAATTCTTACTGCCCAAGCTGTTTCTACTGCATGCGCAAAGAAGGAAAGGGTATAAACGACCATTGAGGAGTAGATGAGATAGTTTGAGAAATAGGCCCATGTGCGTGACATTTATTTCTCTCCCTTTAAAACAGTAACAAAGTTAGCCATCTCTTGCTCTAATCCAGGCGCTGCATTCTTTGCAAGTCCTGCTACTTCAACTTCCTCGCCAACGCGGATCCAAATTCTGCGACGGCGAGTAAACAACGATGCAAGCAGGCCAAGGATGGCAACAATAGCGCCGAGGAGTGCAAAGTTCTTGCCAGGATCATCGACGATTTGCAGATTCACCCACTGTACGTAGCCTTCAAAGGTAATTGAACCTCCTATATAGGAAAAGCTCTCACCTGGCTTTAATGATTTCAATCCAAGGTTTTTCATCGCCGATGTATCCATGCGATAGACCGACTGTGGAACACCTGAATCTAAACCAAGGTCGCCGCCCCATGCAGACAGTAATAGCCGGGGATCAAGGGCCTGTGGGAAGACGCTAATCGCGCCGTCGCCATCACTGCGGGCATATGTTGGTACGAATGAACCGACAAAACCTACTGGCGGATTCGCATCCGGAACTTTAATCGCACCGATAGAACGCAGATTTGAATCTTGAGGTAAAAATGGAATTGGTCCCTGCATCGCAACATTTCCCTCTGAATCTCTGACAGTCACAATCGGTGAATAACCGTTAGCCTGCAAATAGATCTTTGTATTTCCAATTGCAAGAGGAGAGTTGACTTTAATGACATGCTTTTCAACGCTCGTTAAATCCCCTCGTCGCAAAGAGATATTAAGCGTGTAATCCTCCGGGGCATTTGTCACCGCGTTGTAGGTTGCATCAAACTTGTCTATGGTGATGATGAAACCTTCAAGTCTTCCATCTTTAAATAACTTACCGTAAGCCAGGGAATCATAGCTAGTCGGTGTATTAACAAATCTTTCACCAACATTTAGAATCGCCTCCCCTCGCATTCCAAAGAGGGAGGAGAATGAGATTCCGAGCAAGATTAGAATTAGCGCAAGATGGAAGAATAGGTTTCCGGTTTCCCGCATAAATCCCTTCTCTGCCGAGATGGTTCCATCCTTTTCGAGGGTTCTAAATCGATTAGCCTTAAACCACTTTCTCGCCGCTTCTAAATCATTTTCGCTAGCTACCCAGGTTGAATAAAACTCCATACGATTTAGATTTTTAGGTGTCGCAGGAGGAAGTGCGCGAGCGGCATGAAAATGCTCAAATGTTCGTGGCAGAACACATCCAATAAGTGAGATGAAGAGAAGAATGTAGATCGCGCTGAACCATGGTGATCCATAGACATCAAATAGAGATAATCGATCCATCCACCGTGAAAGTTCAGGCGAGCTCTTAAATGCTGCGCTCACTGCCATTGGATTTTGAGTCCTCTGCGGGATCAAGGATCCTGGAACGGCTGCAATACCTAAGAGCATCAAAAGAATTAGGGCCGTGCGCATACTTGTTAGTTGGCGCCATCCATATCGAAATAAACCAAGGCCAGTTAACTCTGGTAGATCCATCTCTTGGCTCATTTACACCACCGGAATGAAATCGGAAATAAGGGCGCGTAGCGAATTCATAATCTGCCCCCACATACCCGTAACTTGCATGAGGCCAATTACGATCAGGAATACTCCACCGATTTTAGATATGAAATCACCGCGGCGCACTAAGAACTTTCGCATTTGTTCTGAACGATCAAAGAAAACTCCCGATGCAATAAAGGGAAGTCCTAGGCCAAGTGAGTAACCAAAGGAGAGCACCGCTCCTCGCACTGCACTTGACTCCTGAAAAGCAAGGGTCTGAACTGCCGCAAGGGCTGGTCCAATGCATGGAGTCCAACCGATGCCAAATAAGAAGCCCAAAACCGGTGCACCGATTAAGCCGCCTGTTGTCTTCATGTGTGGTCTAAATGTTGGCGCCATTGGAAACTTACCGAGAAATATAAATCCTAAGAAAATAGTCAATACTCCGAGGACTTTAGAAATCACCTCTTCATGTGCTGATAATTGATTGCCTAACCCGCCGAAGACTGCTCCATAAGAGATAAAAACGATTGAAAATCCCAGTACAAATAGGAGCGATCCTAAAAAAACTTTGCCGCGATTAACTGAAAAGCCTGCGGCAAAGGAAAGATAGCCAGGAACTAAGGGCAGAACACATGGTGATAGAAAAGAGATTAGCCCGGCAATGAACGCCACTGGAAATGCGGTGATTAAGAAACCACTAAGAATCTGTTCTACAAAGAAATCTTTCATTCGCCGCTCACAGCTTCAATTAACTGAGAGAGAGATGCGACGGTAACTTCACCTGATATTCGCGCTGCAACTCTTCCCTCTCTATCAATAACAACAGTCGACGGAATCGCATTTGCAGCTAGCGAGCCTTTAAAACCAAGCAGTATCGAATCATCGATAAGAGTTGGATAAGGGATTGCAAGGCGTCGCTGAAATGCCTCTGCCGTCGGTGGATTATCACGGGTCAAAATTCCAATAAAAGTTACTTCGCTATATTTCTTGGAGAGCGCGATTAGCGTCGGAATCTCTGCGCGACACGGAGCACACCATGAGGCCCAAACATTTACAACTGTCACTCTGCCAAATGCATAAGAATAATTACTACCAGAAAGGGTCATGCCAGCCAATGCTGGAGCTTCAATGCGATCAGAGGCTTTGATCATCGTTACAGCACCATTACCGGAGACAAAACTCTCTTGCGAACTTGAAGATCCCCCACCACTGCAGCTGGTCAAAGCAAATACTGTTACTAATATTGCGATGCTCAGATTCAGTCGTTTCATTTTATTTCTTTGGCAAAAGATGGCGCGCGGGCTCGGAGTATGTAAGGCCAGAGATAAGTCCATCATCATCGAAATGAACACTTGTCACCGATGCTAGTGAACATTCGCGCTTGCGAGGATCATGTAACAATCGTCGGCTTTCTATTGCACTTCGTAGAATCCAGATTGGAAGTTGGTGCGAAACGCAGATTGCATCTTTGCCCTTAGCGGCATCGCGTGCGGCAAAAACCGCTGCAAGCATTCTCGTGATTTGCTCCTCATAAGGCTCGCCCCACGATGGTCGCCATGGGTTCCATAAATGTTTCCATGCAGCTGGATGACGCAATACCCCATCGCCAACACCAAATGGCTTTCCCTCAAAAACATTGGCCGCTTCGATCAATCGCTCATCAGTTGTAATTGAAATTTTATGTGCGGCAGCTATAGGGGCGGCCGTCTCTTGAGCGCGCTGTAAAGGAGAGACATGCAACGCTCCCAAATCTAATGTCTTGGACCAATTGCCAAGGGTCTGAGCCATCTCAAGACCACGCTTGGATAAACTCCAGCCAGGTTGGCGTCCATAGAGAATTTTGCCTGGGTTTTCAACTTCACCGTGACGAATCACATGGACGGTAGCGCTCATTGGCTAAGCATAAAGCGTCCCTAACCGAGCAAGTTCGTTAAGGTAGTGACATGGCACTCACGGCGAAAAGAGCGGCCTTTTTTGATGTCGATAACACGCTGATTCGTGGCTCTACGATCTATTTTCTCGGTCGTGGGATGTACCAACGGGGCTTCTTCACGAAAAAGGATATCTCTCGTTTTGTATTAGCCAACCTGAGATTTCGCTTAACTGGAAAAGAGAATAAAGAGGAGATTGCACGTTTTCAAAAATCTGCAACTGACTTTATTGGTGGACATAGCGTGAAAGATATCGAGGTAATCGCCCAAGAGATTTATGATGAGTTTGTATCTCCCGCAATCTGGCAAGGCACAATCGATATTGCGCAAAAACATCTTTCAAATAATGAAGAAGTCTGGTTAGTAACTGCCGCCCCTGAAGATATGGCGGTTTTAATCGCTAACCGACTGGGATTTACTGGAGCTTTAGGCAGCAAAGCGGAAATTAAAGATGGCGCCTATACCGGCGCAATGAATGGGGCCCTTTTGCATGGAAAAGAGAAGGTGATGGCGGTGCAGGACTTAGCAAAACGTACTGGTTTAGATCTTACGAATTGCTATGCCTACTCCGATAGCCACAATGACTTGCCACTATTGCAGTGCGTTGGTCATCCTTCGGCAATTAATCCAGATGCAATCCTTGGACTTCGCGCAATGGCAGAGGGTTGGCCGATACATGATTTTCGTAGAGCGCGCTTTATTGGGCGAGCGGTATCTCCGATTGTTGTACGCCTTGCCGCCCTTGCCACATGGCTAACTCCCCGTAGGAAACGGCGTTGATTACGCAATAAGGGCTAAAGGCCAGTAATGTTAGCAAGTTATGGAAATGCGCTCATTCTCCGACTACCTACGTAGTGTTGATGATGCTGCCTTTTTAACTCTATTTACTGCACGTCCCGATCTCATAACGCCAGTGCCTCCTGATATCGCATCTCTTGCAGTGCGTTCATGTTCGGCACCAAGTTTGGCGCGTGCAATCGACTCGCTTAATCAATGGCAGTTTCAAGTGCTCGAAGCCGCAGGTGCGCTTAATGAACCCTTTTCGCTCAAATCACTCATTGCTCTTACCGATAAGGCTGCATCAACTGCACTCGATCATTTAATTTCAATCGGACTCATCTATCCATCCGATGATGGAATGCGACTTCCATCGCAGCTTCGCGATGTCATCGGAAATGAGCCAGCGGGACTTGGCCCAGTATCAATGGCCAAACTCAAACTAGCGCAATTAGATGATGCACCAGTGGATGCAAAAAAAGTATTAGAGCGCCTTATTTGGGGACCTCCGCGGGGAAGCGTTGGAGATATTAAGAATCCAGGGCCTGGTGTTGCATGGCTCCTCGAGCGAAAGTTTCTCGTTCCATTAGATCAGCGAACAGTTATTTTGCCTCGAGAAGTAGGTATCTACCTACGCGGCGGCAAAGCACACAAAGAAAGCTTTGTAACTGCGCCCGTTCTGATTGGGGCGAAAAGAGATGAGCGCCAAGTTAATCTCGCAGCGATTGCAAACATCTCTACCGTCTTGCGTTGGGTAGAAGAGCTTCTAAATTTCTGGGCCGAAGAACCTGCCGATGCATTACGCGCAGGAGGGCTTGGAGTTCGAGATCTAAAAGTAATTGCAAACCATTTAGGTGTTGACGAATCATGCTCGGCATTCATTACCGAGCTGGCATATTTAACATCGTTGATAAGTATTGATGCAGACGATCGGATTATGCCGAGTAACAAGTTCGATATCTGGCTTATGCAAACACCAGCGGATCGTTGGCAGACAATCGCATCGGCCTGGCTTATTACTTCACGCGTTAGCGGT
>Ga0208566_1002276_pt1 | contig 10408 bp, 11 predicted proteins | sample PL_2010_150m_FD_184159 | JGI IMG/M metagenome (GOLD analysis project Ga0208566, IMG submission 184159) | Freshwater microbial communities from Powell Lake, British Columbia, Canada to study Microbial Dark Matter (Phase II) - PL_2010_150m... | ecosystem: Environmental > Aquatic > Freshwater >...
CTTCGTAACAGTATTTCACTTTAGTGTATGGGTATGGAATTGACCGTCAACGGCTTCCCAAGCTACGCCTACACCGGCGGGAAGTTACTCAAACCCGCTCTCGACGCGGCGCTGCCGGCAGTGGTCTTCATTCACGGCGCCGAGATCGACCACTCCTGCTGGGCGCTGCAAAGCCGCTGGTTCGCCAACCACGGTTTTGCCGTCCTGGCGGTCGACCTGCCCGGCCATGGACGCAGCGCCGGAACGCCCCTTTCGAGCATCCAGGACATCGCCGCCTGGATCATCGCCCTGCTCGATGCCGCCGGTATTGCCCGGGCAGCGCTGGTCGGCCACAGCATGGGCTCGCTCGCGGCGCTAGAGGCCGCGGCAAGTTTTCCCGAACGCATCAGCCGCATCGCCTTGCTCGGCAACGCGACGCCCATGCCGGTCTCGAAGTCGCTGCTGGATGCGGCGCGCGACGATCCGACGCGCGCCGAAGCGATGATCAACGCCTGGTCGCACAGCGCCCACGGCCACATCGGCGGCAACACCGCGCCCGGCATGTGGATGTACGGCGCGAATCGCCGCCTGATGGCGCGCGCCGGACGCAGCGTGTTGTTCAACGACCTGTCGGCCTGCAACAACTATGTGCAAGGCCTGGAAAACGCCGTGCGTGTGCGCTGTCCGGCAATGCTGCTGTGCGGCTACCGGGACCAGATGACCGCGCTCAAGTCGGCACGGAATCTCGCCAAGATGCTTCCCGATGCCCGGCTACAGATCCTCGACGGCGCCGGTCACAGCATGATGACCGAGCAACCCGACACGGTTCTGGATGCGCTACGGGCGTTCCTGGTGGAAGCGCCGGTGGCTTGAAGCAGGCCGCTATATCCCGGAGTGATCCAGGTGGGTTCAGCCCCGGCCCCGCACTTGGTTGCGGCCGGCCATCTTGACGTCATACAGTCGCTGGTCCGCCATGCGATAGAGACTGTCCCAGTCAAGCCCGTCGGCATCGGTGGACGCGACGCCGATGCTGACCGTGACGTGCTCCTCGAGTTGCGCTGCGTCGATGGGCAGCGCGGCGATCAGGCCGCGTATGCGTTCCGCGACCTCGAGCGCCCGGGCATGATCGATGGACGGCAGGATCACCCCGAATTCTTCGCCACCCAGGCGCCCGAAGACGTCTTCCGTCCGGAGCGTCTTCGCGACATGTTCCGCCATCAGCGCCAGCACGCGGTCTCCGAACTGATGTCCGAAGCGGTCATTGACTTGCTTGAAATGGTCGATATCCAGCAACAGCAACGATAGCGTCTCGCCCTTGCGTGTCGCCCGGGAAAATTCCCGGTGCATGGCTTCTTCAAAACCCCGGCGATTGAGGACCGCGGTCAGCAAGTCGGTCAGGGCCAGGTAACGTTGCTGGGCCAGCAGGCGCTGGCCGATCAGCAATGCCATCAGGAAGGGCCAGAATCCCACCACGAGGCTTCCGGACAAATAGCTGATCACGTTACTGGTCGTTGCATCGAACAATTGCCGGGTTCCGCTGGTCCATGCCATGGGGATCCGGAATAGCTGCGACAGCCCGTAGGCGATCAGCAATCCGCAAGCCAACAGCCTCGGTCCGGGCCAGATCTCGTCCTCCGCCGGGCGGAAAAATTCCCGGGCACCCATGAATACGATGCCGCTGGCGATCGTCGCAAAGGCGACGACGCGAAGGGAATAATCATCCTGCCGATAGGTCAGAAACCAAAAGATCCCTAGCGGGAACAGGCACAGCAGGCCCATTCGTCGCACCGAGAACGGGCGTCCGTAGAATATCCGCACCGATCCCACCACGATATAGGCAATTCCGCCGATGATCAGGGTGTTGGCGACAACGATCGACAGCCAGTCGGGCGCGACACCTCGCATCGACAGCAGGACCAGGCCCAGGCTCTGCACGGACAAGCCATAGACGGCATGTTTGAGCGACTTCTCCTGACGGTTCCCCATGTACAGGAAGAGCATCGCCAGGACCGCGATCACGGATGCCGCCAGGGTGATCACGACAAGGGTCCGGACATCGAATATCATGGCCGCATTCTATTACCCTAAACCCACAGGCGGGCACTAGTACCCTAAACCCACAGGCGGGCACCAGTGCCCGTTCTTGGGTTTGGGGTACTGGCCTTTCGGACTACAAGCAAGGAAACCCCCGGATTGGAACTGGTGCGCATCTCCAAGCTGATGTCCGAGCAGGGCATCTGTTCACGCCGCGAGGCCGACAGCTATATTGAGCGGGGCTGGGTGTTCGTTGATGGCGAACGGGTCACCGAACTGGGCAGCCGCGCTTACCCCAACCAGAAGATCAGCCTCGACAAGGCCGCGCAGACCAGCCAGCGCTCGCGGGTCACGGTCCTCCTCAACAAGCCGATCGGCTACGTCTCGGGCCAGGCCGAGCACAACTACAAGCCCGCCGTGACCTTGATCGGCGCCGAGTCCCGCTACACTGAAGACCGTTCGCCACAGCGCTTCATCCCGGCCCAGTTGAAGGGTTTGGCGCCGGCCGGGCGTCTTGACATCGACTCGACCGGCCTGCTGGTGTTGACCCAGGACGGACGCATCGCCAAGCAGCTGATCGGCGAAGACTCCCCGATTGACAAGGAATATCTGGTCCGAGTCGAAGGCAGGCTTACGGAAAACAACTTGGCGCTGCTGAATTTCGGCCTGAGCCTGGACGGCAAGGCCCTGAGGCCGGCGCAGGTGAGTTGGCAGAACGACGACCAGCTGCGCTTCGTGCTGCATGAAGGCAAGAAGCGTCAGATCCGCCGCATGTGCGAACTGGTCGGACTGAAAGTCACCGGCTTGAAGCGCATCCGCATCGGCAAAGTCCTGCTCGGCGACTTGCCGATCGGCAAATGGCGCTACCTGCGTGCCGACGAGGGATTCTGACCCGGCATATTGAGCGCCGTGAATATCGCCAGGGTCTGCAATAGCGCCACGCCTGTCATCGCGTTGGCAATTTGACCGGCATCCATGATCGGCCCGAACACCAGCGGCGCAAACACGAAGCCCACGTCACCGCCGGAATAGACGAAACCGTAGATCCGCCCGTACCCCTGCGCTCCCGTCGCCGTTAGCGATGCCTTGCGGATCAGCAGGTCGCGCGAAGGGGCGACGACACCGACGCTAAAACCCATCCCGGCCATCAGAGCCAGGACGCTCCAAGCCGGCGGGATGGCCGACGCCAGCAGCCCGGCGACCACCGCCGCGCTGGTCAGGGCGATGACGATCACGCGCAACTGGGACGCCTCGCGGCCGGCAAGAAAGCCACCGAGGAGGATGCCGCAGGCGCTGCCGACCATGTACACCGTCAGCGCGGAGGTCGCGGCGGCCAGGGAAAGTGGATAAAGCCGGTTCAGGATGGTCGGCGAAAAATTCTGCAAGACGCCGAGGGCCATGGTGGTCAAGAGGAAGAAGCCGAAGCAAAGCCAGACCACGCGCACCTTCAGAAATCCCAGGTCGACGGGATCGTTCGCCCGCTGCCCGGCCTTTGCCGGCAACTCCTCCACCGCGATCGACTCGCGCCGCCAGTAGAGGATCAGCAGCACCGCGAACCCCCAACCACCGGCCACAAAACCGGCGGCATGCCAGCCGGCGCTGCCGGCAATTCCGGCCATGGCCAGTGGCGCCGCGGCCCAGCCGAGGTTGCCGCTCAAGCCATGTGCCGAAAAGGCGTGGCCGAGCCGGACCGGGGTAACGCGGCGGTTGAGGATGGTGAAATCGACCGGGTGAAACACGCTGTTGCCGAGCCCGGCCAGGCTCGCGGCACCAAGCAGCATCAGGTAATTCTGCGCCAAGCCCAGGGTGACGCCGGAGAGCCCAAGCAAGGCCATGCCCCAGAACAGCACGCGCAACGGGCCGATGCGATCGACCAGAAATCCCGCCAAGGCTTGGCCGATGCCCGAAATCAGAAAGAAGACACTCATCAGCACCCCGGCCTGGGTAAACGACAAGGAGAATTCCGGCATCAGCCAGGGGAACAGCGGCGGCAGCATCAGGTGGAAAAAATGCGAGGTGCCGTGCGCCAGGCCGACCAGCGAGATGGTCGAATAGTCGCTACGGGCAACAGGATCGGCTGCAACAGCGGTCATGACAGGATCTTCGATATTCCGGAAGGCGCACTATACCCTCTGGGGCACGCGTACCGTCTCACAGATGCTTACCGGCGCCGTTGTTGCTATCATCCCAACTTCTCATTGCTCGGAACTCGCGATCATGAACCTTCGCCTCTTATGTCAAGTGAGTACCATTGCGTTGTGCTGTCATGCCACGTTCTCGTCGGCAGCGGACACGCGGGACCATGAAATCGACGCGGGCCTCAAGCGCATTGAACACATCGTGGTCATCTACGCGGAGAACCGCAGTTTCGATAATCTTTACGGACTTTTCCCGGGTGCCAACGGCATCAGTCGGGCGACCCCGGCAACCTATGCCCAGACCGATCATGACGGCAAACCGCTGCCACATCTTCCCAAGGTCTGGAACGACAAGGCCGGGCTGCTCAAAGGCGAGTTGCCCAATCGCCCCTTCCGCATCGACGAGCCACCCTTCAACCTGGGATTGGAGGTCAAGACGCCAGACCTGGTGCACCGCTTCTATCAGAACATCGAGCAGATCAACGGCGGCAAGCTGGATCGCTACGCCGCCATGTCCGATGCCGGCGGGCTGACGATGAGCTACTACGACGGTGCCAAGATGCCGATGTGGAAGTATGCCCGCGAGTATGTCCTGGCCGACAATTTCTTCATGGCGGCCTTCGGCGGTTCCTTCCTCAATCATTTCTGGCTGGTCTGCGCCTGCACACCCTATTTCCCCGACGCGCCGGACAAGCTCAAGGCCCAACTCGATGCCGACGGAAGGCTGAAGCGTCAGCAAGGATCACCGGCCAGCGCCCTCGACGGCCCGCCCAAGCTCCATGACAACGAACTGACGCCAGACGGCTATGCGGTAAACACCGTGCAGCCGCCCTACCAGCCCAGCCGCGTTCCCCCGGCACCGGGCGGCGATCCGCGTTTCGCCGATCCGCACGGCCATCCCCTGCCACCGCAGAAGTTCACCACCATCGGCGATACCCTCTCCGCCAAGGGGATCACCTGGGCCTGGTATGCCGGCGCCTGGCAGGAGGCGCTGGCCGACGGCATGCAGGCATCGGACGCCCGTCGCAAAGTGATATACAGCCGCAAGACGCCGAGCCTCGAAGCGCATCACCAGCCGTTCAACTACTTCGCCCGCTTCGCTCCCGGCACGCCGGATCGCGACAGGCATATCAAGGACGGCGTCGAGTTTCTGAAAGCAATCGAATCCGGCAAATTGCCCCAGGTCTCCTTCTACAAGCCGGAAAGCAGCCTGAACGAACACCCGGGATACGCCGACGTGCTGTCCGGCGATGCGCACATGGCCGAGTTGGTGGCCAAGCTGCAAGCCGGCCCGCTGTGGGCCAAGACGGCGATCATCGTCACTTATGACGAGAACGGCGGCCTTTGGGACCACGTTCCGCCACCGGCTGGCGAGGGATGGAGCGACCGCTGGGGACCGGGGACGCGAATTCCGACGATCATCATTTCGCCTTTCGCCAAGCGCGGAGTGGTGGACTCGACGCCTTACGACACCACCTCGATCCTCAAATTCATCACCCGCCGCTTCGGCCTGGAGCCGCTGCCGGGGGTGCGCAAGAATGCCGGTGATCTGGTGAACGCCTTCGAGTTCGGCAGGCGCTGAATGCGGTCCCTTTTATTCCGGCCACCGTCGCCCTGCCGCTGTTTCCACCGATAGCGAACGAAGATCTGGATGGAGTCTGCTCGGCCTTGCCGGACGTGCTTCGAGTGTGCTTGCCAAGCGGAATACCGGGATGTAGACTAACCGCTATTAGTTCAACTGGGTTCCCGCCATGCTGACCGTCAATATCCACGATGCCAAGACCCACCTGTCCCGACTGGTCGATCGGGCGGCCGACGGCGAGGCCTTCATCATCGCCAAGGCGGGCAAACCCCTGGTGAAAGTCGTTCCTCTCGAAAGCGGCGACACCGGCAGCGGCCGGCGGCTCGGCTTCATGGCCGGTGAAATAGCGGTACCGGACGATTTCGACGACATGGGCAACGAGGAGATCGCCGGCCTATTCGAGGGCAACGCTTGAATCTGCTGCTCGACACCCACGTCCTGCTGTGGGCCGCTGGCCAACCGGAACGGCTCGCGGCGGACACACGTACCTTACTCCTCAACCCTGGCAGCCAGCTCTATTTCAGCACGGTCAGCCTTTGGGAGATCTCGATCAAGCGCGGCCTTGGGCGCCCCGACTTCAGTGTCGACCCACGCCGCCTCTGGCGCATGCTGCTTTCCAACGGCTACCACGAGTTGGCTCTTTCCGGCGAACATGCCGTGGCCGTCGGCGAACTTCCACCCTTGCACAAGGATCCCTTCGACCGCATCCTGCTGGCCCAAGCGCGGGTCGAAGGACTGGAACTACTGACCGCCGACGACAAGCTCGCTGCCTACGGCGAAGGCGTGCGGCGGATATGAAGAACTACAGGCGTTGTCGTTCATCGCCGACTATCGTCTTTGTTGCGCTCCAGGTAACGGTCACGCAATTCGGTCTGCCGCGAGCGCAATGACTGTGGCACGCCGTTCAACCACATCCGCTCCGGGAGTGTGCTCACCTCAAACGGATCGCCGCTCCATACCACCAGATTCGCCACGCGGCCAGTCTCAATCGAGCCAAACTCCTTGCCCACGTCGAACAGCTGCGCCGGCACGCGCGTGATTGCATCGAGCGCAACTGCCCACGGCAGTCCGTTGGCCACTGCATTTCCAGCAGCGTGGCGCAGTCGGCGCATGCGATGCGGCGATGACTCATTTAGACTGAAGGCGATGGTTACGCCCGCCTGGTGTAACCGCGCGGCATTTTGCAGCGATGCGCCTATCTCGTCGAAACTTTCAGGCAAGTCCTCGAACGGATTGACGATGACCGGGATACCTGCACGCTTTAGTTCCTCGGCAACCCGCCACGCCTCGGCGCCACCCTGAATAAATGCACGGATACCTTCGCGCTTGGCGAAGGCAATCAGTTGCCGGATATCCGCCGCCCGGTCAATGGCAAAGACAAATGGCTTCTTCTGCTTCAGGAATTCAGCGAGCGTCTTGTGGCCGGCGGGAGTCAGCATTGAATCCTCGTTAGTGCCGCGCGAGCGGGGAGCGCGTGCCTCCGTCAAGGCACGCTTCAGCAACATGAACTCGGCTGCACGACTTCCACCCGACAACGCATTGACATCGCTACCCAAATCGACCACCAGCACGCTTGGCGGATGCGCCATTTTTTCCGCCAGCGAGACGACTGCGCCCAAGCCCGCAACAATGGAACTGCCCGGCTGTCCGGCAACGCCCGCCCTCGCGCTCGGCGCCAGGACGGCGAAGGCAATCCCATCCGCTCTTGCTACGCCGACATTGCTCGAATCCGGGTTGTATGCGAGCGACAGGTCGAATTCTGGGTACATCTTGCCCATTCTCAGCGCGGAATCGACGGTACTCGGTTCGAGCGAGATCTCAACGACTCCGACCGTGCCGATGCCCCCAAAAAGTCCAGGCGTCACCACCTTTCCGGCAAGATCGAGAATCCGCGCTCCCGGCGGCACGGGTAAATTGGTGCCGATACTCACTATCCGGCCATCGTCAATCACCACACTGGCACGTTCAAGCGTACCGCGCGAGCCCTGAGTGTGTACGGTGGCGTTACGCAGCACGACGACTTCGGCCAACGCCATCGTGGCAAAGGTCGTGGCAAGCAATACCGCCACACGAATGAAACAGTATCTGGCAGTCCTCATTTGCGCTCTCCATTTTCGATCGCAGGCTGGCCCAGGAGGAAATCGGAACGCGGCCTGATAGCCGGGGCCGCACGATCATATTGGAGATTCCCGTCGATGAAGACTTGATCCGCATGGGCATAGACGCTAAACGGGTTCTGGTTCCAGATCACTAGGTCAGCCATCTTGCCGGGTGTCAGGGTGCCGGTCTTGTCGAGAATACCGAGTGATCTTGCCGGATTCGCGGTCAACCAAAGGATGGCGTGCTCCGGCGCAATGTCGAAGCCCGCTGCGCGCCCGCGCGCCATCGCCTTACCCGCTTCCTGATTCAGACGCTGGATGTCGTTGGGGTCGTCGGAGTGAACGATGGCACAGCCGCCTCGCGCGGCATCGACCATGGCAATATTCTCCGGAATGCCGTCGTAGACCTCCATCTTTGCACCCCACCAGTCCGCCCACATGGATGCACATACTTTGTGCTGCGCGAGCAAGCCGGCAATCTTGTACGCTTCAGTGGCATGCTCGAAGGACGCGATCTGAAAGCCAAATTCGCGGGCCATGTCGAGCATCACCGCCATCTCGTCCGAGCGATAGCAATGCACGTGGACCAGTATGTCACCCCGCAGCGCACTGGCCAGCGTCTCCATGCGCAAATCACGTTTCGGCGGTTTGGCGTCTTCGGCGGTTTTCCCGCCTTTTTGCAGGGTTTCGTCGTAGCGCTTCCAGTCCCGCAGGTATTCCCCCGCTTCGGTCCATTGCGCGCGAAAGCCCGCAACATTGCCCATGCGAGTGCGCGGAAACTGCTGACGACCGCCATAGTTACGCTTGGGGTTTTCGCCACAGGCCATTTTCAGTCCCTGTTGGGCACCCGGAAACTTCATCGACTGATAGGTGACCGCCGGGACATTCTTCAACACCACCGAGCGTCCACCGATAAGATTCCCGGAGCCGGGGAGGATCTGCAGCGACGTGATGCCACCAGCCAACGCAGCCCCAAACGCCGGGTCCTGCGGCCAGACGCCGTGTTCCACCCAGACGTTGGCCGTGGTGGGTGAAGTGGTTTCGTTGCCATCCTGATTGCCAGCCGTGTCGGGTGTGGCGAATACGCCGTTATGCGAATGCACATCTATCAGGCCAGGCGTGACCCAGCGACCTTTGGCGTCGATGACGCGAGCTCCCGCTTGGTTCGGCAGCGCCTTGCCCAATGCCTTGATCTTGCCGTCCTCGATCAATAGGTCTGCATTGTCCATGCGCAATCCAAGGCCATCGAGGACAGTCGCATTGCGAATCATCGTCGGCAGGCTCACGGGCACACGATAAGTCGACGGGTAGGGGTCCGCGGGGGACACGCCGCTGGCAGTGCCATGGACAAAAGCGGCCAGCGCAAATGCTGTCAGCGTCGTTGCGAATGATAAATGGCTCATCCGGAGTCTCCTCGTTTGTTGTTCTTGTTGGAAGTCGCTCATTCGCGGCGACTTGGCCTGCAAGTGTAGCACCACGTAGTAGCTTCAGTGGTTATGAGGTTTTCCCTGTCGCCACACCTTGATCAATGACTGATATGGAACATCCCGCGTGTTGGCTGCCGCCTTGATTGAATCGAGCAGGTGCTGAGGCAATCGTAGCGAGATTGCTTTGTGGTCGGCTTGAGATTCGGTAGCACCACTCTCTGGGCTTTGGTCCAATCCAGGTAGTCAGTCGAATCATGTGCTTCCCAAAAGGCGCGCTCCTCGGCCTCGTTGGTAAATTTCGGTGGGATTCTAAGTTGCTTGTTCATAAGATTTTCGCTCCTTTCGGTGCATGTCGCGGGCCGAGATCACCCGAATCTTCTCGCCCGTGTCGCGCAGCGTGAATGTGATGTGCAATAGGCGATCCTCGTCGCTCTTGCCCAGTGCATGAAAGCGTGGCTCCAAGCCGCTGTGTTTCGAATCTGCCAGCATCAATAAGGGAGCATTGGAATTCCGTTGAGAAATTCAACCATGGCGCGGATCACCGCTTCCGGCTGATCCTTGTGCGCCGAATGGCGGCAGTCGGCAAGCTTTAGCACGGTTACGTCCGGTGCGTTGATCGCCTGCCTGGCGATCGCATCGATCTGCGCGAGCGTGCCGTATTCGTCGTCTTCGCCCTGGATGGCGAGAATCGGGCAGCGTATGGCCGGCAGGTAGGCCTCGATGTTCCAGGCGCGAAAATCCGGGTGCAGCCAGATATCGTTCCAACCCCAGAAGGTTTTCGGCGCATTGCGGTGATAGCGTGCCAGCTTCCGCAACAGGTCGGTGCCGAGAGCGGCGGTTTTGGCGGCCTGGATGCTGGCAATCGAGATGTCCTCGACGAAGCAATGGGGTGCCATCACCACCACGCCTGACAAGGGATAGCCGCTTCCGGCATGGATCAGGGCGATAGAAGCGCCATCGCTGTGACCGACCAGCACCGGCTTGCCGATATCCAGGGCGGCCAGCAGTTCGGGCAGCACGATTCGCGCTTCCCGGTGCATGTAGTCGGTGTCGAACGGCGCTTCGAGGACATCCGACTGCCCGTAGCCGTAGCGGGAATACACCACGCTGCGGCAACCGGTGGACTGCGCCACGCGCGCCGGAAAGTCC
>Ga0208566_1002277_pt1 | contig 10405 bp, 11 predicted proteins | sample PL_2010_150m_FD_184159 | JGI IMG/M metagenome (GOLD analysis project Ga0208566, IMG submission 184159) | Freshwater microbial communities from Powell Lake, British Columbia, Canada to study Microbial Dark Matter (Phase II) - PL_2010_150m... | ecosystem: Environmental > Aquatic > Freshwater >...
AACTTGGTTTGCTTTAGCAAATGTTTCATAATGAAGTAGCGTAAGAAAGGTAAAAACGAAAAATACAAAAAGAATTAAAAATACTTTAATTAAGTGTGATTTATTTTTCTTCATATATCATTATTTTTAATGTATCTTCCTAGCTTCTTCAATTATACCACTTCTATTTCAAAATGCTAAGGAATTTAAAACTGGGGAAATCTAACGGGGATTTTTGGGAGGAAGGAGATTATTGCGGGCTAATAGGCGTGATTATTTCGTTTTAAAGGTCTTTAATTTATCTCTATGTATTTGCTTCTTTTCTCTTAGCAACCTTGATATGTTTTTCTGCCTTCTTGTGATTCTCTCTCTTGGCATTAGCTAAACTGCTCCTTTACTTTGAGGCGGGTAAGGTAATATAAAGAAATACCTCTTAAAAACCACCCACCACCCTACATGACAAAATAACCTATAACTGTCAGAAAGACGCCAAGGGCAAGGATTATGACCAAATGAACCACTAACAGAACCACGTTTTTCTGATATGACTCTGTTATTTTAGCTACCGTATTTGGTAAAATGATTAACCAGGTGCCTTTAATGATTCCAAGCCAACCAAGAATTGTAATGATTACAGCATAGCTCGCCACCCATACATTGTGAAATAGCACTATAAGAAGACCAAAAAGAAGAGCAATAATTCCACCTAAATAAATCAAAGCAGAGTTTTTAAAGAAATCTTCCATAACCTTCTGGTAGGTTTTCAGGTTAAAGAGAGCTCCTGCCGCGACAATGATGCAATACGGACCGAGAAATTTAGCAAGGAATATTGAAGTTCCCATGTGCACCTCCTCTTCTCTCTATTATTTCTCCCTTTTCTCACAATTATACCACTTCCATACTAAAATGGTAGAGGATTTGGGGATTTGGGGACGAAGAAGGTGAGGAAATCTAACGGGGATTTTCGGGAGTTTAAGCGAGACTGAAGGATAGGATTATTTAAACTGGAACTTTACTTTGGGAGTAGCCGAGAAAATATAAAAAGTCAATTTTATAATCTCGTTTTTCTCAGTTTTGAAAGCTTGCTTAAATCTACTTTATCCACAGCGGTGATGTTAACCTTATAAATCAAAATTGTCTTCGCAAAAGTTAATCTCAAACTTCCTGTTTTCTTCTCATCAAGCACCCCCTCAATTACACTCTAGGTGCCAATCAAAAGGTATCCTCTCTCCGCCCAGGAGGGGCTCACCATAAAAACACTCTCTGCAAACAGGTAAACAAAATCCCGTAACTAATGTTACGGGCGAATACTTATAACGTCCTTGACTTACTTAGGTCCTTGCTCGCTTCGCTCGCAAGGCGTCATATTTTAGGTCCTGCCCCTTCGCTTTGCTCAGGGCAGGACAAATTTTCCCGCTACTTCAAATAGAGGAAAATTTGGTCCCTCTCGTATCAGCCGAGGGGAAACCTCTCTTAATTTATTAGCCTAATTATATGCGCAATACCTAGATATATCAAGAATATTTTGGCTTTAGAGAGGCTATTTCCTCGCGAAATTTGAGCACATTAAGTTTTTATATAGTGAAATTCCTGCCTGCCGGCAGGCAGGCTGCGAAGCCGAAGGCGAAGCAGGATGTCCGAAATGTCCGGTCATTTTTGGCTTGAATTTACCTAACTCTTTGAGGGGCTAGAAGACAGATTTATCCGCCCCTCTTTGTCCGGACATCGGTAATTTTTTAATAAGGACTTGCGTGACCTTTGCTCCGGGAGGGACTGTTTTTTACTACAAGCCTCTTAAGCTCTCCGGCTTCAGCCTTATCTCGCCACTAATGGCGGATTCCAGGATATTTAACAGCGTCATTTTATCCTTGGGGAATGCTCCTTCCAACGCGAGATAGTTGGAAGCGTGATCCGATCGAAATACGGTTTTCTTAAGATCCAGCCCCTTTAAAATCTCATAAGACTCTTTCAATAACTCCGCAGAATTCAATTCCTCAAATTCTCCTCTTCTGACCTCTTCCGCCAGCGGGGTGCCGGGAATTACCATCAGGGAAAGAAACGAAAGGTATCTTGGCTGCATCATGTTTAATGCCGCTACGGTGCCTTTGACATGTTCCTCGGAATGCTTCTTGCCGCCTAACCCCAATAAAACTATCACGGAAGACTTTATATGAGCCTTGTCCGCCTTATTGACCGCCTCGATCATTTCCTCAACGCTTGAAGATTTTCCGCAGCGATCAAGCACACCCTGACTGCCGCTTTCAAGGCCCATGTAGATAAGGCTTAGCTTATGCTTGTATAGCTCTGCCAATTCATGATCATTTTTTCTTGTGATATTGCAACCGTTGGCGTAGCTTGAAATGCGGGTTAGCCGAGGAAAGGCTACATCCAGTTCTTCTAAGATAGGAACTAGCTTACTATTGGCCAGCACAAGGACATCGCCGTCCATAAGAAAAACACGCCGTGTGTCTTGGTATCTACGGGCGTACCAATTTATGTCCGCCGTTATCTCTTTTCTGTCTTTGAAACGAAAAGTTTTACTCTTGTACGCGCCGCAAAAACTGCAGCTATCCGCCGAACATCCGAGCGTTACCTGCAAAAGAAAGCTGTCCGCTTCCGCCGGCGGTCTTATAACAGGCTCTATTATGGACATCCTACCCTCGCGAACATGCTTAATACAAGATTCCTCTTTATAAATCGGCTATGTTTTGCACCATTTTTTCTCAACTATTAAAATAAACTGACCAGCCGCTCCTTGAACTCATAGATACGCCAGTCAAATATGATGTCGCTGTGGATTACCGGACGCTTAAACCTTATACCATCCAAACAAGTGCACCTACTAAGCGCGACATATAACTGGCCATGAGTAAATGCGCCATGCCCCAGGTCAATTATTACCTTATCGAATGTCTGGCCCTGGCTTTTGTGAATAGTTATGGCCCAGGCCAGCTTTATGGGATATTGCGCGAAGGTCCCCACAACCTCATCTTCTATCTTATCTTCATCCTCGTTGTAACTATACTCGATCTTCTGCCACTTGACAACAGGAACATCACATGTACGTCCGTTGATATCCACGACTATCGAATCTTTCGATAAAGCGACGACTTTGGCAAGCGTACCGTTCACCCATTGCTTGTCGGGGTCATTTTTTATCAGTATTACCTGCGCGCCTTTTTTAAGCTTTAAGGATGTATCGGTAGGATATGCCGACTCTTCAAATTTCCCGGATGCCACAGCCTCATATGTTATCTCTTTGCCGGGAAGTTTTGATAAGCGATCCTGATTTATTGTGTTTGCCAAGCTGTTTGTCGTTGTCAGGATCACCGTCTCGTCTTTCTTAGAAACCGCTATATCTTTTTGGACTCTCATATTTAATGTATCCAGGTCCTCTTTAGTATGCTCTTTATTCCTGACCCTGTTTAAGAGCTCCATGAACAAACTATCTTTTTGTCTATATATAGTCGACAACTCGATTGACCTGATATTGCAATCGTTAAACACTTTAGCGCTAAAAAAATAAGGGCTTGAATATCGCTCTTCCAGTAACTCTCTTGCTTCATTCTCGACCACAGGAGAAAGTTGGAAAAGATCTCCAAAAAATACCATTTGGACTCCGCCAAACGGCGTCTTCATTCTACCGCGGTTGAGACGCAATGCATAGTCGATCCCATCCATAAGGTCTGAGCGAACCATCGATACCTCGTCTATTATTACCATGTCGAGATTCTCAATCAGGCTCCTGTCTCTAAGGCGCTTTATGGCATCCTTTTGGATGATCTTTGGAGGTAACCTAAAGAAGGAATGGATAGTCTGGCCGCCTACATTGATGGCCGCGACACCTGTCGGGGCTAACACGATTATCTTTTTACCCGTATTGGCCTTAAAATATTTTAGAAGAGTGGATTTACCGGTACCCGCCTTACCTGTGATAAAAAGGCATTCCTTGGTATACTCCATAAGATCAAATGCTGACTTGAATTCATCATTTATATCAAGATGTGCTGGGAGATAGTCTCTTGTTATTGTTTGATCGGTATAAAGTTTCATAGTATTTCTTTGACTTGGGTCCTTTTTTCGCGGTAGGTTAGCATTAGATCACAAACCCTAATATTCTCCTTACGAATACCATTTGATATCCGGCTAATAAGAGTCTTGGACTTATTATGTCTTTCGCTAATATGAGCCAGAAAGACGTGCTTTAGAGCTACACTATCAATAGATCCATTTTTGATCTTTATCAGCGCTTCAAGGGCAGCATCATTGTTAAGGTGTTCTCTCCAAGCCGACTGATTTGGCGATTTTTCCCACGCTAACTCTGTATCATGATTACATTCAATTATCAGACACTTGCAATCATGCAGCGATCTAACCATGCTATCGGTTACCTTGCTCGTATCTGTTAAAAGGCCCACCTTGCGGCATGAGCCCTTATGTTTATACTCTATGCAAAAACCGAACGGTTTACCTACATATCCTCCGCTATGGAACGTTTTAAATGGCATAATCTTTAGATCATTTATTATAAATGGTTTCTCCGTATGATGCATTATTTTAAATTGATGATTTTTTACACAGTATCGTTTTTTAATGACTTGGTATGTAACATGGTGTATATAGATCGGTATCCCGTAGCGACCCGCTATTTTGAAAGTATTTTTACAGACATGATCTTCATGCCCATGCGTTATGACAATGCCATTGATCTGGGCGGGATCTAGTTCAATGCCTCTTAAGTCTTTTTCTATCTCCTTCAAGCCAATGCCCGCGCAATCAATCAAAATACCGGATCTCGCCGTCCAGATAGCGGTGCAATTACCACTGCTGCTGCTCCTAAGCACACATACTTTTAAATACGACACTCCCTTTTCATCCTTTCTTATGTATTATAACACGATATCTCGCTTATAGATATACACCGCGCCGTCTTGTCCGGTCTTTTTTGACTGAAAATACCCTAACTTCTTAAGGCATTAAGAGATATGGATGTCCCCTTCTGCAATGAAAAGGCTATTGATCGAATGTGGTCAATAGCCTCTAAACTTTCCCTTATCCTGGCGAAAAGAATTAGTCTTTAGCCTTAGGGTTTGATCCATCTATCTTTTGTAATGCAAGAAAGCTGGATATAACAGTCTGCAGCTGCTTGATGCCTGTGCCTTTTTTTGCGCTAACCCAAAGAATATGCTCCGTCATTACTTCTAAATCTAAGGCTAAACTTTGGCGTTGTTCAATAAGCTTTACTTGCGTAATACGATCGATTTTATTAACGATTATACGATACGGCATACCTGCACTTTTTAACCATGCTAACATTTGTCTGTCAAGGGCTGTTGCTCCAATATACGCATCAACTAGAACAAAAATAGCTTTAAGTGAAGGCCGGCTGGAAAGATAACATTCAATCATATGCTTCCAGTTATCTTTTTCTTTTATTGAAACAGCGGCAAAACCATAACCCGGAAGATCAACAATCCATTTACCATTACGTATGGAAAATACATTAATTGTACGGGTTTTACCGGGAGTTTTTGAAATCTTAGCAAGCAAACGACGGCCACAAAGCGCATTTACAAGCGAGCTTTTGCCCACATTCGATCGACCCACAAAGGCAACTTCTGCCTGGGCATCTTCAAGCTTATGCGCTGAATCAACGCATGCATGGAATTGTGCGGTATTAAAAACACTTTTGTTCATTGTTTAATTTCTTATATTAAGATTAGCAAAGTTCAAAAATAAAGGGCACAACCGCCCCCTCTTTTTTTCTCGCTGTGATTTGCCCCTCGCTTTGCTCGGGGTTAATTTCATACGTAAATATACGGAAATTAAGGGCCCCTCTCGAATATGCATAGGAGGAACCTCGCTCTTTCAGGTTATGACTTATCACTAAGCCCGTCATGAAAATCGTTAATACAACGCAATATATTTTTATCTTTAAATCTCCAGCGGTCCAAATCGGTTTTATGCTCAATCAATAGCCCATCTTTTTTTAATTTCTGATAAATAGGCAGACAGCTATCGTACAAAACCAAACCATTGCCAAAATGAAATAAGTCAAATAGAAATTGCATATGTTTTGCCGATTCACAATACTTTTCTAAATCCCGTAGCGTTATCCAAGGGTTAATACCGATGAAACCATGCCCTCCATCTTGAAAATTTCTCGGCGCGATATCTTTTAGTTTCCGTATTAATTCTACTGCCTTAAAATTTTCAATTACCCTATATCCTTTGTTATATATATCAAGATCACTTTGAATAAAACTCTCAAATCCTAATTGTTGCAGACTAATCATAAAATCATTTTTTTTAGCTAAACCTACTATTTTAAGCAATGTTCTTTTATTTTTGTTAACCCAATCCACCCTGCTGCGTATAGCCAATATCTCTATGTTGATATTTTCTTGCACCATTTGAATAATCAGCTGCTCAATAAACCTAAACGGATTCTCGCTTCCGACCACAAAACTTTTAAATCCATATGTTTTTTGCAAAAATTGGGCCTGCTCCATCAAACAGGCAACCGTATCTTTAACGGGTAAAAAAACATGAGTACCGAGACACGTACAAAAACTGCATCCACCACTCATCCGCTCCTCAAATAAATCCATAATCCTCTTTCTTGCTTTTGATGAAAATGCATTCCTGCTCAACACTCCTTTAGGGAGATTATCATAATTGTGATTTAATTTTCTAGATCGGTAAGCACATCCAAATTCCGCGATAATTGCTGGCGGATCAGTAACCCTATCCCTTCTTGTAAACCCGATGTATTTCCATTTAAGGAATGGATTATACGGGAATAATTCCCTCTTTAAATCAAAATCCACATTATTACCTGAGTAATCTATAATCATTCTATTGCTATTATTTATTCTAAAAAATAAATTGGTGATTTCTCGTACATCAGTTTTATTTTTTAAGGCTTCCGCCAATCTTAAAAAACTTTCCCTCCCCGCTCCAATTACAGCAAAATCTACAGTACTCTTTAAAAAGGTATCCAAAAATCCGCTTCCTCCAATAACAAATTTGCTTTTAGGAAATAACTCTTTCAATTCATTAAGGAACAAGACGGGGAAAGTATAATCTACTGCGAACAAATCAAATTTCTTTTTCTTTAGGTATTTGATTAAATCCCCTAATTTACTGCGGGCCGCGCAAATGCACTCAAAACTACAGCCAAGAGCCTTTATATCATTAACAAAAAGCGGCATATTCATATGAGGCAACTCCTTGACAATCTGACACTGAAGAAAGGCTATTCTAAACACTTTTCTCATCATTCCGCTAATTCTGCCAAATAATCCCATCGCTCGTATGCCTTTTGCAGTTCCTCGGATAAGAGTGCTGATCTGGCTTTGGTTTGGCTGATTTCCACTGGGTCGCGTTGGTAAAAAGAAAAATCCGCGAGCAAACTATAGAGCATTTTCTGCTCCTCTTCTAATTTCTCAATTTTTAAAGGAAGGCCGTCTAACTCCTGCTGTTCTTTATGGGTGAGCTTGCGCGGGACAACAGGTTTTATTTTCTTTACAGTAGCTTTTTTGACTTTGATCTTTAACGGCTCTGGTTTTGATACCGGCTGACGTTGGCTCAACCAATCATCATAGCCTCCGGGATATGCATTGATGATACCATCGCCTTCCAAAACAATAGTAGAAGTAACCACGTTATTCAAGAATGCGCGGTCGTGGCTGACTAAAAGCAGCGTGCCGGGATATTCAAGGAGCAATTCCTCAAGAAGCTCCAAAGTCTCAATATCCAAGTCATTGGTGGGCTCATCCAGCACCAGCACATTGGAAGGCTTAGAAAACAGCCGGGCCAGAAACAGGCGGTTACGTTCTCCTCCGGAAAGGACCTTTACCTGCGTGCGGGCCCGGTCGGGCGTAAAAAGAAAATCCTGCAGATATCCCAGGATATGCCTGGGTTTGCCGTTAATGAGTATAGTCTCGCTTTCGTCGTTTATATTCTCGGCAACCGTCTTTTCCTCATCCAGCTGCTCGCGCAGCTGATCGTAATAAGCGATCTCTAAGTTTGTTCCCAGGACGACTTTCCCTCTTTGAGGACTGAGCTTACCCAGCAATAGACGCAGCAGCGTAGTCTTGCCGCTGCCATTGGGGCCGATCACCCCGATCTTATCCTGACGCATAATCTGGGCAGAGAAATCCCTGATCAAGCACTTATCGCCGTAACTAAAACTCAACTGGCTGGCTTTGACCACCCTGTGCCCGGAAATAATTGATTTTTGCGCGCGCATACGCACGAGGCCTTCCTGCTTGCGCTGGGTCTGCTTCTCCTGCCTTAGCCGCTCAAGGGCCTTGACCCGGCCTTCATTACGGCGTCTCCTGGCCTTGACCCCCTGACGGATCCACACTTCTTCTTCGCCTAATTTTTGATCAAAATGATGCCACGACGATTCTTCAATATCCAATACCGCAAGTTTCCGCTCAAGGAAAGTATTGTAATCGCATGCCCAGCTGTAAATCTTCCCGCGGTCAAGCTCGACGATCCTAGTCGCTAAATGCGTCATGAACAACCGATCATGGGTAACAAAAAAAACTGTTCCCGGATAGTTGGTAAGAAATCCCTCCAGCCAATCGATCGAATCAATATCCAGGTGATTGGTGGGCTCATCAAGGAGCAAAACATCAGGCTTTAAGACAAGAGCCCGGGCCAACAGCACCCGACGTTTCTGTCCGCCGGAAAGACTTTTGAAATCCATCTCCCCGTCAAGCTTCATCCGGTCAATGACATATTCTACCTGATTGTTCACATCCCAGCTATTGGTATGGTCTAACTCCGCCTGCAACGCATCAAGCTTTTTTAGCAATTCCGGAGTGTGTTTCGTATGAAGCCGGTGGGTCAGTTGGTGATATTGGCTTAAAAGATTGGCACGCTCCCCTAAGCCGGAGAGAACAATATCAAAAACGATTCCCTCCATATCAACCGACACTTCCTGAGGCAGAAGCGTGACCTGAATTCCTTTCTGAAGGTTGATTTGTCCCTCATCAAGCTCAAGCTGGCCAGCCATTACTTTCATAAGGGTAGTTTTGCCCGCGCCGTTTCGGCCAAGCAAGGCAACCCGCTCCCCTGGTTCCAACTGTAGATTTAACCGGTCGAAGATAAGCGGGCCGCTAAATTTAAGCGTAGCTTCCTGTATACTGATTAATGGCATACAATTGCCGTTTCCCTTTAATAGTTAAAAAGGTCTTTAAGCGAATAATTCTTTTCTGTAGCTTTATTCAAGGCATTAAGGATCTTCAATTGCACGTGCGGAGTCAGCCTCTTCCCCTTTGCGGCACGAGCAACCATCTTGTGCGAAATCTGCCCTGTCGAATTCCTCACAAGGTCATTTGGCTTTAGCCCATACTCAACCATAATCTTCGCGATCGGCTGCTCGCCAAAATCCCTTTCAATATCATTAAGCTTATCAACTCTCATAAAAACCCCAAAAGCGACCATTATCCATTTTAAACCGAATAACCCAGCCTGCGTAATTCAACTGCGACTTTTTCGCGCTGGTCACCCTGCAGCTCGATTGTGTAATCTTTTACCGTTCCGCCCGTACCAAAGGTACTCTTTAACTTCTTAGCCAACTTCTCAAGCTGCTCTTGGCTTAAAGGCAAGCTATAAATTATGGTTACGCCCTTATTTTTTCTACCCGCGGTCTCATGCCTTATCTTCACCTTGCCGCTGGTTTCAGGTAAAGCGTTCATTCGTAACTTACGACAGACGCACTCCTTGATTGGCTTAGAACAATCAGGGCAGATTGAGCCCTTGTCAGTGGAATAAATAAGATGGGAATCAGCAATATCTTTCATATTTTAAGTATCAGGCTACGCATAAATTAAGTATTTTGCCCCCACCAAGATTACCGAGCTATTAAGAAAAGACCCGACCATATACTATAGTCGGGTCTTAGTTAGATCAAGGTTATATCTTTACTACGTTTGTTGCCTGAGGGCCTTTTGCGCCCTGTTCGATTTCAAATTGGACTGCCTGTCCTTCGCCTAAAGATTTGAAACCTTCACCTTGAATCGCTTTGTGATGGACAAAACAATCCGAGCTTCCATCATCCGGTGTTATAAACCCATAACCTTTTTGATCGCTGAACCACTTCACTTTTCCTTGTGCCATTATTAGCTACCTCCTTCCATTAAGATTTTAGCAAATAATGACAGAAAGAAAAACCGCAAAGTAAATTATTTATACCTTGCGGTTACAAACTTCTAATCACCTATTTACTATAAATTAAGTATACTCTAACCAACCATCTTTGTCAAGGCATTCTCATTTTAAGTATGGGAATGGGAAGAGACATCATACCCCCACCCCCTCAAGGCTGCGAAAGATTAAAAGAGTTAGTTTTAAAGCTTTTTTGTATTTAAAGGGGCTTTTTAAAGATTTTAGGCGCGAAGCGGTAAAACCA
>Ga0208566_1002279_pt1 | contig 10402 bp, 1 predicted proteins | sample PL_2010_150m_FD_184159 | JGI IMG/M metagenome (GOLD analysis project Ga0208566, IMG submission 184159) | Freshwater microbial communities from Powell Lake, British Columbia, Canada to study Microbial Dark Matter (Phase II) - PL_2010_150m... | ecosystem: Environmental > Aquatic > Freshwater > Lake...
TGCCGGAAATCCCGCCCTGGTTGTTGAGATCGTGGCCTTTGAGCGCGGCGACGTAGACCACCGGGACGAGGGCTTGCTGTTTGCCTTGGGGGGTGTCGATCTCGCGGGTTTCCAGCCAGACGATGTCCTGGGTGAGCGACGCCATCTGTGCGGCGCTGAGGGCGATGCCGGGGGCGATCCCGTAGGCTTGGGCGTAGGCGGTGCCGTTGGATACCAGTGCGGCGAACTGTTCCTGGGTATTGGCGTAGTTGCCCAGGTTGGTGCGGCCGGTTAGGTTGAGGATTTGCTCTTGCACCAGCCGCTGTTCGTAGAGGCTGTCGCCGAGGCGCTTGAGGGTCTTGCCGGTGAGGTCGTAGAGGTCGTCGCTATCGGCGCTGCCGGCGTTGCTGGAAAGGCCGCCGTTGGCCTGGATCAGGAAGCCGGCGCCGGGGGCGGCGTCGAGGCGGAACAGGCCGCCGGTGGGCAGGCTGAAGCTGCCGCTGGGGCTGCTGCCCGCACCCGTGCCGTTCGCCTGCCCGGCAGAAAGGCCGGCAGCCGCGTTGGGGGCGACCAAGAGGAAGGCGATGAGTGTGAGGGTGCGAAAAAGCATGACGGATGGTCAGATCAAATCGGGCCTACTACAGGCAAATAGTGATGATTCAAGACTTGACCCCGTGCGCACTCTTGACGTGGAGGGTAGCGACCCCTTTGTCCCCCTTCAGATATTTCATCAGTCCTCACCAATTTTGACTGAGGCGACAACTACCTTGACGCGCGCCGAGGGTTCACACGTTGATTTTTGGCAAATTTCTTTCCACCATTACTTTGAGACGATTTAACTGCTCCATATCTGACAATGGAATATCCGGCACACTCCGCAACAACTCCTCAATATTTTTGTCGTTGGCTTCTCCACATAACTCTGGCAAAAATTGCCAATCATGACCGCTCTGCTGATTGGGTTTCGTAGCATCCTTCACGCTGAACAGATGAACCATGCAATTAATTTCCCCGTTTCTTACGTCACGATAAAATTTAAGTCTAATCTTCTCCGAACCATAAATGACGTAATCCATACTGGAGCCCGAAGCACTTACTTCTTTTTCAAAGTGAAAGCCCCCGCTAATAAGGAAGTTAATAAATATGCTTTCAATCATGTCTCGAAACTGCACTTTGCTCATCATTTAATCCTTACCCATGAATTTCCAGAACGCATATAGCCATACTGATAAGCGTTCTGCTCCAAAAATTTGATCTCCATCGCAGTGAAGGAAGTTGGCCTATTTATTAAAACCTGCTCAATGGATTCTCCAATCAAATCAATTCGAGCTACTCCGTTTTGCAATTGTGTTTTTATGAATTGTTGATTGACGCTCCAAGCAAGCTGCCTTGCTTGGTCAGACGAAAGACCCGTGGTCAATTTTTCAAAAACACCTGGGGGAGTTTCATACCATATACCGCCATTGATTGTTGCTTCCGCGACATACCCTCCATCTTCAACCCATCGCCCCAAGACTACCCGGTTAGCACTTCCACTGGTGTGTGTCGATATATTTGCAATATTCTTCGCTGCTTGAGACACGTCCGTTCCAGCAAGCTGTGCCTGCCGCGCAGTTAAAATTGCGGCATCAACGTTAACTGCGTTTGCCACCCTCGCCACATCACCCGCCACAACCGCCGCCCCAGCCTTGGTCACGGTCGCAACAATCTTTGCAGCGCCGATAGCGCTCTGCGCTGCGGTGATGACGTCTACAGCCAACCGCCCCGCCTCTACCCCGGCAGTGAGAGAGCCATCCATTCCCCCATCATTGTAGGCCTTGTTCAGGGTGTCGATGCGCTTGGCATAGTCGTTGGCAATCGCATCACCGACCTTGGTGCGGAATTCCGCATCCGAGACCAGGGCGTTCAAACCTTTCATAGTCTCCGGCAAATTCGTCACCATATCCACTATGGCCTCGCCGAGGCCGTATCCTTGGTAGATAACACCACCGCCCACACCCGCCAATAAACCAGCGTCTTGCAACAGGCTCTTTCCGTCGTACTTGAGCTTGACGCCCATCGAGCACGCCAGCGTTTTACAACCTGCCAACTCCTTATCCTTCGCCAGTTGCTGCGTACTGGTGAGATAATTGTTAGCCACCTCGTTGAGGGCGCTCGCCGCCCCTGCCGCTCCGCCCACGGCACCGCCCAGTACCGCGCTGGCGCCTTGTACTAGCGTTTTGTTGATCGAATCGGGCAAGCCCAACTCGCCAATCGCCCTGGCAATCTCGGGCGCGGCCAGCGTACTGGCGGCTGCCCCGGCGGCGCCACCCGTCCCGCCACCCAAAGCACCTGCCAGGGTGTGCAGGGCGATTCTGGATGTCCCTGTTTCACCCCACTGGTTGCGTAGCGCATCCGCTTGTTGAAGCGCATCGTCGGCAAGCGCCTGCAAAGCATTGGCGTCGTCGATGCGGCCTTCGCTTCTGGCTTTGTTGGCTTGTCGTTGTTGAATCAAGCCAGCCGTTTGTTTGATGCTGGCCTCATCCAGTTTACCGCTGGCGTAATCGCCGATAGCCTTCGCAGCCTCCCGCCCAAACGCCTGAGTAATCTGCACATTGGCCTGCAATTGCCCCATCAGCGCCTGTCCGTCCGCGATGCTTACCGGCTGCACCGGCTTGTTGGCGTTGGCGGTATCCCGGTTCAGGCTGGCGATGGTCGCGGCGGAGGTTTTTCCGGTCAGGCTCTGTTGCCCGGCTTCGTCGGTGATGACGACGCTGCCGGGCGAAACGGCGGCCAGCGTCGCGCCGCTGGCGCTGGCGTTTTTCTGGTCGTAGCCGGCGCTGGTGAGATTGGGGTCGAAATCGCCGGCACCGACCGGCGCGGTCTTGCCCGGCGGGGCATTGTAGCCGGCGCTGAATCCCAGGCCGACGCCCCAGGAGCTGCCGTCAACCTTGCTGTGGTTTTGCAAATCGGAGGTGGTCAGGGTGGCGGTGACGAGACGGTTCAGACTGGCGTCGGCCTGGCTGGCGATGATGCCGCCCTTGAGGTCGGTGTTGCCGGCGACCTGGATGTCGAAGCCGCCCGTGCCGGCTTGGATACCGCTTTGGGTGTTGGCGCTCAGGCTGTCGTTGTTGACGTTGGCTTTGGCCGCGTTGATGCCGCCGGTGACGACTGCGCCGTAGCAGAACGGCGGGACGCAGACGCTGACGTTGAAGCCCGAGTTGTTCTGTTGGCTGTCGTAGGTGTGGGTGTCTTGCAGGCTTTCGATGTTGAGGTTGCCGCCCACGTCGGCGATGACGCGATTGCCGCTGACCACCGCGCCCTTGAGCGTGGTGTCGGCGCCGGAGGCGAGTGCCAGGGTGTTGCCGGCGCTGACTTGGGTGTCGCTCCAGGTCTGGTCGCTGCCGTTGGCATTGCCTCGCCCCTGGCTGGCGCCGGCGGTGAAAGCCAGACCGTTCTGCGCACCGCCGAAGTTCAAGCTGACGCCGACGCTGGCGCTGCTGCTGGAGTTGGTCGAGTTGAGCGTGGTGCGGTTTTCTGCGCCCTGGAGGGTGAGATTGCCGGCGGCGGCGAGGCTGGCGTTGTTGCCGGCGGTCAGGGTGCTGCCGGTGACGGTAAGGTCGCCGCTGCCGGCGCTTCCGTTGCCGGTGGCGGTGATGGTGAGGTCGTTACCCGCCGTCACCGCACTGCCTACCACGGTACTGCTTTGGGATTCGCTGTTCGACTGGCTGCGGCTGCTGCCCAGGCTCAGGCCGATGTTCAACGCAGCGGCCTTGGACGGGTCAATAGCGCCATCGGCACCCTTGAGGGCATCGTAAGTGTTCTTCGCCGTCAGCGCTCCGGCGGCCGCCGCCAGCGCCAGCATCCGCGGGTCGCTGGTCTGTCCCGCCGCTTGGGTGAGCGATTGCAGCGAGCGGGCGGCATCGACCACCGGGTTGCTGATCGACAGCGTCAATCCGCTCTGTTTGGCCTCGAAGGTTTGGTGCGACGAGGCCGTGTCCAGCACTGCGCCGATCTCTACCGTGGGAGCGCTGATCGTTATATTCCCCAGCGGCGCCAGGACGGCGCTGCCCAGCTGCCGGTAGCCGGTACCGGCTAGCAGGGTGACGTCGCCGCCGAGGCTGCCGACGGTGGTGCCACTGGCGTAGACGCTTGCGCTTGCGCCGGTCTGTTTCTGGCTGCTGTTGCCGAGGGTGATCGAGAGTCCGCCGCCGGAGAACAGGCCGGATTTCGTTTCCTGGCGGGCATGGGCTTCGTCGCGGGTGCTGGTGGCGGCGTCCAGGCTGAGTTGGTCTTGGGCGACGACGGCGACGTCGCCTTGGGCCACCGCTGTCGTGCCGCTCAGGGCGATGTTGCGCCCGGCGGCGAGGTCGAGCTGGCCGCCTGCGCTGAGGATGCTGCCTATCGCGGTGCGGGTGTCGACGAGGTCGCTGGAGCTGCTGGTGGTGCTGGAGAAGAAGCCGCTTGAACGGCTGGTGCGCTGTTCGCTGAGGGTGTCGTGTTCGATACTCGTCGTTAGCGTGAGGTCGCGCCCGGCGGCGAGGCTGAGGTTGCCACCGCCGCTGCCGTCGGCTGCGCCGGTGGCGAGGGTGCTGGCGGTTACATTGAGGTCGATCCCGGCGCCCAGGGTCAGGTTGTTGCCGGCGCGGATTTGGCTGCCGCTCAGGGTTTCGTCGCTTTTGGCGTAGTTGAGGCTGGAGCCGGAGGTGCGCCCGGTAAATTGGTAGCTGGCGGCGTTCAGCGCGGACTGGACGGTGAGGTTGCCGCCGGCGGTGAGGGTGGCGTCGCCCTGGGCGCCGATCTGGGTGCCGCTGACGCTGAGGTTTTGGGTGGCGTTTACGCTGAGGTCGGTGCCGGCCTGGAGCACGCTGCCGAGTTGGCTGATGACGGCGAGATGGGAACCGGTGTTATTGCCGTTGGTGTTGCGGCTGGACGAGGCGGCGCTCTGGGCGACGCTGTCGAGGGTGATGTTGTTGCCCTGGAGCGCGAGGCTGCCGGCAACAATCTCGGCGCCAGCGATGCGCAGGTCGCCCGCTGCGGCGATGCGGATGTCGCTGCCGCTGACGGTGGCGATCCGTTCGACTTGCTGGCCGTCGAAGCTGGATACCCGCCCATTCCAGGCGTCGAGGGTGGCGTTGAGCGTTTCGAGGGCGCTTTCGATCTGGATGTCGCGGGCGGCGGCGAGCAGGACGGGGCCGGTTCCGCCCGTGATGGTGCCGCTGCTGATGAGGTCGCCGCCGGTGGTGACGATGCTGGCGCCCTGGGTGGCGGTGAGGCTGCCGCTGTTGCTGAAGCTGCCGCCGGATGCGGCGATCTGTTCGCCTTCGATGGCGCTCTGGTTGACGAGGGCCTCGGCGGCATTGAGGACGACGCTGTTGCCGCTGATGCCGCCCTGGTTGTTGAGATCGTGGCCTTTGAGCGCGGCGACGTAGACTACCGGGACGAGGGCTTGCTGTTTGCCTTGGGGGGTGTCGATCTCGCGGGTTTCGAGCCAGACGATGTCCTGGGTGAGCGACGCCATCTGCGCGGCGCTGAGGGCGATGCCGGGGGCGATCCCGTAGGTTTGGGCGTAGGCGGTGCCGTTGGCGACCAGCGCGGCGAACTGTTCCTGGGTATTGGCGTAGTTGCCCAGGTTGGTGCGGCCGGTGAGGTTGAGGATCTGCTCTTGCACCAGCCGCTGTTCGTAGAGGCTGTCGCCGAGGCGCTTGAGGGTCTTGCCGGTGAGGTCGTAGAGGTCGTCGCTGTAGGCGAGGCCGCTGTTGTTGGAAAGGCCGCCGCTGGCCTGGATCAGGAAGCCGGCGCCGGGGGCGGCGTCGAGGCGGAACAGGCCGCCGGTGGGCAGGCTGAAGCTGCCGCCGAGCGGGTCGCCCACCAGGATGCGCGACGGGCGGCCGGTGCTGTCCTGGAGGCGGGCGGGGGGGCTGATTTTGTAGCTGGTGGTCAGGCCCGAGACGGGGTCGGTCACGGTCAGGGTGGCGTTGGTCGCGCCGGGCGCGGCGCCGCTGGCGGCGAGGGGATTGCCGGGGCCGTTGACGGCTGCGGGGGTGTTGCCCGAACCTGCGGCGATATTCCCGGTTCCGTTGACTTGGACGCTGCCGCTGGGGCCGCTGCCCGCGCCGGTGCCGTTCGCCTGTCCGGCGGCGGGGCCGCTCGCGGCGACGAGAACTGCGCCGCCCTGGCCGGATAAGCTGTCGACGATGACCGCAACCACGCCGCCGGGCGTGCCGCTCGCCGCGCCGCCGACATTCGCGCCATTGGCGGCGGCGTTGGCGACTGTGTTGCCGCTGCCGTTCAGGCCGGCGACGCTCTGGCCGCTGCTGCCGGCATTAACCGCCCCGCTACTCCAGGCGCTGCCGCCGACGGCGCCGGCGCTGGCCAGACTATTCAGGGCGGTGGTGGTGCCGGGGGCGACGCTGGCGTTGGTGATATTCCGCGCGGTGATGCTGGTGAGGCTGCCGCTGATGCGGCCGCCGACGCGGCCGGACGAGGTGAGCGTGTCGCTGACCGCCAGGCGCGGTGTCCAGCCGCTAACGCAATAACCAAGCCAGTTAGGGTTGATAAGCACGATGTTGCTGCACCCCCAGTAAGTCGTGGTGGTACGGGTTATATTGTAAGTGTCCACCCCCAGGTTGGTGACGCTGCCGCCCGAATAACCGCTGAGGGCGCCGCCGGCCAGGATGTCGCCGTATTCGTTCCAGACGTTGCCGCCGACGCTGTAGCTGAGGTTACCGCCGCTGGCGATAACGGCGGAACGGGCGCCGGGGGTGGCGCTGCGGCTGAAGTTCTGCTGGGCGACGCTCTTTGCCCATTCGTGGGCTTGTGCATCAGGCGGAACATTGATGACAGTGTAACCACCCAGGGCTTCGTAGGCGCCGCTAAAGGGGCCGGGATTGTAGCCGCAATAGACCTCATCTTCAGACCGCGCGTTGAAAGTGAACCAGTGGTTGTAGTACTCGGTACCCCAATTGTTTTCAATCCAGATCAAGTAATTGGCAAGACCGTAATAGTCGCCCGAACTCTCCTGCACCGTCGGCGCATCGGCCCGGTTGGTGATGCCGCCGCTGCCGATGGCAAGGGCCATGCTGCCGGCGGATTCGATGCGGGAATACTCGTTGATCAGTCCCGGCGCATTGATTGCCAGGCTGCCGCCGGTGTAAATGCTGGCACCGAGGGTGTTGTGGAGGCCGTAGCCGCCGGCGTTGATGGTGGCGTTGCCGGTGGCGCCGATGAGAGCGGCGTCGCCGATGTTCAGCAGAACGTCGCCGCTGGTGAGGTTGAGCGTGCCGCCGGTCATCTGGTTGATGTTGATCAGCGATGATTGCGCGTTGACCGTGAGGTTCTGGCTGGCGCTGATTTTGCCGTTGTTCGAGAAGGCGCCGCCCGCGATCAGGGTGAGGTTGTCGCCAGTTATGGTGCCGGCGTAGGTGTTGTTGATGCTGTTGGCCTCCAGGCGGAAGTTCTGCTTGCTGATGGTGGCGTTGTTCTGGAAATTGCCGTTGAGCTTGAGGGTGAACAGGCCGGCGGTGGTGGACATGGGCAGGCCGTAGCCGTCGTACACCAGCCCGCCGCTGAGGGTCATGGTGGTGTCGCCGTTGGAGGCGAGGGTGCCGAAATCGCCGCCCGCCAGGCTGCCCGGCCGGAAATCGAGGAAACGCCCCGCTTGCACCCTGCCGCCGTGGTTGGAAAAGCTGGCGGGGGCGATGGTGACGGTGTTGTCCGAACCCAGCGTGCCGTTGTCGTTGACGACGCTGCCCTGGGCGATGGTCAGGCTGCCGGCGCCCCAGATCGTGCCGCCGCTGTTGTCCAGGCTGGAAAAACTGCCGCCCACCTGGTTGCCCCGCATTGACCCGTAGCGGTTGACGACGCTGGCGGCGTTGAGGGTGAGCAGGCCGTTGGCGGCGACAGTGCCGCCCGAGTTGTCGATAGTGCCGGCACTGAGCCGGGTTTCTCCGCCGCCGGCGTTTTGGATGATGCCGCCGCGGTTGCTGATCGCGCCGGCTTGCAGGAAAAGGCTGCCGTTGGCGGCGATGGTGCCGCCGCCGTCGTTGTCGATGTTGCCGGCGGCGCTGAGGAAGGCGCTGCCGGAAGAGACCAGCTGGCCCCGGTTGGTCAGGCTGCCGCCGTTGACGGCGAGGTTGAGCTGGTTGCCGGCATACAGTTCGCCGTAGTTGGCAAAGCTGCCGCTGGCAGTCAGCGCCAGGGTGCCGGCGGACTGGATGTGGCCACCGCTGTTGTCGAGGCTGGCGGTGGTGATGGCAAGCGTGCCGCTGCGGTCATTGACGATCTTGCCGCTGGTGTTGGCGATGCTGGCGACGTTGAAGGTGGCGCCGTAGCTGGACCCGGTTTCGCCGCCGGCGTTGTTCAGCTGGTTGGCGCTGAGGTTGAGGGTGCCGCCGTAGAGCTTGCCGCCGTTGTTATTGATGGTGTCGGCGTTGAGGGTGAGGTTGGCGGCGGCGCTCAGGGTGCCGCCGCTGTTTTCGACCCGGCTGGTGCTGGAAGAGAAATTGCCGGCGCTGGCGATGATACCGCCGCCGTTGTCCAGGGTGGTGCCGCCGGTCGCGATGGCGAGGCGGCCTGTCCCGCCGTGGCTGATTGTGCCGCCGCTGTTGAAGAGTTGGCTGGCGGTCAGGGTGGCGTTGCTGCCGTCCATGCCGATGCGGCCGCCTTGGGTGTTGTCGAGGACACCGCCGACGTTCAGGCTGGCGTCGCCGTTGCCGCTGGAAAGCAGCTTGCCGCCGCGGTTGTCGACCGACGCAGCCGTCAGGGTCAGCGCGCCGCCGCCCATGACGCCGGCGCGATTGTCGATGGTTTGCGCGGCGATGCGGGTGGCGCCGTTGCCGAACACGCTGCCGCCGCCGTTGGCGAGGGCGGCGGCGTTTAACGTCAGCGCGCCGATGGCCTGGATGGTACCTGCCCGGTTGTCCAGGCTGGCGGCGGAAAGCTCGACGGCGCCGTTGCTGCCGATGAGGCCGCCCTGGTTGAGCAGGTTTCCGAGGGCGGCCACGCTGGCGCCGCCGTTGCCGCTGGCGACGATGCGCCCCGCCGTGTTGTCCAGGTTGGCGGCGGACAAGGCGAGGGTGCCGCCGGCTTCGAGGCTTCCGTTGGCGTTGTTGAAATCCTGGCTCAGGGCCAGCGCCAGGTCGCCGCCGGAAATCAGTTTGCCCTGGCGGTTGTCCACGCTGGCCAGGGCCGCGCCGAAGTCGAAGCCCCGCTCCGCCTGTAACGTGCCGCCCAGGTTGGTCACTTGGGCGGCATGGGCCAGGAGTTGCCCGCGCGTGCCGGCGAAGCCGCCCGAGTTGTCCAGGGTGGCGGTGCTTTGCACCAGAGTAAGGGTGCCGCTGCCGGCATGTTCGATACGCCCGCCGGCGTTGGCGATGCTGTCGGCTTGCAGGCGCAGGTTGGCGCCGTTGGCGGCGATGCGCCCGCCGCTGTTGTCGAGGATGCCCGCGGTTTGCAGGGTGAGGTCGGCGCTGCCGGTGGAGAGGAGCGCCCCGCCGCGGTTGCTGAAGGCGGCGGTGGCAAGGGCAACGCTGTCGCCGGACAGGCTGCCGCCGTCGTTGTCCACGCTGGCGGCAGCGAGCGTCAGCGCATGGCCGGCGGCAAGCGCGCCTTGCTGCCGGTTGACCAGTCCTTGGGTCAGGCCGAGGTCGAGATTGCCGGCGCTTTTCAGGCTGCCGCCGCTATTGTCGAAGGCGGCGGCGGACAGGGTCAGGTCGCCGTTGCCGCCGATCAGGCCGCTGCGGTTGTCGATGGCGTCCGCCACTTGCAGGGTGGCCGTGCCGTTGCCGAGGGCGAGGATGCTGCCGCCCTGGTTGTCGAGTTGGGGGACGGTCAGGGAAAGGCTGCTTCCGGCCTGGATCAGCCCCGCCGAATTATCCAGCGCGGTGGTGGTGGCAAGCGTCAGGGCGGCGCCGGAGATCACCTGGCCGCCGTGGTTCGCCAGGGTTTGCAGGCCGCTGGCGAACTGGAGGCCGGCGTTGCCTTGCAGGGTGCCGCCGCTGTTGTCCACTTGGGCTGCCGCCACGTCGAGGAGGCCGGCGCTGACGATGGCGCCGCCGGCATTGCGCAGGGTGCCGGCGCTTTGCGTCACTTGCAGGGTGCCGTTGCCCGCGTGTTCGATGCGGCCGCCTTCGTTGACCAGGGAGTCGCCGCTTAAGGTGAAATTGGCGGCGTTGGCGGCGATAGTGCCGAGGGTGTTGTCCAGGCTGGCGACATGCAGGGTGAAATCGGCGTCGCCCGATTGGAGGATCGCGCCGCCCCGGTTGGATACGGCGGAAGCGCCGATTGCCAGGGTACGCGCGCTGACAGTGCCGCCGTTGTTGAGGAGGCTGGCGGCATTCACGGCGGCAGTCTGGCCGGCAATAATTTGGCCCGCCCCTGCGCTGCCGAGGTCGTTGCTCACGGAGCGGACGGCGGCGACGCCGAGATTGCGGCTGGCCTGGAT
>Ga0208566_1002281_pt1 | contig 10395 bp, 8 predicted proteins | sample PL_2010_150m_FD_184159 | JGI IMG/M metagenome (GOLD analysis project Ga0208566, IMG submission 184159) | Freshwater microbial communities from Powell Lake, British Columbia, Canada to study Microbial Dark Matter (Phase II) - PL_2010_150m... | ecosystem: Environmental > Aquatic > Freshwater > Lake...
TGACAGGGTTATCAGTGACGGCATCATCATAAACAATGTGAATCTTGCATTTCCCCCATCAACCTTTTCGGGATTCCTGACGGATATGATGATCCGTGAATCATACACATCCGACCTCCAGTGGTTCAATCGTGTTGCCGGCGTCATCCCGGATCAGTTCCGGGAAATAGATGCTTCCATAAATTCTGTGGATGCTATTGCGGGGCATGCATCGCTGAATGCTTCGGGTACATTTATGATGTCAGCGGTCAACTGGCAATTTGTGGATAAAGACCACACTCTTTTTGATTGGAACATTTTCGGACCTGATACATCAAACGTTTTATCCCTGCCGGTTCTTTCGCCAAACCTTGCAAAGCTTTTCCCAGGCCTGAAAGCTGATTCAATGACTTACACCAGTACCGAACTCCGGTATTATCCCAACCTGAATAGCTACCAGGATATCCTGCGAGTGCTGTTTGATCCGAATCGCACAAACCTGCCAGCTGATCTCGAAATGAGATCCGTAAAAAAGAATTTCCCGGGTAAAAAAAGCTGAATTCAATTGATAATTGAAACTTATTTCACTCCACCGAGGCGGATTCGCTACCTGCCTACCGGCAGGCAGGCTTCGCCATTTCGCTTCTTTAATTACTCGCCAACTCGCCAGTTCATCAACTCGTGAGCTCATCAGCTGATAACAGCTTCTATTATGCTGATCGGTGCAATGGTAGGAAAAACCCGATTGATCCTAAGCCCGGCCTGCTGGAGCAGCGATTCGAATTCCTTCCGTGTCCGTTCTTTTCCTTCTTCCATGAAAACCATCATCTGGATGTCGATCAGCTTACCGAAAGAAGCATGGTTTTTTTCGTCGAGGATCATTTCGAGGATCAGTATCTTCCTGTGGGGTGGCAGAACGTTTCTGATATTTTTAAGGATATTAACACTCTCCTCAACGCTCCAGTTGTGGATAACATTCTTTAACAGGTAAACATCAGCTCCTGCTGGTGCAGTTGTAAAGAAACTCCCCTGGATCACCTGGACCCGGTCGGCAACGCCAAATTTCCCGAGGATCGTTTCAGCATTGGTCAATCCCTCCGGTAGATCAAAAAGGATCCCCCTGGAGTTTTTATGTTTGAAAAGGATACTGGAAAGCAACAATCCTTCGCCTCCGCCGATATCAGCAATCACCGGGTAGTTGCTGAAATCAATGGCACTCAGGATCGGCTCAATGGAGATCTCGGAAAGGTTTGTCATGGAACGGTCAAATAGTGCCGATTCCTCCGGATGTTGCGACAGGTAATCATAAATCTTCATACCATAAACCTTTGAAAAGGCTGATTTTCCTGTTTTGATGGAATAGGAGAGATCATTGAGTGTGGTCCAGTTCACGGTTCCCAGGTGTTGCATCAGCATATGACGGAGCGATCCTTTTCCATCGGCAAGGACTTTTGAGAGGGAAGTGTTTTTATACAACCCATCCTTATTCTTTTTGAAAATATTTTCGCTTGCGAGGGCACGCATCATACGGAAAAGAGCTTCCGGGTCCGAACCGGTGCGTTCTGCAAGTTGTTCAATAGTCAATGGTCCTTTCTCCAGTATCCCTGCAATATCCAGTTCAGCAGCTACCCGGATAGCCGGAAGTACCCACAAGTATGTGAACCGTTCGTAAAGCACAACGTTTGCGGGAAATGTGATCCTGTAAAGCCTTATAAGCCCCGAACGAAAAGAATTCAATGCGCGGATAAACCAGACGGGAGGGAGTTTCCGGATTACGATTGGATCGACCATGGTGTAGGAATTGTCACGCGAAATTACAAATTACGCGGAGATATTTTTTTCCGAATCATTTATGGGTCTATTTTTTCCGGATGAAGCCGATCGACATGATGGGATGAATTTCCCAGCAAGTATAGGATTTCATTTTTTCTTTGGTGATACAGTGCTGTTTTCCCCGCGGTGGGGTAGTCATGTGGAAGGCATCAAAAAAAAGCTGTCCCGTGATCTTTACATAAGGGGCAGAAGCGCCATCGGTTCCGAAACAGGCTTTCTTCTTGCCTTTAAGTACGTAGTGATCAAAAAAGTCGCGGACTTTGTGGCAGGAATCCTGCAGGGCCTTATTCCCTGTGATGAAAGGGGGGAAGGTCGCTTCAATCACGAGACAGGAATCATCCCATTTTGAAGAGGTTCTTATCTGGACATGGTAATCGCCGTCTTCACCGTTCTTGTCTTTTTCAACTGCTGCCAGCAGGATGTATCCGTAAGTGGTAACAATATCTCCTTCCCGAAGGTGATGTTTACCAACTGTATCAGGAAACCGTTGATCCTGGTATTCATCTCTTAAATTTTTTGAATATCTCAGGATGGGGACAGGAAGATTCAATAACTCCTGTAGACTGATTTCTTTAACCGGACGGAGATGGGTTACACTGGTCTTTACCGGCCAACGTTCTTTCCCCGGATTAAATTCCTGTCCGGATAAATAGGTGGAGATTGTATTTAGTAAGACAAAGAAAAAAACGGTCTTTATTTTCATGGGTAAAAGTAATTTTTTTCAAAACATAGAGGAAATCAGAATTACGAATTTACCTTCGAGCGCCTTTGTGATGCACTTCGTGTGACTTTGTGTTTAAATATTTTTAACCACGAAGGCGCACAAAGGACACACAAAGGATCACAAAGAACAAACTCATCAGGTATTAACAGTGATGAAATCTCTTCCAGAGATCATGGACACGGTGAATCAGTAATGGAAAGAAATACAGGATGCCAAGGATAAATAACAATATTGCCAGGATAACAAGAACCATGACCTGCCCGTCATTCGGACCACCCGTCCCTGCGAATGCACGTTTATCCAACAGGATAAAGAATAACATCAGAAACCCGAACAGGAAAATCTTTTTTGTTTTCATGATACCCGGTTTAGAGATCAAATATAATTCATTTTTTTATTTCGCTATTTCGCTACTACGCCATTTCGCTATTTTAATTCTCACCAACTCACCAGCTCACCAGCTCGCCAGCTCACCAACTCGCCAGTTCACCAGCTCGCCAGCTAGAATTGCACTCTCCACGTCGCCATCGGGAAGAAGCCCATTTTGAAGAAGTTCCGGATCTCCCCGGTCTTAGGATCGATACGCTGAAGGTAGACATTGGTATAATTCGTCCGGTATTGAAGGTCGAGCATGAATTCAAGGTTGTACCCCGGACGGTTCCGCTTGATGCCAAAACGAACAGAAAGCCGCTTGTAGTCGGGGAACCGCGACTGGTATGCATGCTGCCAGTCCGGAACGGCTTCACCGGTTGCTGTGGTGGCATTAATATCAAACGGAATATAGGGATTGCCCCCTGCCCACGTCGCCCGTAATCCAAACGACATCACACCCCATTTTCTTTTTCCCATGACGAATTCATAGCCACCCACGGCATTGAATGCATAATTCACGTTGAATGCCGAATTTCGTGTTGTATTATCATATCCGGAATAAGTTGAATTAAACAGGGAAGTGGTGAGCAGAAAATAGTAATTTTTATATAAGAAGCGTTCGAAGGTAAATTCCACTCCATAATTGTCGCCTTTGCCCAGGTTCACGAGGCTGTCAGCATATTGCCGGTCAAGGAAGAATTCATGTCCCTGGTTGCTGAGTGCATAGGCAGGAATGGATCGTTTAACGGGAATATCATAAAGGTGCTGGTAGTACAATTCCGTTTTAAAATGAAGGGTTTCCGAGAGCAGGTAATTATAATCCACAGCAACCTGCCAGCATCTGGTAAAATCCAGGTTGCGGTTGGTTTGCCGGGTTGAACCATCCGGAAGATGTGAAAGAATAAAGTAGATGACCCGGGGCTGCATCTGGCTGTACATCCCTGCCCCGAAATGGAGGATATGTCCTTTGTCGATCAGCCATTCAAAACCGGTTCTTGGTTCCAATGCCCAGGTGGAATTCATAAAGAGCCGGGATCCGGACAGCCCTGCTGTTGTCCTGAAATTCTCAGAAAAACGGTGCTGCCACTGCAAGTATCCTTTCAGGAAAAACAGGGTTTCCCGGCTATCGGTATTCACAATGAATTTTCCTTTCATCATCAAACTGTCGGTAAATCTCATTGAGAAATAGTCAGCATTGATCCCTGTTTCCAGCGAATTTCTTAAGGAAAATTTTTTATACAACCCGAAGGAATAAGAGAGTTTTTGTTCAGATGAACGTTCGCCGGCCCAGGGTGAAGTTACCATAGCGACATTTGAGAAGGAATCGATCTTTGTATAGACTTCTGAAGCAACAAAATAGATTTGATTTTTCAGCCGGAGGGAAGGATCCGGAAATACCTGGTTGGTGATCCCGATCACACCCAGGTTTGAGCCGTTGGAGAGATCTTCGCCGTAGTCTGAAAACATCCATTCCGACTGCTTTTTTCGGCTGTCGAACAATTGAATAAAACTCAATCCGCCGATCCCTTCCAGAGTAAAGACACCGGCTTTTTTTGTCGGGACAGTAATCTTGAAATTCATGTCCTGGTAATAGGGAACCACATCCAGTTTGATCCCTGCCCGGCTGAGCACATCCAGCAAAGAATACCGGTAAGAGAAGAGATAGGATGCCCTTGATTTTTTCGAAAATGGCCCTTCGGATCCGAATTCCAGTCCGTTCCAGCCGATCCCGAACCAGTATTCATGTTTTTCATTGTTGCCTGTGCGCATCCGAAGGTCGAAGACCCCCGAAAGCGCGTTACCATAACTGGCAGGAAAAGCCCCGGTGAAGAAATCAGAATTGGTCATCAGGTTGTTGTTCAGGATTGTCACCGGTCCGCCGGTGGTTCCCACTGCCGCGAAATGGTTGGGGTTCGGGATCTCCATCCCGTCGATCTGCCATTGCAATCCCACCGGAGAGTTTCCCCTGACGATGATATCGTTCCGGTTATCCACGCCTGATGTAACGCCGGCATAGTTGGCTGCCATCCTTGCAGGGTCATTGTAGCTCCCTGGAAACCGGGAGGTTTCATCCATGCTGAAGGAACGTACACTTACTGTTGCCATCTTATTGATGGCCCCATATTTCCTGTAATCTCCTCTGATCTCCACTTCTGCGCCTGTGATCATGGTCTCTTCCAATGGGATCACAACAATGGTCTCCTTGCCACTGCTCACATTGAGCGCATTGGTGATAAAAGGACTGTATCCGACATAGGTAACCTTCAATTGTCTTTTTCCGATGGAGATATTGGAAAGTTTGAAATTGCCATCCATATCTGAAGTGGTACCAACGAGGGGATCTGAATTCAATAAAATAATGGTAGCTCCTGCAAGCGGCGATTGCGTCGACCTGTCGGTTACCGTGCCGCGGATAGTTGAGCGAAGGATGGGTTGGGAAAAAAGCAGAAACGGGAAACCCGACAGGATAACAAGAAAAAATAGAAGGATTTTACTTCCGGAGAATGCCTGTTGTACTATTCTTCCATTAATTTGTCGACTTGTTCCCGGCTCAGGCGTTTCCATTGAGGATTTTCGTATTTGGTCCCGTCCCAGTCAAAAGATACGAGGTCAAAAGTTTCCCCGTAGAAACTGAGTTTGCTTTTAAGATCAGGAGTATGTTCGACAAAGATAAAATTTTCCTGATTTTCACCGATCTCGGATAATATCTGGTTAGCGAGGGGTGCACACCATTCTGTTACCGGAGTTCCTGGGTTTTGCCGGTAAATTTCAGTAGCAATGGCCAGTGTTTTTCCATCTTTCCTTTTAACGATCTTCAATCCGCACTTCGATGGGCTTTCCCATTGTCCTTTGTAATCGAAATAGCGATCCATATAGCGGCTGAATTCCGGGTTGATTTCCATGGGTTGTAAATGAGATGCTGATCTTAGGTGTTGGTGAGTCTGATTATTTTCTTAGGCCACTTCGTTGATATTCTTTCCGAAGCTCTGGTCCAGAAGGTCCCTCCGTCTTGGCTTGTAGGTTCCATCTTCCGTTTCACGCTGGATGACGGTGGAAAGCAGGTTAAACATTTTCTGAGTCTGCGGTTCATCCTTGTAAAACGTATCCCAGGCATAATTGTACAATTCCTGGAGCCGCTCGGCTGTCATGTGTTTGGGATGATACACTACTTTCCCTGCATTGTAATGATCCCAGTCGTGATCAAAGATCCTGCCCTGTTTCAGAAAGTCGCTGTATGCTTTGGTATGCGGGAAAGGCGCGAGGACCGTGAATTCTGCCAGGTCAAGGTCGATCTCAAGAAGGAAATCGATCAGCCGCTTGATATCGTCTTCTGTCTGGTTGTCAAGTCCGAGTAAAACCGTTCCTTCAACCCCGATTCCATAATCATGGTATTGCTTAATGCGGTTGCGGATGTAGTCGGAACGATCGAAAACCGCCTGGTAAACATACCATGCACCGGCTTGTGCAGCGAGGTCGAGCACTTCATCCTTATCCTCGATGGTATGGCTGACCCATTTTTTCTTCAGGGGGATCATGGCACGGAAAAGGTCTTTTTCCCAGTTTGTGTCGAGAGCAAGTGAGTTATCGACGATAAAGAGACGGTTGTTCTCCATCAGCGAAAGTTCTTCCACTACCCTGTCGAGGGGGCGTGGCCGGAATCCCCGTCCGCCAAGGTAACGCACGGCACAGGGATAGCAGTCGTAAACACATCCGCGGGAAGCATGGAACAGGTCGACCATCCGGAATCCCTTGTGATAATAAAGGTCCTCTTTCAGGATATCCCTCCTGGCCGGGCCAATGAGGCTCATATCGGGAGGGTTGGTCAGGAAATTATAGACCTTCTTAAGCTCGTTCTTATGGAAGTCTTCAAGAACGGTATTCATCCTTCCTTCCACTTCTCCCAGGAACACAGAATCCGCATGCAACATTGTCTCTTCGGCATGCAACATGGTTGAGATGCCTCCAAAAATGACTTTCTTTCCCAATTTACGGTACTGATCGGCAATGGCCCATCCCCGTTTTACCTGGGTTGTAAGCATCATGGATATCCCGACGATATCGGGTGTATCATCGATCACAAGGTCTTCGACATTCTCATCAACAAATTCCACCTCCACGTAAGAAGGAAGATCAGCAGCCATCACAACCGGCCCGTGAGGTGGAAGGTAGAATATGGTTTGTCCTTCGAGTTTTTCCCAGCGCGGGTATATCAGTTTAAACTTCATAATTTTTTCTTTTTCAATTCAACGATGCAATCCGCAAGCTTTTCAATGATCTTTTGCCTTTCGTTCTGCCTTGCGATCACCTTCCCAAGCGCCTTACGATAATAACCCACTGCACTGTCAGGCTGATTTTTCGAATAAAAGTAATCCCCGGCAAGGGAATAAACTTCAAAAAAATCTGGATTGGTGCCGATCAACTCACGAATGTAAGAACGTCTCAGATTTGTTTTCTCACCCGGACGGCTCATTTTTTTCAGTTCTTTCCGCAATTCCCTGAACCGGTTAAATTGCGTATAACTATCTGAACTTAAGAAACGATCCGGGGAAATTGACCGGCCCGTTTCCGAGATTTCCGTTCGCTTATTAAGTGCTGCAAAATTATGAAAAATTTTGACTATGTCATAACATGTATATCCGCCGATCTGCCATGGTCCATTTGAGACCCAAACCAGGCGTTTTTCAGGTTCGAAAATGATGGAATGATGCGCGATGAGTTGGTTCACCGCCTTCTCATTTCCCATGCCGATATCAGTATGATTCAGCCCGGAACGGTCCCTGAGGATTTTAGCCATGCCCCCGGCATCCAGCGGCTGTTCTTCCGTGATATCCTCCAGTATTTTTTTATACCGGTAAAGGGAAGCATTTTCCTTAATGTCTTTTATATTCTTTGGATCCTTATTGAATGTCGCCGACCTGAAATGATTGGTCGAGACGATGTAGTTGTCCTGCGGTTCAACCAGCGCAATCTTATAAGGCGATTTTTCGATGATCGAAGCTTTCCCATCTGCGGCGGAACCGATGAGAATGGATTCGGAAACGAAGGTTTCCCTTTTCTGCGCAATGGCATAAGCTTCCTGAATATTTCTTGCATATTGAAGAATTTCCCGCGCGAGGATTGAAATGGGAGTCCGCGCCGAATAAGGGATATCCGATTTTGCAGCATTGATGGTGACCGTCAGTCCCTGCTCGTTCATCCCTGAGACAGCCCCGGCCATTCCTCCCCAGGTGATCATCATGAAGGGATATCCACTTTCCGGTTTTTCAAAACAAACAATTTTATTCCTGGCAAATTCATCGCCTACATAAAAATCAAAATTCCGTCCGATCAGCAGCGAACCGTCCTTTGATTTTTCTTTCCATACACCAAATGAAGAGCATCCGACCATGTGAAGGTCCTGCAGGGCATGGCCTATATCGTGGGCCGAATGATAATTCAGTTGTCTCTGGTAGTTGTTTCCGATGAAAGAGAATTTATCCGATGCCGACAGCGAGATCCCGTAAATCTCATATATATATTCTTCCGGGATATAATCTTCAAGGTCGCGGTTGAACCAATAGATAAAATATTTCAAGAACTTCAGGTAAACAGGGGAAGGGATCATTTCAGCCAGCCTGTCTGTAAAAGCCTGTTCCTGTTTTTCCATCAGCCCACGGATAAGTTTCCCCTCGATCACACCGCGCTCAAATGGTTTACCTTCAAGATAGAGTTCCCACAAGCCAGAATTTCCCCGTTGAATCCAGTTCCGGCCACAAGTATAAAAATCTTTCTCAGGATTGACAACAGATAGCTTTGTAACGCTCCTGTCAGCCGGCTCAGGAACATGTACCCGGGTATCCATCTGAAACCAGGTAACCAGGATGACTCCGGCGAAAAACAGGATCACGATGATGACAAATATGATCTTGAAGAATTTTTTCATTCTCAGGTGTTTCTGACTTTATTCAAAAGGTATTCGAGACCAAGAATCTCACCGCAGGTCAGCACTGCACCGATCGTTACACCGAGTACCCCGTGAAGATTGATGTTCTGGCCTGTGAAATAGAAACCCGGGATCTTTGTTGCAGGCAATAGCGTTGTTATCAAAGGATCATGGTAATCACGTTCAATACCATACATCGACCCTTCCGGTATACCGGTATAATCACGCCAGGTCAGCGGTGTGGATGCCTCCATATAACTGATTGCAGACTGTAACCCGGGAAATCGTTGTTCTGCAAGGCCCAGAAGCGATGCTGAACTGTGATCCTTGAATTCAAGATATTCCCTGCCCCGGTTACCTTGCCGGGTATGCTCCCATTTCTTTACTTTTTCGAAAGGCATTGCAGCAAGAATGATCATGTTCCTTGCAAACCCATCTTCCGAAGCCGGTGCAGGCGTATGCAGCATATAACCGGAAGGCCAGCCTTCACGCTTGCTATCATTCCAGACATCATCAGTCGAATGGTAATAATAATTATGATCAAGATACGGGAATGACCGCTGTTTCAACACAATGTACACGGCGAAAGAAGAAACGGTATTCTTCAGGTTTGTGATCCGTTTAAAGAAGGTTTTCCTGAAAACGGTGGGCTCCATCATTTTCAGTGTTTTGGCAGGATGGACCCCGGAGATGAATTTCTTTGAAGAAAAGCATCTGCCCGCCTTTGTCATCACCTCAAATTCATCTTCATTCATGCAAATCCCGGTGACTTCCTCATCCAGGTGAATTTCTCCACCGTTAGAAAGTATGCCTTCCATCAGTTTTTCCGTAATTTGGGCGCTGCCACCAACGGTCCGCCAGGCACTTGAGATGAAGGAATGGTTGATCAGTGCGGGAAGGTGCAGCGGCGTATGTTTACGGTTCCCTGCATAGAGAAGGTTGTTACCGGCCAATACCGAACCAAGCTTCCCGGATCCGGAAAAAGCAGAAAAAAAATCAAATGCGCTCTGACCGCGGTAAAAGTCTTCCTTATGATCTTTTGGCAACTCCAGGTTGTAAAGCGGGAAGGTCTCACTGATCTCTTTCAGGCTGCGAATATATTTTTCAAGATTTTCTTTTTCCGATGGAAAATGGGGGAGAAGCTGTTCAACGAAATGATCAAAACCCATGGCCATCGGGTAATCATGGCCGTTGATGCCGATGATGTCAAACCCTTCGGGATTCATCCTTTCCAGCTCGAGTGATTCCGTAAGTCCGAAATAGTTCCAGTAACGATAGAGGGTCTGCCTGGGATCCATTCCACCGAAATAATGAACGCCGGTATCAAAAACAACGCCTTTGCGCTGGAAGGTCTGCAGGCATCCTCCTGCCTTTGAGCTTTTCTCAAGAATACCAACGTACATCCCTTCCTTTGCCAGGATATACCCACAGAGAAGTCCGCCAAGGCCGCTGCCTGCAATGATCACATCGTATTTCCGGTCCTGGCTATTCATTATTTACGAATGATCAGTAAGAAGTTGGAGGTATGCTTTGCTTCACGGATCATGTCCATCTTCAATCCCTG
>Ga0208566_1002282_pt1 | contig 10394 bp, 10 predicted proteins | sample PL_2010_150m_FD_184159 | JGI IMG/M metagenome (GOLD analysis project Ga0208566, IMG submission 184159) | Freshwater microbial communities from Powell Lake, British Columbia, Canada to study Microbial Dark Matter (Phase II) - PL_2010_150m... | ecosystem: Environmental > Aquatic > Freshwater >...
CGGCAACGGATCGGGCTTGGCGACGCCGGCCTCGATCAGTTTGAGATTGAGCGGTACGTTGCGGATCCACACCACCACATGTTCTCGCGCGTATACTTCCAGCCGCGCGCTTTCACCACGCACGCCGCCCACGATTCGTGCCGCACCATACACATCCGTGACCACGATGTTGGCCACGGTCAGCGGAAGATGTTCCCAATTGGCCCCAATGACGACCGTGGCGATCAGTCGCCCCCTGCTGTCGATCCCCTCGACGTTGCCGTAGCTCCCGTGGCTCCTGTAGCTCCCGCGACCCCCGTACTTGGCCTGAACTGACCGGATTGGCAAACCAAGCGTCATAGAGCCTCGTGGTGCGCGTTTCAGGCGTCGGCCGATATCAAGGCTCTCTCCCGACCACGAGGTCGATCAATGATTAGGGCCACGTCGCGCACAGCGACCCACTAATTGTAATTCCAGAAGAGGTAACAGTGAATACAGCGGACCCGATCAAATCGTGCGCACCGCCGCCATATGCAACTTGATCCATGTAGGCATTGGAAGAAACCGTAGTTCCAGTTTGATAGGCAAACCAATTAATGGACTGGAGTCCCGAGCCGCCAAGATATTCAGCATTCGAACCCGCGAACTGCAAGGATCCGTCCGCCAAGACCTTAGCTCTAGCATAAGTGTATGAAAGGGGGCCACACTGAATTGGACCCTTGCCCGCAAGTCCACACCATTGCCCACAGGTTGGCGGTGCAGCCTTGATTAGATTCCAAACTCCGGATTGGCAAGTAAGGATAAGGGTTCGATCAAGAGTGATGGCGGTACCCTCGGCCGCCGACTGATTTGGATTGGTTCCGCTCGTGTTGACGGTGCAGGCATCGCCGACCGTCTTTATTGACAATGTTGCCGTCGCCTGAATGATGACAGTCGGCGGTTGTGTCGCGGCGGATTGATTCATTTTCGCGACGGCCCCTGTCGGGTTTCGCGTGCCAGAATAGGAGCCGCCGCCCGAAGCAGACTTGAGCGTGATCGCACCGTTGGTCGTTTGCTTGCCGGTTTCCCATACCCACTGTCCATCGGCCAACGCGCCCCAGGAAGCACCCAGGCCTATCAGTGCAACAAGAATCTTACGAAGTTTCATATTCCCTTAACCACTCCCCAATAGTATGTCGCGAACGCCTGATCAAAGATGTTCGATGGCGGCAACGGATCGGGCTTGGCGACGCCGGCCTCGATCAGTTTGAGATTGAGCGGTACGTTGCGGATCCACACCACCACATGTTCTCGCGCGTATACTTCCAGCCGCGCGTTTTCACCACGAACGCCGCCCACGATTCGTGCCGCGCCATACACATCCGTGATCACGATGTTGGCCAGGGTCAGCGGAAGGTGTTCCCAATTGGATCCTATGGCGACCGTGGCGATCAGTCGCCCCCTGCTGTCGATCCCCTCGACGTTGCCGTAGACCAGCCGGGAATCCCCTGGCCCCCTCTGATGCAGCAGCGCCCGCGCGGACCACATGATGCCTTGTGGCACCGCCTTCACCCTTTCCTGTGCGGCGCTGACGCCCATGACACGCAGGACCGGGAGCTCCGGCAGCAGCATGAATGCCACAAGCCACGCTATCCCCACCACGCCGACAAGCAGCACCCGGAACCACCCTGGCCGGTCGTATCGCAGGGCATCGAACCAGTCCGGGGCGCGGACCATCATTGCGCGCCGTCCGAGAACCGAAACGCCACGCCCGCCTTGCCGACACGGAAGATGACCCGCCCTGACGCAATACTCTCCACCACCGGAATGATCGCCTTGCCCGAGGCCGGCATGACCGCCAGCTCCTCAATCCGCGCCCCGATCTTGTAGAACTGGCCGTTGACAAACACCCCGTCATCGGAAACCCCGTCCACCGTGGCGGACTCACGGAACATCGCGCCGTAGTCGGGTTCGGGTGGCCTCGGCGGATCCACCTTCGGTTCCTCCACTTTCTTAAAGTACACATCCACCTCGGCATCGACCTGCAGCGGGGGGAGTGCCACCGATTGCTTCACCCACACCGGATAGAAGTTCTTGCTATCCATCGGCTCATTGTTCTTCTCAACCCGCGGTGCGGCCTTCACCGCGAGAGTCAGGAGTTGGTTGTCGACATACTCGCCTCCTCGCCAGACCATCGTGGCCGCCGCAATCACGGCGAGATAAACGTAAAGCCTTGCGCTGCCGCTGTTGATCCAGGCCATCGGATTACCCTCTTTCCGGTCAGACTCTTCTGAGCAACACGCAAAAATCGCCGAGACTCGCCACGGGGAAGCTGCGGTCACCCTTGATGTTGATGGTGCCGATATGGATGTCAGGGCGCGCGGCCAGCCGTTTCAGCCCCGCAAACAACGTCTGGTAGTTGCCGCCCTGTACCTGCAACGCGCCCATTTCCGATCCTGACGATGACGCAAGGCAGATCCGGGTCAGCCCCAAGGCCACGCCATTGACCGTGACCTGCTCAATCCTATGCACCACAACGCCGTCGGTGTCAGCGATCAGCCCGTAGTCGGCAAGCCCCACCAGCGTATAGAGGGACAGAAGATCCTGAATCGTCGAGTCCTTGCGGTAGTTGCTGTCCCATTTCTTCACCGTATCGCTGAGTGCCATGTAGCTCTGCTTCCAACGTTCGACGCTCTCCGTCACGGCAGCCTGCGCCGCGGCCTTCTCTTTGAGGATGTTGTAGGCCTTGATGCCCTGCACCGCGAACACCATGAAGAAGGTGCAGGCGAAAAACAGCGGAATTCTCGTGGCCTGTCGGATAGCGATCATTTCTTTTCCGCTCCATCGTCGTGAATGAACCCTTCAATGTTCAGCACCCGGCGCTTGCCGTCGTCGCGCCAACCGGCGTGTGCGAGACGCAAGGACATGCCGGTGCTATTGGCCATCGCAGTCATGGCCGTCTTCGCCTGATTGATGGCCGGTTCGGGTGTCTTGGGAATGCCGATCGACATCCACACGTCGGGCGGCCTGTCCGGCCCGATGGCTTGGCGCTGCTGCGCCTGCTCAGGCGATACGGTGACGCCAAACTGCAGCGATGGATTGATGCTTGGCGCCGGCAGCTTGATGTCGAGAATCTGTACGCTCGGCAGCACGCCGATGCCACGCACGATGTTGGGCAGCTTTTCGGCAAGCACGGCCTGGCGGCGCGGCTCGTCCATGTATTGCCGCCGCGTCGTCATGGCGTCTAGCAGCCGCACGTCGATGCCGCCCTGGTTGCGGATCGCCGGATCGGCCATCGACCTGTCATAGGCATCCATCGCGCTATCGAACTCCATCCACCCGGCCAAGAGGGCGCCCGAGTAGAACAGGGCGCCGGCCAGGGCCACGGCACCAGGCAAGACATAGGCGCTGCCTTGGCTGTAGGTGCGCGTCAACGGCCGATATGAGATGCCCGCGATCGGCTGGTTGCCCACATAGTTGATGCCCGGTTCCTGCCAGTCGGTAAGCGGCGCAGCCTGGGTGTAGCGCGCCGTGGGGTACTTCATCCGCAATTCCCCCAACACCGAGGTCAGCGCGTCGCGGAAGAAGGTCGCCGATGTGGCTGGTAGCAGCTTCTCGTCGATTTCCGCCACCTCGCCATTCACGAACACGAAAATGCTCACATCCGTTGCTTTGTCCGTTTCAGCGCCGCCGAAGAGGATCAACGTGTCCCGCCGCGAGTGGCGCAAGCCCCACGCGATGTAACCTTCCATCGCTATCCCGAAGCGCACCTTGCTGGGGATGTCGAATATCCGGTCGTCGATGGACAGGTAGACCTTCTTGACGTTCTTCCTGAACTGCGCAAATAACCCGCCCACGGCTTCGCGCGGCGCCTGCCGCACGAAGTTGTCCGGCACGAACTGTTGGAGCGAAGCAAAGACGGTATCGCCGGCGAGCAGCACCTTGCGCGTGGTCAACGCGTCGGAGGCGTGGCCGCCGGCATCCGCCAGCACTTCCAAGGTGTTCATATGGTGTCCTTATCTGTGGGCATGCTGGATTGCCGAGAAGATCTCGCTGTAATAGGCGGCGAGCGGGGCGACGATCAGGAACCCGGCGAACGCCATGCTGACCACGTTGGCAAAGCTGATGCTGTAGTTGAGCTTCTGCACGCCCTCCCTCACCAGCGAAGGCGCGACCCGTCGCAATTCCTTGTCGACGGTCCCGGTGGTTTCCGCGATGATGAAGGCGTTGGCGATGTAGAACGGCCACCACGCGATGCGCGGGTCCCCCGGCGACTGCTTGGCCGGGTCTGCCGCTTCCGACATCCGGCGGTTGTGCAGCGACATATCCTGCTCGAAATTCAACACGCATTCGCGCAACACCGAAGGCAGCATCGGCGCGGTCATCTTCAGCGCGTCATAGATGGCGATTCCGGCGGACGACAGCATGGCGACATAGTTCGCCCAAAGACCGAAATGCAGGTCGCGCAGCGCGTCCTTCACCACCGGTACCCCGAGGCACCAATCGAGGATCACCCGGCGTGCTTCGGAGGTGCGCAGCCACGATACCAGCGAAACAACCCCCACCGCGATGCCTGCCAGCACCAGCATCCAGTTACGGTCCGCGAAGTCCGCCATCCAGTTCGACAACGCAAAGACAAGGCTGGTCGAATTGCCGCCGAGCGACTTCGACAGCCTGGGCAGGACGAACACCATGAATCCAATGAACACCAGCACGCCGCCAATCCCCATGGACACCGGATATATCAACTTCAACATGGTGTCCCGCAGCTCCTCCTGTAGTTGCGTGGTTTCCTCGATCCGCAGAAAAACGTCCTCCACCTTGCCGGAACGCTCTCCCGCCCTGACCGCATTGACCAGGGACATCGGCCATTCTTGTTCCAGCGAGGCCGACAGCGGCGCACCGGACTGTACCGATATGACCGCGTGGCTCCAAAACTCCGCATGGGCCGGGTGCAACTGGGCCAGCCGACCCACCGCCTGGTCGATCGGGATGCCCGCCGCCAATTGGTTGCCGAGGGCGGCGGCGGATTCTCGAATTTCCCTGAGCTTCATGCGTTCAGGCCACCCCTAGACAAGAAGCGACCTAAGTTCGACCCGCCCTTCGGCGAGCAGCCGAAGGCCGCTGCCGAGCAAGGTGATGGGCCGCAGGGCGGCAAGCGACGCCCGATGACGTGCGCCTTCCAGCAGCATGGCGATGGCCGCATCCTTGGCCTTGCGGCCGAACGGCAGCATTTCGTTGATCGGCACTTCCCTCACGTAGCCGCCCCAACAGGACTTGCAGCCGGCGGGATTGACGCTGGCGATGCTGTCCGGCAGTTCGGCTTCCTCACCCTGATGCAGCGTGTACTTGCCGAACAGACGGCGCTCAGCGTCGGTCGGTGGGTGCGCTTTGTGGCACCGCGGGCATAGTTCCTTGACCAGCCGTTGCGACACCACGAGCGCGAGGGATTCGACCATCTGGAGGATCAGTTCCGGCTTGATGGTCTTGGCCAGCACGTCGACCCCCATGACGACATCCTTGGCGTGCAGGGTCGCCAACACGATATGTCCCGTCGAGGACGACGATACGCACAGGTCCGCCGTCACCTTGTCACGGACCTCGCCGACCCAGATCAGGTCGGGATCGTGGCGCTTGAAGGCCCGTAGCATGATCTCGAATCGATCCGCATCTCCTCTGACGCTTGGCGGCGGCGAATACTGCTGCACGCCATAGACGTATCGCTCGATGGGGTCTTCCACCGACAGGCGCTTGCGTTTGTCCCCGAACAAGGCCACATGCTCGCCGATCGCACCGGCGATGGTGGTGCTTTTGCCCGAATTGGTTGGCCCAACGAGCAGCACCAGACCTTCCGCACCGCGCATCGCGAAGCGGATTTCGTCGATGATGTCGGGCGCCAGGCGGAGGTCCTGCAGCCGAATCGGCGAGTCCTTGCGAGGCATGATCCGTATCGAAACGGAGGTAAGGTTCCGCAGTTCGCCGAGGTGGTGCATCGGAATGAACGAGAGCCGCAGGAATGCGTCGCCCACGCCGGAGCGGTAGGTGATCTGCCCGTCGAGCGGTACCCGGACATCGCCGCCCTGCGGATTCGCGCCTGACTTCATGGCCAGCCGGGACACGACCTTGGCCGCCATCTCCGGGTGGAGGTGGTCGGTCGCGGATGCCGGCGACACCATATCGCCGAATTTTCTGACCTGTACCTGCAACGCTCCGGTGCGCGCGGGCTTCAGGGCGATGTCGGTGGCGCCCATGGAGATCGCGTCGTCGATGATGCGGGTGATTTCACGATTTTCCGGCTTGCTTGTATTGTCCGCCGACGCCGTGCTCCACACGTTGGCAGATTCCACCGACGGTGACGATGGGTCAGCACTGCGGTTCTTGGTCAGCACCACCGAGATTTCGTCGCGCACGCCGACGGCAAGGCGCAGTTCGCTGCCCGTATTGGTGATGATTGGGTCCAGATGACGATTGGCCCGCCCCATCGACTTGAACCGGATCAGGGTGCCGAAACTGGAGAACACCAGCACCGGGACAGTTTCCTCGATCATCATCACCACGGCGTCGATCTCGTCGGCGCGCTTCATTACGGCCTCGATCTGCATGCACGCGTGAATCGACAGCACTGAAAGAACTTCGTAGTACGGATACCCCGCCTTGTAGGCCAGCAGGCGCTCAACATATGGCACCACCGCCGCATTTTTCTGGGCGAGCCATGCGATCGTCTGGATCGTCGGTGGTTTCGACTTGAGCAGCCGTTCCTTCTGTTCCTCCCCGATGACGCCCATCTCCACCAGCAGTTGGGCGCTCACCGTATTTCTCGCCGCGATCACCTGGCCAGCAATCTTGATCACCGTCTTGTCAGGGTTCTTCCAGCCCCATTCGGCCGCCAGGGCGGCGGGACTTTCCGCGTGGTGTGCCGAATGCGCCCTCACCTCCGCCTGGGCCGCGTCATGCTTCTCAGCCTCGGAGACCACTGGATCGTCCCGTTTCATGCGCCTCTCCTACAGTTGGCTGTTGTCAAGATCGACGGCCACCACCACGCGGCCGCCGCTGCTGTTGAAGATCGGGCTCTCGGCAATCAGCACGACGCCCTTGCTCGACACGAACTGGTAGCCGACCGGTCCGCCCCACAAGTCGAACATGTCGGCGCAGTCGACAGGCACCCCCATGTGGGCAAATGTCCCGCCGCACGCGCGAGCCGATCCGGCATACCCCGCGAGACTGGCAAGCGACTGGATGCTGTCGGTGGTGAGCGCCACCGCCGCCGCGTTCTGGTCCGGGTATTTGCCATTGTTGCTGTAATAGTCCGCGAGTTTTTGCGCCAGCCGATTCATCCGCGCGCGTTGCGTTGACAGTTGCTCCGTGTAACGTTCCTTCGTTTCGCGCCGATACCATTGGCTACTTTTCGCGCCACACCAACTTGAGGCCGTGTCGTAGCCGCCGGACCCGCAGGCATTGGCGGCCAGGTATGCGGCAACGGCCGTACCACCCTTAGGGTCGTTGGAAAACAGCACCATGCGCGAGTATTGCCAAACGCTGTCGGTCAGCGTCGGGCTAACCGCGTATCCCTGCCAGTTGTCCGCCAGGGCGCGTGTATGCTCGAATCCCGCGCTTGCGGAAAGCGCGGCGACCGAGGCCGGCGTCGCACCCCGCTCGCGGATGTACTGCTCCAGGTTCTCCGCGAGTTGCACCAGCTGCAGTTGTTTCAACCGTGATTCATACATCTGCGCCAAATCGCGGTTCTGCGCGACAATCCCGTCAAGGATCGCCGCCATCCAGATGCCCACGGCAATGATGAAGGCTGGATACATGCGCGAGACGTCGCTTCAACTGATCGGCCGCAGGATCGTCAGGGTTCGCGTGCCGGAAGCGGCAACGCTGTACTGCGCCACCGGATGGGTCGCATCCGAGGCAGCCAGCGCGGCCAGCCCGGGGTTGTATTTCTTTACTACGGCCAGCGCAAGGGAATCCGGCACGCTCGCATACGCCGTCTTGAAAACACCGCTTGTCCAGCTAAGCGTCGGCACGTAACCCGTCACCTGCCATGCTGAAGTGCCGGTGTCGTATTGCGCCGAGTCGGCCAGCGCCAGGATCGAGGCCGAGGTATAGCACGCGGTGTAGGCCGCCGGGACCGAATACTGTCCGGTGCCGGCGCCGTTGCCGCCCAACAGCAATAACAGCGTGTTGGCTGCGCTGCTGCCGGTGACCGGGCTGTTGGCAACGTCGCCCGTGGTACCGCACGAGCTGCTGATCAGCATCCAGTTGTCTGCCAGCTTCTGCGACACGCGCAGCAGGCTTTGCGCCTTGGCGCCGTCTGTGCTGTTGGACAGGCTCGGGGCGACAATCGCCACCAGGAAGCCCAGGATGCTGACCACAACCACCAGTTCGATCAAGGTGAACCCGGCCTGCATTCCGGGAATCGACAGTTTTTTTCTCATGAACATGCTCCTTCAAAGTGTTGCCAGATCGATCAAAGTTCCACCAACTACCCGTGATTCAAATCAGAAGGTCAAAACGACGTTGTTTCCGGCAACGGCGGCATCCGGCGACGCGCCGGACGACACGTTCGCCAGAATCCGAATCGCCGCGAAGTGCGGGGCTGCGTTTGCAACCTTCGTTCCGAGCGGGTCGTAATCCCTGCAATACTGGACGGGACCGCCCCACGCCGTCGTACCGTACTCCGACGACGACAGGCCGACGGCTGGCAAGACGCTCACACCGCCGTTGGCGAGGTCATACCACCCGTCCCGGCAGCCGTTGTTGGTGGCCGGCGCCGCGCCCGTGAGCGATCCGGCGGCAGCCGCTCCGGCCTGGTTCGGAAACCAGTTCGTCGTGTCGTTGCCGGAAGCGGTCACCTGTTGCGCCCGGAGGTAGCCGATAAGCGTGTCCCGCACCTTGTCGAGACGCTGCACGGTGGTTGCCAGCATGTCCTTTTGAACAGAAAGTGACGACACATAGAACGCTGTGTCGTCGGTCCCGGCGACCGCCCAGGTCGAGTAGTTCGCTCCAGACAGGGCGGTGCTCGTTCCCGGGACGCCGCTGGCGGCGGTCGGGTTGCAGTTCGCCGTAGACTTCATGCAGGCCGTGAGATAGATCACCCCGAAGTCATACGTCAGCGTCACCAGCGGACCGCTTTGGTAGTACAGGGGCACGCTCTGCGTGAGTCCCTGCACCAGCTGATAGACACGCACCTTGGCTGCGGTGGTGCCGTCGTCATCGATCTCCACGGGATTGACGCCGGATTGCGTCAGCGTCTGGGTCAGGGCAACGCCTGCGCCCGACGCGTCGGACGGGTTGTAGATCGTCTTGGTGTAGCCGTTCCCGGAGTACGGGGCCGGCAATCTGCCGGTGGTCGTCGAATTCGAGGCGTATTTCAACAACGCCACGCCGATCAACTGATTGTTGAGGCGGTGTTTGTCCGTATAGGCAAGCTTCTGCGCCGAGACGAAACTGCCGAAGGCAGGGGCCAGGACCATCGACATGATGCCAATGGTGATGACCGCGACGAGCAGTTCAATGAGAGTAAAGCCGTGCTGTCTCATGATCTATTGACGGCGGTTGACCGTGACGCGGAGCGCGAAGTAATAGATTTGCCTCGCACGCGTTGCCTTCTTGACGCCGAACAGCCCTGCTAGCGGCCCATCCTCGCCGGGAAGTCCATTGTCGTCGCGCGTCAGGTTGGTCACTGTCTGCCCGCCCACCACCACCAGGTCGCCGTCGCGCACCAGGATCTCGCCCTGCACGTTCTGTTTCTTCGTGTTTGGGATCGTGGTGTTGATGGTCTGCGACGAGTTCCCCGTCGAGATGGTTTGCGGGAGCGTCTGCGAACCGGACTTCATGATCTGGTTGAGCGTCAGTTGCGCGCGGATCAGCCCCGTCGCCAAGTCGATTCGCGGGTTGATCCGCAGTTCCGTCCCGGTCTCGACGGCTACCAGTATGTTCTGCGTAGCGGTGGCCGCCGACCCGGTGCCCGCAGCAGCCGCCTGCTGGCTGACGGTGTTGTAGTAGGTCGTTTCCTTGGTGCTGAACACGCCCGCGACGCCATGGGTCGTCGTCACCAGCGGGCTCTCGATAATTGACAGTTCGCCGATCTGGGAGAGATATGCGTTGAACAGATCCATGGCGCTGGTGGCGCCACGGAAAGTCAGGCCGGCAAGTCCGCCGCCTACGGCCTGATTCCCGGCACTGATGATCGGACCGGCCGAACCGGACGGCCCGCTGATGGTGACGCCGCCTAACGGATTGTTCGAGACAGCCAGACCATACCTGCCGCTGGCCCAGCGCCCGAATGCCGCCACGTCCATGCCTTCGGAGTCGGTTCGCGTGTTGGTCACCAATACGATCTCGCCCTGAAAGGTGATGTCGGTGTTGTACATATCCATCACCGTCTTGAAGTATTCATCGAGCTCACTGAGAATCCAATGAGGCGCCTGAAT
>Ga0208566_1002283_pt1 | contig 10394 bp, 13 predicted proteins | sample PL_2010_150m_FD_184159 | JGI IMG/M metagenome (GOLD analysis project Ga0208566, IMG submission 184159) | Freshwater microbial communities from Powell Lake, British Columbia, Canada to study Microbial Dark Matter (Phase II) - PL_2010_150m... | ecosystem: Environmental > Aquatic > Freshwater >...
TCGCGCCAATCCCGTGGTTCCCTTACATGTGTGAACTGGCGCCAGATGATCATCTCGAACTCGTCCCGCAGGATCACCCCTTCGGGCAGCGGAACATCCTGCGTGACCTCACCGGCTGCTGCAACTGCAGCGACTACTGAATTTCGCCCGAGCCGTTGAATTTTTGCCATTGCATTTTCTCTCTTGCCTTCGCGCAACAAATGTGGCACGCACGCGCTGCGCGGGTGAAGGGAGGAATAAACACAGCCCCAATGCCACTTTTTGGCGGCCCATCGCGGTGGAGGAGGGCGCTCAACACCGCTCCGTCACTGGCGGTAACCGCGGCTACGACGCCCGCATCGAGCCACTGCGTTTCAGGCGTTTTTCCGTAAGTTTTTTAACTCGGTTGAACCCGCGCGGTAACCGTTCGGCGAGATACAGGTCTATCGACCCCCCGGGGTATCGAATGGCTTAGCTGCCGCTGTATATCGAGAGATCAACATGCTCACGTTTCACAACTCGCTTCGGGCCGGTGTGATACCGCTTCGGGGTTAGAGCTTCATCAATTGGCCACTTGTTATTCAGGCGAAAGTTCAGTGCAGCCACAGTGAGTCCGAGGTACCGTCCCCAATCTGACATGCACATCGTCAATCCATGCGCAGTTAGGATGCGACCACGCAGACGCATCGCTCTAACCATTTTCCACCGGCCGCGCTTCTGGTTGCACTTCGGACACGATGCCACCAAGTTGCCTGGTGCGTTGTTCTGCTTGTCGTCATCCAAATGATCAACGTGCATATCATCCCAACACGCTGCGACACCGCACCAGTGGCACTCAAAGGGGCCTTCGCCATGCACGTCAGTGAACACGACACGATGCTGATAGGCTCGATACCCACCCAAAGCGCGCGGGTGGCCCGGGGCTGCTTCAAGCAAATAACCAGCAGAGTGAATCAAATTGCCTGGTATCGCTCCGCCAATGTATTCGGCAGTACCATTCCGCCTTATCCTCATGTAGTGCATCTCGCACAAGCGCAAGCAAGGGCGAGTTGCTGGGTGCCCGCATCCAGCAATACGACACGGCTCCAGCTGGCGACCAACCAATCTTCTTAACTTTGCATTCTTTTGGCAGTCGTCGCCGCAGTATTTGCGCGCCTTTCCTCTTCCAGGAGGATGCACTAATCCTGCTCCGCACTGCGAGCATGTTTCGAAAACACCAGCCATGGGGTTACTCCAACGAGTTAGCGTGATCAGAAGCTGTTCAGCAGCTAGTGCACTGCAGCTTCGCTATTTCTTGGTCCAATGGTGGGTCGCAGATTTTGGTAATCCGTTTTCATCGCACCCAGCATTGAACTTGTTTCCTCGCTCAGAGATAGTTTTTTCGAAGTGATGCTCTTGACATATCGCAGCTTTATTTTCGTCGCTGTCATCGCCGCCCTTGAACAACGGCACGATGTGATCAACCTCGACTGCCAGTGTCAGCTTGCCGAGCTTGAGGCAGACCTGGCACAAACCTTTGTCGCGACGCAGGATGCGTGCTCGATCGGCGAGCGCCCTGCGGCCTCGCTTGCGAGGAGTTGGCTGGGGCATGGTGTTCCGCTCGGGAATGGAAAAGTCACCGGGGTCTGTATTGTGCGCAGACCCTTTGATGACAGGCTGGCTTGACGCTGCGGATAGTCGATAACAACCTGTTTAATCAATGCTGCAATCGTCCCTTCCCCACTTATTTATGGCTTTCCACAGAATAGTAATTGGTATATACTTTCTACTGAAAGGAGATCGCCATGTCATCAAAGGCACAACAAACTGTAAGCACAGCGCAACCAGCGGCAGTTCTCTCCAAAGCAGTGACGCGAGCTGCTGATCGCCTCGATATCTCGCACGCCTTACTTGCCAAGGTGATCGGAGTGAGCCCGCCGACAATCTCGCGTCTATATAGTGGCGACTATCAGCTGAACGAAAGCCGCAAAGAATGGGAGTTTGGTCTGTTGTTTATTCGCGTTTTCCGGTCACTGGACTCCATCGTTGGTGAGGAGGGCACTGCGCGCAAGTGGCTTTCCAGTAACAACCTGGGGCTCAATGGTCGCCCTATCGATCTCATCAGCCATACGGAAGGACTCGTCCGTGTCGTCAACTACCTGGACGCCTCGCGCGGTCTCGTCTAAGGCCACGGACTGGCGCGCCTGGGTCTGGCGCATTGTGGAGGCGCAACACATTGCCTCCACAATGAAGATTGTCGACAACGCCGCTGAGCAGGATGTTCTCGAAACTCTGCTTGAAACCAGCAAGCCGCTCCTGCCAGATGGCACTGCTGGCCTTGACTACCTACTCGCGACACCGTTTCGATACGATCCGAGACGACCGGGATCCCGCTTTCGTGCCATTACGGATCCAGGGGTGTTCTATGGTGCGGAGAGCGTGCGCACGGCTTGCGCCGAACTGGGCTACTCGCGATGGAAATTCCTGGTGGATGCAGAGGATCTCGACAAGATCGATCCCGTGACGCACACCGCATTTCGGGCTGATGTTCATGCCAGCACCGTTGATTTGCGCGAATCCCCCTTCAATAGAAATGCTGGAGCCTGGACCCACCTCACGGACTACACTGCCACTCAGGCCTTCGCACGCATCGCCCGGAAAGCTGATGTCGGCGCAATTCTGTATCAGTCAGTGCGTGATCCTGAGTCCAGTTGGTGCGCAGCGCTTCTTAGTCCTGTCGCTTTCGCCAGCAAGAAACCGCATCACGCAATGCAAACGTGGTGGCTTGCTGTCCATCAGGATGAAGTGATTTGGCGAAGTGATCATGAAGTGATCGTTTTCCCAATGTAGATGCACACCCCCTCCCTACTTGTAGCATAACCCACCCTGTCAACCCCCTCCGGTTCACTCATCGAAGGCGATGGAAGAGTTTTGTCGGTCGCTTGCGCGTCAGCACATGCTGCTCAGACCAAGCGCCATTCGTAAGTCGGTTAAGGGCGGATCGCAGGCTGCGAATGCACACCCTCTCCCTAGTAGTAGCATAACTCACGCTGTCAACCCCCTGACTTATGGGTCCGAGGCGACAGAGCGTTTCGGCGTGACAAACCCGTTCGACGGTTGAAAATCGGCTAGCTCAGATAACGGGGCCGCGGTATAGACCGGCTCGGGTGCACTATCCGCAGACCGCCCCAGCTTTTTCCGAAGCTGCCGCTCCATATAGCAAATCGCCTGGTCGATAACGCAAAGCGCATCAGCGACTGGCTTGTAGCTTGGCCTCGGTCGGTCGCCAGAACCTTGGCAGGCCGGACACTGCGTCTGCTGGAAGTCCATCACACCACGCCCGCCACAGTTGGGACACCGCGCATCGCCGAAGTGTTTGAGCGCGTCTCGGGCCACATCGACGCTCTCTCTGCCCCGACAGAGGCCCTGCCGTTCCAGTTCGCCGGCGAGCAGGAAGGTGACCAGCCAAAGGTTGACCTCGTTGGGATACGCCAGGAGGTGATCCAGCGCGCTGCCGAGCCGGTTGCGCTGACCTGCAAGGCCATGCGCCAGGATCTGATCGCAGGCCCACCCCTCCGGCTGGAGACTGCCCGAGGCGGTTGCGCTAACCCAGGCTTCGATCTTGTGGCAGTGTTCAAATGTCATTCGCCTTCTCCTCAATGGTCACTTCACTGCTTTCTGATCGGTTCAAGATATTTGGTTCTTCCCATACATCTTCTCCCCGGTTTGTTGGAGCACCTGCCGCTCGATCCAGCCGATGCGCGGGTCCGAAATGTCCACCACCAGAATGCCGTGGTTCCGCCAGCCGTCACGCTTGACCGTTTCAGCGTCCATGACGATCGGGACCAGCCGTCCCAGGGCGCTGCATGGCGGGCTGGGTTTATTGCCGGTTTTCATGTCATTGATCTCCGAGTCATTGCCGGCATCAGCCGATCAGCACGTGGTGAAGGACAGCGTTCTTCACGAACTCAACTTTTTCGGGCCAGTGATCATGGAGATACCTACAATCACGATTTCGCACAAATCGATCCTCGTTCGTATCCCAACCAATCCAGAAGTTGGCCTTCCGCTCCCTTGGCTTGGTCGCGATTAACTTCAAACCAAGGTAACGTCGGTCTTCGCTGATCACGAACAAGGCCGCGTCATCAGCCAGGCCAATCATGACGCCGTGCTCCGGTTCGTTACCGTGAAATCTCCTGACCATCAGAACTCCTTTCCCAATCCGTAAATAATTACAAGTTGGCTCTCATTTTTCGTCACTTCCACTACGCTCAAATGGATTCCACCTGGTAAGGGGGTGGGTATCCATTTGAGCGTTCAGCGGGTGGAACTTGTGCAAAACGCTCAAAGCGCTCATGAGCGTCATTTGAGCGTTTTGAGCGTGATGAAATTTGCGTGTTCGTAAAAGTTTGCATGTCGAATCTCGTCAAGAAAGTGTGATGGCACCGTTGTTAATCTGCATAAAATTGCGTTCTGCCAGTTCATCGATGGCGCGAACAGCATACGAACGGCGTCGATCCGCACCGCGTGCGTCCAATTCAGGCGTGGTGGTTCGCTTCACTTCCTCGATCACTGCATCTATTTCGATGCCACTGCGCTGCGCCTGGCCGAATTCCTGAATCACTTTCCAGCAAAGCTTCTGCCACTTGCCCTTCGGACCTTCCTTCTTTTCAGAGATCAACAGGTCCCTCACCACACACGAATTGATCTCATCGTTGTCCTCGTCGTAGCCCAGGATGACTTCCTCAAGCGTGAAGCCGAACTCCTGGCCATCGAGCCCGTTCTTCAACTTCGTGACGCGGGCCATCCTGAAATCATCTGACCGGCTGATCTCGATCTCGCAATCGGCGGCAGCGCGAAGGCCGGACCAGCCGCGGGCGCCCTTGGTGAGGTCCTTGCCGGCGTGATGGACCAGCAGCATCATGGCGCCCGTGGCTCGGCTAATCCCTTTGCAGTGGGCGAGCGCCTTGCCCATGTCCTCGCCGCTGTTCTCATTGGCGCCGGCCGTGACCTGGGCCCAGGTATCCAGAATGATCAGATCAGCACCACCCGCGGCAAGAATGGAGCGCGCAAGATTCAGGGCGTCCTGCTTGTCCAGCATGTTGGGAGTCGCCTCGATGATGCCCAGGTGAATGTCGCCTAGTTTCAACCCGTGCTGGTTGCAGTACGCCATCAGACGGCCCCGAATTCCGCCAGCACCTTCGGCGGCGACATAAATGACGCGCATCTTCTTGGTCTTCTTGCCGCGCCAGTCAATGCCCCGATCGATCGCGAGCGCCATATCCATTACGAAGAAGCTCTTGCCAGCGCCTGATTCGCCGAAGACCACGGCAAGCTCGGCCCTGGGTAGGACGCCCTTGATGATCCAGACAGTCTCTGGTCTGTGTTTGTAATCGTCTGGGTAGAGCACCGTATAGGGCGTATTGCCTTTGAGATCCTCCGCCCTCCCCTGGCGTGCGGCAGAACCATTTTCGGTAGCCGAGGCAGGAATGCCGGTGATGACGTCATCGCCCTCCACCCCGAGCGCCTCGAACTCCGTCAGGCGCTCCTGATCGACATAGCCGACGCCGATCCTGAAATCCTCATCCGACTTGCCAGCACAGTGCGCATGCAGGCAATGGAAATGCCCTCTCTGATAGCCGCCGGTGTGCGCAGGCCAGTAGGTGGTGGCGGTGTCGCCGCCCCCAGTTGTATGGCTCTCCTCGAACGGGCAGGTAATGTGCAGCCGACCGTCGCGCTCAAAGCGCTTCACGGCCTTCTGCTCAATGAGGTACTGGGCTACCGGGTCGCGCTCGATGGCGGCGTGGATTTTCTCGGCCTTGCCGCTCACGCCTTGTTCGGTGGGTGGCTCGATGGCAAAACGATCCGCGAGGGCCGCCCACAGGTCTTCGAACTTTGCCTCGAGCAACGTGGGGAACTCCGGCGGAAAGCCGGCCGGCCAGGTGTAATGGACACCCGAGGTGTGGCGGCCGAGAACAACAAACTGATTGCCGGTGCCAAGAAACTCGATCAAGCCGCCCTGGACCTTCATGGCGCGCTTGCCGAAATCGCCCGACAGGATGAACGCCAGCAGGAACTTGCCGCTGTTGGCGCGATTGCGCTCGGGCAGGTCGATGCCGAGAAAGCGCGCGATGAACGTCCGGATCTCGCCGGCCTGAGCCACATCATCCACATCGACGTCCAGCCCCCGAACGATGCGGGTCTGCATACCGATACCGTAGTCGGACTCCTTGGCCCACAGTTCGACCTCAGCGTCGGTCGTGACCTTGTTTGTCCAGCCCATGAGGCCGATCACTTCGCGGGCGTAGTTGTACGTTGACGGGGTTTTGCCGATCTGTTTGATGCTGCTGTTCTTGCTGATCGTGGCACGTGGATTGGCCACGATCGGCAGGAGATCCTCGGTATGCCCCATGACCATCGACAGCAAGCCCCACTGCTCAGGCGTTGCACCATGGCGGGTGGCGTCGGCGAGGTTGATTACAATTCCTGTCACGACCCTCGGCCTTTCATCAATTCCCGCTGCTTGTTGGGGCCAGTCCCAGGCCGGTCGAGGGGGAACCGGCGTTTCGCTCCGTCGAGCTAGGGACTGGCTTAAACTGATTCGTGAACACGTTTGCGGTGCGTGATCAGTGCACGCCGGTGCGCAGTTGGCTGCGAACCTGCGCTGGTTTCGAGGCCATCAGGGAACGTACGGCGATGTAGTTGAAGACGAAGGGCTCCACCCGCTGGCTCACCAGATGTACCAACCCCAGTTCGCAGGCGAGCCAGGCACGTCGTGCGATGGCGTGAATGCGGCTCCGCTCCTTGCCGCTATAGGGGCTGCCGGCTTCAGACCGGTCTCGCAGCAGGAGTCCCTGGTGATACTGGATACGTTCGCCGGCGACTGCCGTAGCAATCCAGTCGCACAGCCCGGCTTCGGTAATGGGTTTGGCCGGTACAAAAATCGGCAGAGCAGGATCCGGCGGCATTATTCCTGCAACAGCTTGGGAAATAACGTGGTTTAGGTCAAAAGCGTTCATCTTGTCTCCAGTTTTGGGTGCAGCACAAAAAATGCGGGGTATATAGGTTCATACCGGCGAGGCGCGAATTTTTCTCACGGAGGTGTGTAAATCAGGCGGCAGTCTTGAAGCCGAACATCCGCAAATGCATCTGCAGGTCGGCCACGCGGCGGTAGAAGGTCGCGGACGAAAGATCTGATGCCCGGCAAGCACTGGGCAGGTCACCATGGGCGTTGAGCAACGAAATCAGCACCAATTGCTCATCGCTCATGTGCGCCAGGGCTGTCTCGAGGTCGAGAAGGGCAGCGCTGTCGGCGAGGAGATCCCGGTCATTGGCCCACAGCGGGACGATGTTTTCGTCATCGGTCACCGCTTCCTCATAGATGTCGAAGACGTCGTCGGCATCGTCCCCAGTTTCAAAGCACAACCGGGCGCGGTCCTTCATCAATCCGTTAAGGAAGTCGTTAGTGCGGTTCTGCGATACGATCCCGGTGAAAGTGCCGAGACTGCCTTTGGAGGAATCGAAGCTATCAGCCCGTTCTAGCAGGTCCAGGATCATTTCCTGAAACAGATCCTCTCGGTCGGCACTCGATAATCCGAAGTTGACGGCTGTCTTGTAAGTGCGGGTCATGGCCGCCTTCATGGCCACCTGCAGATAGACTTGATCCTTTGCCAACGCTTGTCCGGAGACGCGCTCGATGGCAGATTGATCTATGAGAGGTGCCGGATGATCTTCGAATCCACTACCAATAACCGATGTCTGACTCGGGTTCAGCGACCCACATTGGCGCTGCTGGTTTTCCATGATGAGAAGTCCTGTTTGGTTTGAACAGAACCATCATGGCGACGAGGTTGAATGATTGATACGACCGTCCGGCGCTCGCCGCACGGCTTTCTTAGGTCTTCGCGCAGTCTGCAATGCAGACCGCACAGGTCATAATATTTCGGAAGATGTACGGTCTCCGTAGGAGACCGTAGGTGCCTCAGCGAAAGCGGATTCCTAGCTCTTTCGCACGTGCCCGAATCCAGTCCACAACGGTCCGATGACTACGCTTAATTCCTCGGGCTTCGAGAATTCCAACATAGTGATCTCCGGCCTTTTCGGCACTCGAAAACTGTCGTGGATTCTGCTCCCATATTTCCAGGACGATTTTCTGGGCATCGTAATTGGCCTGATGACGGATACGGTTACTCTCTTGTGATTGCAGTTTTCGTTGCGCCTTTGCGTCTGTTAGAAACTGGTCCAGCGCTTCAGCACGTATTTGGTCAATATCCTGTTCTGAAATTGGTCGGTGCTTAGCTTGAATCTTCTGAATACGCTCCTCATACCTCGTTTGCGTCTTGCTCCTCTCTTTCAGCCGCTCGGCGTAACAAACAGCATCCATTGCTTCGAGCAAGAGCCTTCCCAGTCTTACCACTTCAGGCGAGTCGTACTTCTTGCTTGTGCGTTGAACATAGTCCATTTTCACCAAGCTAACTTCAACCTCCAACGACTTTGCGTAATCCCCAATTAAACACAGTGCCATCACGGCGAAATATTCATACTCATTTACGTTTGGCACATCAAGGACGGACGGGTCGAATAATGTTTCGAGTGCCTCCTGCAAAGCGTCAAAATCAGACGTGTTTTCCGAAGTGCGGATGTCATGACTATCCACGGCCTCATCCTTCAACCTCCAGAATCTTCCATCCTCATCGCTTTCCAGCAGATCAGTGCGCCCTTCACTCTTGAGCATTTCAATTGCCGCTGATTCCTCTTGATCGAAGTAGTCCGAGATCATTTGACTGGCATCTTGTGCAAGGTAACGAATCTCCGGGTCAGTCCGTCCATATAGGACTGACTTGGCACGGGATGCGATCCAATTCCCTTCGTGGAATGGCCAATATGGAAGCTTCCCGGTTAGAGGATCAAAGAACTTGAATTGGTCGTAATAGTGCATGGGGTACAACCTCTAGAGATTTGACTTCGGATTTTAGGCAGTGCGTTTGTTGCGCTAAACATTAAGACGCTACGACATCATCTGCCGGCTTCGCCATCTCAGCATCGGGATGCCGGGAAATAGTTCGGTGAGAAAAATACTGGGGTCGGTCGGTATAAATCTCTATGACCGCCAATCTCAACCACCTCAGCAGCTCACCTGAAACGCCATTGTGCGCCATCACCGGCGCTGGGGCCAGAAGGCATACCCGCATTGAGGACCACCGCGGGCCAGGTGCTGAGCCGACAAAGTCCTCCCTCAGGATCGCCGAGAGGTTTGGCAAGCGCGAGAACTATGTTTTCCCGGCCATTCACGATATCGGCGCGGCGGCGGCAAATAGCTCCCTGAGAAAAATCCAGAGCTGGTCGGTATAAATATTCATGGGCGCCAAATTCATCTCTCGCAGGAATCCCTGAACTCAAACCGATCACCAAAGACCTCAAGCCCACCACCCATAGGAGCAGGAAATAGCATGAGCAATCTCATCCCTTTCAATTTCGGTAACGAACAAGTTCGCGTTCTTATCGACGACCAGGAAGAACCTTGGTTTGTTGCTGCAGATATTTGCGCTGCTTTGACCATCAGCACCGAGCAGACCCGCCGCCTGGACGATGACGAGAAGGGTCTGCGTACTGTGCAGACCCCTGGTGGCCCGCAGGAAATGGGTGTCATCAACGAATCCGGACTGTATAGCCTCATCCTCACCAGCCGCAAGCCGTCAGCCAAGAAGTTAAAAAAGTGGGTGACGTCCGAGGTCTTGCCGGCAATCCGCAAGACAGGCGGCTACACGGTAGGTCCAGTGGCACCCGTCGTCAAGAACGCGGCAATGCAGTTGGTGATCGCGCAAGCGCTCGAAATAGACCGCCTCGAGCAGGAACAGCAGGGCTTATCCGCGAGGCTGCATCTGGTTGAGGCCAAGCTGCCGCAAGAGCAGAACTACTTCACCGTCGTCGGGTACTCGCGTTACGCCGGCGAAGTTGTCAGCAACAACCTGGCGATTGCCATTGGCCGCCGTGCCGCAAGTATTAGTCGTGCGGGCGGCATTCCGATTGGGGACACGACCGACCCGCGTTATGGGCGTGTCAACACGTACCAGGCCGACATCCTTGCCGAGGTGTTCGCTGAGTACTTCGAGACGGCGTAAGCCGGATTGCTACCAGCACCAGCTCAATCAGCTCGCAATCCAGCAGAGGCACACATGAAGCAGTCCGTCCTGACAAACATCAAGAAGCGCAAGCAATGGCGCCAGTTTGCGCTTCAAAGTTATACCAATTTTGTCGCCGGCCGCAAGAGCGCCGGTCGGTCGGGCGTCGATGGCGCCGCAGTGGCCAAGGCCACCAGAAAACTAACCGAGTGGTTTGGGCGTCGGGCAAAGCGCGTCATCCAGGCTATTCAACGTAGAGCAACCACCAACAGGAGCACGACATGCAAATGACGATCAACGTGGAGGCCAGCGAAC
>Ga0208566_1002284_pt1 | contig 10388 bp, 9 predicted proteins | sample PL_2010_150m_FD_184159 | JGI IMG/M metagenome (GOLD analysis project Ga0208566, IMG submission 184159) | Freshwater microbial communities from Powell Lake, British Columbia, Canada to study Microbial Dark Matter (Phase II) - PL_2010_150m... | ecosystem: Environmental > Aquatic > Freshwater > Lake...
ATGATCTCCACCCAAGATAAATACGAGCAACAACAAGTGGCCCGCAAACATGTTTGCAAATAGACGAAGGGCAAGCGTCAATGGACGCACGACAAAGAATGTAAGAATTTCAAGTGGTGTTATGAGGATGTAAGCAGCCTTAGGAACTCCAGGCATAAACATAATCTCTTTAAAGTATTTAATCGCACCTTGCTTACGAATTCCAACGTAGTGAAAAACTAAATAAATAGTAATCGCCAGGACATACGGGAAAGAGACACGTGACATCGATGGGAACTGCAATAGCGGAATGATTCCGAACAAATTGTTAACTAGGATAAAAGTGAAAAGAGTAAAAAGATAAGGAACAAAGCGAAGAAAATCATGACCAATAACATCTTTAGCTAAATCGTTTCGCACGAAGCTATAAACAGACTCTCCCGCGAACTGTAACTTTGACGGAACGACTGCGGCTTTACGAGATGCAAGTATAAAAAACGCTGAGATGAGAATTACGGAAAGAAAAACTAAAAAGATCGGCTTAGTCGTATAAGCGTTATCGCCAAAAATTGGCGGGAGTTCAAAGTCAGAGCTACTAGGTGGGACGAATCCACCACCTGTGCCAGAACGCAGTAACTCGCGCACGCATAACTCCTTCAAAGGTTGAAAATCCTGGCTATAACGGGGAAGTTAAGACGAGGTAACCTTATGGCAGAGCCCCCCAGGTTGAGAAATCGTAGAGCGGCAACTAGATAGTGGGGCTGCTCACTCTCGCCCGAAGCGCAACCAGACCAGATAAATCGCCCCGCTGATGCCGACCAAGAGGCCAATCAGTGTGAAATAGCCCTTGTTAAGCCAGTGATCGAGTCCGAATCCAACCCCGCCCCAGAACAGTAGACCGGAGAGCAGGTATCCAAATATGGACCACATCGCACTCTCTTCTCGTTTTGCCATGGCCGCTCCTTAGGATTTCGTATCGGGAAGGGGTAAATGTAAGCGAAGTTTCATGAAACTAGCAATCTCCCCCCAGAGCCAGGCAATTGTTAGCAAAACCGCTGTAATAGCAAAGGCCGTTCGGTTAATCGTGGCCCGATCCGTGTATTTAGCTAAGGCCCAGAGCAAGAGCCCCAGGGCAAAGAGCTTGGCAAAGTAGGAAAAGAGCGCCATCGCCATCGTCGAAATCGGATCTAAATTTCGGGTTAAACGAGAGACGCCAATATGAATAACAAAGTAAATAACTACTACGAACTGGGCAAGAAGTGCGCCATAGAAACCACTTAAGCCCTTAACAAAAAATGAGATTGTAATCGCCAACACACTCACTGCGAGAGTTGGGATAAATGCCCCTCGAAGTAGGCGCGATTCGTTACTGCTCATGCATGAGCCTTCTTGCCAACTTTAGAGACCGTCACAGTAATAGCGATCAAAACAATTGCAGTAATTAACGCGACCCACCAAGGAGCAAAGGCTAAGACGGTAACAGGAAAAGCTATCGTCGCAGTCCATAGATACAGAATAAATGCCGTCTTTAACTGCGAGTTGCCAGCGCTAAGTAATCGATGATGCAAGTGTTCATTATCGGGAGCAAAGGGAGATTTACCAGCTTTAACGCGACGAGCCACAGCCAATAATAAATCGGCCAGTGGAATTGCTAGTACTGCAAATGGTAATAGAAGAGGTAAAAGTGTCGGCCCTGCTGATTCAGCAGAGATTGCATTTGGGTCAACCTGTCCCGTTAAGGTAATTGCAGCCGATGCCAATAAGAGCCCCAGCAACATAGAGCCACTATCCCCCATAAATATTCGTGCAGGGTGGGCATTATGTGGCAAGAACCCTATGCAAATTCCAACTAGCACCGCTGTAATAAGTGATGGTGCACCTGCGCGACTAAATCCAAAGTCAACAGCCAAAAGATAAGCAAAAGCAAAAAAAGCGATGCCTGCAATGGCGACAATTCCAGCGGCCAGTCCATCCATTCCATCGATGAAGTTCACGGCATTAATCGTTATGACAACAATTAATACCGTAACTAACTGACCGATACTTGGTGGCAAAGTGATGACACCGTTAATAGGTAGCCAAAGGATTTGAATTCCATATAACAACAAAATGCTGGCAACAAATACTTGTCCAGCGAGTTTCGTTAAGGCATCTAATTGGAAACGATCATCGGCCATGCCCAGTAAAACTATGACGGTCGAGGCTAGAAAAATACCCTGTGATTCATGTCCAAATGATTTACCAACGAGTGGAAGGTGATTTACGATCATGAAGGTTATGGACATCGCCATCCACATCGCTACTCCACCCCAACGGGCGGTAGGAGTCGTGTGAATATCGCGACCTCGAATCTGAGCAACTGCCCCAAATCGAATCGCTTGCGCACGCACTAATGGAGTAATCAGGTAACACAAGGCCGCTGAAATTAGCAGAGTGACTAAGTACTCGCGCATGAAATCAATTACGCCTGATAAATAGGAAAACGTGCAGTGAGCTCATGTACCTCGGTTTTGATTGAGGAATGAACTACTGCGTCATCAGTTGCAATTGCGCGGGCGATCAATGATGCAATCTGCTTCATTTCGCTAACTCCCATGCCTTGAGTTGTTGTAGCTGGCGTTCCAACACGTACACCGCTTGTGATTCCTGGCTTTTCTGGATCATAAGGAATCGAGTTCTTATTCATTACGATTCCTGCCGCGCCACAACGCTCATCGGCAACCTTGCCGGTAACTCCGGTGCTTCGAATATCCATTAATGCAAGGTGGGTTTGTGTCCCGCCAGAGACTGCACGCATGCCTTCGCCTTCAAGGGCTGCAGCTAACGCCTTTGCGTTAACAATTACATCCTTGGCATATTTTTGGTAGCCAGGGGTAGCGCACTCAGCGAGCGCAACGGCCTTCCCGGCAACTGCCGACATGATTGGTCCGCCCTGCATTCCAGGGAATACCGCCTTGTCGATGGCGCTAGCGTGCTCGGCCTTTGTCAAAATCATTCCACCGCGTGGGCCGCGCAATACTTTATGTGTAGTAAATGAGACAACGTCGGCAAATGGCACTGGAGATGGAATCGCTTTACCAGCAACTAGACCAATGAAGTGTGCGGCATCTACCCACATGATTGCGCCGACTTCATCGCATATAGCGCGAATCTTTTCAAAGTCGATCAATGATGGATATGCAGTTGCTCCTGAGCAAATCATCTTGGGTTGAGTGGCTATAGCTTTATCGCGCAGTTCGTCGTAATCGATTAGTTCGTTATCGGCACGGACCCCATATGACTCAACGTTAAACCACTTACCTGAAAAGTTAACTGCCGAACCATGCGTTAAGTGGCCACCATGAGGCAATGACATTGCAAGGATGGTATCTCCAGGTTTAGTAAAAGCCTGATAAACGGCCACGTTTGCAGATGCTCCAGAGTGAGGCTGAACATTTGCATGGTCGGCGCCAAATAAACTCTTTGCACGTTCGATGGCGAGGTATTCAGCCTTATCAACCTCTTCGCACCCACCGTAGTAGCGCTTTCCTGGATAACCCTCGGCATATTTATTAGATAACGTCGATCCCATTGTCGCCAAGACTGCACGAGACGTGAAGTTTTCCGATGCGATGAGCTGCAAATTACTTTGCTGACGCTTGAGTTCGGATAGTAATACTGCGGCGATTTCTGGATCTTGCTTAGTTAAAGCTTCAAAATCTGGGCCATAGAAAGTAGACATGCCGTAATCTTATAGTGCAGTGGCTCCAGGGACGATACTTTGAATCTCCTCTAACGAGATTGCCCCGATTCGAAGCGTTCTGACGCCAGTTTCATCGGCCTCAATCACCGTTGTAACTGGGCCTTTGCGCAGATTTCCATTATTAAACTGAAATGCTAAATCCGAATCTAAAACGAAGATATCGCTTAACGCTTTGGGTGCGGGACGACCAATCCGCGCAGCGCTGCCAATGGCTAATGGGCCCGTCTCGGCCAGTAAAGCTTTTGCAAACTTGCTCTTCGGAACCCGAATGCTCACTCGATCTAATTGATTTGCATCTCCTAGATCCCAACTCAAACCAGTTTGTGGACGAAGATTCATGGACAACATTCCTGGCCAGAACTTTTTCATAAGGGCTGCTATCTCTGGAGTAATTTCACGAACCACCCCCTGTGCGGTTTTTGCACTTTCTACCATTACTTGAGCTGCGGTAAATAGTGGATCACCACGCAAGACGTGCATCGCGCGAACTGCATCGTGTTTAAATGCATCGCAAGCAAAAACATAACTGTGCTCCATGGGAATCGCGATGATGAATCCATCGGAAATCGCCTTGGCGGCTTTTTTTGCATGACGCGAAAGTTCGCCCTTCTTTAAATCAACTTCTTTGCCCATGGCTATCTCCGTACCGCACTCGTCCAACGTGGACGACCAAGAAGGTCATCATGGAGTGTAATGCTCTCGAAATCTAGGGCTAATTCTCTAGCGATAGCCGCGCCCTGTTCCTCGGAATGCTCAATGACTAATACTCCGGAGGGTTTTAAAAGTCTGGCCGCCGCGGTGATAAATATTGTTGGCAGCTCCATTCCGCTTACTCCCCCAAATAACGCGGCATGCGGCTCAAAGCTGGCAACATCTCTCGGTAATGCTTGCCCATCTGGAATGTACGGCGGATTGGCAATTACAACATCGCATTTAATTCCAGGTAACACATCGGCAACATCGCCTTCGACTACACGCACATTTTCGGCGATGACAGATACATTTTTCTTAAGCCAGAAAATCGCCTCAGGCGAGTTTTCAACTGCGATGACACGGGTACTAGGAGCCTCAGTTGCAATTGCTAAGGCAAGTGCGCCAGAACCTGCTCCTAAATCGATGACGCTAACTGGCGCTGGCAAATTCTTGATGTGAGTTAATACGGCATCGACAAGGAGCTCTGATTCAGGACGCGGCACCAAGACACCGGGCCCAACTTCAATTTCCAGATAGCGAAAAGGTGCAAGGCCCGTTAAATATTGGAGCGGCTCATGATTGATTCGACGATCTAGTAATGCATAGAACTGTTCTTCAATAACTTCCAGGTTATCAAATGTCGCTAAAGTCGCTTCAACTAAAACAGAGTTATGAAGATCCATCCGAGAAATACTAAGTACATGAGCCAATAAATGCTCGGCATCGACTTCAGAGATTCCAGATTGCGCTAACTGTGATTTTGCTTCGCGCAGCAATACCTTGATATCCATAGAGATTTACTTCGTATTAGATAATCGGGCAGCTTTATCGGCATCAATAAGTGCTTGAATCATGTCATCAAGATCTCCGTTTAGTACGGCATCTAAATTATTTGATTTGTAATTTACACGGTGGTCGCTAATGCGATTCTCTGGATAGTTATATGTTCGGATTCGCTCAGATCTATCTACGGTGCGCACCTGGCTTTTGCGCTCGGCTGAGGCCGCGGCCTCTTGAGCCTCTTGAGCGGCGGCTAACATGCGAGCGCGTAAAATACGTAGCGCAGACTCTTTGTTTTGCAACTGGCTCTTTTCATTCTGGCAAGAGACCACGATGCCCGTTGGAACATGAGTTAAACGAACTGCCGAGTCAGTTGTGTTTACCGACTGCCCGCCAGGACCTGATGAGCGAAATACATCTACACGCACATCATTCATATTGAGCTCGACATCAATCTCTTCGGCTTCAGGCAAAATCAATACGCCTGCGGCAGATGTATGAATGCGACCTTGGCTCTCAGTTTCTGGAACGCGCTGTACGCGGTGAACCCCACCCTCAAACTTAAGGCGGGCATATGGTGATTCACCGGGGGCGGCAACGCCCTTTGATTTCACACCTACAGAAATATCTTTGTATCCACCCATTTCGCTTTCGGTGGCATCGATAATTTCAACTTTCCAATTATGTCGCTCGGCATATCGCATATACATACGCAAAAGATCTCCGGCAAAGATTGCAGATTCATCTCCTCCAGCACCGGCCTTGACCTCTAAAATGACATCGCGATCATCGTTAGGATCGCGTGGAAGTAGTAACTCTTCTAATTTCGCCGCTGTGGTAGCCGCAGTTGCCTCAAGCTCAGGGATCTCTGATGCGAAATCTGGATCTACCAAAGCTAACTCTTTTGCGGCTAGTAAATCATCCTCTGCCGACTTCCAAGCTTTAAATCCAGCAACGACTGGACCAAGTTGTGCGTATCGTCGCCCCAGTTTTCGAGCATTTGCCTGATCATCATGGATTGTTGGGTCGGCCATCTGGGCTTCGAGTTCGGCATATTCGCGAACCATGTCATGTGCTGATGCAAAGCGATCGTTGCTCATTAGGGCTTCTCCTTTTCTTTCAATCGTTAGGCGGGCGTGATTAGAGAAATAAAAAAACCGCGACCGCAACCCGACAAGGGCTGCGATGCGGTCTCTTTAAAAAGCTACTTTGCGTCGGTCGTCTTTTTTCCGAAGCGCTCTTCGAACTTAGCTACGCGTCCACCAGTATCTAGGATGCGTTGCTTGCCAGTGTAGAACGGGTGGCATACAGAACAGACTTCAACGTAGATTGAAGCGCTTGCAACTGTTGAGCGAGTAACAAACTTCTCACCGCAACCACAGGTTACTTGGGTCTCTTTGTACTCTGGGTGGATCTCTGGCTTCATAGTTCTTCCCTTTTTCTTAGTTTGGATCTCGGCTAGCGAGTGAACCAAACGGATTGGTTAACGTGGATAAGAGTAGGCCAAAGCCCAACTTTTATGAAATTTACGCCTAATTACTTGCTGTCATCAGGGCCAGAAGTTGTCTTCTGAATCTGCATCAAGAACTCAACGTTGGACTTTGTGCCCTTCATCTTCTCAAGGAGAAGTTCGAGTGCTGCTTGTGGCTCGAGTGCATGCAGCACTCGGCGAAGCTTCCAGACAATGTTGAGCTCTTCAGAGCCCATAAGGATTTCTTCCTTACGAGTACCAGATGCAACAACGTTGACAGCTGGGAAGATGCGCTTATCTGCAAGGCGACGATCGAGAATTAACTCCATGTTTCCAGTGCCCTTGAACTCTTCGAAGATAACTTCATCCATGCGTGAGCCGGTATCAACAAGGGCCGTTGCAAGAATTGTTAGTGATCCGCCATCTTCAATATTACGAGCGGCACCGAAGAACTTCTTTGGAGGATAGAGCGCAGCTGAATCAACACCACCAGAAAGGATTCGACCTGATGCTGGAGCTGAGATGTTATATGCGCGACCCAAACGAGTGATTGAGTCAAGAAGTACAACTACATCATGACCGAGCTCGACAAGACGCTTTGCTCGCTCGATTGCAAGCTCAGCAATTGTTGTGTGGTCATCGGCAGGGCGATCAAAAGTGGAGGCGATAACCTCCCCCTTAACAGAGCGCTGCATATCGGTAACTTCTTCTGGGCGCTCATCAACTAGAACAACCATCAAGTGGCACTCTGGGTTATTTGTTGTGATTGCATTAGCGATTGCTTGAAGAACCATTGTCTTACCGGCTTTAGGTGGTGAAACAATAAGTCCGCGCTGACCCTTACCAATTGGTGCGATCAAATCGATTACGCGTGTAGTTAAAATATTTGGCTCAGTCTCAAGGCGCAAACGCTCCTGAGGATAAAGTGGAGTTAGCTTGCCGAACTCAACACGGTTACGTGCCTCTTCTGGGCTCATTCCATTAACTGTTTCAAGAGTTATAAGGGCGTTGAACTTCTCTTTGCGTTCGCCTTCGCGCGCCTGTCGAACCTGTCCTGTAACAACATCGCCTTTGCGAAGTCCATTACGGCGAACCTGCTGAAGTGTTACGTAGACATCGTTTGGTCCTGGCAAGTATCCAGAGGTGCGGATAAAGCCGTAGCTATCGAGAATATCTAAGAGACCGCTTACCGGTACTAGGACATCATCGTCACTAAGGACTGGCTCGCGCTCTTCGCGTGGTGCACGATCGCGGCTATTGCGATCACGATTGCGATCTCGTCCACGTGTGCGGTCGTTGCGATCGTTGCGGTTGCCGCGATCATTATTGCTAGATGGTGCATCATCTTCTGACCCATCATCTGAATCTTGGGTATTACTAGCTGCCGGCTTGCTCTCTTTTTTACGGCTATTGCGGGCCTCGCGGCGCGCTTCACGTTCAGCCTTAGCTGCTTCGCGATTCTTTGCCTGCAAATCGGCGATCGCTTCTACTAACGCGTCTTTCTTCATCTTGGCTGCGCCATCGACACCTAACTGTGTTGCCACAGTCTTTAATTTTGGCAGGGTCATTGCGGCTAGCTCTGGACTTTGTGAACGTACTGGCTCTTCTGTTGTTGTCATCTGTTTCTTTTCGCTATTGGTCTACGGGCTGCTTTTCTAACCCGTGAAACCGTGGATTGTTTTCTTGATTATCTGATGTGTTCCTGCCCCAATAAAAAGGGCCTAGCAGATGCCTAAATGTTAGCAGTCCGCGCCTAGAAGGACAAAATTAATGCTCAAACTAGGCTGGCACCTGTTCGAGAGATACCAAGGGCCAGGGCGCTAAATGCGCCTCCAGCGGCTCGAGTGAGCTCCTCTACTTCAGATGATCCCCCTGTATGGAGAACTAAAACAGTTGGCCCGGCACCTGAAATAAATGCGGCCACGCCAGCTTTGCGAAGCTTCATAAGAAGTTCAAATGATGCTGGCATCACCTCGGCGCGGTAAGACTGATGAAGGAAATCTTCGGTAGCCGTATGTAATAGATCTGGACGGTGCTGCAAAGCGTGTACTAGAAGAGCCGTATTAGTTGAGTTCTTCACTGCATCGGAGTGAGTAATTATTTCCGGGAGCATCTTGCGTGCTTTAGAAGTTGAAACTGAAGTCGACGGTACAAATGCAATAGCGCTAATTCGTGGATCAACTTCGAGTTGAACTGCCAGAGCGGTTTTATGTCCATGCTGCATCTCTTGCCATGCAACAGTTGCACCACCGTAAATCGCAGCCGCGACATTGTCAGGGTGTCCCTCTAAATCATTGGCCAAGTTTAAAATATCATCGTTACTCATTCGTTCATTGCCGCCCAATACAAGGGCGCGCGCAAGAGATAACCCACCCACGATTGCACTTGCCGATGATCCAAGACCGCGGCTATGTGGCACCACATTTAATGCGCGCAGTGCAATGCCACGTGGTTTACCGCCAAGAAATTCAAAACCCTTATACATAGATTTAACTACTAAGTTTTTTTCATTGCGTGGAAGTGCATCTGCACCTTCTCCGGTGATATCTATATCAATTACTTGCTCATCTAAAACTTGAGCAATGTATCGATCGTGCATGCCGAGGGCTAAACCTAAAGAGTCAAAACCGGGCCCAAGATTGGCGCTCGTTGCAGGCACTTGTACCTGCATGGGTTGAGCTCTAAAAGTAGGTTTCATCCTATTTAAGGCCTAACGCCTTTGCGGCAGCTTTAACATTGACTGGCACAACAACAGGTTTCTTCGTACTTTCTAGCGCATGCGAAATATCTTTTAATCCATGGCCTGTAACAGTTATGACGATCTTCTTGCCTTTCGGTAATTTTCCAGCCTTCTTATATTTAATGAGTCCAGCTAATCCGGCCGCCGAAGATGGCTCAACAAAGATGCCCTCTTTAGCTGCAATTAATCGGTAAGCACTAAGGATTTCTCTATCTGTCACTGAATCAATAACGCCGCCCGATGAATCACGAGCATCGACGGCTTGTGCCCAAGAGGCGGGATTGCCAATGCGAATTGCAGTTGCGATTGTCTCTGGATTCTTAATAATTTTGCCCTTTACTATCGGGGCAGAGCCCGCGGCTTGAAAGCCGTACATCGCTGGAAGACGAGTAGACATATCGTCCTTGCGGTACTCCTTGTATCCCTTCCAATATGCAGTGATGTTGCCGGCATTGCCTACGGGCAAAGCATGAATATCTGGAGCATTTCCTAACATATCTACGACTTCAAAGGCTGCAGTCTTTTGACCCTCAATACGAAATGGGTTCACTGAATTAACAAGGGCGACTGGATAATTTTCAGATAACTCACGGGCAAGAGTGAGGCAGTCATCAAAATTTCCATTTACTTGCAAAATTGTTGAATCGTGAATTACAGCTTGCGCAAGTTTGCCCATGGCGATTTTGCCTTGCGGAATTAATACTGCAGGTGTCATTCCCGCCTTCACTGCATAGGCTGCAGCAGATGCCGATGTGTTTCCAGTCGATGCGCAGATAACTGCTTTTGCACCAGCTTCAGCAGCTTTAGAAATCGCCATAGTCATACCGCGATCTTTAAAAGATCCAGTTGGATTCAGGCCTTCATATTTAATCCAGACATCGTTGCCTAAAAGTTCAGAGAGAAAAGCTGCATGAATAAGTGGAGTTCCACCTTCTAGCAGGGAAATAATCGGTGTACTTGCGCTAACTGGCAAACGGTGGCGA